>Ga0209515_10004894_pt1 | contig 17774 bp, 11 predicted proteins | sample Subgroupgradi54m_FD_187454 | JGI IMG/M metagenome (GOLD analysis project Ga0209515, IMG submission 187454) | Subsurface groundwater microbial communities from S. Glens Falls, New York, USA - GMW60B uncontaminated upgradient, 5.4 m (SPAdes)... ...
CTTGGCATCCTCGGGATACTGCGTGGCGACCACGCCGTAGGCCTCGGCCGCCTTGTCGAAGTAGGCCATCTGCTCGTAGACCGCCGCCGCCGTGAACGCCGCCTTCGGCGATTCCTTGGCCTTGGGCCAGCGCTTGGCAACCTCGAAGTACGTGCGCGCCGCCTGCTCGGGCTCCTTGGCCTTCTCGAGCACGACGCCCGCGTTCATGAGCGCGGTGGGCGCGCGCGGATCCTTGGGGTACTCGTCGGCGACGCGGCGGTAGAACCTGGCCGCCTTGGGGAAGTCGCCCGCGGCGGCGAACTTGTCGGCGGCCTTGCCGATCGACTCGGCGATCAGCCGGTCGAGGCGCTTCTGCTGCTCGCCCGACTGGAAGGCCTTGGCCTTCTTCAGCTTGCGCGCCCAGGTCTCGACGTTCTCGTAGTCCTCGCCCTTGACCAGGGCTTCCAGGATGCGGTCGCCGGCCGCGCCCGCGTCGGGATGATCCGGATACTTCAGCACGATCAGGCCGAAGCGCTTGATGGCCTCGTCGTACTCGCCGTAGTCGAAGAACATCTGCCCGTTCTTGAACACCACGTCGACCAGCTTGGGATCGGCGGGGAAGAGCGTGGCGTACAGGTCGACCGCCTCGGCGAACTTCTTGTCCACGGGCACGAGCTCGCGCTTGCCCTGCAGGTTCTGCGGGCGCGCCTTCTCGTAGGCCTGCATGGCCTTGAGCAGCGCTTCCTGGTGGTACTTGCCCACCGGCGCGGTCTTGCCCACGGCCAGGTACTCGTCGCCGGCGGCCTCGAACTGGCCCAGCTTGAAGTAGAGGATCTCGCCGCGCAGGAAGCGGATCTCGGTCGCGTTGGGGTCGCGCGCGAAGCGGGTCAGGTAGTACTCGTACACGCTGGCGGCGCGCTTGTACTTGTCGAGGTCGGGCTTGCGCCGCGCCTTCTCCCACTCCTGCGCCTCGCCGTGCAGGCGCTTGCCCATGGTGCGCAGGGCGTTCTCGGCGGCGCGGTAGGCACGCTTGATGGCGGAGGGCTTGTTCTTGTTGGCCTTGGCCCAGGCGCTGCCCTCGCCGTACTCGTCGGCGATGCGCTTGGCCTCGGCCAGCGCGCCGTCGGGATCGTCAGTCGACAGGTAGGCCTCGACGATGGCGATGCGGAACTTGGGCGCGTCGGCGTGCAGCGGGTCGAGCTCGATGAGGAAGCGGTAGGCCTCGACGGCGCGGTCGTAACGGGTCTGGCCGTAGAAGGTGTCGGCCAGCTTGGTGATGACCTCGCGCGAGTAGCGCTCGCCGCCGATCGACGCGAGGAAGTCGTAGGCGTCCTTGGCGGTGACCTTCTCGTCCTCGGTGAACACGACGATGAGGTACTCGAGCGCCTGGCTGCGCAGCTGCTGCCGGCGCTTGCGCTGCTCGAACGTGCCCGACTTCTCGGCTTCCGCGGCGAGATCGAGCACCTGCTTGAAGCGCAGCGCGGCCTGGCGCGTGTCGCCCAGCTTCCAGTCGCACCAGGCGCTCTTGAACAGGGCCAGGTCGAAGACCGGCGAGTCGGTGTCCTCGAGGACGTTGGCATAGGCCTTGCGCGCGTCCGCCCAGCTGCCCTTCTGGAAGTGGAACTCGCCGATCATCATCCACGAATCGGGGTAGAGCGACGAGTCGGGATGCTCGTGGATGACGCGCTCGAACCACGCCAGCGCCTCGTCGGGCCGGTTGTCCTCGTAGGCGGTGAAGCCCAGCAAGTACTTGCACAGGTCGATGCGGCGGAACCTGGGGTGCTCCTCGACCAGGCGCTTGTAGAGGACTTCCGCCTTGGCGAGCGAGAGCTTGGGGACCTTCGGCTGGCCGTGGCAGCGGGTGGAGCGGGTGCGGCAGGCCTCGACTTCCTGGTCGTAACGAATGTTGGCCTGCACGAACAGGCGGCGCGCGTCCTCCCAGTACAGCTCGGCCAGCTTGAACTCGGCCTCGGCGGCGGAGTCGCCAGTCGGGTTGGTGGCGATGAACTGCTCGAGCAGGTCGATGGCCTGGTTGCGCTTGGCCGTGGCCGCCTTCTCCTTGGCGGCGAGGATGGGCTCGAGATCCTTGGGGATGGGAACCGACGCGCCAGTGGGCGGGCGCTTGCGCAGGTAGAGGTCCTGGGCAGGCGTGTCGGTCTGGTCGTCGTCCTGGGCGTGGGCCGTGGACGCGACCAGGAAGACCGCAAGCGCGGCGATGTGGCGAGCTAGCGCCATCCGCTGTATTCGTCTTTCCAGAACTCGGCGTCGGGAGGCCAGAAGACCTCGTCGTCGCCGATCATCCCCTCTTCGTACAGGCGACCGAAAAGCTCGGGCGGGAAGCGGCCCTGGGCCAGATCCTCGACCTCGATCTCCAGCTTACGCTTGGATCCGATGACCGCGTCGATCTTCCCCAGCTTGGCCTTGTCGAGCACGCGGCGCAGATCCACGTACAGCCCGGCCAGGGCGCGCGCGGCGATCTTGTCGGCGGCGTCGTCGATACCCTTGGCGAAATCGCCGGCCAGCCGGGCCAGCGCGCGCGCGCGGGCCAGGTCGCTCTCGATCATCTGACGCAGCCTGGGGTCAGCCTTGCCGAGCAGCGTCTTGTCGGCAGCCTCCGAGGCGGCCTCGGCGTTGCCTTCCAGCCTGGCCAGCTGCGCGTCGGCGGCGTCGAGCTCGCCCAGGCGCTCGGCGGCCAGGTCGCCCTTGATGCGCTTCTCCTTGACCGCCGCGTCGACGGCCGCCTTCTCGCGTCGGATCTCGGCGCGCAGACGGCGCACGTCCTCGAGCAGCTCGGCGGCCTTGCGGGCCTTCGTCTCTTCGGGCGTGGCGTCCACAGCGATGGCAGCGACCTTGCCGCCTCCCGATGCAAGTCGCGCGCCCAGCTGCCGCCAGGACGCGGCCACGTGCGGCGCATCGGCGGCCTCCTGGCGCAGGCCGGCCGCCGCCTCGTTGAGACGAACGAAGCGCGGGTCGAGGCGCAGCATGACCAGCACGCGCTCCTCCGGGGTACGTGCGTGTGCGCGTGCGGCCGCGGCCTCCGGGTCGGCGCGTCGCTCGCGCTCGCGCTCCATGGCGCTGGTGAAGAGCGTGTGCCGGCGCGCCGCCGACTTGCGGATCTCGGCGGTCGCGTTCACCACCGGCTGCAGATCGGCGACGATGGCGTCGAACTTCTTCTCCGCGTCCTCGAACTTGCAGTCGGCCAGCTCGATGTACGCGGCCAGCAGCTGCGCCTCCGGGTGCAGCGGCGAGTCGGGGAAGTTCTTCAAGAACTCGGCGGTCAGGTCGCGCGCGGTGTCCAGCTCGCGCTTCTGGTACATCGACCAGGCGGCCTCGAAGAGCGCCTCGGGCAGGCGATCCGAGTCGTCGGGGATCTGGAAGTAGTGGTAGTAGGCGTCGTCGTAGCGGTCTTCCTCGTGGGCCACGCGGCCCAGGCCCAGGCGGGCCAGGTCCTTGATGGTGAAGTAGCGCGCGTCGACGTAGAAGCTGTAGCGGTCGTCGTCGGGGGTGGCGACGATCTCGCAGAAGGCGCTGACCGCGTCGGCGAACTCGCCGCGCCGGGCGCGGATCACGCCGCGCAGGTACAGCGCCGAGGTGTACAGGCGACTCTTGCGCGACAGCTTGGTCAGCTCGCCCTCGGCGCCGTCGAGCTCGCCCTTCTCGTAGGCGATGCGCGCGCGCAGGTAGGCGCGCTCGGCCGAGGCCTCGACCGGCAGCGGCTCGTTCAGCTTGACCGTCTCGAGCCGGGCCAGCACGCCGGCGAAGTCACGCGTCTCCAGCGCGATGTCGACGGCGCGTCGGTGCGCGGCGGCGAAGTAGAGCGCGCCCGGCCCGCGCGCCAGCACGCGCACCAGGTAGCCCAGCGACGCGTCGTAGGCGCCCGAGCCGAGCAAGGCCACGGCCAGGTCGTACTCGGCATTCTGGTACTCGGGCGAGTCGGAGAAGTCGGTGAAGCGGGGCGACTCGACCAGCGCGTAGAGCGCGACCGCCGCACCCACCGGGTCGCCCGATTCGAGCGAGGCCTCGGCGTGCTCGAGCTCGCGCGCCAGCGCCTCGGGGTTGCCGGTGTTGCGGTCGATGAGACCGAGGCGCTCGAGCTCGGCGTAGTAGTCGGAGACCGTCGACGCGGCGGGCAGCTCGGCGTCCTTGGCCTGCGCGTCGCGCCCGCCCAGCAGCAGCAGCAGCAGCACAGCCGCCGCGGCGGCGACGCTACCTGGCCGCATGGCCGCCGTCCTTGGGCAGTGCCTTGGCGCTGACACCCACGTCGAGGCGCAGCTTGTAGCTGCCGCGCGCGTTGCGCTTCCACGCGTAGCCCAGGTCGCCGGCGTCCTCGGCCTTGGCCTGCACCAGGGTCAGCTTCTCGCCCGGCGCGTCGATGGTGAAGGAGTCCTCGCTCGTCGACATGATGCGGTCGTCGTCCTTCGACACCGCCTCGATGCGGATGGTGACCACGTGCTTGCCGGGCGCGACGAACGACTCGAAGCGGGGCGCGTCGTCCTCGGCGATCTTGCCCTGGGTGTCGTCGAAGACGTTGGCGCCGTCGAGCCGGATGCTGACCCGGCGCAGGCCGAAGAAGCGTCCCGAGGCGTAACGCAGGCGGATCTCGAGGCGCGCGCTGTAGAGCGCGTCGCCCACCGCGGCCGACGTGGCGCGCGAGGTGAACAGCTTCTCGCGGATCTTCTCGTACTCCAGGCGCAGCGTGTCGACGTCGACGCCGTCGTCGGTGGCGGCGGCCGCCTCGGCTTCGGAGGGCGAGTCGGCGGCCGGGCGGGCCGCGGGCGCCGGCGTGGGAGCAGAGGCTGCGGGCGCGGGCGCCGCTGCCGCTGGCTCGGGCACCGATGCGTCGGGGTTCTGCGCGGGTGGCTCGCTGGCCGGCTCGGCGGGCGCCGGCTCGGCGGCGGGCGGCTTCTTCTTCTTGCCCCCGGCCGGCTTCTTCTTGCCCGCGGCGAAGGCCGCGTCGGGCGCGGCCAGGCCGATCGTCAGTACCGTCGCGACGATCCACAGCTTGCGCATGTCAGAACCTCCAGGGCAGGAACATCGACACGCCCATGGTCACCGACACATCGTTGACGATGAACTTGGCGTCGAGCAGCTCCTGGCGATAGACGTAGTCGCGGGCGTCGAAGCGGATGGCCACCGCCTTGCCCCAGTACAGCTTGAAGCCCAGCCCGCCGATGCCCATGGCGCCGCGGCTGGTGGGCGAGTCGACCGCGCCCACGCCCAGGTCGAGGTGGGCATCGAAGTAGACCACGCCGCCGCCCGCGCGCAGCTTGCCGTGCAGCGGGTACCACAAGAGCGTCGACGAGGCGAAGCTCACCGGGGCGTTCAGGTCCTTGATCAGCTGTGCGCGGCCGTCCTCGATGGCGCGCGCCAGCTCGGCGTCGTTGGTGGTGCGCAGGTAGGTGGCCTCGATGGCCGCGTCCTCGGTCATGTGGTAGGTGTACGCGCCGCCCGCCATCCACGCGGCGGAGAACAGGTCGGAGACGAACCATCCGCCCAGCAGCGACAGCTCGTGGCGCTGCGCCTTGACGAACACGCGCGGCACGCGCCCGCGCCGCTTGCGCTTCACCGACAGGCGGTCGGCGGCCTCCTGATCGATGCACTCCTGCGCGGGCGCGGGCCGCTCCCCGGCCGTGAGCGCGGCCAGCAGCACCAGCGCGACGAGCGCGCGTCTCACTGGAACCAGAAGGGGATCCATATGCCCAGCCCCAGCGTGGCCTGCAGGTTGTTGGTGAGACGCGTCTCGGCGATGGCTTCCTGGACCAGCACGACGTCACGCAGATCGAAGCGGAACGACAGCCAGTCGGCGGCGTACAGCTCGACCACCAGGCCGCCGTCGAAGGCCAGGCCCTGTGCGGTGTCGTGGAACAGCTTGCCCGCGCCGAACACGAATTCGGCATCGCCGTGGACCAGGCTGCCGCCCGAGGTCTTGGACTTGAAGTGGAACGGCGCCCACACCATGTTGGCGGTCGACAGGTAGCCGGTCGAGGTCGCGAAGCGCGGGTCGCCGAAGAAATCGGACAGCGGCTGGTCGAGATCCACGGCGATGGGCGAGACGTCGAAGGTGACCTCGAAGCCGAAGTCCTCGCCCAGGTACCACAAGAGCGCGCCACCGTACTGGTACGAGGACGACACCAGGTCGGAGGCGAACAGCCCGCCGCGCGCGACCAGCTCGAAGCGATGATCCTTGAGGAAGGGCAGCTTCTGCACGCCGCGCGGGCGCAGGCTCTCGCCCAGCTCGTCGGTGATCGACTGGTCCAGGCAGGACGGCGGCGGTGCGGTCTGCGACGGCTTGCTCGGCTTGGGCGTCCTGGCCGCGGCCGGCGCGGTGGCCGGCGCGGCCTTGCCCTCGGCAGCGACTGCCACCGGTACGCCCCCCGCAAGCACTGCCAGAAGGACCGCAAGCGTACGTAGCACTCGGGTCACCGACCGGTAGCGTAAGCCTCCGCACGCCTCTCGGTCAACGATGGAGCGGGAGTCGCGTGGTACCATGACCCGCGATTCATGTCGGGTCAGGATGAGCAGCCTCTGGATCGGACGCGCGTACAAAAAGACGCCGGCCCGTCACCTTCCGCCGTCAACCTGCGCCAGTGCAAGCTGGTGGTCTTGCGCGGCAGCGACAAGGGCCGCGAGTTCGTCATCGCCGCCGACGTGATCCGGGTCGGCAAGGCGGAGGAGAACGACCTCATGCTGCGCGAGGAGACCATCTCGCGCGTGCACTTCGAGATCGTGCGCGACGGCAAGGGCTACTTGCTGCGCGATCTCAAGTCGACCAATGGCACGTTCCTCGACGGCGCCGAGATCAAGGAAGCCTACCTGCGCGCTGGTTCGGTCATCTCGGCGGGCGCGGCGCAGATCAAGTTCCAGCCCTTCGAGGAGCGCATCGAGATCTTCCCCTCCGACAAGGAGCAGCTGGGCGAGCTGGTGGGCAAGTCGACGCGCATGCGCGAGATCTACGGCCTCATCGAGCGCATCGCGCCCACCGACGCGACCGTGCTGCTCGAGGGCGAGACCGGCACGGGCAAGGACCTGGTCGCGCGCACCATCCACGGCCTGTCGCGGCGCAAGGCCGGGCCGTTCATCGTGGTCGACTGTGGCGCGGTGGCCAGCTCGCTCATCGAGAGCGAGCTGTTCGGCCACGAGAAGGGTGCCTTCACCGGCGCCAGCGCGGCGCGCCAGGGCGCCTTCGAGCTGGCCCACGGCGGCACCGTCTTCCTCGACGAGCTGGGCGAGCTGTCACTCGACCTCCAGCCCAAGCTGCTGCGCGTGCTCGAGCAGCGCGAGCTGCGCCGCGTGGGCGGCTCCAAGCAGCTCAAGGTCGACCTGCGTGTCATCGCGGCCACCAAGAAGGACCTGCGCTCGGAGGTCGAGAAGGGCAAGTTCAGGGAAGACCTGTACTTCCGCCTCTCGGTCGTGCCCATCACCATGCCGCCCTTGCGCGCGCGCCGGGAAGACATCCCCGCGCTGGTCCATGGCTTCCTCGACCGCATGACCGAGCCGGGCGGCACGCGCCCCAGCCTGGAGGACGGCACGCTCGCCGCCATGCAGGCGCACGACTGGCCCGGCAACGTGCGCGAGCTGCGCAACGTGCTCGAGCGCGCCATGGCCATCGGCACGGATCCGACGCGGCTGATCGCGCCGCTGGGCGGCGGGCCGCGCCTGGGCGGCGGCGGCGGCGTGCCGCGCGCGGCGACCGACGTGCCGGCCGAGTTCGACCCGAGTGTGCCGTTCCGCGACCACAAGGAGCGCTGGAACGACACGTTCGAACGGCGCTACCTGACCTGGTTGCTGGGACGTGCCGACGGAAATATTTCGAAGGCCGCGCGCGACGCTGACATGGACCGGAAGTACCTGCACAAGCTGCTCAAGAAGCACGGCATCGTGACCGACGTGGGCGTCGAGCCGGACGAGTAGCGGGGCGCGCGGACTATCGCGGGCGCAGCTTCAGCTTGCCGCCGACGAGCTGCCAGGGCGACTTCGCGGCCACCACAGCGTCGACCTCGGCGGGGCTGCGGGTGTCCAGTGCCACGTTCCAGACGAGCGCGTAGGCCGGGCCGGTGGCGAGCAGGTGCTTGCCGTCGGGGCTGAACTCGACCGTCTCAGCCTTGAACACGAACTGGGCGAGCCGCGTTTGCGTGGGGCCGTCCATGGTACGGAGCAGGTCTCCGGTCGATGCATCCAGGATCCTTATTGCGCCGTCGTAGTCCGCAGTCGCCACGAGCTTGCCGTCGGGGCTGAAGGCGATGCACAGGTTAGCTCCCGAGCTCCCCGCCAGCTCGGCCAGGACCTGGTCGGTCGTCGCGTCGAAGATGCGGGGAGGGTTGTCGCCACCGTAGCCGCCGGTAAGGATGCGCCGGCCGTCGGGCGAATAGATGGCGTTGTTGGTCTGACTGGTGGGCACCTTGCGGATGAGCTCGCCGGTCGTGCTGTCCCAGATGCGCAGCGACTTCCCGTCCGCCGCAGTGACCACCTGACGATCATCGAGGCTGAACTCGACCGTGAGGAAGGACTGCTCCTTCCATTCGATCTTGACCATCTCGGGCGCGCCGTTCTCGGCGGACCAGAAGCGCACCCGACCATTCCTCTGCGCCGTGGCAATGCGGCGGCCGTCGTGACTGAAGGCCAGATCGGCAACCTGGTCGGCCTTGCTGGTGGCGAGCGTGAAGAGCACGTGGCCGGAAGCGACGTCGACCACGATGGCGCGGCCATCGGCGCCAGCCAGTAGCAGGCGACGTCCATCCGGGCTGAGATCAATGTCGACGTCGGGATCCCACTTCACCAGCGATGAGTGCTCGACCTGCCCGCTGCCGCTGTTCCAGACGCGCAGGAGCCCACTGCCTTCGCTCTCGTCTTCGTCAAGCGTCAGCAGTCGAACGCCGTCGGCGAGGTAGCGGCCGCGAACCCTTCCCCTGTGCCCGGGCAGCAGAATCGCCCAGCGATCGAGGGGCAAGTCCCACGTCCTGACCTGTCCAGGGACCGTCGTGGTCACCAGCCGCGGCGCCGCATGGGCAAACACCGCACTGACGGTCCCATCACCCGTCCTGACGTCCAGCGAGGCCAGCGGAACCGTGGTGGAGGCATCCCACAGATGAATGGCCACCTGATCGGTGGTTGCGACCATCGATCCGTCGCTGCTGAACAGGGCCACGCTGGGCAGGAGGGGAAGCTGGCGCAGCTTACCCAGCGTGCGCCCGGTCGCGACGTCCCAGATGCGCACGGACCGATCGTCCATGAGCGACAGCAGCCGATGCGCGCCAGGGTCGAAGCGAAGCTGCTCGGGATCTTCGCCCGGCGTGGGAAGACGACGCAGCCTTCCGGTCTTGGGGTCGGCAAGGATGATCTCCGAGACGCCTCGCGCCGCCACCAGCGAACCATCCGAGGTGATGGCCAGGGAGCCGAACACCGGGCGGGGCGCTGTCGCGAACGAAAAGAGCCGCGCGGGCCTGGGGCTGACTGACCAGACGTCGGTCCGGCCCGATGCGTAGTTGCTGACCACGTAGCGCCCGTCCGCGGACCAGGTGACGAACATGGCGTCCTCACCCACCGGGACAGCCGCGAGCTCGCTGCCGGTGCTGGCGTCCACCATACGTGCCGCGGAGTTGCCGCTGCCGCCCGCCGCGACCACGAGGAGCTTGCCTCCGTCGCTGCTGTAGCGCGTCAAGTTTTGAATCCACGGCAACGGCAAGCGTCGCCTGCGCGTGCCCGTGCTGGGATCCCAGAAGCCGGCGCTGGTATCCTGGCCGACGACCAGCTCGGTGTCGTCGGGGCTTAGCGATACCGTGTACGTACTCCGGTCCTGTATGTGGGCGTCGGTCGCGGGCGGGGTCACGTTGAAAGTCACGGTCAGCGAATCGAGCGCGCGCAGAGCCTCGCTCAACATCCAGCGCACGCGCAGGTTGCCAGGATCGCGGCGGTAGGCCTCGGCCAGGAAGGGTGCGGCGCGGAATGGACGACCCGCTTCCAGCTCGACCCGGCCCTGCTGCTCGAGCAGGTCCAGCGAGGTGCGATCGGCTCGATCGCGCTCCGACTCGGCGCTGCGACGAGAGGCGTCGGCGGCGAGTCGCGACTTCTCGGCCGCGAGTCGCGAGCTCTCGGCCGCGCTGCGCAGGCGCGATTCGCGCGCGATGAACCAGACGGAGGCCACGAGCAGCGTGACCAGCACCGCGATGGCGCCCTGGACCAGTCGCCTGTGCGCGCCGAGCCAGCGGGCCGTCCGCTCGCGCCCGCTGTAGCGGTGGGCCGCGACCGTCTGACCGGCGATCCATCGGCGCAGGTCATCGCCGAATGCTTTGGCGCTGGGGTAGCGATCCGTCGGATCTGCTGCCATCGCACGCGCGATGATCGACCGCAGGTCCGGCGCAATCCCCGCGTCGAGCCCCTGCGGCCCTGCCGCCGCGCGATCGCCCGCGGTATCGGTGCTCGCATCCGCACTGTCCGACGAAGCGACCGGGGGCGAAGGCGCAGGCACGGCTCTGCCGCCCAGTACGTTGAGCAAGATGGTCCCGAGCGAGTACACATCGCTGCGTTCGGTGACCTTGCCGCCGGAGGCTTGCTCGGGAGCCATGTAGGCCGGCGTGCCCATCACAGCTCCGGCACGGGTGAGCTCCAGCGCAGGCGGCTCGGGGCTGGCCTCGCCGGCGCCGTCCCGGTCGGGATCGCTGACGTACTTGGCCAGGCCCCAGTCGATGACGATGGTCTCGCCGTACTCGCCGACGATGATGTTGGCCGGCTTGAGATCGCGGTGGATGACCCCGTGGTCGTGGGCGTAGGCGATGGCGTCGGCGACCGCGACCACGCGGTCGAGGAGCGCCAGGCGATCCGCGAGCGTCCTGGCCTCGCCGATGAGCGCACGCAGCGGTCGCCCCGACACCAGCTTCATGACGTAGAAGGGCCGACCGTCGGGCCACCGACCCGCCTCGTGCACGGGCACGATGTTGGGATGCTCGAGGCGCGACGTGATGATGGCCTCGCGCACGAAGCGCAGCTCGGCCACCGGTGTGCCCTCGAGCAGCTCCTTCACCGCCACGTCTCGGCCGAATGCACGATCGGTCGCGCGCAGGACGCGCCCGATGCCACCACGCGCGTGCTCGGCGATGATCTGGTAGCGCTCCGGGTCACGCACCAGGAGCGAGGGCTGGGACATCCCGGCAGCGGGCGGCTTGACCTCGTCCGGCTCGATGCCGACGCCGATGGACGTGGCGGTCACCGTCGCCGGATGCGCATCACTCTCGTCGGGCGGCACCATGGCGAGGCGCCCAGCATAGCCGCGAAGCCGTGCGCGCGGGTGCGGCGTCTCACGGCTGCGGCAGCGTCAGCTGGCCGTCGACCAGTCGCCAGGGCGACTTCGCCGCCACCAGCGCGGCCACCTCGGCGGGGCTGCGCGGGTCGAGCTCGATGTTCCACACCATCGCGTGACCATCGCCGGTGGCCAGCAGGCGCTTGCCGTCGGGGCTGAAGTCCAGGGTCACGACCGTGGTCTCCAGCCCGGCGAGCAGCGCGGTGGTGGGGCCGTCGATGGTGCGCAGCACCTGGCCGGTGGCGGCGTCCATGATCCTGATCTCGCCGTCGGAGTCGACCGTGGCCGCCAGCTTGCCGTCGGGGCTGAAGGCCTGCTCCAGGTTGCCCCTGGTGCTGCTATCCAGCGTGACCAGCACCTTGGCCGTGCTCGCGTCCCAGATGCGCGCCTGATCGTTGCCGCCGTCGCCCGAGGTGATCACCCGCTGACCATCGGGTGAATAGGTCGCGACCGCCGACTCGGCGCCCGCCAGCTTGGCCAGCTGCTTGCCCGTCGAGCTGTCCCAGATGCGTGTCGACTTGCCCTCCAGGGCGGTCAGGATGTGGGCGTCGTCGGGACTGAACTCGACCGAGAGGAAGGACTGGTCCTTCCATTCGATCACCGTGCTGGACGGCTTGCCGTCGTCGGCTGACCACAGGCGCACCCGGGCCTCGCGGGTGGCGGTGGCGATGCGCCGGCCGTCGTGACTGAAGGCCACGTAGGTGACCGTGTCGGCCGACGTGTCGAGGGTCAGCTGCACCTGCCCGGAGATCACGTCGACGACGCGCACGCGCCGATCCTTGCCCAGCAGGGCCGCGCGCGTGCCGTCGGGACTGAAGGCGACCCCGGCCGCGGCGTGGAAGTCGACCCGCGCCGAGTGCTCGAGCGCACCGGTGCGGCTGTTCCACACGCGCAGCAGGCCGCCGCTCCGCTGCTCGGCGACGGTCACGACCCGGCTGCCGTCGCCCAGGTAGTGGCCGCGCACCCGCCCCTCGTGCCCGGGCAATGGCAGGGCGAAGCGACCGGGCGGGAAGTCCCAGGTCCTGACGTGGCCATCGATCGTCGTGACCACGAGACGGTCGGCGTCGTGCGCGAACACCGCCGCGACCGGCTGGTCGCGCGACTGCAGGTCGAAGGACGCCAGCCGGATGGTGGACTGGGTATCCCAGAGGTAGATGGAGCTCGACTCGGTGGTGGCGATCATCGAGCCGGTGCCGTTGAAGACAGCCACGGCGGGGCGCCCGGGATGCTGGCGCAGCTTGCCCAGCGGACGCGCGCTGGCCACGTCCCAGATGCGCACCGAGCGATCGCCCATGATGGTCAGCAGGCGCGTGCCGTCGCGCGAGAAGCGCAGCTGCTGGACCTCCTCGCCGGGCGTGGGGATGTGCTGGATGCGTCCGCTGGCCGGATAGGCAAGGATGAGCTCCGACGGGCCGCGTGCGGCCAGGATCGCGCCATCCGGGCTCAGGGCGATGCAGCCGAACATGGGCAGCGGCGCCGAGGCGAAGGACAGCCGTCGCGTCGGCGGCGGGCCGGCCGACCACAGATCGATGCGCCCGCCGTTGTCGATGCTGGCGACGTAGCGCGCGTCGTCAGACCAGCTGGCAAAAATGGTCGGCTCGCCCAGCGGCACGGCCAGCAGCTCCTCGCCGGTGCGGGTGTCGAGCATCCGTGCCGGGGCGGCGCCGCCACTGGACACGATGAGCATCAGCTTGCTGCCGTCGGAGGTGTAGCGCGCCACCATCTGCAGCCAGGGCATGGGCAGGCGCCGGCGCAGCCCGCCGGTATCGGGATCCCAGAAGGCCACGCTGGTGTCGTGGCCGGTGAGCAGCTCGCTGTCGTCGGGGCTGAGCGCGACCGTGTAGGTGGTCCGGTCGGCGATGCTGGCGTCGGTCCTGGGCGCGGTCACGTCGAAGCTGATGGTCAGCGAATCGAGCGTGCGCAGCGCCTCGGTCAGGAGCCAGCGGACGCGCTGGTTGCCGGGCTCGCGCCGGTAGGCCTCGGCCAAAAAGGGTGCGGCGCGGAAGGGATGGCCGGCGCCCAGCTCGGCGCGTCCCTGCTGCTCGAGCAGCGAGACGGTGGTCCGGTCGGCGCGGTCGCGCTCCGACTCGGCGCTGCGCCGGGCCTGGTCGGCGGCGAGGCGCGCGCCGTCGGCCGCCGTGCGCGCGCTGATGGCGGTACGGCGCAGGCTGGCCTCGCGCGCCAGGAACAGTACGGTGGCCGCCAGGAGCAGCAGCAGCACGCCGATCGAGCCCTGGACCAGGCGCCGGTGCGCGGCCAGCCAGCGCGCCGCGTGCTCGCGTCGGGTGTAGCGATGTACCTCGACGGGCGCGCCGGCGATGAAGCGGCGCAGGTCGTCGCCGAATGCCCTGGCGCCGGGATAGCGCTCTTGCGGCAAGAAGGCCATGGCGCAGCGGACGATCGAGAGCAGGTCGGTGGGCACCCGGAGCTCGAGCTCGCGCTGCGTGAAGCCGGCGGGCTCGTGGGCCGCGCTGGCCGTGGCCGTGGCGGTGATGGCCGCCACGGTCGTGGTCTTGCCCGAGCCCGCGGGCGACGACGACCTGCTGGGCGGCAGCGCCTTGCCGCCCAGGACATTGAGCAGGATGGCGCCCAGGGCGTAGACGTCGCTGCGCTCGCTGACCGTGCCGCCCGCGGCCTGCTCGGGCGCCATGTACGCGGGCGTGCCCAGCACCGCGCCGGCGTGGGTCAGGTCGAACGACTGCAGCTCGGGCGTGCCGGGCACACCGCGGTCGCCGTCGTCGGGATCGGTGACGTACTTGGCCAGACCCCAGTCGATGACGATGGTCTCGCCGTACTCGCCCACGATGATGTTGGACGGCTTGAGATCGCGGTGGATCACGCCGTGATCGTGGGCGTAGGCGATGGCGTCGGCGACCGCGACCACGCGCTCGAGCAGCTTCAGCCGATCGGCGAGCGTGCGCGCCTCCTCGATGAGCTCGCGCAGCGGCCGGCCCGAGACCAGCTTCATGGCGTAGTACGGCCGGCCGTCGGGCCAGCGACCGGCCTCGTGCACGGGCACGATGTTGGGGTGCTCGAGGCGCGCGGTGATGATGGCCTCGCGCACGAAGCGCACCTCGGCCAGCGGCGACAGGCGCAGCAGCTCCTTGAGCGCCACATCGCGGCCGAACTCGCGGTCGGTCGCGCGCAGGACGCGCCCGATGCCACCGCGCGCGTGCTCGGCGATGATCTGGTAGCGCTCCGGGTCGCGCACGGGCAGCTGCACCTGGGTGGGCGCGTGCGTCTCCTTGCCCTGGCCCGGCGGCGCGCCCGCCTGCGGGTCGGTCGCGGTGCCGCCTGGCGGCGGTTTTCCCGGTTCGGGCTTCATGGGCGAATCCGGTCAGTACCGCATCAACAGTCCCAGGCTCACGATGATCATGTCGGGCAGCGGGCCGCTCACGTCACCGTCGGGCGGCGTGTCGGTGAGCGACTGCGCCCAGATGCCCTCGGCGCGCAGGTGGAAGTCGATCTCGTCGAACAGGCCCCAGACCTGCCCGGCGTCGTCGGCCACGGCCAGGTACGACATCTTGCCGCCGAACAGCACGTTGCGCAGCGGCGACAGCTCGCGGTCACCGGTGAAGAACGCGCCCGTCGAGCCGAAGTTGGCGTAGTCGATGGCGTCCTCGAAGAAGACCGCCTTGGTCTGCTGGTAGAGGCGCGTGCGCAGGCGGAACAGGATCTTGCCGCCCAGGTACTGGAAGTACTCCATCTCGGCGGTGAGGCTGTCGACGCCCCAGGTGTCGGAGTAGCCGCGCAGGTCGGCGCCCAGTGCGGCGTGCGCCCGCGGGAAGGCCAGGCGCGCGCGCGCGAACAGCGCCAGGCGCCCGCGCACCAGCGGCGATGCCTCCTGCGCGTCGATGCCGCCCACGCGCACGCGCCGGTAGGGGTTGGACTGGAAGCCGTTCACGACCTGGCCGTTCAGGCCCAGCTGGATGACCGCGGTGGGCGACAGGTTCTGCGTCACCGTGGCCTCGGTGGTGTCGATGGCCACGTCGTGGCTGATGGTGGTACGGCCCATGGTGCCGGCGGCCACGAAGCACTCGTTGGCGCCGGTCAGCGGGCGGCGCTCGAGCGGCGAGGCGTTGCCGTTGTCGAGGTCGCACACCTGGTCGAAGTTGTGCGTGTAGGCCACGCCGAAGGTGGTGTTCTTGCCGGGCAGGTCGATGGACGCGCCTGCGCTGACCGAGTGCGACAGGTAATCGCGCTCGAAGCCGTAGGCGTAGCCGGCGTACAGGCGCGAGCGCCGGCCCTGGAAGGACAGGCCGGCCTTGCCCACCTGGCGGGCATCGTCGAAGAGCGTGGCGCTCGACACCGCGTCGACGCTGCCGGCGGGCGGCGCCGCATACAGCGACTCGGTCGCGCCCGACACGATGTCGGCCTCGTAGCCGGCGGACAGCGAGAAGCTCTCGCCCAGGTCGATGCCCAGGTCGAACTGCGGGTGGTAGACGTCGAGCGTGGTCTTGTCGCCGGCGGCCTCGGCGCGCCGCTCCTGGAACCAGGTGATGGTCGTGTCGACGCGATCGTCGGCGCGCGCCACCAGGGGCACGAGCACGAGCGCCGCGATCAGGCTCAGTTGCAGCCGCACCCGCCGCCTCCCGAGCCCTTGCCACCCGACGAGCCCTCGCGGTTGGACAGCACGTGATCGTCGGAGGCTGCCTCCTGGCCGTCGGGATCGAACTGCATGGTCCGATCGGCCAGGTGCTCCTTCTCGTTGGGACGCACGGCGAAGCGTCCGCAGCCGGCGAGCGCGGCCACCAGCAGGGCGACGGCGAACAGCTTAGAAGAAGATGACCATGCCACCGCTGTACTCCTGGGCATTGGACGCCTCGTTCTGGTCGAAGATCGTCCAGTTGCGGAAGTCGAACCGCAGCGTCAGTCGCAGGCGAATCGTGACCTCGAGGCCGCCGCCCACGCTGGCCGCGTAGAGCGTGCGCGGATCGATGGCGAAGGCGTCTTCCTTGGGCGAGAAGTGCGACAGGCCGGCGCCCGCGTGCACGTAGGGGCCGAGCGCGGCGCCCGGCGCCAGGCGCAGGGTCATGCCCAGGCCGGCCAGGTAGAGCGTCTCCTGGCCGCGCGGGCTCTCGCCGCCGAAGGCCTCGAGCGCGAAGTAGGGATCGAAGAGCCACGAGGGTCGGAACAGGAACAGGCCTTCGTTGCCGATGACGCCGGCGGAGAAGGCCAGGCCCACGCTCGCGTAGGGCACGGGTGTGGGCCCGAGCACCGCCTTGCGGAAGCCGCGCCACATGCGCGTGCCCAGGCCGGGCTCGCCGTCGTCGACCTCGAAGGGCGCGACCTCCTCGCCGAAGATCCAGCCCGACGAGCCGTCCTCGAGCTCGACCTTGAACCAGTAGCCGCGCGTGCCCCGCTCGACCACCTGCAGGACCTCGCCGCGCCCGGCGGTGTAGATCGACCGGTAGTCGCCGCCCGGGCCGGTGCGCACGCTCGCCTTCTGGGTCAGCACGCGCACGAACGACTCGGCGCGTGCCAGCGCCGGCGCGCCCAGCAGCACGAGCAGCGCCGCCAGCGCGGCGGCGGCTACGGCGTGCCGCCGATCCATCGTTCCACGGTCAGCTCGGGCTCCTGGCCGGCGGTCCACAGATCGCCACCGGCATGCGGATCGCCGCCGCCGGTCGGCTTGGTCACGAACGGGCTGGCGTTGGGCGTGCCGCAGTTGAGAAAGCGCGTCACCGCGTCGTAGTTCTGCTGGTAGTCGGTCTTGCTCATGGGCATGGCGATGAGGCGCAGCGCCGAGCGGCCGGTCTCGCGCGCGTGGCAGCCGGCCTTGGCCACGCACGAAACCGCCTGGTTGGCGGGCGCGATGGCCTGCGGCCAGATGGTGCTCTCGAACAGCGCCGGGTCGGGCCGGCAGGCCTCGGGCGGCACCGGCACCTCGCCCTGGTCGACGGTGGGACAGGCCGCCGCCGCCCACGCTGCCAGGGCCACCCACAGGAGCAGTCGCGCACGAGGAGTCATGGCCACGAGCCTCTGTCACCTTACATTCTCCGCTCTTTCGTGTCACGTCCCCGACGAGGCGGGCGGAGGTCCTGCTTGCCGGGTGGGCGGCTCCATCGCTATCATCTTCCGGCTTTGTCCCAGGCGACCGGAAATGGAGGCGGCAATGGAGGCGGCAGCGGCAGCATACCGCGCAAGCTCGGTACGCCCCCCGAGGTCGAGCCCGCGGATTCGCGCGCGACGACCTCTCCCATGACCACGCCACCGACGGTGCCGCCGGGCATCGCGCCGACCGTGCCGGTACCCACGGCGCCCAAGCACGATCCGGATCGCACGCCGCCACCGCCCATTCCTCCCGGGGCCCTGGCCCAGCCGCTGCGCAAGCCGAGCAAGGACCCGGATCGCACGCCGCCGCCGCCCTTGCCGCCGATCCCGAGCGGGCCGCTGCCCGCGACCTCGTCGGCCCCGGTGCAGGTGCCAGCGTCGCCGTCGGTCACCGCGGCGGGACGCCCGGCGCCTCCGTCCACGCCACCGCCGATGCCCGCGGCGCCGG
>Ga0209515_10004895_pt1 | contig 17772 bp, 14 predicted proteins | sample Subgroupgradi54m_FD_187454 | JGI IMG/M metagenome (GOLD analysis project Ga0209515, IMG submission 187454) | Subsurface groundwater microbial communities from S. Glens Falls, New York, USA - GMW60B uncontaminated upgradient, 5.4 m (SPAdes)... ...
TCATCGCCGCGCTGCTGTTTGCCAGCATGCCCGCGCTCCACTACGATTGTCCGCAGCGGCAGCTCGCCATGTACACGCGCGCGCTGCAGCTGTTCGACGAGTGTTTCTCCCCCTGAGGTGGTCACTTGCGCATCTGCATCGATCTCGATGGTGTCGTCTGCGAGCTGAAGCGTCCGGGCCAGACCTATGCCGAGCTGAGGCCGGTGCGGGGCGCCGTCGACAAGCTGCGCGCGCTGCGCGCTGCGGGGCACGCCGTCATCCTGTCCACGGCGCGCCACATGAAGACGTGCGACGGTAACGCGGGCCTGGCTGTGGCGCGGATCGGGGCGGTGACGCTCGAGTGGCTGGCCCGGCACCAGGTCGAGTACGACGAGATCCATTTCGGCAAGCCGTGGGCCGACGTCTACATCGACGACAACGCGATGCGGTTCGAGTCGTGGGACGGCATCGGCGGCGACGGCAGCGGCTTGCCGCGCAGCCACGAATCGACCGACGCCGAATTCCTGGAGAAGAGCGGCGCATGAACATCGTGATGCCCATGGCCGGACGCGGCAGCCGCTTCGCCGAGATCGGTCACGTCACGCCCAAGCCGCTCATCGACGTGCGCGGCCGTCCCATGTACGCCTGGGCCATGGACAGCCTGCCGCTGGCGCTGGCGCGGCAGGTGATCTTCATCTGCCTCGCTGAGCATCTCCGCGATCGTGCGCTCGAGCGCGACCTGCGCGAGCGTTACGCCGCCCTCGACCCCGTCATCATCGCGCTCGATCGCGTGACCGACGGTCAAGCGTGCACGGTGTTGATGGCGCGCGAGCACATCGACAACGACGAGCCGCTCGTGATCTACAACGCGGACACCTACTGCCGGACCGGGTTGACCGAGCGCCTGCGCCGGCTGCCCGACACGGTGGCGGGTGTGCTCGGCGTCTTCGAGGCTCCCGGCGACCAGTGGAGCTTCGCGCGCACCGACGCGTCGGGGCGGGTGCTCGAGACCGCCGAGAAGCGGCGCATCTCGCCGTGGGCCACCACCGGGCTCTACCACTTCAGCCACGGCCGCGACTTCGTCCGCCATGCCGCCGCCATGATCGCCGCCGGTGAGCGTGAACGGGGCGAGTTCTATGTCGCGCCCGTGTACAACCGGCTCATCGCCACGGGTGCCGAGGTCCGCATCGATGTGGCGGAGGAGGTCTGGGTGCTCGGTACGCCCGAGGACCTGGCCCACTTCGAGGCGAGCTATCCCAGATCATGAGCGCCCACCCGCGCAAGATCTTGCACATCATGAACGGCGCCGGCGGCGGCGCCGCGCTGTCGACCCTCGGACTCATCGGGTCGTTGCGCGCGCGCGGCATCGAGAGTTGCGTGGTTTGTCACGACATGGGCAGCACCGCGGAGAAGGACGCGATCCGCGACGCGGTGGCGGGCGCGGCGCAGTTCATGCGCCTGTACTGGTGGAACAAGAAGATCCGCACGCCGCTGTGGAAGCGTCCCCTCCAGGAGCTACGCCAGCAGCTGCAGACTGGCGCGGGCTTCGCGTCGGCAGCGGCGGTGAGCGCGTACGCGCTGCGCGAGCGCGTGGACCTCATCCATACCAACACCATCCTCACCCCCGAGGGCGGCCGCGCGGCTAGCTTGCTCGGCTTGCCCCACGTCTGGCACCTGCGTGAGCTGGTCGGTCCGCGCGAGCCCTTCCAGCTGCCGCACGCGGGGGCTAAACTGGGCGCGCTCCTGGCGAGGCGGTCCTCGATCATCGTCGCCAACTCGGAGCAGAGCGCTGGACGGCTGCGCCCCTATCTTCCCGACGGGCTACTCGAGGTGGTGCCCAACGGCATCGACCTGGTGCGGTTCCGCGGTGCTCGCGGCGAGCGCGACGGTGCCTCACCGCTCGTGGTCGCCATGGTTGGTCATCTCACCTCGCGGGTGAAGAAGCACGCGCTCTTCATCGACGCGGCCGCGCACGTGGCTCGCGTGGCGCCCGAGCTGCGCGTCGAGTTCCGGGTCTATGGCCATGCGCCCATCGACGCTGACGCGTATGCGCGCGAGCTCCATGCGCGCGCCGCCGGCCGCGTGAGCTTCTCCGGCTACGCTGCCGACCCGGCCGTGATCATGCGTGAGATCGACGTCCTCGTGCATCCCGCTGACCAGGAGTCCTTCGGTCGGGTCGTGGTCGAGGCCATGGCGTCGGCGCTGCCGGTTGTGGGTGTGCGCGGTGGTGGCGTGGGCGAGATCGTCGTTGACGGCGAGACCGGGCTACTGGCTCTGCCCGATGACCCGCAAGCGCTGGCGAGCCAGCTGCTGCGCTTGCTGCAGGATGCATCCTTGCGCGCCCGGATGGGCGCCGCTGGCCGGCGCCGCGCGCAGGAGCGTTACTCGCTCGACGGCTGCGCCGATCGGATCGCCGCGGTGTACGAGCGTGCGGCCCGGCGCCCGCTCGGCTGGCGTGCCAACCTACTCTCGGGGGTTGCATGAAGCTCTCGGTTTGCATCCCCAACTACAACTACGAGAAGTACCTCGGCCGGACGCTCGACAGCGTGCTCGAACAGCGAAACGTCGAGCTCGAGGTGCTGATCTCCGACAACGCCTCCACCGATGGCTCGGTCGCGATCGTGAACGCCAAGCGTGACCCGCGCATCAAGCTATCGGTGAACCCTTGCAACGTCGGCTTCGCCGGCAACCTGGATCGCGCCGCCCGGCTCGCCAGCGGAGACGTGATGCTCATGCTCTCCTCGGATGACCTGATGCGTCCCGGGGCGCTCATGGCCTACGCTAGCCTCTACGAGGCACTGGGAGCCGACGCGCAACGTGCCGTCATCACGTCCTCGTCCGACATCGTCGACCCCGCCGACACGATAAACGGGCGCATCGGCCCGGACGCCGAGATCTGGCGCGCCTCCGACTTGATCCACGATCTGCCCGTCGAGGTCGGGGTGCACGTCTATCGCGTCGAAGGGACGGAGCTCTTGCGCCGTTGCCTCGCCACCATGAAGAACCCGTTCAACTTCCTGGCCACCGCCTATCCCCGTGCGGTCTACGAGCGCGTGGGCGGTTACGGCGGCGGGCGTCTCATCAACCCCGACAAGTGGTTCCACTGGAAGCTCTGCGGCGCTGGAACGGTCTGCTACTACGTCGACGCGCCGCTGTTCGCTTACCGCGTCCACCCGAACAACCAGAGCGCCCAGCAGGCAGCTGCCGGTGCGCTCAAGTATCTGGTCGACGAGTATGCGTCGGTGATAGAGGTCGACGGCAAGCTGCTCGAGCAGCTGGGCGTGTCGCGCGCACAGGTCGAGAAGGCCTTCGTCGAGCGCGACATCGCTCGCCACGGGCTCGCCGAGCTCGCGCGCGGGCGGACCATCAAGGCGCGCCGCATCCTCGGCTTCGGCACTGCCGTATACCCTGGACATGCCTTGCGCAACCAGAAACTGTGGGCGCTCGCGGGTCTGTGCGCCATCGGGCCGGTGGGCCAGAAGGTCGCCGCGCGGCTCTACGATCGCAAGCTGCGCAGGGGTGCCTGATGGTGGCGCTGCCGCCCCGCGCCTCTTCCGCTATGACCAATGGACCTCACCCGCCCCGCGTCCGTGATGCATCGGCGCCGTCGCGACCGAGTCCACGCCCGCCGCGCTGGCTGCGAGGCGTCCTTTTCCTGTCGGTGCTGAGCATCGCGGGCTCGGCCTTCGCGTGGATGCGCGTCGGCGTCGGCGGCCTGCAGATGCATCCGTTCATGGTTCCGGTGGGGCTCTTGTTCCTGCTCGCGCTGCCGCAGCTGTGGCTGGTGCCCGTCCGCATTCGCCTCGCGGGGGCGGTATTCTTCGTCATCTATGTGCTCTCCATGCTCCAGGGAGGGCCGGGGGCCTCGGGCGAGGCGGTCAAGGTGGGTGCCTCGCTCGTCACGATGCTGGCGATCGCGATCCCCGTCGCTCGCTCCGGGGCACACGGGCCCGTCGTCCTCGCGCTCAGCATGGCCGCCGCGTTGATGTCCATCAAAGGACTGGTGGCCGGGCCTCAGGGGCTCGAAGGCGTGAATCCCGTCGACATCGCCAACAAGAATGCCTTCTCACTCTACGCCCTGCCGGCCCTGCTGGTCGGAGGACACTTTCTGCTCGACCATCATGCCGAGGTGAGGAAGTGGATCCGCTGGGCCATCCTGGCTTGCATGCTTTTGACCCTGCTCGCGGTGTTTTCGGGCGCGAACCGATCGGGCTGGCTCGGGGTCTTGTTGATCGCGACGATGTTGCTCATCCGCGGCCGTAGCGTGCGTACCGCGCTGCTCTTGCTCGCCCTCTCTGCGGGCGCGTATGCGCTGGTGGTGAATTTCAGCAATGTCGACGTCATCGAGCATCGCATCGATCTCACCCGGCAGGGCTACCAGTCGGATCGTGGCCGGCAGGAGCTTTTGCGCGAGGCGCTGCAGATCGGCGTGGAGAACCCACTCCTGGGCGTCTCGCCCCAGCAGCTGCCCTACGACCTGGCGCGCCGCCTCCGCTTCCCCATCGACGCCATCGATCCGCACAACGTGCTGGGCCTCATCGCCGGCGGCTGCGGCATTCTCGGCCTCGCGGCGCTGATCGGCCTGGGCTGGAGCCTGTGGACGCGAGCACCGGCGCGGCGCGCGCGGCAGCTGTCGCCGGCAGCGCGTAGCGGGCACGCGCTCCTGCGCATGACCCTGATCCTGTGGGTGGTGCGCGGCATGTTCTCGCGCGAGGTCCTCTACAGCCCGACCTTCGCGGTCGCCATCGGCCTGGGCATCGCGCTGTGCGTACGCGCCGGCATGTGGCGCAGGCAGGGGCGCGCATGAGCCAGGTGCTGCAGGCGCGCGTGGGCTTCGTGAGCGGGCGCTTCGTGCACGAGGACGGGGATGGCTTCTTCGTCGACGCCGGGCTGGGTCGGCTCATCGATGCGCTGAGCGCGCGTTCGGCGCATCTCACCGCGGCGCTCGCGGTCGCGCCGCGCCGCCATCCGCTCCACGATCACCGCCTGCGCCTGGGCGCCGCCGACCTGCTGCGCCTGCCCGAGATGCCCAGCGTCGCCCGCGGCGCACGGAAGTTCGTGCGCTGCTGGAAGGTCATCCGCGAGCTCGAGCGCCGCTCTGACGTCTTGATCGTGCAGCTGCCGTTCACCGCGCCCATCGCGCTCCTGGGCGCACGCCGGCCGCGCGTCTACAACGTCTGCGCCGACGTGCAGGCCATCGTGGGCGTGTCGAACGCCTACCGCGGCGCCAGGCGCAGCTTGGCGCGCGGCGTCGCCTGGGGAATGGACCGGCTGCAGGCGCACCTTGTGCACGCGCCCGTGACCAGCGTGGTCGCCAACGGCAACGAGCTCTTCGGGCGCTACCGGCCCACGCGCGGCCGCGCCCAGGTGTCCTCGACCATCGAGGCGCGCGAGATCATGAGTGTGGTACGCAGTCGGCCCGCCGGGGCGCCCTTCCGCGTGCTCTTCGTCGGCTATCTGCGGCCGGAGAAAGGCGTCGACACGCTGGTCGCCGCCTTCGAGCGCCTGCTCGTGGAGCGCCCCGATGCCGAGCTGCAGATCGTGGGCGCTGGCTCGGTCATCGAGCGCGGCGTCGCCCAGGCGACCCAGCGGGCGCTCGCGCGGCTGGCCGAGCGTGCCAGCGTGAGCTTCGTGGGCGAGCGCGGGTTCGGCCCCGCCTTGTTCCAGTGCTTCGCCGACGCTGACGTGCTGGTGGTGCCCAGCCGCAGCGAAGGCACGCCGCGCGTCTTGATCGAGGCGCGCAGCTTCGGCTGCCCGGTCGTCGCGACGCGCGTGGGCGGCATCCCGACCTCGGTGGAGGACGGCGTCGACGGTTTGCTCGTGGCACCCGATGATCCTGCGGCACTGGCGCGCGCGCTCATGCGCCTGGCCAGCGACCGCGCGCTGCACGCGCGCCTGGTCGCGGCCGGGCTCGCGCGCGCCCGCCGCACTACCGTCGACGTCTTCGCCCAGGCCATGATCGATGAGGCCGCCCAGCTGCTCGCGGCGGGGCCCAACCAGGAGAGACACTAGCGATGTCACGCTACATCCTTGCCGTCCACGCCGGACACAACGCAAGCGCGCTGATCGGCGACCCCACCGGGGTTATCTACGCCATCCAGGAAGAGCGCCTCAACGGCGAGAAGAACTACTGGGGCGTGCCGCGCCTGGCGCTGCGCGCGTGCCTGCAGAAGGTGAACGCGACGGCGCGCGACCTGGACGTCGTCACCTGCGGCATGAAGCAGGTGCTGACCCGCTACCACAGCCGCGAGGACGTGCTCGAGGCCTACCGCCGTCAGGACACGTTGAGCGGACGCATCCGCCAGCGCCTCCTCATGCCGCTGCTCATCAACACGCGGCCGAACTACGGCCAGGACCAGCTGCGCGAGTTCCTCGACAGCGAGGGCCTGGCCGGCGTACCGGTGAGCCACCACGATCACCACTTGAGCCACGGCACGACCGCGTACTACGGCCTGCGCCGCGATCCACAGCGACCCTACCTCGTGCTCACCTGCGACGGGGCCGGCGACGGCAACTGCGCCACCATCCGGGTCATGCAGGGCGCGCGCATCGAGACCATCGCCGAGACGCCCTGGGAGAGCTCGCTCGGCTCGGTCTACTCCTGGGTCACCTTCCTCATGGGCTTCGTGCCGCTCGAGCACGAGTACAAGCTCATGGGCATGGCGCCCTACGCCTCCGAGAGCGCCGCCAAGGAGGCCGCCGCGGTCTTCGAGCGCTACCTCGGCCTCGACGAGAGCGGCCTGGGCTTCCGGCGCAAGAGCCGCGAGCGCATGAACGACCTCTCGGATCGCCTGATCGCCGACATGCGCGGCATGCGCTTCGACTACATCTGCGCTGGCCTGCAGCGCTTCACCGAGGACCTGCTGGTCGGCTGGGCGCGCAAAGCGGTCGAGAAGACGGGAGTGCGCGACATCGTCGCGGGCGGCGGCGTGTTCATGAACGTGAAGGCGAGCAAGCGCATCGCCGAGCTGCCCGAGGTGGCCTCGTTCGAGGCCTTCCCGTCGTGCGGCGACGAGACCCTGCCCTTCGGCGCGTTCTATCTGGAGGCGCTGCGCAAGTACGGCAACGAGGGCGTGCGCGGCCTCGTCCACTTCTACCTCGGCGACGACGAGCGCGAGGCCGACATGCTGGCCTCGGTGCGCGAGTCGGGCTTCCCGCACGAGCGCCCGGGCGAGATCGCCTTCGCGGTGCGCGACCTGCTCGCCGCCGGGCAGCCGGTGGCGCGCTGCGCCGGCGCCATGGAGTTCGGCGCGCGCGCGCTCGGCAACCGCTCCATCCTCGCCGACCCGAAGAACTCCGACGTGGTGCGCGTGATCAACCAGATGGTCAAGAAGCGCGACTTCTGGATGCCGTTCGCGCCCATCATGCTCGAGGAGAAGCAGGACGCGTACATCAAGAACCCCAAGCGCGTGCCCAGCCCGTACATGATGATGACCTTCGACACGCGCGAGAACTTCCGCGACATGATCGCGGCGGTGCACAACGCCGACCTGACCTGCCGCGCGCAGCTCTTGCGCCCCGAGCAGAACCCCGAGATGGCCGCCATCCTGCGCGCGTTCGAGGCCAAGACCGGGCGCGCCGTGCTGCTCAACACCTCGTTCAACCTGCACGGCTTCCCCATCGTGCGCACCGCCAAGGACGCCTTGCACGTGTTCCGCGAGTCGGGCCTCGAGCACATGCAGATCGGCCCCTTCCTGGTGCACAAGCCTGCGCCCGAGGTGCGCTCCGCGTAGCATGTGCGGGATCGCCGCAATATTCCGCCAGCCATCCCGGCGCGTGCCGTCGGGCACGCTGCGTGCGATGACCGACGCGGTCGCGCACCGCGGCCCGGATGGCGCGGGCGCGCGCTTCCTGGTCGCGCCCCGCGGCGAGGTCGGCGAGGACGCCGGCTGGCAGGTGGGCCTCGGCCATCGCCGGCTGTCGATCCTGGACCTGTCCGTCGCCGGCGCGCAGCCGATGAGCTACCGCGGTCGTTACTGGATCACCTACAACGGTGAGGCCTACGACTACCTCGAGCACCGTCGCGAGCTCGAGCGGCTCGGCCACCGCTTCGTCTCGGGCAGCGACACCGAGGTGCTGCTCGCGGCCTACGCCGAGTGGGGCGAGGACGCGTTCGCGCGCCTGCGCGGCATGTGGGGCTTCGTGCTCGTCGACGTGCAGGCGCGGCGGGCGATTCTTTGCCGCGACCGCCTGGGCATCAAGCCGCTCTATGTGTGGCGCGGCGGCCCGTCGCTCGTGGCCGCGGTCTCGGAGATCAAGCAGCTCGAGGCGCTGCCCGACTGCCGCCTCGCGCCCGACGACGACAGCGTCGCCGCGTACCTGGCCACCGGCTACGAGGACGGCGCGCGCAGCTTCTTCGCTGGCGTCGTGCCGGTGCCCGCGGGCACGTGGCAGAGCCTCGATCTCGACACGCTCGCGCTGGCCGCGCCCCAACCCTACTGGCATCCCGAACGCGTACAGGTGACGGTCACCGACCACGACGAGGCCGCGCGCCGCTTCGCCGCCAGCTTCGAGACCTCGGTGCGACTGCACCTGCGCAGCGATGTGCCGGTCGGCTGCGCGCTTTCGGGCGGCCTGGATTCGAGCGCGGTCGCGGGTGTGGTCTCACGGCTCGGTCGCGCCAGCGGCGCACGCCTCGAGACCTTCACGGTCAGCTTCCCCGGCGATCCGGTCGACGAGCGCGCCTGGGTCGAGCGCCTCCTGCCCGCGCTCTCGGCGCGGCCGCACTTCGTCAGCCCGTCGAGTGACGACGTGCAGCGCGACTTCGACCGCTTCCTCTGGCACCACGACGAGCCGGTCGGCTCGCTCTCGCAGTACGCCGGCTTCGCGGTGGCGCGTCTGACCCGTTCGGCGGGCGTGCCGGTGACGCTGAACGGGCAGGGCGGCGACGAGATCCTGGCCGGCTACTGGCAGTACTACTTCATGCACCTGCGTGAGCTGGCGCGCCGGCCCGCGCCCTGGCGGATCACCGCGCACTTCGCCGGCGCGCTGAGCGGCGGCAACCCCGAGCTGTGGCGCCAGATCACGCCCATGCTCCGGCGCTACCGCGCGCGCCGGAGCAGCGACGCGATCCTGCCGCTGCGGCGCGGCCATGACGGGGGCGGCTTCTCCGCGCGCCTGCTCGCGCGCGTGCTGGCGGCGAGCAGCGCCGAGCGCCGCCTGCTCGAGATCCGCGAGCTGCACCTGCCGCGCCTGCTCAAGTGGGACGACCGCAACTTCATGGCCTTTTCGGTCGAGGGCCGCTACCCGTTCCTCGACCACGAGCTCATCGAGCTGTGTCTGTCCTTCGACGCGCACGTGCTCTACGACCGCGGCTGGGTCAAGGAACCGCTGCGTCGCGGTCTCGCCGGCGTGCTGCCCGAGCCGATCCTGCGCCGGCGCAGCAAGGTCGGCTTCGAGACACCGCAGGTGCGCTGGCTGCGCGGGCCGTTCCGTCCCTTGCTCGAGCGCTTCGTCGCCGGCGATTCCGCGGCCTGGGCCTGGGTCGAGCCGGGCGCGGCGCGCGCCCTGGCGGCGCGCGCGTTCGCCGACGACGCGAGCGGTCCGGAAGCGAGCCAGACGCTCTTCCGCCTCTACTGCCTGCACCGCTGGCTGGCGCGCTTCGAACGCCCGGCGGCGGCCAAGGCCTCGGCGTGAACCCGTGAGGACCCCCTGACCATGCCGACCCTTTGCATCCTCACCCAGTACTATCCGCCCGAGATGGGCGCGCCCCAGGCCCGCCTCTCCGAGCTAGCCGAGCGGCTCATCGGCCTCGGCTGGACGGTCGAGGTCTTGACCGCGCTGCCCAACTACCCGACCGGGCGCGTCTTCGCCGGCTACGACGTGCGCAAGCCCAAGATCGAGCAACTGGGCCGCGTGCGCGTGGTACGCGTGCCGCTGTACACGGCCAAGACAGGGTTCCTCAAGCGGCTGGGCTCGTACTTCTCGTTCGTGGCCAGCGCGGCCGTCTTCGGACCGCGCCTGTGCGCGCGCCCCGATCTGCTGTTCGTCGAGAGCCCGCCGCTGTTCATCGGCTACGCGGCGCGCCGCCTGGCGCGCCACTGGAGCTGCGGTCTTGTGCTCAACGTGAGCGACCTGTGGCCCGAATCGGCGGTGCGCATGGGCGTCGTCAAGCCGGGCATGGCCACACGTCTGGCCGAGCGGCTCGAAGTCTCGCTCTACCGCCAGGCCGCGGGCGTGACCGGGCAATCCGACGAGATCGTCGCGCACGTCAAGGCGCGCAGCCCGCGCACGCCCACCGAAGTGGTCACCAACGGCGTCGATCCGGCGCGCTTTGGCCGCGCCTGGGCCGATGCTGAAGCGCGCGCGCTCATCGGCGCCGAGCCGGGACCGGTCTTCGTCTACGCCGGCCTGCTCGGTTGGGCGCAGGGGCTGGACCAGATCCTCGACCTGGCCGCCAGCCTGCCCACCGGCGCGCCGGGACGCTTCGTGCTGGTGGGCGAAGGTCCGGAGCGCGAGCGGCTTGAGGAGCGCGTGCGCGTCGAGCGCCTGACGCGCGTACGCCTGGTCCCGGCGCAGGCGCGCGAACGCATCCCCGCGCTGCTCGCGTGCGCCGACGCCGCCATCATCACGCTCGGCTTGGCCATCCCGGGCGCGGTGCCGAGCAAGATCTACGAGGCCATGGCGTCGGAGCTACCCATCCTGCTGGTCGCGGACGGCGAGGCCGCGCGCCGCATCCGCGACGCCGGCTGTGGCCTCTCGGTGGCGCCGGGCGATGCGGCCGGGCTGGGCGCGGCGTGGCTGGCCATCGTCGGCGACGCCAAGGCCCGCGCCGAGATGGGCCGGCGCGGCCTGGAAGCCGCGCGCACGACCTACGACCGCACGCGCATCGCCGAGCGGCTGGACACCTTCCTGCGCGCGAGGTTGCCATCATGAAGCTGGGCTTGGTCGTGGGCACACGCCCCAACTTCGTCAAGGCGGCCGCGGTGCACTCGGCCCTGGTGCGGCGCGGGCTCGAGGTCGACGTCCTGCATACCGGCCAGCATTTCGACGAGGCGCTCTCCGACTCGTTCTTCCGGGGCCTCGAGCTGCCCGCGCCGCGCGTGAACCTCGGCATTGGTCCGGGCAGCCGCGCCAGCCAGTTCGGCGACATCGTGCGCGCGCTCGGCGAGTACCTGCCGGCTTCGGGGTTGGACGAGCTGATCGTCGTGGGCGACGTGACCTCGACGGCGGCTGCCGCAGTCGCCGCCGATGCCTGCGACCTCCCGGTGGCGCACGTCGAGGCCGGGCTGCGCAGCTTCGACCTCGCCATGCCCGAAGAGCGCAACCGCCGGGTCGTCGATGCGCTGGCCGTGCGCCACTTCGTCAGCGAGCCTGCCGGCGTCGAGAACCTGCGCCGCGAGGGCCACGCGGGCGAGCAGGTGCACCTCGTCGGTAACGTCATGATCGACACGCTGCTGCGCTTCCGCGACGAGGCCCTCCGGCGTGAGCCCTGGCGCGCGCTCGGCGTCGAGCGCGGTCGCTACGCCATCGCGACGCTGCATCGACCGTCGAACGTCGACTCGCGCGCAGCGCTGGCCGAATCGCTCGAAGTGCTTCGCCTCGCCGCCGTGAGCGGACCGCTCCTGTTCAGCGTACACCCGCGCACGACCCAGCGGCTGGCCGCGCATGGCCTGGCGCTGCCAGCCAACCTGCGCGCGCTGCCGCCGCAGGACTACCTCGCGTTCATCGGGCTCATGGCGGGAGCGCGCGTCGTGCTGACTGACTCGGGCGGCGCGCAGGAGGAGAGCACGGTGCTGCGCGTCCCCTGCTTGACCATGCGCGAGAACACCGAGCGCCCCATCACCGTCACGGCAGGAACGTCGAGGCTGATCGGACGCTCGGCGGACGCTGCGCGCCGGCACCTCGACGAGATCGCGTCCGGAGCCTACGACCTGGGTCCGGGCGTGCCCCTCTGGGACGGGCTCGCGAGCGAGCGCATCGCGGAGATCCTCGCACGATGACGCCCAAGCCGCTCACCGCCGCGCCGGCAGGGCTGGTCGTGATGCTGGCGGTGGCCAGCTTCGTGGTCGTCCTGGGTGAGTGTGCCGCGCGCGGAATCGTCGATGCGCCGCCCGGCAGCGGCCGCCTCGATGGCAGCAAACGCCAGGACAACGTGCACGTCCTACCTCACGAACCCGACGACGTGCCCGCCTGGCTCGGCGCGCCGCGCCATGCGCTGCTCATCGGCAACTCGCACACCTACGCACTGCCCGGGCTCAGCGCCGGCCGGCCACTGCGTCCCGATCCGGGCAGCACGCTCGTCGACCGGATGGCCGCACACGCGCCCGCCGGCGCGGGCGCGCACTTCGATCGCCTGGCCTACCCGAACTTCCTGCCCTTCGAGATGCTGACGCGGGTTGGACAGCTCGACCTGCTCGGCTACCGGCCGCGCCTGGTCATCATCGGCGTGACCTGGCGCAACCTCGCGCGCGACTCGGCGCTGCGCCACCAGATCCAGCGCGTCTACCGCGAGCCGGCGCGCGCCCAGGCGCTGCGCGCGCTGCTGGCGTCGCGCGAGGTCGCGGCCGCGCCGGGCGTGCTCGCCGCCGTCGACGAGGAGCTGCGCGCCGCCGCCGACGAGGCCGAGCGCGAGCGTACCCGTTCGCTCGCCGATCGCTTCGACGAGCGCGCCAGCCGCTGGGTGGGCGAGCGCGTCACGGCTCGTCGAGCTCGAGGGTCAGCTCGGCCTGGAGCTGCCCCAGGGCTCGCTCATCCCCGAAGACTTCGAGACGCCGCACATTCTGCACGAGCGGCTCACGACGCTGGCCGGGTGACGTGAAGCGACTCCTCGACCTCGCGCTCGCGCTGCCCGCGCTCGTCGCCAGTGCGCCCTTCGTGGCCGCGCTCGCGGCGGCGGTGAAGCTGAGCTCGCCCGGGCCCGCGTTTTTCCGGCAACAGCGAGTAGGGCGCGGCGGTCGCCCGCTCGTGATCTACAAGCTCCGCAGCATGCGCGAGGACGCCGAACGTCAGGGGCCGCATGTGACCGCCGCCGGCGACCCGCGGATCACGCCCATCGGCGCGTTGCTCCGCCGCAGCAAGCTGGACGAGCTGCCGCAGCTGTGGAACGTCGTGCGCGGCGACATGAGCCTGGTCGGCCCGCGCCCCGAGGCAGAGCGCTACGTCGCGCACTACCGGCCCGAGTGGCGTCGCGTGCTCGAGGTCCGCCCCGGGATCACTGACCTTGCCTCGCTCGTCTTTCGCGACGAGGAGGCCTTGCTCGCCACCGCCCTCGACCGCGAGCGCGCCTACGTAGAGGCCGTGCTGCCCGCCAAGCTGCTACTCGCGCTCGCGGGCGTGGCGCGCTCCTCGCTCGCGTACGACCTCGAGATCATCGGCCGCACTGCGGCAGCGGTGCTGCGGCTCCCCCTGCCTCCGCCTTCGGGCGCTGCCGCCGCGCTCGCCGACGCCGCGGCCGCCATCGATCGACTCAACCGCGTCCCTGGCGCAGCCAAGAGGTCAGCATGAAGGTGCCGTTCTTTCGCCCCTCCATCACCGAGGACGAGATCGACGAGGTCGTGGCGACGCTGCGCTCGGGCTGGCTCACCACCGGACCGCGCACCAAGGACTTCGAGGCCGCGTTCGCTCGCTACGTCGGCGCCAAGCACGCCATCGCGCTCAACTCGTGCACGGCCGCCTTGCACCTCGCGCTCGACGCCGTCGGCGTCGGTCGGGGCGACGCGGTCCTGGTGCCGACCATGACCTTCGCCGCCACCGCCGAGGTCGTACGCTACTTCGACGCCACGCCCGTCATGGTCGACTGCGATGCGCGCACGCTCTGCATCGACGTCGAGGCGGCCCGCGCCACCGTGCTCGCATTACGCACTGGCCGCCCGGTAGCCGGCCTGCGTCCGCCCTACGGACCGCTGCGTGCCATCATCCCCATGCACTACGGCGGGCAGATGGTCGACGTGGCGGGAGTGCGTGCGCTCGCCGCCGAATTCGGCCTTGCGGTCATCGACGACGCGGCCCACACGCTGCCAGCGTTCTACCGCGAGCACGCGCGGGCGACTTGGCGCGCGGCCGGCACCTGCGCCGACATCACGTGCTTCTCGTTCTACGCCAACAAGTGCATCACCACCGGCGAGGGCGGCATGGTCGTCACCGATGACGACGAGCGCGCCGCGCGCATGCGCCTCATGTCGCTCCACGGCCTGTCCAAGGACGCGTGGAAGCGCTTCACCGCCGAGGGCAGCTGGTACTACGAGATCGCCGCGCCCGGTTTCAAGTACAACCTCACCGACATCGCGTCGGCCATCGGCCTGCATCAGCTGCGTCGCGCCGACGAGCTCTGGCGCGCGCGTCGCATGCTGGTCGCGCAGTACCGGGAAGCGCTCGCCGGCCTGCCCGGTCTCGAGCTGCCTGAGGAACTGCCCGACCGGCAGCACTCCTGGCATCTCTTTGCAGTGCGCCTGGATCTCGACGTCTGGCGCAGCGGCCGCAACGCGTTCATCGATGGGCTCAAGCAACGCGGCATCGGGGCGTCGGTGCACTGGATGCCGCTCCATCTCCATCCGTACTACCGCGAAACCTACGGGCTGGGCCCCGGGCTGTTCCCGGTCGCAGAAGCTGCCTGGCCGCGCCTGGTCAGCTTGCCGCTGTTCCCGGGCATGCTGACCGAAGACGTGCGCGCGGTGGCCGACGCCATCCGCGGCATGGAAGTTGCTCTCGGCTCACGAAACCACTAGCATTTTGCCCTGGTCGGGAATCGGGACGTTGGTCTGAACGCGGCCCCTGGTTTCATACACTTACTGAGGAATCCATGAACCAACGTGACGGCGAAGGGCTCGAGGGCGGCGAGCGAGATCAAACGCTCGACCTGCGCCGCTACTGGAACGTCATCAAGAAGCGCCGCTGGATCATCATCGCCACCGTCGTGACCGTGGTCGCGCTGGCACTCGTGACTGCCATGCGCAGGCCCAAGATCTATCGCGCTACGGCCACCGTGGTCGTCGACCCGACGGCTCCCAACGTGCTGGGCAACAGCAACGCGGTCGTGCAGCTCGGCTCGGGCGGCGCGTGGATCAACACCGAGTACTACAACACGCAACTCGACATCCTGGGCAGCCAGCAGCTGGCGCGGCGCGCGGTCGCGCGCCACAACTTGCATCTCGACCCGCGCCTGCGCCCTGCCGGCGCGGAGGCCATGAGCGAGGACGAGCTCATCGACCAGGTGGCGACTTCCGTTCGCGCCCGGGTCAGCGCCCGGGTGCGCAAGGACAGCCGCGTCTTCGAGATCTCGGCGCACGGCACCGACCCGGAGCTTGCGCGCGAGATCGCGAATCACGTGGCGAGCACCTACCGGGATCAGAACGTCGAGGTGAAGCGCGATCTGACCGGCGAAGCACGCAGCTTCGTGGTCGAGCAGTTGGATATCGCCAAGAAGTCACTCGACAAGTCGGAGACCTCGCTCGTCCAGTTCAAGGAAAAGAACGACATCCTTTCAGTCTCACTCGACGATCGCAAGAACCTGGTCACGCAGGCGCTCGAGACCTTCTCGACCTCGCTGACCGAGACACAGAAAAAGCGCTACGAGCTGCAGTCGCGGCGCAGGGCGGTCACCCTGCTCATCGAGTCGGAGGCGCTCAACGCGCCCGCGGGCTTCCTGACCGATGCCAATCCGCTGCTCGCACTGCGGACCACCTACCTCGAGGAGCGTCGCAAGCTGACCGGCTTGAGTGAGCGTTACGGCCCCAAGCATCCTGAGGTCGTCGAGCAGCAAGCGCGTGTCGATGCCTCGCTGAACGACCTCAAACGCGAGGGCCAGGCCATGCTCACGTCCATGGACGCGGAGATCAAGGCGCTCAAGGATCTCGAGGCCAGCTACAAGACCGAGGTCGAGCGGCTCACCATCGAGGCGTTCAAGCTCGCCTCGAAGGAGCGCGACTACAAGGATCTGTCGCGCGAGGCACAGGCAGCCGAGGCCAACTACATGCAGCTCACCTCGCGCCTGGCCGAGAGCCGGTTGCAGGAACAGGACACCGCGAACAACATCTCGCTCCTAGACGACGCCGTGCTGCCGACCGCGCCGGTCGAGCCCAACGTTCGTATGGCTGGCATCCTGGGCCTCGGGCTCGGGCTCCTGCTCGCCTTCGGACTGGCGTTCTTCGTCGAATTCCTCGATCGCAGCGTGAAGGGCCAGGAGGACATCGAGGAGATCGTAGGGCTGCCGTTCCTGGGCATCGTGCCCTCGTTCGAGATGGCCGCATCCGATCGCGGCAAGCCCATCGAGTTGTTCATCGCGCGCCAGCCGAACTCCACGGTGGCGGAGTGTTGTCGCGTGGTGCGCACCAACATCCTGTTCTCCTCGCCGGACCGGCCGCTCAAGACCCTCGTGGTCACGTCGTCGAATCCAGTCGAGGGCAAGACCATGAACGTGGTCAACCTGGGCATCGTGATGGCGCAGAGCGGCCACCGCACGCTCATGGTCGATACCGACATGCGCCGGCCGCGTTTGCACAAGGCGCTCGGCATCTCCAACGAGAATGGCGTGTCGCGGCTCGTCCTGGGTGAAACTGACCTCGAGAGCGCCGTGAAGTCGACCGAGGTGCCCAACTTGTTCGTGCTGCCCTGTGGTCCGCACCCGCCCAATCCTGCTGAGCTCTTGCAGTCTGACAGGTTCACGGCGCTGGCGAAGATGCTGAGCGAGAAGTTCGACCGTGTGATTTACGATTCGCCGCCCATCCTTGCTGTCACCGACGCCGCCGTACTGTCTCGCGTCGTCGACGGCACGATCATGGTCGTGCGTGCCGGTCGGACCTCGCGCGATGCGGTCATCCGCTCCAAGCGCGCCATGTCGACGGTGAACCCGAACATCGTGGGCGTCGTGCTCAACGACGTGAACCTCAAGAGCCCGCACTACGACAGCTATTACAACTACTATCAGTATCAGTCGCAGGAGACGCCCGCCGCGGCCGCGGCCGCGGCCGAGGGCGGCGGGACGCCTGGTCGGTAGCGGCCACGGTTGCGGGGCGGGCATGATGGGCCGTGGGCAGACGTTGCGGTTACTGGCGCGGCTCTCCGGATTCGCCCGCGAGGGCGCGCCGCGCGTCGCTGATGAAACGCTAGCTGATGCGGCCTTTACAGAGCAGATCGCGCCTCTTTTGGGTGCACGCATCGTGCGCGGTGAGCTCGAGGGAGAACCGCGCGCGCGCACGCGCCTCGTGCAGGCGTACCTGGCCTGCCTGGCCACCGACGAATGGGCGGCGGCGGCACGTGCGCCGCTGCTGGCCGCTCTGCGCCGTCGCGGCATACCGACGATGCTGCTCAAGGGCGGCGCGCTCGTGCGCACGGTGTACGTCGGCCCGGGACGGCGCTTGATGGCTGACCTCGACCTGCTCGTGCCCACCCCTTGGTGGGCCGAGGCGCAGGTGGCCCTGGCCGCCGCGGGCGGCGTGCTGCAGCCAGCCCTGACGCTAGCTTCAGGCTCGCGTTTCTACCATGAGCGGACGTACCGTACGCGTGCCGGCGCGCTCATCGATTTGCATAGGACGGTGACGGCTTGGCCGCTGTTTCGCATCGACCACGCCGCGATGTTCGCTCGAGCCCTCATGGTCGAGGAAGGGGCTGTCGGGCTGCTCGTGCCCGCACCCGAAGACCTGTTCATCAGCCTGGTGGTGCACGCGGCCCAGGATGGCTACGCGCTGCCGCTGCGTGCGGTCATCGACGGCATGGCTCTGGCGGCGAGTGGGACGCTCGACTCTGCTGCATTGGTGGCTCGCGCGCGCGAATGGGGCGCGGCTCGCGCTACCGCTACATGGCTGCATGTGCTGCTGGCTCACGGCTTGGAGCCGTCGCCCTGGGCTGAGGTCGCGG
>Ga0209515_10004896_pt1 | contig 17770 bp, 14 predicted proteins | sample Subgroupgradi54m_FD_187454 | JGI IMG/M metagenome (GOLD analysis project Ga0209515, IMG submission 187454) | Subsurface groundwater microbial communities from S. Glens Falls, New York, USA - GMW60B uncontaminated upgradient, 5.4 m (SPAdes)... ...
GGCGGGTCACGTTGGAGCGGGTGAATTGCAGGCCGGACAGAAGGGTGGCCGTGCCATCCGGTTGAATTACCGTTTTGAGTGAGCCGTCCGGCCGGTAGATGAGACCGGCGGGCAAGTCGGTTGGCGTGGGTGGTTTGGGCTGGGGAAGAAGGGTGAGCGTCGGCAGTTGGGTCTCCGCGACCGGCGCGGTCAGCCCCTCATGCGCTTGCCAGGCGGAGCTAGGCAGGACGTCCGGGTCGCTGAAACTGTAGATCTTCCCGGCCGTTTTGTTACCGAGCCAAAACCGCTGGTTGACCCAGTCGTATTGCCCGCCGGCCGCCTGCAGGGTCTTCTGCGCGGTGGTCCAGGTCTGCACGACCGCGCCGTCGGAGATCCGGATCACCGCCACCCGGGCGGTGTTGGCGCCGGTCCATTCCATCGCGTAGAGGAACGTGCCATCGCTCATCAAGCCGTTGGCCGCGAAGGAAGCGGTGCCGGCGGTGAACGTTTTCACCACGGCCCAGTTGTTCTGAGGGTCAAACACCCGGACGGTCCAGCCGTTGTAGGCGGTGGTGTTGCGCGTTTGGTGATAGGAGAGGTTGTAGACGTACCGGCCGTCGGTGGTAGTCAGGACGTTTCCTTTTACGGCGGTTGCCGTGGCGAGATTGAGGAACCCGGCCGGCACGGAGAGGAATTGTTTGGCGCCGGTGGCGGTGTTGATCTTCTCCAACCGGGTGGGGGTGGTGGGGTCCGGCTGGTAGAGGAACCCGTCGGAATAAGCGAAAGCGCTGATCGTTCCACTCACCGTTCCGGCCAGCGTGCCGTAGACCTTGCCGGCCACCGTCCCGCCGAAGCCGGTCCCCACCTTGGTGAAGCTCTTCGTGGAATCGGCCCACGGCTTCACGTAAAGGTACTTGCCGTCGGTGGCCACGATGCCGGCTTTGGTGAGCCCGGCGGGAGACAAGGTCTGGGCAGGGGTCACGAATGGGCTGACGCCGCCCAAGTTGCGGTCCGTGCCGGCGGCGTAGAGCGCGCCAGTCGCATCAAAACTGAAGCGGTCAATGACACCGGCTGTCTGCCGTACAATCTGCTGGCCGAAGGGTATGGTGGCCCGGCTGAATTGGGAGACCGCTCCGTTGGGCGCGGTTTTCTGGGTGATCCACCCGCCGGCGATCTCCCAGCCAGTCCCATCCGCGTCGGTAATGACTCGCAGGTCTCCTTGGCCGGAGTAGGCGCGGGAGGAGCCGTTCGGCTGGGTCACCGTAATTTGCGCGGGAGTGCCATCCGGCGCGAACGAGTAGGTGTAGCGGGTGGTCCCCGCCGTCCCGCGGATCTCCCGGAGCCACCCGTTGCTGTAGAAAGCCCGGGTGCCGTCCGGCAGGGGGACCTCGCTGTCGGGCGCCGGTCCGACCCGGCTGAGGGTGAGGGAGATCTCGCCGTTTGCGTTGGTGACCGGGCTGTAGGCATAGGTTGAGCCGTCCGGCATTGTCACGCCGGAGGGGCGCCCCTCGCTGTAGGTGAGGACCTCTCCATCGGGGTAGGCGGCCCGCGTCAGCCGGCCCTGGGCATCGTAGTCCTGCAGAAGATCGCCATTCGCCAGATGAGTGACGCGGCGGACCGGGTCATACGAATAGTCCGATCGGATCCCATCCGCCGCCACTTCGTAATCGGCCCGGCCGTCCGTCCGGAAGAAAGTCTCGTTGCCGAACAGGTCCACCTGGCGGACCAACGCTCCCTGCCGGAAAACCTGCAAAGTTCCATCGGCCAGCAAAAGGGTCCCGTCCTGAACGGCCCCGGCCGAATCGAGAACGGGCGCGAGGAGGACGTTTCGCTGCGGGTCCCGGACCGCCAGGAGCTGGCCATCCACCTGCAGGGCTTCGATGCCGGAATCGGAGCGGGTGGTCAGCCGTTGGGCGTTTTCTTGAATGGCGGCTAGGCGGGTGAGGAGTTCTTGATCCGCTCGCTGGGCCCCCTGAGCTTGCTTTGCCGAGAGCCAACCGCCGCGATCCTCCTTCAGCCACTGGGGGATTGGCTCCTGTTCAGCCCGGGCGAAAGGAGTGAAAAGCTGGAAGGAGAAGAAGGCGAACGCTGTGAATGCCGCGACAACTCTTTTCATGGCTGGGGAGCCCCTTTCGGTTTTTATCAACTACATTGCAAAATATACTGCATAATCTGCAAATTGTCAATAGTGCAAAATAATTTAATCAGAAATGGAAGGAGAGGCCGCGTGGTATACTCCAATCTTGTGAACACGGAAGCTCTGGAAGTCATTGAAGCCGCACGTGAAACAAAGTGGGAGCGGCCGAGCTTCGCGCTGGGGCTGTTCCACGGGCGGGTGGAGCGGGCCCGCATCCTTCCTTATACACTCCAGCCGGAGGAGGACCGCCGGATCGGAGACGCCTTCCTGGCGGAGCTGGAAACCTTCCTGAAGAAGAACATCGACCCCGATGAAATAGACCGCACCGGAGATATTCCGCCCGAGGCGATCCAGGGGCTGGCCCGGCTGGGCTGTTTCGGCATGAAGATCCCGAAGGAATACGGCGGGCTGGGGCTCTCGCAGGTGAACTACAACCGGGCGATCACGCTGATCGGCAGTTACTGCGGCTCCACGGCGGTCTGGCTGTCGGCGCACCAGTCGATCGGGGTGCCTCAGCCGCTGAAGATGTTCGGCACTGAGGAACAGAAGAAGAAATACCTCCCGCTCTTCTCCAAAGGGGCGATCTCCGCCTTCGCGCTGACCGAGCCGGACGTCGGCTCCGACCCGGCCAAGATGGCGACGACCGCCGAGCCGGTGGACGGCGGCGCATGCTACGTGATCAACGGCGAGAAGCTCTGGTGCACGAATGGGCCGGTGGCGGACGTGCTGGTGGTGATGGCGCAGACGCCGGCCCGCGTGATCGGCGGCAAGCCGCGCAAGCAGATCACCGCCTTCATCGTGGAACGGAAGACCCCCGGCATCGAGGTGGTGCACCGGTGCGATTTCATGGGGCTCAAGGGGATCCAGAACGGGCTCCTGAAGTTCACCAACGTGCGGGTGCCGAAGGAGAACATCCTCTGGGGGCTCGGTCGCGGCTTGAAGCTGGCGCTGATGACGCTGAACACCGGCCGCCTCACCCTGCCGGCCGGGTCGCTTGGCGGGAGCAAGTGGTGCCTGCGTGTCGTCCGGAAATGGGCGGCCGAGCGCCAGCAGTGGGGCGCCCCGATCGGCCAGCACGAGGCGGTGGCCGCGAAGATGGGTTGGATGACGTCGCACGTCTTCGCGATGGAGGCGGTCACCTGGCTGGCTTCCTCTTGGGCGGACAAAGGGGACCTGGACATCCGGATCGAGGCGGCGATGGCGAAACTTTTCTGCACCGAGGCGGCTTGGACGATCGTGGATGAGACCCTGCAGATCCGGGGCGGGCGGGGTTACGAGACGGCCCGGTCGCTCAAGGGGCGGGGGGAGGAGCCGATCCCGGTGGAGCGGGCGTTCCGCGACGCCCGGATCAACCGGATCATCGAGGGGACCACCGAGATCATGCACCTCTTCCTGGCGCGGGAGGCGCTGGACCCGCACATCCAGAAGGCGTTCGCCATGATCCTTCCTCAATACACCCTGCCGCAGAAGATGAAGGCGGCGGTCCGGGCAGGGCTGTTCTACGCCGGCTGGTACCCGCGGCAGTGGGTGCCGTGGCCGATTGGGGCGCCGGCCGAGGTGCCGCCCCAGCTGAAAGGGCATTGGCGGTTCATCGAGACCTACAGCCGGCGGTTGGCCCGCACGCTGTTCCACCAGATGATGCGCTACCAGCAGGGGCTGGAGAAGAAGCAGATGGTGCTGTTTCGGATCGTGGATGCCGGCGTGGACCTCTTCACGATGTCGGCGGCCATCTCCCGCGCGGCCGCGGTGGAGAAGGAAACCCCGAACGCCGTGGAGTTGGCGGATCTCTTCTGCGCCTACGCGCGGGGGCGGATCCGCTGTTCGCTGGCCTTGCTGAACGCCCCTTACGACCGCTCGGGCTACCGCGTCGCCCAGAACCTAATGAAGGGAAGCTACACTTGGTTGGAAGAGGGTATAATGTCCCCATGACTCAAACCCAAATTGCATCCGACGTCCTCGTTTCCACCGACTGGGTCGCCGAGCATCTGAACGACCCGAAGGTGCGGATCGTCGAAGTGGACGTGGACACGCGGGCCTATTCCGAAGGCCACCTCCCCGGCGCGTTCGGCTGGGACTGGGGCAAACAGCTCTGTGACACGCTCCGCCGCGACATCATCCCCAAGACCCAATTCGAGAAGCTGATGGCCGAGTCCGGGACGGCCAACGACACCACGGTGGTCCTCTATGGCGACAATAACAACTGGTTCGCCGCCTGGGCTTTCTGGCAGTTGAAGATCTACGGGCACGCCGACGTGCGGCTGATGGACGGCGGGCGGAAGAAGTGGCTCGCCGAGTCGCGGGACCTCACGCAGGAGCCGCCCAAGCCGAAGCCGGCTTCCTACCGGGCCAAGGATCCGGATTTTTCCATCCGTGCCTTCCTGCCGAAGGTACAGGATGCTTCCGGCAAGAGGGCGGCCGACTTGGTGGACGTCCGCTCGCCCGCCGAATTCACCGGCGAGATCCTGGCTCCTCCCGGATTGCCGGAAACCTGCCAGCGGGGCGGGCACATCCCGGGCGCCAAGAGCATCCCCTGGGCCAAGGCCTGCAACGAGGACGGCACCTTCAAGTCGCCGGAGGAGCTGAAAGCCCTTTACGGCGGGCAGGGCATCACCGGCCAGAAGCCGGTCATCGCCTACTGCAGGATCGGCGAGCGCTCCAGCCACACCTGGTTCGTGCTGAAGTACCTGTTGGGTTACAAGGACGTGATGAACTACGACGGAAGCTGGACTGAGTGGGGCAACCTGGTCGCCGCCCCGGTGGAGAAGCCATGAAGGCCGAACAGTATAAAGAAGTGAAGGACCAGATCGCCGGCTGGCCGGTGAAGATCTCCTCCTACAAGCTGGGGAGCAAGTTTTACGTCACCATCGATAACGTCAGCCCCGGCGCCTGGATCTGCAAGACCGAGGGGGCCACGCTGGAAGAGGCCGAGACCCAAGCCCGCGCCAAAGCCGCCGAGATGCTCAGCCGCACCCGGAAGATGCCGGTGGGTTCCTGATGGTCACCCCGGAGCAGGTGCGGGAAGCGTTGAAGGAAGTCTTCGACCCGGAGATCCCGGTCAGTATCGTGGACCTCGGGCTGGTCTACGACATCAAGGTGGACCCGGAGGATGTCGTGCACGTGACCATGACTCTCACCACGCCCGGATGCGGCATGGCCCAGCAGATCGCCTTTCAGGCGAAGGATAAGGCCAAGTCAGTCCCGGGCGTCAAGGACGCCAAGGTCACCGTGGTCTGGGAACCGCCCTGGGATGCCAGCAAGATGTCCGACGACGCCCGCAAAAAGCTCGGCATGGCGTAGTCGGGATTTATTTTTTTGTTTTGAAAGTAGACAATTGTACCCCATAATGCTTGTTGGATACAGCCAGCCAACATACAATGGATGTCGTGACAGATATGTTTACCCCCGCAAAGAGAAGCCAGATCATGTCGCGTATTCGGAGCACCCACACGGCTCCAGAAACAGCGGTTGCGCGGGCTTTGAGAACAAAGAAGCTGAAATTCGTACGATATGGAAGAAATCTCCCGGGGCATCCTGATTTTATCCTTCGCGATTCGAACACAGCGCTTTTTGTGCATGGCTGTTTCTGGCATCAGCATAAGGGATGCCGCAGGTGTTTTATGCCTAAGAGTAAGAAAGACTATTGGAAGAAAAAGCTGGAAGGAAATGTTGTGCGGTTCAAGGATGCGGCTCGCATGCTGAGAAAGGATGGATGGAGAGTAACGGTTGTTTGGGAATGCCAGGCCAAACAGCCAGAGCGGCTGCAGAAGAGAATAGCAAAGGCGGCGGCTGGGAAATGAAAGAGGTCACGTTTAAGTTGGGTGAGCTGTTCTGCGGCCCCGGAGGTCTTGCTCTCGGTGCTCTTAGGGCGCGGGTTAAGAGGGATGACAGCGCTTATCGAATCCAGCACCTTTGGGCGAATGACATCGATCCTCACTCCTGCAGAACTTATGCGCGGAACATTTGTCCCGATAAGCCAAGCTCCGTTCTGTGCGGACCTGTCGAGAAGCTGCCGCTCGGAAAACTCGAATTAATTGATGCGCTGGCGTTCGGCTTTCCCTGCAATGACTTCAGCGTTGTTGGAGAGCAAAGGGGTTTTAACGGCAGGTACGGCGCACTCTATTCTTACGGGGTCAAGGTGCTTAATCTGCACAAGCCCAGATGGTTTATTGCCGAGAATGTAGGCGGGATTCAAAGCGCCAACAGCGGCAATGCGCTTAAGAAAATACTTGCCGATCTTGGGCAAGCCGGAAGCGGCTACAGATTGACTCCGCATCTTTACAAATTTGAAGAGTATGGAGTTCCGCAATCCCGCCATCGGGTAATTATCGTGGGCATAGATAAAGCTCTCGGTTTAACCTTCGAGGTTCCCGCTCCGACTACAAAAGGCAGGCCGATAACGGCTCAAGAGGCGCTCGAAGATCCGCCCATAACAGACGATGCCCCTAATCATGAAGAAACCAAACAGGCCGAGGCGGTCGTAGAGCGGCTAAGGCATATCCCGCCGGGAGAGAATGCTTGGTTTCGCGGAATTCCCGGCAAGTTGCGCTTGAATGTGCGCGGCGCAAAGTTGAGCCAGATTTACCGGCGTCTGCACCCGGACAAACCCGCTTACACGATTACTGGAAGTGGGGGCGGTGGAACGCACTGCTATCACTGGTCAGAACCAAGGGCTCTGACCAACAGGGAGCGGGCACGCCTTCAAACTTTCCCCGACAGCTTTATTTTCGAAGGCCCTAAGGAAAACGTCCGCATGCAGATAGGGATGGCCGTTCCTCCAAGGGCGTCGCACGTGATTATGGAGGCGATTCTTAAGACGTTTGCCGGGATCCGCTACAGGTGCATCGACAGTAATTTGGACGCTGGAGAAAAGGTCTTAGTGGGTTGATCAGGTCAAACCTGTTTGACGCGGTACTTAAAAAGCCCGCAGAACGCGGCTCTAACCGGCTCCTTATTCTTTCCGGATATGCCAGCGCCGCGATGGCATATCGGCACTTCGAATCCATCCCCGAATCGGTGAGGGTTGAGCTTATCATCGGCATGTCTCCCAATGAAGGCATAGGAAGGGGCGACCACCTTGCATTTCAGAAGCTGGCCGCCAAGGATTTCCGGGGCCGTTTTGACTGCCGCTATCTAGTAAAGCCCCCCTCCCATCACGGCAAGGTCTATGTTTGGGAAAAGGCAAGGCATCCAGCAGAAGCTTTCGTTGGATCTGCTAACTACACGCAAGTCGCTTTCTTCTCCAACACAACAAGAGAAGAAGTCGTGGTTCCCTATAATCCAGCTGCTTGTATGGGGCTGTACAATTCGTTGCTTGCCAATTCAATTCCGTGTACGGATCCCAATGTTGAAAGAGCAGTCAGGGTTCATGATGGGCGCAGACGGCGCCCCAGGGGTTTTTATCCGGAGATAGGGGTCCCAAAGCCGCCAACAAGAAAGATGATTCCAGTTGAGCTTGGAGAGTGTGTAACCCTGCCTCTTCTTGATAGAAGCGGCCAAGCATCCGCGCGAGCCGGGTTGAATTGGGGGCAGAGACCGAGAAGAAGCGGAGACGAAGCATACATCCCTGTTCCATCCGCTATTGCCAGAGCGGGATTTTTCCCGCCGCGCGGCATTCACTTTACCCTTGCGACGGATGACGGAAAGGTTTTTGACTGCGTGGCTGCACAGCAGAACGACAAGGCGATAGAAACGCCTCAAAGCAATGCTCTGCTTGGGAAATATTTTCGACAAAGGATGGGATTGCCTTTAGGGGTTTTTGTGAAGAGGGATCACCTGCTTCGCTATGGAAGGGCGGACGTTACAATCTGTAAAATCGATGATGAGAACTATCAGCTTGATTTTTCTCCAAAAAGAAGCTAAACGGGCTGCAGCGCCATTCCAAGATCACATCCGATCCTGCTTTTCTCGAACTGCGCCAGTTTTCATCCCCTTCAAGAAGCCCCGAAATGTGGCGAGAGATTGATCTGGTAAGCGCTCAAACTCCTTGAGAATGCGCAGGGAGTTTATTCGCACGGCCCGAGATTCTTTCTGAAGCCGCCGCTTCAAGTCCCTCTTCAAAGACCGATTAACCCTCTTTTTCGCAATAGTCTTTTTGGATGATTTCATGGCTCTAATTTTACTCAAAAAGTGATCAAAGGGAGCGGCGGAGTTCGGCTTCGGCGTCGACTTGGTCGCGGTTGATTCGGTGCAGGTTTTTAAGCAGGGTTTCTTTATACAGGCAGGTCATCTTCCAGGCGTTCGAATTTCTTGAGAACGCGCAGGGAGTTCATTCCGACGGCCCGAGATTCTTTCTGAAGCTGTTGCTTCAAAAGTTTTCGCCCTCGCGTTTTAAATTTCTTCGCTGGAATGGCCCTCTCTTTCCCGAATGATTTCAGCATTGCTTTAGTATACCGTGAGAGTAATTGTGGGGCTAGTTAACCAACACGATATGGTTATTGGCGCCTATGTTGGTTAATATTGGGTTGAAATTAGTTAACCAACATAGGTATACTTTAGATATATAGGTTGGTTAACTTGAGGAGTCTTTATGGTAGCGATTGCGGGAGTATTGCAGGAAGAGTTGGAGCGACTTCGAGCGGCTGAACAGAGCTACCGGAAAGAGATAGCTGCTCTATCTAAGGGGAGTATTCAAAGGAAAAGGATTAAGGGAAGGGAATACTCTTATCTTGCTTTTCGAAGCGCGGGAAAGGTAGTTTCTCGATATTTGGGGCGATTGTCCAGCGAAGACATAGAAAAACTGGGGAAGGAAATTGAATTGAGACGCAAGCAGGAGCAGATGCTGCGCCGAGTTAAGAAAGATATCCTCCAAATCGAAAGAATGTTGGGTGGAAGAAACCCAGCTTGACGTCTTTATCCGGCTTCTTCACCGGCTTGATCAAAAGGGTATTTTAAGCCATGTGATGTTGATTGGAAGTTGGTGCCTGCCTTTGTACCGAGCCGCATTAGAGAAAGCGAATACTCTTCCTACCCTGCATACCTCAGATGCGGACCTTCTCATTCCTAATCAGAGGGGTATTGGACGAGAAGTCAACGTCTCAGCGCTCCTAAAAGAGATGGGATTTGTTCAGACTCTCATTGGGTCCAGCGGTTGGATTGTCTACGACCGTCCTGAGTTAAGGGTTGAGTTTTTGGTTTCTGAACTCGGGAAAGGCCGTGATAAGGCGCGGAGCATTAAGGAGTGGCACATCACGGCTCAGGGATTGCGCTATCTGAACCTGCTTGCCGATTATCCCAGGAAGTTGACCTACAGGGGGTTGCGCGTCTATGTTCCAGAGCCCGCTGCATATGCGTTGCAGAAACTCATCGTTAGCACGCGGCGCTCAAAAGAGGAAAAACGACAAAGGGATTTGGAAACCGCGGTTGCGGTGATCGAGTACATTGATTCCAATTCCAATGAGCGGCCTAAGATGAAAAGGATTTTGAGACGGCTTCCTGGAAAATGGCTGAAAACGCTTAAGGGTTTGGCGAGTCAGCATAGTCCCAAGCTGTTGCAGATGATGAAAGAATTGGAGGCGTGAGTCGTCAATGCTTTACAGGGAGCGGCGGAGTTCGGCTTCCGCGTCCATGATTACGCGCCTATTTTGTCGCGAAGGATCCGGGTTGCCTCATGCAGGGCCACGCAGTCGACCCCTTTGTCCAAGGGATAAGATTGTTTGCCCGGATAGACGACCCAAAGGTGCGCTAACCCCAGATCTTTCTTGGCGATGCGCATGGATTTGGTCAGCGTCGGCGCGTCCGCGTATTTGATCTCAACCCCCCACCTCTTTCCTTTACGGATCAGCATCAAGTCCAGCTCAGCCCCGGCATGGGTCGCCCAAAAATAGGCGTCACGGTCTCCCGAGCAGTTGAGAATCTGTTCGAGGACGAAACCTTCCCACGAAGCTCCGAGCTTCGGATGCTCCTCCAAGTTCCTGAAGTTTGAAATCCGCAGCAGGGAATGAAGCAGTCCGGAGTCGCGAATATAAACCTTCGGGGATTTAACCACTCGCTTGCCCGCGTTTTGAAACCAGGGAGGGATCTGGCGCAGGACGAAGGTGCCCGTCAGCAGGTCCAGGTATTGCCGGGAAGTCGTATGGGCAATGCCGAGGGAGGCGCCGATCTCGGATCCGTTCCACAGCTGTCCATGGTAGTGCGCCACCATGGACCAAAAGCGGCGCAAGGTGAGAGAGGGGATCCGGACGCCTATCTGCGGAAGATCCTGTTCCAGGAAAGTTCGGATGAAATTCTCGCGCCAGAGCGTGCTCTGGGCTTCGCTTTTCGCCAGGAACGATTTCGGAAAACCACCTCGAAACCAAAGCCGCTGGAGTTTTTCAACTCCCACCTCAGCCAAAGAAAAGCCTTCCATGTCGACAAACCCTATTCGCCCGGCCAGAGACTCGGAGGACCGCCGGATCAGCTCGAAGGAAGCGCTTCCCAGGATGAGAAAACGGGCCGGCAAGGGGCGCCGGTCCGCCAGCACGCGGAGATACTGAAAGAGCTCAGGCCGGCGTTGAATTTCATCGATGACAATGAACCCCTTCAGCCCCTCCAGGGCGCGCACCGGATTCTCAAGCCGCGCCATATCGAGAGGGCTCTCCAAATCGAAATAAGCGTGCTTCTTGCCTCGTTCAAACAGGCGCGCCAGAGTGGTTTTACCGCATTGCCTTGGCCCCAGCAGTGCGGTGATCGGATTGTGTCTTATGCTCGATTGGAGCTTTTGGATCAGGTCAGGTCGTCGAATCAGCACCGTTCTATTCTCCTAGATAAATGAGTCTTAGTAACTCAATATTCAATATAGAGTATCGCATCGAAAGGATCAGGAGTCAATGGGGATGAAATCGGCGCGGCGGAATACTAGAGGGAGCGGCGGAGTTCGGCTTCGGCGTCGACTTGGTCGCGGTTGATTCGGTGCAGTAACGTGCGGGCCTTCTCGCGCAGGGCAGGGCTGGCCGCGCGGGAGATTTCGAGCGCGCGGCAAAGCTGGACGGTCATCCGGAAGTAGCGGATCAGTTCCCCCTCGGCCGCTCCCGATAATTCCACGATCTTGTCGAAGCTTGCCCCGCCGATCCACCGCTCCACCGCCGCCGACAGCTGGAACGCCGGTCCCTTCGTAAGCGGATAGATCCGCATGCGCCGCTCCTCTTTGTGGATCCGTTCGAGGATCTCGTTCGCTTTCTCCGCCAGCTCATTCACGCGGCGGGCCAGGTGCACGGGGGGACCGAACCGGCGCGGCTCGTAGACGAGGGCCAACAGGAGTGTCCCCAAGTCGACCAGGTTGAGCTCGTCCAGCAATCCCATCTCGAACAACTCCGACAGGAACAGCTCGTAGCCGTAGATCTGCACGGCGAACATCCCCTTGGCCGAGAGCCGTTCGGCGGTGCCGGGCGGGTTGACATAGCCGAGGAACTGCAGGAGCTTGAGCTTGCGCTCGATCAGGGAATAGGCCTCCCTCTGCTGGAGGGTAGTGGACTGATGGGCGTGCAGGGTTTTCTGGTAGAAGGGGAGCAGTTCCTGCTGGAAGCTCTTGTACAGGTTGAGCACGGTGGCGTAGGTCAGGTTGAAGCGGCTGGAGACCTGCTCCGGTTTTCCGTGGATTAAGTTCTGAAGCTGGGGGAAGGGGGTTTCCCATGGATTGACCCGCAGGTAGATGAACCCCTCCGGGTCCATGCCGCGGCGGCCGGCCCGGCCGGCCATCTGCGACAGCTCACGTACCCGCATGAGGGTGCGCGGCCCATCAGCCCGTTTGAGCAGGGTGTCGAGCGCCACGGAGCGGGCCGGCATGTTGATGCCGAGCGCGAAGGTCTCGGTGGTGACGATCACCTGGATCAGCCGGCTGGTGAAGAGGACCTCGACCACCTCTTTGAGCGTCGGCAGGAGGCCGGCATGGTGGTAGGCCACCCCTTGCGCCACCAGGTCCCGCATGGCGGCGGCGGAGCGCTCGCGGCCGATCTCGTACCGCCGGCAGAGCTCATCGAAGCGGGCCAGGAGTTTCGCGCGGGTGGGTTCGTCCGCCAGCCCGAATGCCGCGAACTCCCAGGCCAGCTCCTCCACCCGCTTCCGGCTGAAGGCAAAATAGAGGCAGGGCATGTGGCCGGCCGACTGGACCTTGCGCAGGAGGTGGTCGGCCCGGTTCGGTTTGCCCCGGTGCTCGTGGAACGTCTTCCATCCCGGCCGGCGGCCCATCCGGTAGACGGGCCGTTTCTCCGCGGGGCGCTCCATGCCGCGGTAGCCCTCCGTCTTCAGCCGGTTCATGTCCCAATACAGCTCGTCCTGGCATTGGAAGCCGAACTTCAGCGGGACCGGGCGGTGCGATTCCTGTACCACACGCACCGGCCGGCCGTGGATCTTCTCGATCCAGCCGGCGAGTTGGACCGCGTTGGGGATCGTGGCGCTCAGGGCCAGGATTTCGGTTTCGCGCGGCGTCAGCAGGAGGGCCTCCTCCCACACGGTGCCCCGCTCCGGGTCGTCCAGGTAGTGGACCTCATCGAAGATCACCCACCGGCATTTAGCAAACCGCTCGCCCCCCTCGAACAAGCTGTTGCGGTAGATCTCGGTGGTCATGATCAGCAGGGGCGCGTCGGGGTTTAAGGTGACGTCGCCGGTGAGGATGCCGACCTTCTCTCCGTACTTGGCGTGGAAGTCGCGGAATTTCTGGTTGGAGAGGGCCTTGATGGGGGCCGTGTAGATCGCCATGCCGCCGGCTTTGAGTGCTTCCTCCACGGCGACCTCCGCGATGACGGTTTTCCCGGCGCCGGTGGGGGCGGCCACGAAAACGGAGACCCCGGCGTGGATCGCGTCGATGGCCTGCTGTTGGAAGGGGTCGTAGGGGAAGGGATGCATGGGAGTATGATACAATAACGCCGTCAACGGGAGGATTTGCATGAACAAAAAGAAGAGGGCGCTGGTTATGATGGCGGCGGTTCTTCTCGTCGGCGTGGGACGGCCGGCCTTCGCGGAGCAGGACACCGGGCGGCTCGTCGCGACCAAGCTGTTCCGCGGGATCGTCAACGCGGCCTCCGGCTGGATGGAGATCCCGAAGCAGATGATCCTCACCAGCCAGGAATCCGGGGCGGCGAAGGGCTGGACGCTGGGGTTCGCGAAAGGAATCGGCTACGCGGTGGCCCGGTCGGTGGTGGGCGGGTACGAGATCCTCACCTTCCCGATCCCGGTGCCGGAGGAGTACCGGCCGATCATGCAGCCGCAGTACGTTCTATCGGATCTGCCCGAGAACCCTCAGCCACGCTGACCTCCCGCCCGTTTGGAAAACTCGGATGGAAGGTATCGGAGATCGGTTTCGGCTGTTGGGGGATGGGGGGAGGATGGGGGCCGCGGGACGACGAGGAGGCGAAAGCAGCCATCCGCCGGGCGCTGGAACTGGGCGTGGATTTTTTCGACACCGCCTGGATCTACGGAGAGGGGCAGAGCGAGAAATTGCTGGGGGAGGCGCTGAAGGGAAGCACCCGCCCGTTCCGCGTGGCCACGAAGGTGCCCGCCAAAACCATGGATTGGCCGGCTCATCCCGGCCTGGATGTTCGCAAGGCATTTCCCGCCGATTGGATCCTCGAGTGCACGGAAACCTCCCTCAAACGGCTTGGGATGGAGCGGGTGGACCTCCAGCAGATGCACATCTGGACCGACGCCTGGGTGGATGCCGAGGAGTGGCGCGAAGCGGCCCAGCGGTTGAAGAAACAGGGGAAGATCAAAGCATTTGGCGTTTCGATCAACGACCATGAGCCGGAGTCGGCGCTGAGCATTGTCGCCAGCGGGGAGATCGACTCGGTGCAGGTGATCTACAACCTCTTCGACCAGAGGCCGGCGGAGCGGCTCTTCCCGCTGGCGCAGGAGCAGGGTGTGGCGGTGATCGCGCGGGTGCCGTTCGATGAGGGGTCTCTCGCGGGCCGCTTCACGCCGGAGACAAAGTTTCCCCGGGGAGATTGGCGGGCAGGATATTTCAAGGGAGAGCGGTTGGCCGAGACTTGCACCCGCGTGGAGGAGCTGAAGAAACTCCTCGGGCCGGAGGCCCGGGACTTGAGCACGCTGGCCCTCAAGTTCGTGCTGGCCCACCCGGCGGTCTCCACGGTGATCCCCGGCATGCGCCGCCGCGAACATGTGGAGCAGAACTGCACGGCATCCGATGGGCGGCCCTTTTCGAAGCAAACGCTGGCGGTGCTGAAGGAACACGCCTGGGCGCGGAATTTCTACCAGGGGGCCTGGGACTGAAGAAGCGCGGGTCCTCCCACTCGGAGCAGATCCTGGCCGCGGTCGAGGCCTTGCCGGACCCTTCTCTCTCTGAATTGGCCGCGGCGGTGCGGGAGCAGGCCAGGATGCGCGGCTTGATGATCCAGCAGGACGGCCCCTCCCAGGAGATGGTGCCGGTGGCCCTCTCCCCGTGGGTCTTCACGCCGGAAACGGCCCGCTACCTCCATACCTTCTTTCGCGGCATTCGCCGCACCGTCAACCGGATCCTTTCCCACTACTTCGAGGACGACAACCTCCAGGCGGTCCTGCCGTTGCGGGAGAGCGAGATCAAGTGGCTTCAAGCCAGCTGTACCGATGGGATCCCGAGGCCGCAGACGATCTTTGAACGGTTTGACACGAATCTGGGTCCTCACCCCGAGACCCAGCTCAAGGATTTCCAGGTGATCGAGTTCAACGGGGTCGGCGTCGGCTGTGTCTATCTGATGCCGGCGGCGACCGAGCTCCTGCAGGACCAGCTGTTCCCCCGGTTGAAGGGGGCCCTGCCGGATCTGTCGCTCAACGCCGCGGCCGACTACCGCCAACTGCTCCTGCAGGAACTGCAGACCCATTGCCGGGCGATCGAGCGGCCGGGCTGCCGCGTGGGGCTCATCGAGCGCCGGGAGACGGTGGCCGGCGGGTGCGACGAGTTCACCCGCATCGGCGCCTTCTTCGGTGAAAAGGGGATTGCCACGGTGGTCGGCGACCCGCGCGAGATCGAACAGAAGGGAGAGGTCCTCTCGTTGAAGGGAGAGCCGGTGGATGTGCTGTACCGGGATTTCCAGCTGGAGGAGGTGGTCTCCATCAAGACGCACGGCGGCTCGGTGGAGGGGATCGAGTCGGCCTTCGCGAAGAACCAAGTGGTCTCCACGGTGTTCGGGGAGTTCGACCACAAGTCGCTCTGCGAACTGCTTTCGAACCCAGAGTTCGCCTCCTACTTCACGCCGCAGGAACTGCGGGCCGCCCGCAAGCATTTTCCGTGGACGCGGCTGATTCTGGACCGCAAGACGGCCGACCCGGAGGGCAAAGAGGTGGACCTGATCGCGCACATCCGGGAGAACAAAGACCGGCTGGTGCTCAAGCCCAACCGCGGCTACGGCGGCGAGGGGGTCGTGGTTGGGTCCGCGGTCAGCGCCTCCGCGTGGGAGGAGGCGCTCGGAAAAGCCGTGGAGAAGCCGAGGAGCTGGGTGGTGCAGGAGCAGGTCACCATCTCGACCGCCCCGATGATTGTGCTGGAGGAGAAGGGCCGGCCGAAGGTGGAGCAGAGGTATGTGACGCTGGGCGTCACCGCCACGTCGCGCGGCGTCAGCTTTGTGGGCCGCTGTTCGGCACAGCCGGTGGTGAACATCAGCCAGGGCGGGGGATTGGTCCCCGTTTTCCTATCGGGGAAACGGGCATGAATCGCCAAAAAATCCTGCTCGGGCTCCTGGTCCTGCTCGCGCTCTACCTGCCGTTCCTGAACCAGGCGTTCCACATCGACGATCCTTTCTTCATCGCCGTGGGGGACCAGATCCTGAAGGACTGGCTGAGGCCGTTCTCCTTCAACTTCAATTCCTCCGGCGCCGCGCTGCCGGTTTTCACGACCCAGGTGAACCCGCCCCTGCACGGTTATTTCCTGGCCGGGATCATCGCGCTGTTCGGGCACGCGGAGTGGGCCCTGCACCTGTTCTCTTTCCTGTTCGTGGCGCTGTTTTTCCTGGGGATGGCGGATCTGGGCCGGAGGTTCGGCGTATCGCCGATCTGGGCGGGCGTGCTCGCGGCGGTGACGCCGGCCGTGATGGTGAACAGTCACTTGGTGATGCCGGACCTCGCGCTGACGGCTTTTTACTTATGGGCGGTGACCTGCTTCATCCGCGGCGTGGATTCCGGCCGGAAGGGCTGGCTGGCCGCTGCCGGGCTGTGCGCCGCGGCGGCGGCCCTGACGCGCTACACCGGGCTGACGGTCCTGCCGCTGATGGCCCTCTACGCCATGCTTCAGAGGGACCGGTCGGCCCAGGAGCGCTGGAACGGGACGGCGCTGGCCCTCTCCATTCCCGTTGCGGCGATGATCCTCTGGACTCTGTGGAACATCCGGGTCTACGGGTCGCCTCACCTCACGGCCTCCTTCGCTTTCACGCGCCAGCTGAATCGCGCGACCCCTCTGCTCTATTTTTTCCGGTTCGCGGCTCTTCTGCATTACATCGGGGGGACAACGATCTTTCCTTTGAGCTTGATGCTGTTGGGAAACCGGAAAGGGGCTCCTGAGAAGATCCTGCTGGGTGTGGTACTGGCGGTGTCGGCCCTCTTCGGCTTCTTCCTGTTCAAGCAGGGTTATACCCCTCTGCAGGCCGGCTGTTCCTTGGTGATGCTGGCCGCGGCCCAGGCGGGGATCGAGCACCTGCTGATCCGCCCGCTGGAAAGCAAATCCAACGATGACCGGTTCCTGGTCCTCTGGTTTGTCGGGATTTTCTTCACCTGCGTCTTTCAATATTACCCGGCGGTGCGGCGACTGCTTCTGCTGGTGCCTGCCTGGGTCGTGCTGTACCTGCGGCGGGTGGAGCCGGTGCCGGCCGCCCGGAAATGGGTCCCGGCGACGATCGCCGCCACGCTGGCCTTGGGACTCTGCGTTTCCTGGGTCGACTACAGCATGGCCGGCGTGCACCGGGAGTTCGCCCATCGGCTGGCGCGGGAATACCCGGCTGAACCGGGCCGCACTCTCTGGTGTTCCGGCCATTGGGGATTCCAATACTATATGGAAAAGGAAGGGGCCCTTCCTTACGATACGCGCGTTCCCCGGCCGGTATCGGGAGACCGGGTGATCATCGCCAGCGCCCCGTGGCCGCAGGTCACGGTCTCCGCGGTGGATGCCCGGCTCCCGGCCGACCCGGACCGGGTGTATGAAGTGAACCCGGATCTCAAGGTGATTACCTCGCCGTGCGGGCCGATCCCGTTGAAGACGGTCAGCCGGGCGGCCAGCGCCAATTTCCACGCGAACGTGAACCATCCCGGAACGGTGGTCTTCCTGCCGTACGTCCCATCGAGGACCGCGCTGGAGACGTTCCTGGTCGCTTCGGTCCGTGAACCAAAGAAATCCTCTGAATGACCCCACCACCTCCGGCCGTCCCGCCTGCGGCGGGACGTGCCATCGGAGATGGCGGTGAAGCTTCACTGCCGGAGGTGGTGGGGTGATCGGCCGGAAAAAGGTGGTGGTGGTCCTGCCTGCCTACAATGCCGAGAAGACGCTGGAGCGGACCTGGGCCGAAATCCCGCGCGACGTCGTGGATGAGACCCTGCTGGTGGATGACCGCTCCAGCGACCGGACCGTCGAAGTCGCCAGCCGGCTCGGGATCCCGGCGATTCGCCACGCGGCCAATCTCGGGTACGGCGGGAACCAAAAAACCTGCTACCAGCACGCGCTGGACCGGGGAGCGGAGATCGTGGTGATGCTCCACCCTGATTACC
>Ga0209515_10004897_pt1 | contig 17769 bp, 21 predicted proteins | sample Subgroupgradi54m_FD_187454 | JGI IMG/M metagenome (GOLD analysis project Ga0209515, IMG submission 187454) | Subsurface groundwater microbial communities from S. Glens Falls, New York, USA - GMW60B uncontaminated upgradient, 5.4 m (SPAdes)... ...
CGTCACCCCGTCGTGTAGTAAGACGGGGTCCATTTGCATTTAAAAATGGATACCGGCTTAAAACCGCCGGTATGACGATGAGTTAAATTACCACCGCGTCAGGTGAGTAACTAATTCTTTCGGAAGGCAAAATAATACATATTCGGCCCACGGGCTAAACCAAACCGCACCACGGCACCTGACGGAATTTTTTTGAACACGTCTTGAAAATCGGCAACATTTTGAACGCTGTTTGCGTTGATCTCCAAAAGTAAATCCCCCTCTTCAATACCAATCGACTCCGCAAACCCTCCCGCATCAACCGAAGTGACCACCACCCCTCTATTAAGACGGGTCTGCATTTTTTCGCTGGAAGTCAAATCGCGCAATGACATTCCCAAAATTTTCGCCTCGGTTCCAGCAGAGCCGGAAGCCAAGGCGCTTTCAGCCGAACCCAAAACCACATCGCGTTCATACTTCTGCCCTTCATGTAAAAATTGGATTTTAATAGCGCTCCCCGGCATCAATTGAGAAATTTGAACGGGCAGAGCATGAGAATCGGAAATGTCGGTTCCCTGCACTGACAAAATGACATCTCCCATCTTTATTCCCGCCTGATCGGCTGGACCACCAGAAATCACTTGGCTAACAACGGCTCCCTGCGATTTTGTCAATCCCATTTTAGTGGCCTCGATCTGACTCATGTCACGAATTGCCACCCCTAACCATCCACGCGACACGCTTCCTTTGGAAATGAGTTGCGGAACAATTTCTTTGGCTATGTTCACCGGAATGGCAAAACCGATCCCCTGCCCCGACGCAATAATGGCCGCATTAATTCCCACCACTTCACCATTGGTATTGAAAAGAGGTCCGCCACTGTTGCCTGGATTAATGGAAGCATCGGTCTGAATAAAATCATCGTAAGGACCCGCCCCCAGAACACGGGCCTTGGCGGAGACAATTCCAGCAGTCACGGTTTGTCCCAGACCAAAAGGATTTCCAACCGCCACAACCCAATCCCCCACGTCAATTTTGTCAGAATCACCCAGCGTCACCGACGGAAAATTTCCATCGGGATGAAGCGGGCGGATCACCGCCAAATCCTGTTTTTCGTCGCGCCCCACTATCTTGGCTTCAATCTCGCGACCGTCATCGAGCTTCACCACAATTTCATCCGCCCCTTCGATCACATGGTTATTGGTGAGAATATCCCCTTTTGAATTAATAATAAACCCAGTTCCCAAACTGTGCATCTCTTGCTTGGCAGGGGTTCCCTGGCTGGGATTCATTCCCTGAAAAAATGGATTGCCGCTCCACGGATTGAAAGAGCGTGTTTTAATTTCTTTGGTGGTGGCAATATTCACCACCGCCGGTTTTACTTTTTTGACAAGCTCCGAAAAAGTGTTTGGTGGAGAAATGGCAATGCCCTTGGGCACCAAAAGATCGGCGGGACTATTATTAAAGTAGGGGGATGGAGCCATTGGGGTTGTCTGACTCTTTCCCAAAATAAAAATGCCAAATAAGTAACTGGCGCCAATCACCACTAAAAAAATTAAAACTATTTTTTTGGTATTCATAGAATGAGACTCACTGTTTTTTACTAACTTCTAAATATTGCATACGAAGTTCGAAAAGAATTTGTTGGATCAATTTTTCTTCATCCGAGTTCAAATTGCCTTTTGTTTTTGTTTCCATCATTTCCAAGATAGAAATAGTCTGCTTGGCAGAAGCCAAATCGGTTGCTGGTTTATTTGTCGCCGGATGGTTAATCAGGCCTAAGGTGATTTGGACCGAAGAAGCTAACGAAAGAACAAAGGTGGAAAAATTAATTTCGAATTCGGGCGCTTTGAGTGTTTCATTTTTATTATCATGTTCGGACATAAAACTCTCCTTGGAATTAAAAGTAAATGATTTCAGTAAGTTATATCACCACTCCTTTTGTAAATGTAAGAGCCTTACTAAGAATTGTCAAGAGATCGAAATTATGTAACAACTTTTTAGGATTTTTGCCGATAACTGTATTGCAGTCCATAGAGAGGAAAACCTATGAAACGTTTATTTCTTTTAACACTTTTTCTCAGTTTTCTGGGCGCTTGTGCCACGCAATCAACCACAACCACAAGTGGGGGCACTGAAGGGACCACCGATCCCAGCATCACAGCCCTTGGCACCCAAGCTAATCTGACTTTTACTTTTGAAATTCAGATTAAATCCGATTCCGATTCCTCTATCGATTTTGATATTCCCTTCCCCAGCAGTTACACCGTTCCCCTGTATGTCGACTCGGATGGAACTGTTTCGATGCAGGCTGGCGATTTTCCACGAATGGTTTATCGCGTCTGCAAAACCGACTCCACCACTTCGGGATGTATGAGTAATTACAGTGGCGCCACGTTTGATGTCGATGTGGTTATCGACTCGTGCGGCACCAGCGTCACCGACACCAATTGCGGCGATGCTGACGGCACCGTTTATACCGGCATTCTGGGAGACGATGGTTCGATTTATATTAACGCCCTGAGCATGCGGATGCGACTCTTTGCAGCCACTTCATCGGTCAATGGTTACACCGCCACCGATGGCAACAGCGGCCTGGCCGTTCTATCAAGAATGAGCGTAAATATTTCCACCGCCAATGTCGCCTCGGGTACCTTATCGGCTAGCGGTTCGCCCATCGATGCCGACAATAAAGTCACTCTCGTCTCGGCTGGCCTTATTCCATCGGATATTGCCGTGATTGGAGATGCCCATTATCTTTCGTCCCTCGCAGGAACTTTTGATATGGATCCGCTCAGCTTGCTTCAATGAAATTATTCTTCTCACCTCATTCAATCTCTGATAGAAATATCTTCTGATGTATGAACAAGAATACGGAAAGGCTATTGAGGCGGCGCGATTAGCGGGAGATATCATTGCCAACTATTTTGGGAAATCGTTGACTGTGCATCAAAAAGGAAACGATCAACCGGTCACAAAAGCAGATCAAGAAGCCAACGAGATTATCCAAAAAACTCTCCTTTCGGCTTTTCCCGATGACGCCTGGCTTTCCGAAGAAACTAAAGACAATCCGGATCGCTTGAAAAAAGAAAGAGTCTGGATAGTCGATCCGCTCGACGGCACCAAAGAATTTATCAACAACATTCCCGAATTTGCCGTTTCAATTGCACTGGTTCTTCGCGGAAAACCGGTTGTCGGCGTTATTTATAATCCGATCACCGACGAACTCTATTCCGCCCGTCGTGGAGAAGGAGCTTTTTTAAATCGCCACCCCATTCGAACAACTTCCAAAAAAGATTTGGAAAAAGCACACATCCTCGCCAGCCGCTCCGAGGTCTCTAAGGGAGAATGGCACCCTTACGTCGGACGCTGCATGATCCACCCGTTGGGAGGGATGGCCTACAAAATGGCCCGCGTCGCCGCAGGTTCGGCCGACGGCAGTTTCAGTCTTTTGCCTAAAAGCGAATGGGACATTTGTGCGGGAGTTTTGTTGATCGAAGAAGCCAAGGGAGAAGTCAGTCTGCCTGACGGAAAACCATTTCACTTCAACAACACAAATTTTGTTTTTCCGGGAATTGTCTACGGAAATTCTTCTATTTACAAACAGCTTTTGGGTCTGATTTCCTCATCGAAGAAAAGTTTGAATCGTTTTTAAGATTCTTTGATCTTTTTTAGCAACTGTATCGCCGCTTAGCTTCCCCCAAAATTTTCTAAGGCTTGTAGCGCGACAATTTCTCCCTGCTCTTGAACAAAATGTCCTGCTTGTTCCAATTCAAAAGGAACGGGACATCCTTTAATACAACTTCTCATTGGCTTCATCACTTCGGGGCCCAAGATTGGGTCTTTCATTCCAATGGCCATAAAACTTTGACCCTGCCATTGGTTTTTCCACCATAAAAGAGCTTTGCGTGAAATCTCCGCACCGGGCGCCTCAGCATGATCGGGCACCAAGTTTGGAAATGTACGAACCCCTGCTTTGAAATCTTTTGAAGGAAAAGGAGCTGAGTATGCCGCTGCTTCTGCTTGCGAAAGATGTGGCGTCCATTTTTGCATCAGATCACCTACATTCAAATCAGGGCGTGATTGATTAAAGGCCCGCCATTTTAAAAAGGCTTCATTGACACTACCTGTACCAAACGCTGTATTCATAATTAAAAGTCGTTTAAATCTCTCGGGCATTTCCATAGGAATAGTCAACCCAAGCACGCCGCCCCAATCTTGGCAAACCAAGGTGATGTTTTTTAAATCCAATTTTTTGATGAATTCAATGAGTGATGAACGGTGAAAATTGAATGTGTAGACTTTATCTTCAATAGGCTTGTCTGATTTTCCGAAACCAAAAAGATCCGGCGCCACAACTCTGCCGCCACTTTTTACAAAAATGGGAATCATTTTACGATAGAGATAAGACCAAGTTGGCTCGCCGTGCAGACACAAAAAAGTAGCCGCGCTATTTTTGGGCCCTTCATCGAGATAGTGAAGTCGCAAACCATCGTACCCACTCAAATCGCTGATGTAATTTGGTGCAAAAGGATAACAGGGAAGATTATGAAAACGGTCATCGGGTGTTCTTAATGCTTTAATCATATTGTGCGCCCGGCAGGACTCGAACCTGCTACCCCGAACTTAGAAGGCTCGTGCTCTATCCAGATGAGCTACGGGCGCGTGTGGAGAAAAGAATAATCAATCATTGAAAAGAAGGCAAGATTTGAGTATGAAGAGTCATGTCCGAGCTCGCCAAAAAAGAATGCATCCCCTGCCGCGGAGGAATTCCCCCTCTTTCAGGAAATGCCATCAAAGGTTTTTTGGATCAAATTAATTCTGACTGGAAAGTCATCAACGCGCATCATCTCGAACGGGAATTTGTTTTTGCGGATTTTAAAGAGGCACTCGGCTTCACCAACAAAGTGGGCGCGCTTGCCGAAGCGCAAGGACATCATCCTGATATTACTCTCGCCTGGGGAAAAGTGCGGATCACTCTTTGGACTCACAAAATTGATGGATTGGCCGAAAGTGATTTTATTTTAGCCGCGAAGATTGACGAGCTCTGAAAATAATTTTTTATCCTTCCAAATTCCCGCCCGGGTTAGAACAAAATCATAACGCACAGGATCTTCCGGAAGCAATTGGCTAAAATGAGAGGTCATCTCCACCACCGTTTTCATATTCGCCTGTCGGCGGCGAGTCATCCGCAACAAGCGGCCCAGCCGAAACATGTGGGTGTCGAGAGGAATTAATAATTTTGAGGGAGAAATTTTGTCCCAACCCCCCGGATCAACTGCATCCGAGCGAATCATCCAGCGTAAATACATCGACAAACGTTTGCAGGCGCTTCCGTCGATGGGAGATGGAAGAAGATTAGCGCGCATTCCTAAGGCAGACCGCGTGATCTCCTGCACAAAAAAAGAAGCGGCTGTAACAATATTTAAATCTTTTTCTTGATACCCCGCCTTGAGACAAGCTTGTAGCGATCCATATTTTTTGAGAACAGTTCGGACTCCTGAAAAAAGCGCCGCGATGTCTTTTCCCGTATGCCAACGATGTTTGAAAGAAAAATAAATTTTTTGAAGTTGTTGGTCGGAATTGTTTTCGATAAAAGCACGCGGACTTTTTCCCATCGGTTTCAAGATGAGAGAAACACTTTTGAGAATTTGCGTTACATTGCCATAAGCAAGACTGGACGCGATCAAGCCCACAATTTCGCGATCTTCGAGGCGAGGATACGCATACAAAAACTCGAGAGGATCGGGATGAACAAAGTCGCGCCGATTGTAACGGGCATACAATTCTTCCAACAGGTCTCTATTTATTTTTTTAATTTTTCGCTTCACCCGACTCCCCAACCAAAATAAGGACTTGCAGGCCCCCTTCTTTTTTATTGAAAAAATTCAATTTAAATTTGCAAACAGTTGCAATTTCCAAACAGAGACTCAAACCAATCCCAATGCCATCTTGCATCACCCCCCGATTGAGTGCTTCCAACAAGGGAGTGGGCATTCCTCCTCCAAAATCTTCCACGGAAATAAAAACCACTTCTTTGTTGCGTCCTAGTTCGATCAGGCAGGAAGAAGTGATGGGAGTATGCCGCTTGATATTACGAATGAGATTGTCAATCAACCGGTAGAGAAGATCGGGGTCCACCACCACTTGCATCGGCTCGGCGGGACGGCCGCTCGCAGAGCGAACGGCACCTGGGGCGCCAGAGGCGCTGTTCCGGCCCCAGACAATTTCGCGGCCGAGCATTTTACGCCAAGTGTCGATATGGCTTTCAACCCAGTTGCCCAATTCACAGGGGATGGGCTGATAAGCCGCTTTTTCACCGCGAAAAATTTTCGAAACGGTCGAGACCACATTTTCCATCCGCTGAATTTCTTCCAACGAACTCACCAACACTTTTGCATATTCTTCCGAAGAAGCAGTTTGCTTGGCCAAAACATTTTGAGCCTCTCCACTTAAGATGGTGAGCGGATTGCGAAGCTCATGCGCCAGATAACGACTCAGCCGACTCATGCCATAGAGAGAACTTTTTATTTTCACGGTTAACAAATTAATTCCCACCACAATATCTTTCAGATACCCACCAGGCCTTGTTAACAAAAGAGGACGCCATTCTTTGGTTTCGGAAAGGGAAAGAGTATTGAGATAATGAGCAATTGCCTTCACCGGAGCCAGAAGACGCTCTGTTAAAAAGTTGGAAATAAAAAAAGCCAACATCGAGACAAACACAAAAAGAGTCAACGCTTCCCCCTTGGTGGCATTGATAACGTCCTTAAAACGAGGGTACGACATGGCAATTTGAAGATAATAATCTTTTCCGGTGTTGGCTTTGTAAGGCAACGTGAGCACCCGATATTTTTTGGTTTTTCCGTCGTAATCGCTGAAAGAAGGCTTGAGCGCCGGCTGCATGACGCTATGAAAATCTTCTTCGGACGGTGGAATAGTGCTGAACATGAGTTTCCCACGCTTGGTAAAAACACGAACAACCTGATTCATGCGGGCCAAATGAAGGGCATCTTCGATAAAGCTGTCGAGTTGCTGGAATTTCTCTAAGCCGTGATAATCAGAAATGCCGAGCGAAATAAGAGTGGTAGCCGTTGATTGTAATTCTTGCTCGATGGAAACACGATTATTTTTGATCAGAATCCAAACTGTTACCGTTTCCGCGACAACCGTGCAAATCGCGGCGATCAGCCACATGCTTAACGCAATTCTCCATTGGAGGGAGCGGGTCATAGATCGGCATCGCCGGCCCAATAGCCAGTGCCGCGGCGGCTATGGATAAGCTTGGGTTCGAAGTCCTTATCCACCTTGTTTCGAAGATGGTTGACTAAAACCTCGATGACGTTGCTTTCGGGGTAATATTGAATTTCCCAAATATTGCTTAAAAGTTCGGGTTTTGAATAAACACGATTTGGTTTTTTGATTAAAAAAGCCAAAAGCTTATATTCCTTGGCTGTCAAGAGAATGCGGGTTCCATTACGTTCGACACGCTGCGTGTCCAAATAAAGTGTCAGGTCTTTATAGCGCAAAAGATTATCACGCCCATCCGGGTCAGCGGAAACACGCCGACAGACGGCGCGCAGGCGGGCAATGAGTTCCGAAATTTCGAAGGGTTTTCCCAAATAATCATCCGCGCCGGAACTAAGCCCCTCCACCTTATCATCTACATCAGACAGTGCGCTGAGAATAAGAATCTTGGTTGAAGGGCTGCGGGTCCGAATCCGAGGGATTGCGGTCATCGCATCGACCCCCCCTAATAAACGGTCGAGGACAATCGCGTCGTAGGTATGAGAAAGAAGGGCCGAAAAAAGTTCATCCAAATTGGAGGCCACATCGACCGAAATTTCAGAACTCGATAAACCTTTTTTAAGAAAATTAAGAACCTTCGGCTCGTCTTCAACAATAAGAACTTTCATGAATCACTTCTATTACAATCAAACAGACCAATCAAGAGAGAACAGACACACACACTTAAAAAAAAATAACCTTGGCATCAGGGGGATCTCATGAGAGATAATTATACTCTTTATGAGTGAAGGAATTTTTCATGAAAAAATTATTTTTATTATTTTTATTGATGGTCGGGCTCTTTCTGATAAGCCTCACAACACCTGTCAGAGCTCAGCCACACCCACATCCTCACCCCGACAGGCAAATGACAAGAAATCCACTACAAAATCATCCGTCCAGCCCATCCAGACCGGATCATCCTCCCGTTCCATCAAGACCAGACAATGAAAAAATAGAAAAATGTGATTGCGGAATGGACGAAGACGGCGAATGCAACCCCTGCCCGAGAGATAGAAAATAGAAAAATAAATTGTGCGCCCAGACAGATTCGAACTGCCGACCCTCTGGTTCGAAGCCAGATGCTCTATCCAGCTGAGCTATGGGCGCTTCATAGGAGAACATAGCGATTTTTCATCTGGCTTTGCCAGTGAAAAATAAAGGTAGGTATTTAGCCACTTTACAAGCTTTGAAGAATTGATTAAAACGGGTATCTAATGGTGAGCGTAGCTCAACGGTAGAGCACTGGTTTGTGGAACCAGTGGTTGCGGGTTCGATCCCCGTCGCTCACCCATTTGTAGAAAGATAATTTTGGAGAAGAGGAAACGTAACCGGCTCGTAAATACCTGTGCTGAATTTTTCTTTCACATCCTGTAAAAAATGATGCTCCCCTTTTTGGGTTAAAGTTCCAACCTTTGAAGCGTGTCTTAATTGCGCCACCATGTCTCGGGCATAAACAATTTTCAGTTTTCCTGTCGGATCGGCCTTGAGGCAATATGATTTTTCGAAGTTTTTTAAAAAATCCACCATCGAGGCGACCGCTTTTTGTTTATAATTTTTGATATCGTGTTCGGAAAGTTTCCAAACCGATTTTGACGCATAAGTTAAAGCCAATTTTTTGTAATGCTTCAATTTTTGAATCATCAATAAACTATTAAAAATTTTCTTGTTGGTTCGAAAAGAAAAAAAGGTCCGTTTCAAATGTCCTTCAAGAAGCGCATCGTCTTTGGCATAGCGTTCGTCTTTAAAACTTCCCATCATCTTCCAATATTTGTCGGCAACCGAAAGATCAAAACGCATTTCCCAATAAACATGGTTCAACAATTTTGTATTCCAACTCCGGATCATTTTATAAGGAATAAAAAAATTGTGCGCCACCGTGTCCGCGGCCAGATGGGCCAAATACCCCAACATAAAAGCCTTTTGCGAATCGTCTTTCGCCTTATTTTCAAAAAGATCGTAAGCCACTTTCCAGTTGTGGCAATTATAAAGATACCCGCGCAAATCCTTTCCCAGCGTGATATCAGCGGCAACGACACCATAGAGAAAATGGTCCTGGTGTTTGGAGATGAGTTTCTTGACCAGCGGGGCAAAAAGGATTAGGGAATTGAGGGCCTGCCCGGCATATTCCAAATGAGTCGCCGGACCCCAAGCATGAGCCATCGAAGAAGTTAAAAAGAGAACGAGAAAGAGAAAAACAATCATCAAGTCACACCTTACACCTTTATGTCGGATCAAATCAAGGAGTCGGTCAAATTTCATTTAGAGAGTATTCAAGGAATGGGAATAAGCGAAATACCTTCTTCTCCTCCCCTTTGTAAGGGGAGGTCAGGTGGGGTAGAGATTTCGACGCAAGATCTACCTCCCCTAACCCCTCCTTACAAAGGAGGGGAAACACAACAAAAATTATCGGAGCTCCGCAATGAGATCGGCGACTGTACTCGTTGTGTGTTGCACAAAGGCCGGCATCAACTTGTATTTGGTGTAGGAAATCCAAATGCCTCTCTGATGTTTATCGGCGAGGGGCCAGGAGCCGATGAAGATTTGAAAGGAGAGCCGTTTGTCGGACGCGCGGGGCAGCTGTTGACTAAAATGATCGAAGCGATGGGAATTAAAAGAAGCGAAGTCTACATTGCCAACGTGGTAAAATGTCGCCCTCCAGGAAACAGAAATCCGGAGCCGGTAGAAATTGCCACCTGCATTCCGTTTCTCAAACAACAGATCGAAATCATTCGCCCAAAAGTTGTAGTAACGTTGGGAAAATTTGCCTCGCAAACTTTGCTTCAAACCGAAATTCCCATCACCAAACTCCGCGGAGAGTTTCAAACGTATGAAGGGGCCCAACTGATGCCTACCTATCACCCTGCCTTTTTGCTCCGAAATCCCAACATGAAAAGAGCGGTGTGGGAGGATTTGAAAAAGGTGATGAAAAAATTGGGACTCAAGGAATCAGCACAGTGAGCTTTGGCCCACGAGTTATTTGGAAAAAATCAACCGGCGGTTTCATGTCACCATCAATCGTGTAGGGAAGTGGTGTGGCCAACTGGATTGTCATTTCGGTAGCAGATTCTTCAAGTAAATTGGGACACCCGGACGGACGACCCAAATACATCATCGGTACATACGAGAGAATATTTCGCGGAGGAAGAGAAAATCCAATCGCGTGAAATTGGTCTGGAAATTTGTCGACTAAATAAAATGTTTTAAAATTAAGCCCCAGCTGGTTGATGGAACCGGAATACAGTGCCGAATAATTGGCATAAGGCCATTTTTTACCGTTGACCGTAACCTCGGCATCAAAACGCTCGAACATTTTTCGCGCAAAAGGGCCATTAATGATAGCGGAGGAAATGGCCATAAACAGGGTCTTGGCCGCCACTAGCGGATTTAAATTTCCGTTACTATAATAGTTGTCCATGAAATTGTAGATAACCCCCATTCCAAAAATAAAACCATATTCGTCATTCACTTTCATCAACGTCACTTCACAAGTTTGAAAAGGGAGGTCTTCGTGGTATTTCACCAAAAGATCGGAAAGAATTTTTTCGGACGCTCCATAAATTCCCAACGCCGAAGCGACTGTATTTAATGTGCCACCACGCAACAAACAAATTTTAGGTAACGGTTTGTCACCATAAACCTGCAAAAATGTGGTCAACGTACAATGATTGGTCCCGTCACCACCACTGATCGCCAAAATATCGATATCGCGCGTTTTGAATTCGTCGGCTACACGACGCAGATCGTGCAGATCCTCCGTCTGCTTGCACGAGGCTTTATCTCCAACAATAAAAGCCATCTGTTTGATCTTCTCAGGATCTTTTTTGTACTTTTTCGAGTACGGATTGAGAATAACACCTATGCCAGGCATAATATTTTCCTCGCCTCCCCTATCGTTGCAATTTTTCGTTTATGTTTTTTCGCCAAATACAACACCTGTGCTACCAACTCTGCATTTCCTTTGGCCAAGACCCCTTTACGGATATAAATATTATCTTCCAACCCCGTCCGCACGTGACCGCCGTGAGTGATGGCGTATTCGATCATCGGGAGCTGATTTTTTCCAATGCCTGAAGCAGACCAGCTAGAACCTGCGGGAATTTTTTTGAGAATAAATTCCAAATTCTCATTACTTGCCGAAAGCCAACCAGGACCGCCGAGAATAATGTTAAAATGAAGCGGTGGTGTCAACAATCCCTTTTGTAAAAGCTGTATAGCAGTTTCAACCATAGCCACATCAAAAATTTCGAGCTCGGGTTTGATCCTAAGCTTTTTCATTTTTTCAGCCAGAATCTGGATCATCGGAATCGTGTTCAAGAAAACAGCGTTTCCAAAATTAACACTCCCGAGCGTGAGTGACCCCATCTCGGGCCCGGAATCCAAGGTTTGCAGGCGGTCTTTGAAAGAGTCGTGAACATCCCCGCCGGTGGAAACCTGAAAAATCAATTTTGTTTTTTGGCGAAGAGCGTCGATGATCGAGCGGATTCTTTGCGAATCGCAGGTCGGTTTTCCCGCATCGTCACGCACATGAAGATGAAAAACGTGCGCTCCCAGCTTGGCGATGCGAACCCCTTCTGCAATGATTTCATCGGGCGTCACCGGCAAACAAGAAGTTTCGGCCTTAGTCAGCTCTGCTCCGATACCCGCAACGGTGATGATGAGTGGGTGATCCATTTGTGTGGGAGGTACTTTTATCAACCATGGGAATCAAAAAAGATATTCCCCTTTGCTTTTGAAAAAGTAATTTCAAACTTATCAAAAATATCCAATTGTCCCAGCAAAAGGGGAACCGAATCAGACTGAATCCAGATAACCTCTGTTTTGATTTTAGTATCCCCAATCCAAAGGGTAAGAGGACGAAGAAAACCGTTGGTTCGTCCGCCAATTCCCCCCAGGTTAATTCCTTTATCGTGAGAATTCGCCTCAAAACCCAGTGCAATTCCTAGAGGGCGATTAATGACTGTCCTGTCCGCTCCAGAATCAATCAGAAAATCAAAAAAAATCCGTTGGCCCGAGATTTCCAATTGGACTTCGGCGTAAGGGCGAAGAGTTGTCTTTTCAGGTCCAAGTTTTTTGGATTTATAGGAAAAAGTATAACGCATAAGCGGCAAGACCGGCTTCTTCTACATACGTAATATGGGGGGAAGGTTTAAGAGTTGAGATCTTTTTGATCACCTCTCCAAGATCGCGTCCATGGGCGACAATATGATCCTTATGCACAGCGATCCATTCACCAAGATACTGAGCCTCAACCTCGGGATGATTGACTAACCACAAATATTCTTTTGTAGGCGTTGATTCCATTACAGTCTATCGTAACAATGATAGGTTGGAGTGGCAAATGGTATTTTAAAATCCCCTCCCCTGGCGTTATCCGCTCCTCCAAACTACCGGCGCTTGCCCGCCGGCCTTTTGGAGGGGACAAGCAAGGGAGGGAATGAAAAAAGTTTTAGAGGCCGGTAACAGGAAGAGTATGAACTGGAATGTTAGGAGCCTGTCTTTCAAAAGCTCCAATGCTGTAGTAATAAGCAAAGCGCATGCCAACCCATCTTCAAAACCAGTGTTCCAAAAATATTTTATCAAACAGTTTGTTATGATTAAGTTTTCAGACACTGAGAGAGAGAGAGAGAGAGAGAGAGAGAGAGAGAGAGAGAGAGAGAGCAAAAAGCGTGCTATGGGGCACTCAAAATGAGAAAACTGTCAAAATGATAACAAACGCACCACAATTTTGATATTTAGGTCAATTGACAGTAGCCACTATATATAGTACCATGATCTATGTCTTCGACAGAAAAACTAACGATCAAGAAAAAAGAGTTGGAGACACTACTCAAGCGCTTTGAATTTTTGGAATATGGCGGCAAGGGATCGCATAAGGTATGGGGGCATCCTCAATACGCTGACATCCACATCGTGATCGCCACACATTCCAAAGAGGTGCCCCAATATCAGATCAGACAGATTGAAAAATCGTTAACAAAAAGAGGAATCTTATGAAAAATAATTCTAAAAAATCCCCCTATATCATTAATATTTTCTGGTCCGATGAAGATCAACTTTATCTAGCGGAAGTTCCCGAACTGGAAGGATGCATCACCCACGGAAAAACCCCTACAGAAGCGGCCAGACATGCAGAAGACGCCATTGCTAGCTGGATTCAAACAGCAAAGAAACTGGGCCATTTTATCCCATTACCTGTCACAAAAAGAAAAGTAAGCGGAAAGTTCAATGTGCGTCTTCCCAAGCAGGTCCATAAAGATTTAATCATCAAGGCGGCCCGAGAAGGAGTGAGCCTCAACCATATGGTCAGCACTTTGCTTTCCCATTCTATTTAATCACACACGTTCCTTTAGCCTTGGCTACGAGAACTGGTTTATCGAGAAAACGAGCTTGAGTAGGTTTTTTGGGATTTGTTGAACCTTCTATCACTTTGTAAGCTTCAAAGACCATGTCGCGAGAGGTTTTGCCGACACGGGTGATCCGACCGGTTACTTCGAGAAAATCGCCAGCCTTGACCGGAGCTAAAAATTCCACCGATTGATAAGCCCGGAAAAGCCCTTCGTCCCCATCGTGGCGGATGAGAAGTTCGGTCGCCGCATCGCCAAAAAGCTCTAAAACTTTAGCTCCACTGGCAATGCCACCCGTGGCGCTGCCACCGGCGTAATGAATATCTTGGGAAGAAATACGAGTTCTGAGCGTTACTTTCATAACCCATTCAGTATATCACCCTTCACAGACATCTCCAATTCCATTTCCATCTCGATCTAGCTGATCCGGATTAGACACAAAAGGGCAATTATCGCTGTTGTCTCCAACGCCATCTTGGTCGGTATCGATGGTTTCGGTGGGATCATCGGGAAAAGCATCCTCATCATTAGCCACTCCGTCACCATCGCGATCCGGGTCACAAACATCTCCGAGACCATCTGAGTCGCTGTCAACTTGATCGGCATTGGCATCATCAGGACAATTATCATCGGCATCGATGAGCCCATCACTGTCCGTATCAACATCGGTAGGGGTATCCGTAGTAGCAACGGTGTCTGTAATAGTAACAGTGTCCGTAATAGTAACAGTGTCTGTAGTAGCATCGGTAGAGGTCGTTGGGGTATCTGAGACACAGACGACAGAACTTTCGTAACTGTCAGGAATGCCATTGGCGTTGCAATCTTCTTCGCTATCCGAAATTCCGTTTCCATCGGCATCCGAATCATCAAAGTCGACGATGCCATCACCATCAAAGTCATCGAGTTTGGCCGGTTGATTGGCAGGCGTAGCGGTTTGGGCCGCAAGGTCAAAAGTAATTTGGCCAAAATCAAAAACACTCCCCTCCCCCAAAAGCATGAAAGTAGAAGAGGAAGAAACAGCATTTTCAAAAATCATCTCCGCGGCGAAATTTCCTTGAATATAAAAAGCAATTTGATAAACGTGGGGAACAGGCAAATCAAAAGTGAACGCACAAGTATCATCAATATTAGCAGAAACAACGCTTCCTGTTTCGTCTGTCGCGCTGACCGAATCCACCAGACAGTGATCGAGGGTGACCGCTTTCAATCCCGATATATTTTCTTCTGCTGAAACTGGCGTTACGATCCCTGTAACAATGCGAGTCAATGCCACTGGCGGATTTCCTGCTTCCGAACCCCCCACCAGATTCTGGGAAGAAGAAGGACTAGTGCCGCAGCTAGTCAGGAAGATAAAGGCAAAAAATAGAAAAAAATATTTTTTCATCGAATCATTTAACTACGTCTTATTTAAAAAAGATTCAACCATCGAATTCCCCTGTTAAGTCATAGGCATAAGCTGTAGCGAGAGAATTACTACTTCTTCCGGCTCGGTCTCATCCGCGACCAGCTTGAGAATCTCCTGCCTGAATTCCTGGAGTTTTTTCTTGAGCAACGGAATTTTCGAGCGCGACAAACCCAAAGTCAGCGCGCTGACATCTCTTTTTTCGGGAGAAATAATCGGCAGTTGGTTTTTGATCAACTCCAAAAGATTTTGATGATAATTTAAAAGAACCAGGGAAGTCGCCTCGGGTCCTGTCGTCACCAAGGGAGTGGACTGCTGCCATTTGCCCCCACGTTTTTTTTGAATAAACCCCAAACGCTGTAAGAGTTCGATCGATTTTTCAATTTGGGCCACTGTTAATTGGGAATGAAACCGGTTGAAAATCCATTCGGGCGTTCCATCAAAATCGCGGGAAACAATCAATTCGCGGATGACGGCATGATACCAGGTGGAATAATAATCGTACTGATCTTTTTCCATCGGCTTGAGCTGGCTTAATTTTTTAGACCTGAGAAGTTCGCGGTAGAGAATATTTTTCTGATCCAACATTTCAACCTGGTTAAAGTGAACCAGCTTTTTGAAAAAATCCCGTTCCTGTTTATTCAATTCCAAAGCCAGCGCACATTTATCCTGACTGTCATCGGTTAAGTTTCTCTCCCCTTCCATCACCCGTTTTAAAAAATTAGGAGAACCAAAGCCCGCTTTTTTTGAAAAAGAACGAAACGAAAAACCACGTCTATTTTTTTTGGCTTCTTCATACCACTCTTTTAAAAACTTCCGGTAATCGCGGTAATCAAAAATTGAAAGTCGGCTCTTCATACCTCAATTTGTATCCATTATTTGTAAACTAGTCAACTACTATAATAAAATAACTATAATATATAGTTATTTATAAACTTATTTGTATCCTATTGGATACAGTAAATATATTTTAGTCTTGCGATCCCGCGCCGTGACGCGTACACCAACAGCATGAACAGCGATTTAAAACAAAAACCAAACACAACACTAACCAAGGAGAATTTTATGAAAACCAAATACATGTCATTACTAGTTGCCGCCACACTCTTCGTGAGTGTAGAGGCCCATGCCGCCACATTTAATGTGGCAGTCAATAACCCAAGCTGTTCGAATACAAGCGGAACCCCTTACTGCTCGCTTCAGTCGGCAGTAACCGCGGCCGCAGATGGAGACACCATCACTATCGCCGCGGGAATTTATCATGAGAATATACTCGCCACGGATAAGGGGTTAACTTTGGTCGGCGAAGACCGCGACACCACCATTATTGATGGTGGAAATACATCGGGAGCGCTCAATTTCAATTCAGTAACAGCACGCACTGTCGATTTGCAACACCTCACCGTTCAAAACGGAAAACAGGTGAGTGGCGGCGGCGTGTATTTGCAAACGGGAGCACTGACAATTTCCGATTGTAATATCAAACACAACACCGCCACCACAGGAATAGGAGGGGGCATTTATGTTACTACAGGACCTCTGACCATCGAAGACAGTCATATCGATAACAACACCGCCACACTGGGATCGGTTGGAGGAGTTTATCAGAATACGGGAGATCTGATTATTTCAAACAGCTCCATTAGTGAAAATACCGCACCAATTATGGGGGGACTGGAACATCCCGACGGAACTCTCACAATGACGTCAAGTTTTGTGGACGGCAATCACGCCACGGGAAACATAGGAGGAATATATCAGGGGAATGGAAGCGCCACCCTCACCGACACATCGGTCAGCGATAATTCGGGAGCAAACGTGGGAGGATTTTATCATAATACCGGCGATGTGGTTCTCACTCACTGCACGCTAGACGGAAATGCCGCCACGGCAGGAGTTGCCGGCGCTATTTATAATACAACAGGAACTCTGACGATCACCAACAGCGAAGTCAGCGACAACACTTCAACCAGCAATGTGGCCGGTATTTATCAGGGGAGTAGCGATTTATTAAGCATCAGCAACAGCACCATCAGCTACAACATCACTCCCGCCAGCACCGGAGGCATTTATCATTTGTCGGGGACCACGCAAATTGATTCGAGCTTGATTGTGGGCAATCAAGCTTTGGACTCAGCCGGAATTAATCAGGCGGCGGACACCCTCACCATCACCAACAGCACAATCAGCTATAACCAGGCGACGACAAATTTTGCGGGAATTAGTTATACGGGAACGGGTGTCTTCACCTTAACCAATTCGACCGTCAGCCATAATTTTGCCGGAACCAACATCGGTGGAATCAGCAACGTGGGAGGCACATCAAACATTAGCGGCAGCACCATCAGTGATAACGTGTCGCAAGCCAATGTCGGAGGCATTTACCAAGCGGGCGGCACTCTCAACATGACCAACAGCACCATCAGTGGAAACCGCACTTATGGATATGGCGGAGGAATTTACAATTCGGGCAATGCTCTTTTGCGAAGCATGACCATCACCGAAAATATCGCGGATGACGATCATAACGGCGTAGGTCTTGGAGGAGGAGTTGCCAATGGCGGTACTTTTTCTTTCCAGAATACGGTAATTGGAAATAATACCGACGTCACCGGCAATGCCGATTGTTTGGGTACTCTCACTTCGGAAGGATACAATTTGGTCGAGCAGGTGACGGCCGGATGCACCATCAGTGGAATTGCCACTGGAAATATTATTGGGCTTAATCCTCTGCTGTCCGACTTGGCCAACAAT
>Ga0209515_10004899_pt1 | contig 17766 bp, 15 predicted proteins | sample Subgroupgradi54m_FD_187454 | JGI IMG/M metagenome (GOLD analysis project Ga0209515, IMG submission 187454) | Subsurface groundwater microbial communities from S. Glens Falls, New York, USA - GMW60B uncontaminated upgradient, 5.4 m (SPAdes)... ...
CTATGTTGCACCCTGTGCCGGTTATCTTCACATATCTACCTCCGACAATCGGCGTAGGAAAGCTCACATTGTATCGAAGGTTTGACCGTGTCGGTTCCGTCTCTGGTTTGGGGCTTGAAGAGAGCGATGATTTGTTTTTGTCTAGTATAGAGATTTTATCCGCACTTAGTACGCAGGAGGGGACGGATGAGTTGCCTACTGGAATTGAAGCAGGTCCATAGATACGGATACCGCTGATTTCCTCAATATTCCACCCCACGATATTGGCACCCTCATCTTTCGCGAGGTCAACCTGCCACCATTCGGTGGCTCCAAACCCAGTAACCGCCAAACCATACCGATTGTCTCCGTCTTTACCTCCATTGACCGCATTCTCCGCTTCCGGGACATAAAATCGCCAAGAATCTGAATCTATTATGAAGCTTGATTGCTCTGCTTGTTTCCCCCGCGAGAGATTTCCCTCTATCGTCTGCTGCGGCGCGGTATCTCCTCCTGCGCCCCCTCTCTCTGCGATGATGGTCTTCGCCACGCTGTCTGTTCTATCGGCAATGAATCGGTCAACGACATTGGCGCAGCCGCGGCTAATTTGGGTAAAGTAGTCAGACCACTTCTGACCGGCGGGCAGGAGGATGGGCGGATGACCTGCTTGGGTGTAGTCAAGCGCTTGGGTTGCGGTGTCGGAGGGCTTCTTCGCGTCGTAGTCGTAACGAATCATCACCTTATCTCCCGTGCCTTGGATATAGAATGCCTGAAGATTGCAGTCAATTCCCGCGGGCGCTCTTACCGGCGCGTCGGTCGCCTGTTGCGCCTTGTCAAGGTCCGTCACGAGCGTATCTATATAGCGCACGCCGTTGTTGTCTGCCTTGCTTGAGCCGACGAGGCCGCCGAGTCCCCCCATCGCGCGCGAGAGAAGCTGATTGGTGAGCGCTCCCAGAATCTCGTCCACCTCGTCCGCCACCTGGAAACGGTCAAGTTGCGCCTTGAGCGCGCCGTTGGTCTGGTCAACAATGACCGAGCCGGGGGTCTGAATCGGACCTTCTTTGATGCACTTTCCGTCCGTTACCGCTTCGGTCTCATGATTGTATAGTTGTTCATGTTCAAGGCACTTTCGCCACGACTTAAAGCCCTTGCCCCAGTCCAGCAGTTTTATCTGCTCGCCGGTTGCCGTAACGATGCTCGCGTTCAAGCTGTCGGTCGTGGCAAAATAGGCGCCGTAGGCGTTATTCTGGTTGTTGCCCGCGATGGCGAGCCAGTTCTGCCAGCCGCCTTGCCGAAAATCGCCGCCGACGAATCCTTGATACGAGCCCTGCATATTCGCAATAACATTGGAGAGCGTACAGCCAATCTCCCGCTGGCGACTGAAGCCGTACTGAAGTCCGAGCGCAAGCTGGAGTTGGAGGCGAAAGGGCTGGCAGAGAAAGGGCGCCACCGCCTTAATCTCTTGTCCGACCACCCTGTCGGCAACCTCGCCCGCGAATCCCTCGGGGTTGGTGACAAAAGCGGGTTCGCCCTCAAAACCGCGATTGATCCAGTCCACGATGCCTTTGGTAAATGTCTGAATCATTGTCTGTCCGAGGAGCGTAACAAACCCATCCAGCGTGCACTCTTTTAGCTTGAGAGTTGAGGTATCGTCCCGCGTCTGGCGCGCGGCGCTGGTAAGGAGGGTGTCATGAGTCGAGACGGCAGTAAAAGTATCTGCAATATCCTTCCCTGTATCTTGAACGAGACCAATGCCCTTGTTGACGAGTCCTCCAATGAGACATCCGACAAGGGCGTCGGTCTTTTGGGGGAGCGGCAACAAAACAGCAGGTACCGCAAGTGATGCGGCAAAAAACGCGAGAAGCACTTTTTTTATCGCCTCTCTCACGATGCGCCTATTATATCAGACGCTGTGTGGATAATTTGGGGAAAAACAGGGGATAACTTGCGGCTCGGGCCGTCCCGCGAACTACCTTCGCCTCATTTGGTGAGATTCACCCCCGGCTCATCTGCATTAAACTCCACTTTTTTCTCAATCAGCAACTTTCCGATTGCGCCAACGCTCGCGTAGAAACTATCCAGTCCCTGCGGGTACTGCCCAATCGTCTCAAGCGACTTGACGGGGTCGGAAAAGATGAGTTGCATCCCCGAAACCCCCTTCTCCATCGCCGCGATGGCGTTCAGCAGGTCAAGATGCAGTGTGACGGCTTCGGACGGGGTCGGGAGCGCGAGCAGATCTTTGAGCGCATTCTGGTAGGCGATGCGCCGCGCCGCCAGTTTTGTGAGTTTGCCCGCGTCTTCAGAATCAGCGGCGGCTTGCAATGTCTGCAACTCATTTTCACCTGTCTTGTCGCTGTACTTCAAGAGAATCGCGGCAACGCCGTTGCCGTAATCATGAAGTGAGGCGCCGGCGGCGAGGTCTTTCTCGGTATAGCGGGTTGCGGCGGCGAGCGGCGGCGGATTGTTAAAAAAGTGCAGCAGAATCTCTTTCTCGTTTTTTGCGGTGAAGGGCTGTCCCGATTGTTTCGCCGCCATATATTGTGAGAAGAATTCGCGGGCAATCTGCTCCGAGAGCGTGAGGGGCGTCGTCTGCGTGTTTGCCGTCGTCTTCTCGGCGATGGTTGCCCGGTCAAGGAGGTCGTTCGGGCCTTTTTTGAGCGGGTCTCTGCCGAGGCGAATCTCGGCGCCGTCTTGCGTGCCGTCTTCGTCGGTGTCTGGGTTGTTCGGGTCGGTACCCCAGAGCCCTTCTTCCCAGTCCTTGAGTCCGTCGCCGTCTCCGTCCTTCGCGAGAATCTGCGCCGCCTTCCCTACTGCCTCTCGTTCGGCGCTGCGGTCTGCCGTTACCGTCTCTTTCTTTCCGATTCGTGAGATGCCGACAACGGCGCTCCCGAGGAATACGAGTGCAACCACAAAGAGAAGAATAGTGCGGGGGCGAGGCATAGTAGTAGTGTAAAGTACAAAGCGCGGAACACAAAGCAAAATCAACATCCGATGTTTAGAAATCTAAGGTGTGGTATAGTTTTTTAATAGGTATTGAAGAGTGCACCGGGTTCGGCAGGAGAGAACGAAATGCCGCGCGCCGCGAAGAAACCGATGGTCTCGTTCAGCGCCTTGCCGACTCCAAGCGCCGCGTCAGAGTACACGAGCCACGCTTTGCTTATCTGCTTCGGGTCGCTCGTCGTGTCGCGCGCGAGCGAAGCGAGCGCGCCTGCGAGGGCTTCATAACTTGCCGAGAGTTTGGAGAGAACGGCCGCGCCCCCGCCCTGCGGGGGCGCGGCCGTCTCTTTGAGCGCCGCCGAAACGACAGTGTAGGCGGCGGCAGCAGACGCGAGCGCGCTCAACTTTTCTTTTTTTGCGATGACGGCGTTGAAGAGCGCGAGCGTCTTGCTCTCAAACTCTTGATTTGCAACGGGCAAGAGCGCGCTCCCGAGCGCGTTGCCGAAGGTGTGAAGAGCGGTTATGTCGGTTGATGTAATTTTTGGCGCTGCGACTTCTTGTGTTGGTAAGGGGACGATAAGGGGAGTAACGGGAACAATCGTTTCTGCTCGTTTCTCTTGAAGCCGCGCGATAATCTCGGGCTGCGCGACTCTTGGTCTGTCGGGTCTCGTCGGGTCGGTGCCGCGCAATTTCTCCTCCCAATCGGGCACGCCGTCTCCGTCCGTATCGGTCTGGTAGGAGAAACGCGATGCAGGTATCGCCTCCTCCTTTTTTTGTATCGGTATTTCTTTTTGCCTCGACGGCAAAAAGAAAAGTGAAAGACCGAGCGTCAGTATCAAAAAGGTTGAGAAGAAAAAGATACGCATGCTATAATTCTCGCATATATGAACCGATTCGTCTTGTTGTTTCTTGTCGCCGCTCCTCTTTCTGTCTTCGCTCTTGCCGACTTCGGTGGCTGGGTTACCAATGTTCCCGGAACTCATGGTGGCCAAGTGTTCGCGGATTCCTCACCCGTGTTCCCTCCCGAAGGAGTTTTTGCTTTCTGGGACTCGTTGAGCGGCAGATGCCTCAATGGCGTGCAGGAAGTGGACCTTACCTCTCCCAAAGAGGGGCTACAGTCCCCGCCCGTGCTCCTGCAGTTCATCGGCAGTTATACCTACTCCGCAGGACCCGCGAAGCTCGTCGGTCAAGCAGTTATCGGCAAATATCTACCCGCGATGGTCTGTATGATGAACTTTGTTGTCTGGTTTGAGTGCGGGCCATCGCTTTGCCCCGATGTCAACCCCCTCCCTTTCTTCGCCGCGCCGCTCATCATCTGGAACGGTTCAAGTGTGAAGTAATTCGTTTCCACTCTGCGAGCGAGAGGTCTTCTGCTCGCGCGTTCTTTGCGACGCCGCACTGCGCAAGTTCTTCGGGTGCCACACCAAGATTAGAGGCGAGCAATTTGCGCGGATGCGCAAAGCCCTTCTTCAGATTCGCAAAAAACTCTTCTTCGCTTATCCCCTCAAAGAATCTTTTTGAGATATGCTCAATCACGAGAATCGCCGACTCCACTTTCGGTGGTGGCGAGAATGAGCCCGCCTTCACAAATCCCGCGATGCGTGGCTCGCCGTAGCATTTCACGCTGATTGAGAGGATACTTTCTTTTCCTGCCCTGCGTAGCCTTGGCGAAGCAGGGGCCACAATCCGCCGCGCCACTTCTTTCTGCAAAAGCAGAGTCATCGCAGAGGGTTGATCTTCGCCGCCGAGAAACTTTCGGAGAAATGCGCCAGTAATATAATACGGAAGATTTGCTACAACTTTATAGTTGCTCGGAGGCGCGAAAAAAAGAATATCTCCGTGAATAAGTTCTAACTTTCCTGCCGCAATCTCATCGTGAAATTTCTTTTGTAAAATCGGTATCAATCGGTCATCTTTCTCAACCGCAATGACACGCTTTGCTTTCTGCAAAAGCAATTCAGTGAGTGTCCCTTCGCCTGGACCCACTTCAAGAACCGTGTCGCTTGGCGCGAGGTCTGCCGCCGCGACAATCTTCGCGAGAATTGCAGGATTGCGCAGAAAATGCTGACCGAGTGATTTCTTTGCGAGCGTCATATCAGTCAAGATATATCGTCTTGCCTCTCCCGTCCATCTTCTCTTCTGCTTCAAGAAGTTCTTCATCAATATCAAAGATAAACTCCGACGGCACCGTTACATTGCGCGAGCCGAAGACGGTGCGTACCCCCGCGTACGAGAGATACACTTTCTTCTTCGCGCGCGTGAGGGCGACATAAAAAAGCCGCCGCTCCTCTTCTTCAGCGCCGCGATTGCGCTCGTGCGGGTCCAGTCGCTCGTGCGGAAAGAGTCCCGTCTCAAGTCCGGTGATGAAGACGAACTCAAACTCCAACCCTTTTGAGGCGTGCACCGTCATCAGGCGCACTTTATTCTGTTCTTCTTTGATTTCGTCTTGGTCGCTCTGAAGCGCGGCATCCCCGAGAAACTTCAGAATCGCTTCTGCGCGTTCTTCGGCAACCGGCGAGTCGTAGCGCACGGCGAACGAGACGAGTTCTTTGATGTTTTCAAGTCGTTCTGCGTCCTCCGCGTCGCCTTTCTTGAGTTCTGCCTCCAGTCCGCTGGCTTTGATGATGAAGCGCAACGCCTCCGAGAGCGGCTTTGCCTCGGTCTCTTTCTTGATTGACGCAAGCAGTTTCTTGAACGCCGCGACCCGCTCGCGCATTGCAGGCGGAAGTTCTTCGCTTCGTCCCGCAAGGACCTTGAGGAGCGTTACTTTGCCGATGCCGCGCGGTGGGACATTCATAATCCGTTTCTGGTCGGCGAGATTGTCGGGGTCAAGCGCCGCGCGCAGATAGGCAATCACATCCTTCACCTCTTTGCGCTCAAAGAAGCGCACGCCGAGTACTTGGTACGGAATCTCGGCATTCAAAAACGCCTCCTCAAGCGCGCGGCTCTGAAAGTTCGCCCGAAAGAGCACCGCAATCTCGCGCGGCGGCACTCCTTCTGCAATCAGTTCTTTTGACTTCAGGGCGACGAAGCGCGCTTCGTCGCCCTCGTCGTACGCAGCGAAGAGTCCGACCTTCTCTCCCTCCTGATTTTTGGTAAAGAGCGTCTTCTCGCGCCGCTCTTTGTTCTTCTCTATAATTCGATTTGCCACGGTGAGAATCGTCTGTGTGGAGCGGTAGTTTTCTTCAAGAAGCACCACCTTCGCATTGGGGTAGTCCTTCTCAAAGTCCAAGATATTCTTGATGGTCGCACCGCGCCAACTGTAGATATTTTGGTCTATGTCTCCCACCACGGCGAGGTTTCGTTCTCTCTCCGAGAGAATGCGCGCGAGTTCGTACTGAACGCGATTCGTGTCCTGATACTCGTCAATATGAACGTAGCGCCAGAGACCCTGGTAATGCGCCCGCACCTCCGCATTCTTTTGTAAGAGCAGCACTGGTTTGAGAAGCAGGTCGTCAAAGTCAAGCGCCCGCTCCTCTTTGAGGATGTGCTCGTAGTGTTCCCAGACCTCTGCCGCAACCCCGAGCAGATACTCGCCCATACTCTTTTCGCGAAACTCGCCGAGCGTCGTCATCTTTCCCTTCTCGCGGCTGATGATGCCGAGCATTTTGCCCGGCTCAAAACTCTTCGGGTCGTAGGAGGCACGCGCAAGTGCCTCCTTTATCGCACGCAGTGAGTCGTTTTTGTCAAAGATGGTGAAGTGGCGCGGCAGACCGAACTGCGCGTACTGCGCGCGCAAGATTTCTACGCCGAGCGAGTGAAAAGTGGAGATGAAGGGAAGCCGTTCGGCGCGGCGCGCGAGTGGGTCGCGCGAGAGGAGAGCGCGCACCCGCTCGCGCATCTCTTTCGCCGCCTTATTGGTAAAGGTGATGGCGAGAATCGCTTCGGGCGCCACCCCCTGTTTGATGAGATGAAGGATTCGGTGGGTCAGCACACGGGTCTTGCCCGCGCCCGCGCCCGCGATGATGAGAAGCGGGCCTTCAGTTGTCAGCACCGCCTCTTTTTGGGGGTCGTTCAGCCCCTCCAAGTGATTCATCGGGCTACTATATCACGCCGCAGTGGTGTGGATTACTGCGATTGACATTACTTTCGGCTTTGCCTATAGTGGATGGATGCCGCGTATCAGTACGGAATGCAAATACGGCGGAGCAAAGCCACACACTGACAGAACCTGTTGCCGCGACACGCTCTTATCTTAAAATCAGTCCTCACATTTCTTATCATAGCCAGTATTCCAGCCGTTTCGCACGCCGGCGTCTTTTCGTTTGTCAACGAACTCTTTGCTGCCGACCGACAGACGCTTCAGCACAATCAGGCAGCAACTTTGCAGACCGTTCCTCTCCTTGAAGCAACGCGCAACCCAGACCCGAACTCCGCGAAAGGCGGCGGCGACATCACGGTCGTTGGCGGTTCGGCGCTGCTCCCTGAGACGGGTCCGCTCGGTACGCTCGCCGAGATAGAAGAAAATCATTCGGGCACGATTAGTTTGTATGTCGTGCGCGAGGGTGACACGCTCGGTACCATCGCCAGGATGTTTGGCGTCTCGGTCAATACCATCGGATGGGCGAACGATATCTCGCGCGGCATCATACGCCCCGGTCAGACCCTCGTTATCTTGCCCGTCTCGGGTGTCAAGCATACCGTGGCGAAGGGCGACACCCTCGCGATCATCGCGAAGAAGTACAAAGCCGACGCGGGTGAAATCGCCCAGTACAATGGTCTCTCCGAGAATGCGAAACTCGCCGTCGGTGATGAGATTCTCGTGCCTGACGGCGAACTGGCGCAGGTGATTCCGACCACAGTCATCACTTCTCCGCTCCGCGGAGCTGGCGGTCCGAGCTACGACGGCTACTATCTGCGCCCCGTCATTGGCGGACGGAAGTCCCAAGGGCTTCACGGCTACAACGGCATTGACCTTGCCAGTTATCTCGGCGCACCCGTCTTGGCGGCGGCGAACGGACAGGTCATCATTGCACGCGATTCGGGTTGGAACGGCGGCTACGGCAACTATATCGTCGTTGCGCACGACAACGGGACACAGACGCTCTATGGGCATCTCTCGGCGCTGCTCGCTTACCAAGGCAAATTCGTTCAGCGCGGCGAAATTATCGGCTATATGGGCGCGACGGGCAAAGCCACCGGCGTTCATCTTCACTTTGAAGTCCGCGGCGCGAGAAATCCGTTTTAATTAAAGATTTTGCAATTGTTTCGGGCGGTACTGAAGTGCCTCCATTAGGTCGTCGGTCGTCACTTCGTCGTGATTTTCTAGGTCGGCAATGGTGCGCGCGAGTTTGATGAGCCGATGATACGAGCGTGCCGAGAGGTCGTGCTTTTTTGCCGCGAGATTGAGCGCCTTCTTCACTTCGTCCGAGAGCGGAATGGCCGTCGCGATGTCGCGCGCGCCGACCTCGCTGTTGGTCTTGAAGGGGAGTTTCTGCTCCGCGAATCGTTTTCGCGCGCGCGTTTGCGCCGCCGCAACGCGCGCGCGAATGACCTCGCTTTCCTCTTCTCCGCTATTCTTCTCATGCAGTTTTTCGTGTTCAACAACCGAGACCTCCGTCCAGAGGTCAATGCGGTCTATAATCGGACCCGAAATCTTTCGCCGATATCGGTCTATCTGATGTTGACCGCAGATGCAGCGCTTCCCGCGCACGGTGTAGTTGCCGCAGGGGCAGGGGTTCATCGCGGCGATGAGGGTGAAGTGCGCAGGAAATTGCGCCGAGCCCTTCACGCGCGAGACATTCACGATATGGTCTTCAAGCGGCTGGCGGAGCGCGTCTATGACACGCCGTTCAAACTCGGGGAACTCGTCCAAAAAAAGAACGCCGCGGTGCGCGAGCGTAATCTCACCCGGTTTTGGAATTGAGCCGCCGCCAACGAGTGCAATGTATGAGGCGGTGTGATGTGGTGCGCGAAAGGGCGGGTGTGTGATGAGCGGTTCGTGGAGCGCTCCCGCGACCGAGTGAATTCCCGTCACCTCAAGTGCCGTCGCGAGGTCAAGCGCGGGCAAGATACCGGTAAATGCTTTGGCGAGCAAGGTCTTTCCCGTCCCGGGCGGGCCCCAGAGGGCGATGTTGTGTCCGCCCGCGGCGGCAATCTCTAATCCCCGCTTCGCGCTCCGCTGCCCCTTCACATCCGCAAAGTCCACGGCAGAGAGAGGCGCCTGCGTCTCAAAGGGCGTCTGCGGAGTCGGCGCAATCTTCTTTTTCTTGATTGCCGGCGTGTCTTCATCGGCGAGAATCTCGCGCGGGGTGAGATGCGCCACAAGTTCTTCAAGATTCTTCACTCCATAGACGGTGATACCGGCAATGAGTGCCGCTTCACGCGCATTCTCTTCGGGTACAAACGCCTCGGTGAACCCTTTCTTCTTCGCCTCCTGCACAATCGGGAGCACCCCGGGAACGCCGCGCACGAGACCGTCCAGCGAGAGTTCCCCCACAAAAAGTTTCTTCTCCACATTTACCGTGAGATACTTTGAGGCGAGCAAGTAGCCGAGCGCCATCGGCAGGTCAAAGAGCGGCCCCTCTTTCTTGAGGTCTGCCGGTGCGAGCGAAATCGTTACCTTCTGATTTTTTTGTTTGGGCGAACGAAAGCCCGTATTCTTTATGGCCGCACTTATACGGTCCTTCGCCTCGTCTACCGACTTGTCGGGGAGACCGACAATCGTAAATGAGTTGAGCCCTTTTGAGAGGTCAACCTCAACGCGCACAATCTGAGTTCTCAAGAGATGCACCTGCGCTGACGAGACGGTCGCGAACGACATATTATTTTGTGTTCAGATGCTCTTTGCAGGTCGTCGCGGCGGGGTTGGCGAGGAGTCGGTCTTGTTCAATGTCTTTGTGACAGATAATACAGATGCCATAGGCGCCGTTGTCCGCACGGAGCAAGGCGTTGCGCACCTCGGCAAGCCGCGCCTCAAGTTGGCGGGTAATGGCGATATTCTCTTCAAATGACTCAATCTTGTCGGCGACCTCATCTCGTGATGTAGGAGCCACTTCGCGATTGTTGGGAGTCGGCTCCCAATCGTCTTTGTTTTCAGGATTGCGCCGCGCCACTGTCGCGAGTTCTACCTCAAGTGTCTTCTTTTCTTCGCGTAGTTTTTGTTTAAATACCGTAAAGCCGTTGGTCATCTCTGTATCATATCACAAACTAATTCAGCGCAACTGACCTCTGCTCACCTTCGGCAGAAGCGTCTTTGCTGTCTCGTCGCTCCCCGTGATGAGGAGTGTCTCTCTGTCTAAAAATGAGTAGAGAAAGATGATGGAGCCGTCGGCGGCGAAGAGCGCCCGCGCGTCTTTATTTTTTACAATCGCGTCTTTGAGCGCGGGCGCGGAAGAGAGCAAGGCGAGTTCACCGGTCTTTATCTTAAAGAGCGGTCCAAGGTCATCAAGTATCGCATTGCCCCACTGGAGCATTCCTGCGACGGCGTACTCGTATGAGCGCACGGGAATCAAGATGAAGAGTTGGTTGCCACGAAAGGAGTGGATGCCGAACGAAAGCGAGGCGTCAAGCGACCGCGCGAGAGACGCGGGCGCGCTCGCAGAGAGGAGTGCGAAGAGTTTTTCGGGAGTGAGCGGCGCGCCTTCAATCGTGACGGGGAACAGCTTAACTTCATTGAGTGGAATAGTCGCTTTTTCAACTGCGGCGGTTATTTTCTGAATGAACCCCGCGCGGGTCTCGCCAGCAGCGATAACGAGATTCGCGCCCGCAGACAGATTCGGGGTCGGTGTTGTCGGCGTTCCCGCATCCAGCGCTCCGCGAGACCAGAGAAAGCCGTAGTAGATTCCAACGCCAACAAGGGCGAGCAGTACCACTCCCCCGCCCCAGAACGCAATCTGTCGCCACGGGAGCCGCAACGCGCCCGCCGCGGCGGGGAGGTCGGTTGAGATACGAAGCAAGTGATTCGGTGTCGCCGTCTCAGCCGCGCCCGCCGCGGCGGGCGCGCCGCGCCTGCGCTCGCCTTCGGCGAGCGCAATATCGGCGCGCGAGACACTCCCCTTCTGGAGCACCTCGGCAACATCGCTCTCATAAGTACGAATTCTCGGCAGTGGGGTCATATCCCCCTATTGTCGCATTACGCTGGTTTTTTTACAAAACTCGGGTCGGCGTCTTTGATAGAGAGGCGGATGCGGCCTCGTTCGGCGTCAATCTCTTTCACAACCACAGGCACTTTGTCTCCCACTTTGAGCACGCTCTCAATGCGGTCAATGCGAAATGGCGCAACTTCGGAGATATGCACCATTCCGTCAGTCGTGGCGTTCAGCGCGACAAACGCGCCGAACTCGGCGAGTTTGACCACGGTGCCGGTGAGCCGCTCTCCCGGCTTGAACTCGTGGGTCAGCTCTTCTATCATCTTCGCCGCTTTGTCGGCGCTCCCCTCCTTGCCGCTGATAAAGATAGTTCCGTCTTCTTCTATATCAATCGCATCAACGAGCGTCTTCTCTTTGATTCCGTTAATCGTCTTGCCTCCCCCGCCAATCACGAGTCCAATCTGGTCTTTCTTTACTCGTATCGTAATTATCTTCGGTGCGTTCGGAGAAATATCTTTTCGCGGTGCCGCGATTTCTTTTTCAATCACATCAAGAATCGTGAATCGCGCCTTTTTTGCTTTCTCAAACGCTTCAGTGAGAATTGCGAGCGGAATACCGTTCACTTTCACATCCATCTGAACCGCCGTCACGCCCGTGCGCGTGCCCGCAACCTTGAAGTCCATATCGCCGTGATGGTCTTCGGGACCTTGAATATCAGTAAGGACTTTGTACTTTCCTTTTGTTCCCAACATAAGTCCGAAGGCGATGCCTGCGACAGGCGCCGAAATTGGCACGCCACCATCCATCAAAGCGAGCGTTGAGCCGCAGACCGAGCCCATTGAGGTTGAGCCGTTGGAGGCGAGCGCCTCAGAGACGAGACGAATGGTGTAGGGGAACTTCTCCATCGGAGGAATGACGGGCAGAAGCGCCTTCTCGGCGAGCGCGCCGTGGCCAATCATCCGTCGGTTCGTGCTTCCGATTCTACCGGTCTCGCCGGTTGAGAATGGGGGAAAGTTGTAGTGATGCAGAAATCGCTTCTTGCTCTCCTGAATCTCCATATTGTCTATAATCTGCGCGTCTCCGGGACCACCCAGCGTCAAGACCGAGAGAATGTGCGTCTGCCCGCGATAGAACATTCCCGAGCCGTGGAGAATTGGGGAAATACCGCCCGCTTTGGCGTAGAGAGGCCGCACCTCGTCCATCGCGCGCCCGTCCGGGCGCGCGTTATTTTCAATCGCCTCGCGGTGAATGAGTTCGTCTATTTTATGGTCATAGTAGCGGTCGGCGAGCATCTCTCTTTCATCCGGTAACCGCTCTTTCACGAGCGTCATCCACTCGTCTTTGAGTTCATAAATCGCCGCATTTCCCGCCTGCTTCGCGGCGAAGATAAAGTCGCGCATCTTCGGCGCAATCTTCTCGGCAAAGAGTTTCTTAATTGGCTCGCTCACTTCGGGAAGTGCAATCTCTTTCTTCTTCTTTCCAATCTCGGCGACAATCTTCTTCTGCCACGCCTGCAACTTTTCTATTTCTTTGCTCGCCTCCGCGAGCGCCACGACGACCACCTTCTCCTCCACCTCCTTCCCGCCCACCTCAATCATATTTATCAACCCATCTTTTCCGCAGGCAACCACATCCATCTCAAAATGTGGATTCTCTTGTCGGTCGCTGTACTCCGGGTTGATGATGAAGTGTGCTCCCTCACCGTTCACGGGTGTGAGTTTGCCGATTCGTACCGCCGAAACGGGACCATTCCACGGAATGTCGGAGGCGCCGAGCGCGAGCGAGGCGCCAATCACCGCCAAGATGTCGGGGTCGTCGTTTTCAATTGAAAGAATTGTAATGACCACCTGCACCTCGTGGCGCATTCGCTGGTCAAAGAGCGGGCGGATGGTGCGGTCCACGATTCGTCCCGAAAGCACCGCCTCGTCGGTCGGTCTGCCCTCGCGGCGAATGAAGCGCGAACCGAGAATCTCGCCTGCCGCGTAAAACCGTTCTTCGTAGTCAACGGTGAGCGGGAACCAGTCCCCTCCCTCCTTCGCGCCCTTTGACATCGTGGCGGTAATAAGCGCGGTGGTATTGCCGTAGCGGATGATAACCGAACCGTTTGCCTGTTCGGCGAGGTCGGTAAACTCGGCGGTCAATACCTTGCCGCCAATCTCAATCGTAAATCTTTTCTCTTTCATTGAAAGAGAGTGTAGCAGATTTTTCCCACGCGTATCATCTTGACTTATCCAAGATATTATGCTAAGGTCTCCGAAGACACTTTGTCATAAACACTGAACATCAGTAATTAGACACTATGAATATCATCAAACTCCTATCCCCAGAATGGTTCACCCAGTTGGGTCAAGATTGCAACGCGCACTTCTTTCGTTTCGAACTACCGACATACCGGTTTGACAACAAGCCGGAACCACTCAAACTAGACGCCATCGAAGATGCACATGAGCTCTCAAAACTCTTCGGTCCGCGAAGCGTTTGGAGTACCGTTAACTATGGTGCAGACCCCCAACTTGATGCACAAGGATTCGTGAGGTTTGATGATCTGCCCGGCTGGTCAACTCCCGATCCGGAAAGAGTCGCTGCTTTCCTCAAGTCGGAGCTCTGTATTCTCGGGCTGAGTGAGGTCAGAGCGTTACAACAATCTTCCCCGCATAACCTGGCTTGGAAGGGTTCTCGTGAATATGGCCGATTAGGACTCGGTCAGATAACAAGCGGAATAATTGTGTGGGGGGTACTCCACATTCTGCACCTCGGTTCTGAAGAAATACCCCTATGCGTGAAGTTGTTCTCCCAGTTACCTCACGACGACTCTACACAAAAGATCATTGAAAATCTTCGCGCGCTTGTGAAAGCGTGATGAAAGTTCGCCCAACACTAGCATGGCGGAGGATGGACCACATCCTCCGCCTTTTTTATTTCGCCCTTTGCGGCTTATAGAAAAAAATAATAGCAAGCGCGATTGCGGCAATAAGAGAGCCAACAAGATATTGTATTTCCATATTACTATTTCTTATTTCTCACGACTGCGACATACCCTATCGCGAGAAGAACAATAATCGCTACATAGAACCAAAAGATATTCATAGTTTTTTCGTTATTCTGCTAGTTTAACACTTATCCACAGAGACGCCAGTGTTGCTGCACTCCCTATAAGGAAGGTATAGGGCGTGGGGGCACTTGTTCCTATGGGCACAAAAAATCCGAGTACTGTAGAAGCGAACAAGAGTTTTGACAGGTCTCCGAGATATTTTGATAGCGTATCAACTTGATTTCTTGTAAGATTCATACACTCAGTCAAATTATAGCATAAGTTAGTGTAGCAGATAACTTTCTCGTGGCATATTTGACTTATTTGATGTGTAATGATTTACTACCAGTGTCAGTTCTTTTGATGAAGCTCCGCAAGGAGGATGAATGCGTTCATTAGGAATACCAGAATCGGTTATCATCCCGAGTTATTTCCCTCTCAACAAAGGTGGCGCAAGCCACGGCCGTCGAATGGACTAGGGCCTTGGCAGAATAGTAAGGTATTCTGTTCCGAATGTGCATTGGATAAATCCATATGTGATAGTGTGGGTGTAGAGATGCGCAGGTCGAATTCCCGTCTGGGGGTCTGGTTGAGCATTGAAGGAATTGTCTGAGGCGGAGCCTATACCTCCACCTCTTTTTCTTATCTCCTCCCTCCCAAGAGATATTTGCGTGGGTTTTCGTCTAGGTCTATGAAGTCGTCCGCGACCTCCAGGAGTTTGCTTGAGGTTGATTTGCCGAAGGCGACCACCTCCACCTGACAGCCCTCGTTGGTCTTGAGGTAGTCCACGAGCGGTGCGAAGTCGCCGTCTCCCGAAACAATGATGACCGCATCAAGTTTTGGCGCCATCTTTACCGCATCAATCGCGAGCCCGACATCCCAATCTGCCTTCTTCGCTCCACTGCCGAATATCTGTAGCGGTTTTGTCTTGGTCTCAATCCCCACCTTCTCAAGCGCCTCAAAAAACCCCTTCTCCTCGCCGCCTTCGGTCGTAATGACATAGGCAATGGCGCGAATGAGCGAACGGCTCCCCACCGCTTCTTTCACAATCTGACCGAAGTTGACATTGGCGCGATAGAGATTCTTCGCGCTATGGTAGAGGTTCTGCGTGTCTATAAATACCCCGACGCGCTGACCCTCGTGTTTGATGACAGACACAGAGATTGAAATTATTTCTTCAGTTCCAACTTCTTAATGATAGCATTATACCGCCTCGTGCTCTTTTTTTGAAGATAGCGCATATGCGACTGCCGGTCGGCAACCATAGAGAGGAGTCCGCGCCGCGAGTGCGAGTCCTTCTTGTGTGTCTTCAGGTGCGAGGAGAGTTCACCGATTCGTTTGGTCAGAATAGCAATCTGCACTTCAGGAGAGCCGGTATCCTTTCCGTGGATGCCCGATTCTCTGATGACTCGCTGTTTCCGCGTTTTACTTAACATTGTCGCCACACTATAGCATAGAGCGTAATTTTGTGCAACATACGGCGTCGTATTCACTCGCCCATAAAGTAAGTGTCCTTTAGAATCTGTCCTTTATGCAAAAGTTATCCACAGATTTGTCCTTTACAATGTCCTTTAGAAAAGTATGATTAATCGCAGTCAAGAGGACTGCAGAGATAGCGTCTTCTTGAATAATGGTTCTTTGAGAGAATGGTCAACGCCTCTCTATTTTTGAGAGAGATGTCCTTAAAACCCTGCTCTGAAGTTATCTTCGCAAACTCTTCATTTTCGGAGGATTCTCTTCATTGTCCGGTCAACTTTTCTTTCATCTCTCTCCAACTCTCCTGCAGCCGCCATTGACGCTTCTCTCAAGGGACTTACCTTGAAAGCCGCCTCTTGGCGGCTTTCTTTATGGGTATTTTATGAAACCCAATGTTTCTTTCGTATCGCCTGAATATCCTTTTCCTCCTTCTGTTCCTTGATATCTTTGCCCTTTTCTCCGAGTGTTTTTAGTGCCGAATCCCCCAGAATAGCCAGTTCTTTCGCCCTTTTTTCAAGATATGCTTCGGTATTCTTTTCGGGTGCATCAAGCACCTCTTCAAGAAGGGCGTGCAGTATCTGCCCTATCTTAGGGCTCGGAGAGAGGCCAGTAATCTCAATTATCTTTCCCCCGCTTATCTTAAGCATTCCGACCGACAGGGGGTCGCGCATCACCTCGTCAATCATTGCATGATACTTGCGCAGACGATATGGGCTCTCTTTGGGGCGTCCGGTGCCGATGCGGTCTGCTGTGCGCACATCCATCAGTCGCCAGATATTCTCCTTCCCCACGCGCGTTACAATGCGCCGCACCGCACCGTGCGTAATCTTCTCAGTATCCGAGAAAAACATATGCCAACGCACGAGTTTGACCACCTCCCCGCTCATCTTCGTGGGGAACGCGAGTCGCGCCATAATCTTCGCCGCAATCTTCGCTCCCACAACATCATGGCCATAGAATGTCCAATCCTTCTTCTCGTCAGACCAACGCCGCGTTGCCGGCTTGCCGATGTCGTGAAAGAGCGCCGCGAGCCGCACCTCTAGCGAGAATTCTTTCTTCGCCGCATGCTCAACCGTACGCATAATGTGCTCAAAGACATCAAAAGCGTGTGCTTGATTCTGCGCCACCCCTATCCCATCCTCCAGTTCGGGTGCTGTATATTTCAAGAGACCCAATTTATGGCTCAATATAAGGCCAATATGGGGACGGGGCGACATCAGGATTCGCAGAAACTCCTCTCTTATTCTCTCAGGAGCCATCTCTTTGAGGTGCGCGGCGTGCTTCACTATCGCGTCCTGTGTCTCTGATTCAATAGTGAAGTCAAGTTCAACCGCAATGCGCACCGCTCGTAGAATCCGTAGCGCGTCTTCATTGAAGCGGGCATTCGGATCGCCGACGGTGCGCACCATCTTTCTCGCGAGGTCTTTTTGTCCCTCAAAGAGGTCTCTTATCTCCCCTGCCCCATTTAGCGCTATCGCATTGATAGTGAAGTCGCGTCGTTTCAGGTCGTCCTCAAGTTTATTGCTCCACGCCACCGAGTCGGGTCGGCGTTTATCAGAGTACCCACCTTCAAGACGATACGGTGTTACCTCCACTACTTTCAGCGACTCGTCTGTAGAATCAGTTACCACTCCGACCGTCCCGTAGTCGTTTTCGTAGAATGTTTCTGTGAAGAGAGCCGCAATCTTTTCTGGCGTCGCGTTTGTGGCGATGTCCCAGTCCTTCGGCGTGCGTTTTAAGAGAAGGTCACGCACACACCCGCCGATAAAATACGCCTCAAGACCGCCCTCTTCAAGGGTTTTCGCTACTTTCGCTACCGCGCTCGGTATGAGAAATTTGTGGGCTTTTTCCATTTGATTTGCGCCCGGCAGGACTCGAACCTGCAACCCCTTGGTTCGAAGCCAAGTACTCTATCCTTTGAGCTACGGGCGCGTGATGAGAATGATACTGTAGTTTCCAGAAAAAAGCATTTTCTTTTTGTAGATATTTGTGTAAGATGTAGAAAAGTTGCGGGTATGGTTTAGTGGTAGAACGCGTCCTTGCCAAGGACGAGATTCGGGTTCGATTCCCGGTACCCGCATAAAATGGGCGCAGCCCGTATGTGGATAACCCAGTGGATATGTGTATAAAGGACAGAATTGTACTTTTTGGGACAATAAGTCCATTATCGCCACTATAGAGCCATATTGAGCCGTCCGATAAAGGACATCTGGTTGATTAAGTGTACTGTTTCGTGTGAAAAGAGACACACAATGCAATGTAGCCCTCACAAGTCAACCCCCCCACCAGCGTTTCATCAGAAACTTTAATGGC
>Ga0209515_10004900_pt1 | contig 17763 bp, 17 predicted proteins | sample Subgroupgradi54m_FD_187454 | JGI IMG/M metagenome (GOLD analysis project Ga0209515, IMG submission 187454) | Subsurface groundwater microbial communities from S. Glens Falls, New York, USA - GMW60B uncontaminated upgradient, 5.4 m (SPAdes)... ...
CGGCTCGCCGATCACCATCAACGGCGTGGCCAATACCGCCACCCAAACGTTCTTCGGGTCCACCTATGCCGTCAGAACGACCAACAATGGCAACGTGCCGGCCAGCCAATACACCTACTCCACCGGCCGGACATCCACGTTCAACTACAACGAATTCTCCGGTTCTTATCCCGAGGTCGGCCGCCACGGCATGTTTGCCGCGTGGGAACGCGACTTCTTCGGCAAGAACGCCCAGTTCAACGGCGACGTCATGTATCAGGACGTCGTCGAATACGACGAACTGGCCCCTTATGCCACCGGCAACTTCGCCTCGCCCGGCCAGACCACCATCGTGATCCCGGCCAACACGCCCAACCCGATTCTCACCGCAGCCGAAATCGCGGCCGGCGGCGTCCGCACGGCCGTGGCCGGCGCCTACAACCCGTTCAATCCATTCAATCAGGATATCTCGGGCAGTTCGCGCATCCGTCTCGCCGAATTCGGCAACCGGATTTTGCAGAACCACAACACAGCATTCGGCATGACCGGCGGCCTGCGCTTTGATAATATCGCGGACAAGTTCACCCTCAATGCCGTGGGTCGCTACAGTCAGATTGAGAACGCGACCAACAACCGCCTGATCGCCACTTCGCGCATGCTGCGGGCCCTGAACGCCAATGATTCGATCTTCAAGCCGGGCAGCAGCGACTACATCGGCACTACGATCCCCTACAATCCGTTCGGCTACTACCAGAACCCGATCCCGTCCAACACCGCCGTGGTCAATTATGCCACCCAGTATCAGCGCGACTACAGCATGTCGCGCCTGGTTGACGGCGGCCTCAGCCTTTCCACCGGTGAATTGATGGAGCTGCCCGCCGGCAGCGTCGGCTTCGCCATCGGCGCCGACTACCGCCGCGAGGCCATAGAGCAAAGGCCGGATTCCGCGCTGCAAGCCGGCGAAATCCTCGCCTCCCCCCCGTCCTCGCCCATCTCGCGCCAGCGCAAGGTGGCGTCCTACTTCACCGAGTTCGAGATCCCGGTCTTCAGTGAGAAGAACGCCCAGAAGTTTGCCCGCAACCTTTCGTTCAACGTCGCCGGCCGCTATGAGACCTTCCTCACCAGCGACCAGAGCACTTTCGTGCCCAAGATTGGCTTCAAATGGATGCCGATTGACGAGACCCTCGTCATCCGCGGCAGCTGGGGCAAGGGGTTCCTGCAACCTTCGCTTTATCAGCTTTATGCCCCCCCGGTCAGCGCGCTCACCCCGATCGACGACCCGGTCTCCGGCGTGTTTGAACCCGAGCAGCCCGTCACTTCGCGGGGCAACAAGAACCTCGCCCCCGAGGACTCCGAGTCCTTTAACGTCGGCGTCGTCTGGACCCCGAAGGGCATGCTGAAGGGCTTCTCCTTCTCGATGGATGCCTGGCGCCTTGAGCGCACTGGCACGGTGTCGATTGACTACCAGAACACGCTGGATCGTTCGATCACCAACCAGTTGATCGCCGGTGAAAGCGTGATCCGCGACTTCGCGGGCAATCTCCTCCAGGTCAATTCGGTGTATCGCAACCTTGGCCAAACCAAGGTCCAGGGCCTCGACTTCGCCACCAGCTACACTTTCAAGACGGCAACCCTCGGCCGGTATGAGGTTGGCGTCAACGCAGTCTACACCAACTCCTACAAGGTCGCCAGCAATCCGGGCGACCCGCTGATCGACCTGATCGGCCAGGGCATCCCCGACGCGAACTCCGATGACGCCTACCTGAAGTGGAAGGGCCAGGCTTGGGTCGACTGGACCTATAAGGGCGTCAGCAGCCGCGTGACGGCCAACTACACGGACGGCTTCGCCGATCTCGACCTCGACAGCGAGCCTCGCCAGGTCTCCTCGACCGTCTTCTACGACTTCCAGACCAGCTACAAGTTCTTCCCCTCGAAGGGCTCGGGTGACCGCAAGTGGTGGTCCGACACGAAGCTGACGGCCGGCGTCACCAACTTCCTGGACACGGATCCCCCTCTGGCCCAGGCCGAAGGTGGTAATACCAACAATTACCCCGGCTTCCTCTACACGATCGAAGGCCGCTTCGTCTACGTGCAGCTCGAAAAGAAGCTGTAAGCGCAGGCGATGCCGATCTCTTCAAGGCGGCTCCTTCGGGAGCCGCCTTTTTCTTCGATGTTGCCGTTGGCGCCCGGCCGGTCGGCTAGCCGGTCGACACCTCAAAGGTCTGGCTGTTTCGCGCCCAGTCGATTGCCGGCAGCCCCCGCCCGGGCGCGCGGCGACCCAGAATCCTTCTGACACTGTAATTCCGGTTCCGCCGGAGTTCGATCCCGTTGGTCAGGGTCATGTGGCTGATCGCCACCTGACCCACGCCACGGACGGCAATACGCAGCCGTGCGGCCGGCGAATCAACCGGCACGGTGAACTCCCTTTGATCTTGGTCCGCGACCGGGGCGGCCATGGCGCGAAACTCGATCATGAAACGCCCCGCCGGTTCGCGCCACGAACCTCCTCCATGGGTTGCTTGAAGCACCCGGGCTTTCAGTTCCGCAAGCGGGGGCCAGGTGGCTCGCGCGGCTTGCCTGGCTGCGGCTAAAATTTGAGCTGCATGTCCTTACTTTCCAATCAAAGGTAAGGCGTATGGAACTGACGACCAAAATAACCAGCAAGGGTCAGGTTACCATCCCGGTCGCGGTGCGGCGCAAACTGGGTGTCTCAGGAGGGGAACGGGTGGTCTTTGTGTTTCACCGGCCGGGCGAGGTTATCTTCCGGCGGGCCGGGATCGCGTCCGCTTCAAGCCGCGGGGTGCTGGTCGGCAAGACCAACGGCAAGGTGGCGACCAGCGCGGACATTCAGCGTGCGGTAGCGGAAGGGGCGGCACGGAGCCATCCCCGGTGATCGCGATCGACACCAATCTGCTGGTCCGCCACCTGACACAGGACGATCCTGCCCAATCGGGCAAGGTGGCCAAACTGCTGGCCGGGGCGGCGAGCGAGGGAGAACTCATTCTCCTGACCGAAATAGTGCTGTGCGAAACGGCCTGGGTGCTGACGCGTTTTTACGAGGTAAAGCGAACTGACCTGCTGACCGCTTTGGGGCGAGTCTTGGCGGATACGCAATTTGCTTTCCAGCATCGCCCCGAGGTGGAGGCGGCGTTGCGGCCGAGCCGCACGGGCCGCGGACATTTTGCCGACCATCTCATTTCCTCCCTGGCGCGCGCCGCCGGTTGTCGCACGACCTACACTTTTGAGAAAGGCTTGGGGGCGTCGTCTGGCTTTACCCTGCTGTAAGCGCGGAAGGAATGGAGGTGCTTGGGTTGGAGCTTCACGGCCAATCGCCTGATGTCCTGCCGCCTATCCCTCGACCTAAAACCTCCTTTGCTGAAAAGACCGCATGCGGCCGTGCCGCTTTCGAAGCTACGGCGTCTTTACCCAAAGCGTAGCATCGCCATCTTGGCCCCGGTCTTCTCCTTGAGGCAGGGGAAGCCTCGTTTCGGCGCACGCGATCCGAGGACTTTCTTCCGGCGATAATCCGGCGCGCTTTGGGTCGCAACCCCGTTGGTCAGCGCCACGTGGCTGATGGCCACCTGGCCCACGCCGCGGACGACAATGCGCAATGGCGGAAACACCGGAGGCACGGCGACCTCGCCCGCGCTCCTGGATTCCATCGGTACCGGCACGGTGAACTCCCGTTTGATCTTGGTCCGCGGCCGGGCTGCCGGGGCGCGAAACTCGATTGTGAAGCGGCTGGCCAACTCCTGCCAGGAACCGTCTGTCGCCTGCTGTTCGACCACCACCTTCTGCACCGCCGGAGCGAAGTTGTGCACCGTGAACTGCAACTGCCAGGCGCCGCAGACCGGCGACGCGTGCCAAAGCAGGTCGGGTTGCTTGATGACGCGCTTCAGCCATTCGCGCCATTCGGCCAGCCGCTTCTCATCCGCGTCCAGCATCAGTTCATTCTGACCCCGCACCGCCGGATTGCGGGAGAGTGCCCACATGGCCCGCGCCGCCGTCCGTCCGTCTTTGAGGACCCGCGCAAACGCCAGGGCGGTCCCTGAGGATTTTGTCATATAATATATGACGAGAGTCCGATCACGCTTGGCGAGAAGCCGGCGCCACTGGAACACCTGCCGTGCCGCCTCGCGCACGAAAACATCCCGCCGGGCCAGATAGTGGCGAAAGGCGAGGCTGGCGGCGAACGCTTTGGGCCAGGTTCGTCGCGACAGACGGGCGAAGAAACGCTCCTCGGCCTGGTAGGGTTTCACGCTTTCCTGCCCCGCAAAGACGTCCCAGCGATCGTTGATTTGCCAGCGGGCGTAGCCAGCAAAGGCGTGCTCGTCGGCCGCAAGCAACGCCCGGGCCAGCAGGCGAGCATTCGGGATTTTGTAGACCCGGTCGAGCCCATGGGCGAGCAGGGTGGTGGTGTCGTCCTCGCCCGGTTCGAGCCAAAGGGTGGCGGCGGCCGCATCGACCACCGTGGTGGTTTCGAGCGCAAGCCGGTAGGCCTCCCAGGATGTCACGAGAAAACCATCGGCATTGACCGCGCCACAACGCTCCCACCACGAGCGCAGGTTGCCCAGCCGGTCGCCAAACACCGGCAGGGGTTCGTGGCGAAAGGCTCCGTTCATCGGGCAGCCATAGTAGGCGATGCCCTGTTTCCTCAGGGCCGGCTGCAAATCGCGCTCGGCGAAGTTGAAAAACTCCACGCGCGGCTTTCTCGCGAATGGATAGTAATACCAGTCGTAAGCCGTGATGCCGGGCGGCAACAGCGGAATGGCCTCGGGCACGAAATAAAGCATATCGGCCCACAGGCCCAGTTGCAGGTTGAGCCGGCGGCAAAGGGCGTGGAGCCGCTGCACGTGCCCGGCGAAATGCGCGGCCAGGCCGAGCCGTGCCACCTCCGCCCGGCAGCGCGGGCAGCGGCCGAGCAGGAAAGATTCGTCGAGCCCGACGTGCACTTTGCCCGACGTGCAATACGGCGCCATGTCGCGCAACAGGATCTCCGCCAGCGCGAGCGTCCGCGGATGGAGCGGGCAGAGCTGGCCATGCTCGAGCGGCCGGTCCCGCTCGTCCCGCAGTTCGTTCAGTTCCCGCCATTCGGGATGCTTGATGAGATACTGGGTGTGTCCGAGCAGGTTGACGATCGGCACGACCCGGATGCCATTCTGCGCCGCGGTCAGCACCAGTTCGCCGAGTTCCTGGTAGGAATAGGCATCGTCACGACCCACCCCGGGCAGCCCGGGGTAGTGCACCGCGTCTTCCAGGTGCAAGTAAAGTTCCTGGTAACCCCACACGGCATAGCGCGGCAGCAGGCGGGTCAAAACGTCCAGCCGCTCGACCTGGCGGGCGAGATCCCATTGGAAGGCACGAATCATGCCGGCGAAGCCTTCCGGTGGGATCGGACGAGTGGGTGCGCGCGCAGGTAGTTGTTCATCCACTCGATGCCGCCAGCCTCGTCGTTGAACGCCCCGTCGAGTTGCGATTCGAAAGCGGCGTCCAGAGCGGGCGTGAATTGAGGGCCGGGTTCGAGGCCAAGGGCGATCAGGTGCCGTCCGAGCACGATGGGTTTGGGCGCGACGTGTTCCAGCGCCAGTCGCTGTGCCGCGGCGCGCAGCAATTCGATCCGTTGCACCGTTTCCTTGGGAATTAGAGGGGGCCGGCCCAGATGGTCGGACCGCATCACCGCGATGAGATCGTCGATCGTGGCCGGGGCGATTTTTCGCGCCAGCCGGCGCACCGTGGTGTCGCGGAATTCCGCGGGCCCATGATGGTGGAGCAGGTGGTTCATGACCAGCGGGCGGACGTGTTCGATCAGCTCCAGCGGTGCGCCGATCCGCCGGAGGAAACTCTCCGCCAAGGGGCCGCCGGCGGCTTCGTGTTCCGGACTGATCCAACGCAGCTGCCCGCGCTTTTTTGCCTGCTTGGTGGTGGATGGCTTGCCGAAATCGTGCCCGAGGACGCTCAATGAAAGAATGCGGCGGGTGTTGGGCGCGCCCTCGCGCCACGTGGCCAGACCGACCAGGGCATCGAGGCAATGGCAGGTGTGGACGAAGACATCGCCCTCCGGATGCCATTCGGGTTCCTGTGGCACGCCGTCGAGCGCCGCCACCTCCGGGAAATGCCGCAGCCAACCCATCTGTTTCAGCGCGAACAGGCCGAGCGACGGCTTCACGGCCTTGGTCGCCCACTTGTCCCATTCGCCCCATACGCGCTCGACCGGCAGCTCCGTATAGCTGTCGCCGATGGAGCGGCAGAGCGCGGCGGTTTCCGGCGCAATCGTAAACTCGAAACGGGCCGCCAGCTGAAACGCCCGGAGCACGCGCAGAGGATCCTCGACGAAAGCCGGCCCGGTATGTCGCAGGATTTTCTTCTTCAGATCATTTACCCCGCCATGAAGGTCAATGACGCGGTTTTCGAGCGGGTCATAGCTGATGGCGTTGAGCGTGAAATCGCGCCGCGCCGCCGCTTCGGCTTCGGTCAATTTCGGGTCGGGCTCGATCGCGAAGCCGCGATGGCCGGCGCCGGTCTTGGATTCCCGCCGGGGCAGGCTGAAATCGTATTCCGCGCCGTCGAGGCGGACCTTCAACACGCCAAAGCTGCGCCCGACTAGGTCGGTCGGGCCAAACGGCGCCAGCGCCCGGCCCATCGCCTCGTAGTCGAGTCCAAAGACCTCGATGTCGAAATCCTTGGGTTCCAACCCGAGCAACCAGTCGCGCACGCAGCCGCCCACCAGACACGGCCGGCCTCCGGCGGAACGCAGGGCGGAGAGGGCGGCGCGAAGTGGACTGGGAATCTGCATGGATGCGCGGCTGGGCGGGATTTTATCGTCCAGCGTGAAGCAATTCGTCGCCAGCGCAAGGCTGGCACGGGTGGGCGGGTCGGAGCAGCCGCTGCCGCGAATCAGCCCGGTCTGGCAACCATGCAGTGAGCCTGAGCCGGAACGATGCAGTTGCCCGTAGGCCAGCGAGCTCGCTCGCGCTCTTTGGGCGCCCGCGAGCGGGCTGGCCTACCGTCGCATTTTTCAGTCTCGCAAATTCAGAGGAGAATCGCAGGCAACTGCATCGTTCCGGCTCAGGCGGCGGAACGCGGCCAGGCGCTCCAAACCACCAGAGCCCATCCGGCCAGAAACGCCAGGCCACCCAGCGGGGTGATTGGTCCGAGGATCTTTGGTCCGCCCAGGGACAGCCAGTAGAGCGAACCGGAAAACAGGACAATGCCCAGGCTCCAGCACAGCGCGATCCAGCGGGCATTGACCCAATTGCCGGTCAGCATGGTCAGCGCGAGCAGGGCAACCGCGTGGATGAGCTGGTAAAGCACCGCAGTCTGCCAGGTCGAGACGCTGCCGCGCGCGGCGAGGGTCTCCTTGAGAGCATGGGCGCCGAACGCGCCCAACGCGACACCGGTGAAACCAAAAAGGCCGGCGGAGAGAATGATCAGGCGGGAGGAATTCATGTCGAAATCAGCGTATCGACATCAGCGCCCAAAACAAACACATCCATTGGCCAGCGGTTTCATGCGTAACACCATCCACAGCTACAGAAGTGAAAGTAGCGGCAGGCGTCCCTGCCTGCCGAGTGAAGCAGCCCGGCAGGCAGGGACGCCTGCCGCTACTATGCTCCTGGGCCTCCTTCTTGCGATCTTACTTGCCGCGCCGCCGAGTGTGCAGGGGGACGAGCCGCCCGAGATGCGGGCGGATTTCGGCTATACCTCGCGTTATGTATTCCGCGGAGTGGAGCGAGCGGGGCAGTCAGCGCAGGCCGGAGTGGAGCTGTCGCGCGCGAATTTTCGCGGCGGCGCCTGGACGAACCGGCCTCTCCAAAGCGGCGAAGCACGCGAAACAAACCTGAATGCAGTCTACACGTGGCGGTCATCCAGCGAGTTTGCCGTGGAGGCATCGGTTGCTCACTCGTGGTTCAATGATGTCCCGGGCGATGACGTGAAGCGTTCCTTCGAAGCCGGGCTGACCGCCACTTTTGCTGCCATCAATGGCGTCACGCCGAGCCTGGCCTATCATCATGACTTTCGTTTCCGCGCCGATACTGCGGATGTGGCGCTGACGCGCAGCATTCCACTGACCAGGCTGGGTACCTTCCTGGAACTGAACTTGTTTGCGGGATGGGCGAAGGGAGAAAACTGGCGGCCGGACTTGGCGGGGTCGTGGCGGCGGGACGACTACGTGTATTGGGGCGGGGAAGTGCATCTGCCCTACCGCATCGGACCTCATTCGACTGTTATGCCCGGGTTACACTATGCCGATGCGGGTGGGCGTTCTGCGGTGAACGGACCATTCGGGCTCTCCAGCGGCGCGAATTTTTGGTTTACACTCGGTGTAAACCTCGACTTTTGAGCGGTTAAGCCGCCGGGAAGGTGGTTTCTAAAAATGTGAAAGGTTCGGGGTTGACAGCCCTTGGCGAAATCCTTCCCTTTGGCCCCTTTCCGCAAATGAAAACCTATCTGGCCAAGAAAGAGACAGTGCAGCCTAAATGGTATCTGATCGATGCCGAGGGCAAGGTGCTGGGCCGTCTCGCCGTTAAAGCCGCCAATATCCTGCGTGGCCGTCACAAACCCACTTACACGCCCCACGTCGATACCGGTGATTTCGTCGTGGTCATCAATGCGAGCAAGGTCGTCCTGACCGGCCGCAAGGAAGAGGCGACCGAATACATGTCGTTCTCCGGCTTCGTCGGTGGCGAAAAATACCGCAAGCTCACGGACGTTCGCCGGCAGAAGCCCGAATTCATCGTCACGCAGGCCGTCAAGGGCATGTTGCCCCGCAACCGCCTTGCCGCCAAGATGCTCACCAAGCTCCGGGTTTTCCCCGGCGCAACCCATGACCACGCGGCCCAGAACCCCGTAGTTTTAAAGTAATCCATGAGCGCTGAAACCTCCGTCTATCTCGGCACCGGCCGCCGCAAGTCCTCCACGGCCCGCGTCCGCATCGTGGCCGGCACCGGCCAAACCTCGGTCAATGACCGCAAGTTCGAATCCTATTTCACGCACGACAACTTCGTGCGCCGCGCCCTCGCCCCGCTCGTTACGGCGGACAGCAAGGACAAGTTCGACGTCTCGGTGAACGTCGCCGGCGGCGGCATCAGCAGCCAGTCCGGCGCCGTGGCCCACGGCATCGCCCGTGCCCTGCTCAAGTTTAATCCCGAGCTCCGGGTCACGCTCAAGAAGGCCGGTCACCTCACCCGTGACCCCCGCGAGAAAGAGCGCAAGAAGCCCGGCCAGCCCGGCGCCCGCAAGCGCTTCCAGTTCTCCAAGCGTTAATCGCCCGGCTGGAATCACCTTTTATCCGAAGCGGAGCGCCCCACGGCCTCCGCTTCTGCTTTTACGAGCTACGAAACTTCTCGATTCCCCGGGGGGAATTCTTAATTCTGCAACTCCCTTAAATGAATGTCGGCGTAGTCGGCGCGTCGGGTTATTCCGGCGAAGTTCTGGTCAAGCTCCTCCTCGGTCATCCGCAGGTCAAACTGTCTGCGGTCACGTCGCGCCAGCATGCGAATAAGACGCTGGCCTCCGTGATCCCGTCCTTGCGCGGCACCGCCGCCGACCAGCTCAAGTTCATCGACTCCGACCCGGCGGCCTTGGCGGCACGCCGGGACATTGGACTCTGGTTTCTCGCCCTGCCGCATGGCGCCGCGGCGGACTTCGCCCGGGCGCTCGTGCCCTCGGGCGCCAAGGTGGTCGACTTGAGCGCCGACTTCCGGATCGCGGATATTGCCACCTTCGAAAAATATTACGGTTTGCACCACGCGCCGGAGCTGTTGCCTTCGGCCGGCTTTGTCCTCCCCGAGCTGACCGACTCGAAATGGAAGACTGGCCTCAAGATCGCGGCCGCGCCCGGTTGCTACCCGACGAGCACGCTCGTGCCGCTCGCTCCGTTGCTCAAGGCCGGCGTCGTGGCGCGCGAGCACATCGTGGTGAATTCCTTCAGTGGCATCAGCGGTGCCGGCAAAAAGGTCGAGGAACAATTCCTCTATGTGGAACGGGCCGAGAGTGCCAGGGCCTATGGCCTGACCAAGCACCGGCACCTCGCCGAGATCGAGGAGCAACTCTCCCTTGCGGCCGGCGCGCCGGTCGTCGTTCAGTTCAACCCCCACCTTGCGCCCATGCGGCGCGGCATCGCCACAACCACCACCGTGCCCGCCGCGAAGGGCGCGACCATCGATTCGCTTTACGCCGCTTGGCGCGCCGCTTACGCGAACCGGCCGTTTGTCTCCCTTCTGGCTTCGGGCGAAACCCCGGACACCGCGCATGTCACCGGCACCAACCGGATCGACATTTCCGCGGTGCACGACGCTCGCACGGGCAATTTCGTCATCACCTCTGCGCTCGACAATCTCGTCAAGGGCGCCAGCGGCCAAGCCGTGCAGATCATGAATCTCTGGCTCGGTTTCCCCGAAGGCGCCGGGCTCAGCTGATCCCATCCGGCGCGCGGCGCGTCGACCTTCCCCTCATGACCCCACTGACTGTTACCCTGGATAGCGCTGGCATCACCGACGTCCCCGGTTTTGAGGCGGCGGGTGTGCCTTGCGACATTCGCGAAAAGCACGATCTCAAACGCCTCGATCTCGCACTGTTGTTTTCCCTGCGCCCCTGCACCGCTGCCGGCACGTTCACCAAGAACGCCGTCAAGGCCGCACCTGTCCTGCTCTGCCAGAAGCACCTGGCTGACGGCGGGCCCTTCCACGGCATTGTCGCCAACTCGGGCAATGCCAATGCCTGCACCGGTCCCGAGGGGCTGCGGGATGCCCAGCTGACCGCCCAGCGCGCCGCCGCTTCGCTGAACTTGAAACCAGCATCGCTTTTCGTCTGCTCCACCGGCCGCATCGGCCAGCCGATGCCGATGCCGCGCCTGCTCAAGGGGCTTGAACGCGCCGTCAGCGAAAAGGGTCGCACTTCCGATCATGGCCACAAGGCGGCCAACGCCATCCTGACCTCCGACACCCGGCCCAAGACCGTGACGGTCAGCTTCACCTACGATGGCAAGAAGCACTTCGTCTCCGGCATCGCGAAGGGCGCTGGCATGATCCAGCCCAACATGGCAACGATGCTGGCTTTCCTCGCCACCGATTTTTCGGTGCCGCGCAGCTTCCTGCAAAAGACGCTCTCCGAGGCGGTCGCCGGCACCTTCAACTGCATCACGGTGGACGGCGACATGAGCACCAACGACACGGTGCTGATCCTGGCCAATGGCCATTCCGGCGTCAGCGTGGGCGACAAAAGCCCGCGGGAATTGCGCGTGCTGTTCGCCGAGGCGGTCTGGAAGGCCTGCGAGGCGCTGGCGGACAAGATCGTCTCCGATGGCGAGAAAATCACCAAGGTCGTGGAAGTGAAGGTCGCCGGCGCCGCCTCCGGCGAGGACGCCGAGAAAGTCGCCCGGGCGATCGGCAACTCGCTGCTCGTGAAATCCTCCTGGTATGGCGAGGATCCCAACTGGGGCCGCCTGGCCGATGCCGCGGGCTACGCGGGAGCCAAGCTGGTCGAGGCCAAGCTCGACATCCACTACAACGACACGCCGGCCATGACCGCCGGCAAGCCGCATGCCGAGCTCAAGTCCAGGTGGAAGGAGATCGTAAAGGCGCGCCGCTTCACCATCACGCTGAACCTGCATCTCGGCAAAGCCTCGTTCCGCCTGCTGGCCACGGACCTGACCGAGGGCTACGTGAACTACAACAAGAGCGAGTAGGTTTTTGCCGGGCAAAAACCTGATGGGACAAACCTGCGGTGGGAGAGGAACCCGCTCAGATAATTCTTGCGCTCGCTTTCCGTTCATCGCCACATGTAACGCTCGCTCACCGGCGGGCGGGTTCTTGCACCGCAAGAACCTTAAGTTTTCCGCCGGAGGCGGAAAACTCCATGCTCACATTCAAAAATAAAGTCCTGTTCGTCGGCTACGGCGCCGTGGCCGAGTGCACCCTGCCCATTCTCTTCAAGCACATCAAGGTGCCGGCGAAGAACGTCACGATCATGGATTTCGAGGATCGTTCGCAGAAACTGAAGCAATGGACCGCCCGGGGCGTGCGCTTCGTCCGCGACCGTGTGACCGAGGCCAACATGGGCGCCCTGCTGGCGAAGCACGTGGGTGCCGGCGACCTGCTCATCGACCTCGCCTGGAACATCGACGCCCTCGAGATCCTGCAATGGTGCCGCGATCACGGCGTCATGTATATCAACACCTCCACCGAGCTCTGGGATCCCTACGCCGCCGGCCCGAACCAGCACCCGACGGAGAAGACGCTCTACTGGCGCCACATGAATCTGCGGCGGATGACCGCCAGGTGGAAGACCAAGGGCCCGACCGCCGTCATCGAGCACGGCGCCAACCCCGGCCTCATCTCCCATTTCGTCAAGCAGGGCCTGATCGACATCGGCGAGAAGCTGATCGCGGACAAAAAGCGCCAGGGCCGTTCGGCGGAGAGCATCGCCGAATTCACCGCCACCGGGCAGTTCAACCAGCTGGCGCGCGAGTTGGGCGTGAAAGTCATTCATTGCAGCGAGCGCGACACGCAGATCACCAATGTGCCGAAACAGGTCGACGAATTCGTCAACACCTGGAGCATCGAGGGCTTCCGCGAGGAAGGCACTACGACCGCTGAAATGGGCTGGGGCACGCACGAGAAGACGCTGCCGAAGCACGCCTTCCGGCACAAGCAGGGCCCGGGCAACCAGATTTGCCTCGCGCGCATGGGCATCAACACCTGGGTCCGTTCCTGGGTGCCCAACTACAACATCCTCGGCATGGTCGTCCGCCACGGTGAGGCCTTCACCATCTCCGACAAGCTCACCGTCTGGAAGAACGGCAAGGCCGTCTACCGGCCGACGATGCACTACGCCTACTGCCCGTGCGACGAGGCCATCGCCTCGCTCAACGAGATGCGCGGCTACAACTACCGCCTGGTCGAAAACCAGCGCATCATGAACGACGAGATCACCGCCGGTTCCGACATCCTCGGCGCGCTGATCATGGGGCATGACTACAATTCGTGGTGGGTCGGCAGTGACCTCAGCATCGAGGAATCCCGCCGGCTGGTGTCGCACCAGAACGCCACCACCATGCAGGTCGCCATTTCCGTCGTCGCCGCCTCGATGTGGATGATGCAGAACCCGCACGAAGGCGTCCGCGTTCCCGACGAACTCCCGCACGATTTCATCCTCAATATCTCGAAACCCTACCTCGGCCGCTGGATCTCCAAGGCGTCCGACTGGACGCCGTTCAAGGGCCGCGACACGACGTTCGACCGCCACAACAAGCCGGACCTCGACCGGAAGGATCCGTGGCAGTTCAAAAACTTCCTCGTCACGGACGCCGGGTGATGCCGGGTTTTTCGATGAACTCTACGGTTTGTCATTCTGAACGCAGTGAAGAATCCAGCTGCACTTCCGGTCCTTTTTCCGGTGGCGAACTTCCTGATGGATTCTTCGCTCGGCTCAGAATGACGGCCGGGGAGATTCTGCCCGCCGCACATTCATGATCTCGAAAGCCCGCCTCCAGCAGCTCGCGAAGAAACACGGCACCCCGCTGTTCGTCATCGACCATGACGAACTGCGGAAAAACTACCGGGATTTCCGGAAACACCTGCCGCGGGTGCAGGTCTATTTCGCGGTCAAGGCCAACTCGGATCCCGCCATTGTCCGCACGCTCTTCAAGGAGGGTTCCAGCTTCGACGTCGCCTCGATGCCGGAGTTCATGATCGTCCACGAAAACATCAAGCACTGGCCGGCGAAAAAGCGGCAGGACTGGATCTGGGACAAGATCATCTACGCCAACCCGACGAAGCCGAAGGAGACTCTCGAGAAGCTCAACCGCTACAAGCCGCTTGTCACCTTCGACAACCGCGAAGAGATCGACAAGATCAGAAAGCACGCCCCGAACGCCGGGCTGGCGCTGCGGCTCAAGGTGCCGAATACGGGCGCGATGGTGGAATTGTCGTCGAAGTTCGGCGCCACCCCCGGTGAAGCGGTCGACCTGATTCTCGAAGCCGACAAACAGGGCCTCGTGGTCGAGGGCATCAGCTTTCATGTCGGCAGCCAGACCACGAATTTTGAGAACTACGTGCAGGCGCTCAGCCTGACCGCCGCGATTTTCAAGGAGGCGCAGGATCGCGGCTACCACAAGATGAACCTGCTGGACATCGGCGGCGGCTTTCCGGCCCCGTATGACGCCACCGTCAGGCCGCTCAAGGAGCTCGCCGGGATCATCAACAGCGAAATCGACCGCCTCTTTCCCAAGAACATCCAGGTGCTCGCGGAGCCCGGCCGGTTCCTGGTCGCGTCCGCCGGCTACGCCGTCTCGAAGATCATCGGCAAGGCGGTGCGCGACGGCAAAACCAGCTATTACATCAACGACGGCGTCTATCACACCTACTCCGGCGTCATTTTCGACCACTGCAAATATCCCATCAAGTCGTTCAAGCGGGGCCCGACCTCGTTGTGCTCGGTGTTCGGGCCGACCTGCGATGCGCTCGATGTCGTCTCGATGGCCGAGAATCTGCCCGATCTGCAACGCGATGATTTTGTCTACAGCGTGAACATCGGCGCCTACAGCCACGCCTCGGCGACCTACTTCAACGGCTTCCCGCCGGCGAAAGTGGTCCACGAAAACCAGTAGAAGCCTGGCGGACTATGCCACTGAGCTTTTTTATCATTACGGGACAAAATCCGACAAACTCCTGATGGAAATCGCCGAAATCATCGCCAAGGCCAAGGTGCTGCTCGAAGCCCTGCCTTACATTCAGGACTTTCACGGCTCGATCTTCGTCGTCAAATACGGCGGCAGCTTCATGGACGACCCGGACCCGAGCGTCCGGCTGAGCGTCGCCACCGACATCGCCTTTCTGTCCGCGGTCGGGATCAATGTCGTCGTCGTTCACGGCGGCGGCAAGGCGATCAACCGCACCATGGACGAGTCGGGGCTCAAGCCCAATTTTGTCAACGGGCTCCGCGTCACCGATGAGGCCACGATCGCGATCGTCAAGAAGACGCTCGATGAAGTCGTGAACAAGGACGTCTGCGACACCCTGACCGCCGTCAAGGCGCGCCCGAAGGGAATGCCCGGCGACAGTGTCATCGTGTGCGACAAGCTGGCGGTCGACGACGACGGCAATCCCTGCGATCTCGGCTACGTCGGCGACGTCACCGAGGTGAAGGTGAAGCTGATCAAGAAGGAGATTGCCGACGGCTTCATGCCGGTGATCTCGCCGGTGGCCGAGGGACTCGATGGCAAGCCTTACAACGTGAACGCGGACACCGTGGCCGGCCGGGTGGCCAGCGCGCTGCGCGCCCGCCGGCTGGTCTACATGAGCGATGTGCCCGGGCTGCTCGCCGACCCGAAGAATCCCGCCACGCTCATCTCCAGCGTCAAGGTCGGGGAAGTCGAGGGCCTGAAGAAGAAGGGGATCATCGGCAAGGGCATGCGCCCGAAGGTGCAGAGCGCCGTTCGCGCCCTCGCCGAGGGCGTGCAACGCGTGCATTTTGTCGACGGCCGCATGCCGCACAGCCTGCTCTTGGAGATTTTCACCGACAAAGGTGTAGGCACGGAAATTGTGCACGGCTGATTGTATTACGAAGGCAGATTTACGAATTACGGTTGATCGTGCCGTAGCTGCCGCCAGAGGATTAGTTTGAATCGCCTCTCAAATCGTAAATCGTAAGTCCGAAATCGTAAATCATGTCCCCGCCCGCCATCGTCCGCACGAACACCGCCGAGCTTTATGACGCCTACGTCATGAAGAACTACGGCCGGCCGCCGCTTACCCTGGTGCGTGGGCTTGGCGTGACGGTGTGGGACGATACTGGCCGGGAGTATCTCGATTTCACTTCGGGTGTGGCGGTGGCCGCTCTCGGGCACTGCCATCCCGCCTGGGTGGAGGCGATCCGCCGGCAGGCCGGCGAGTTGATTCATGTCAGCAATCTTTTCCGCCATCCCAACCAAGGCGAGCTCGCACGCCGGCTGGTGCAGCAGGCCGGGCCGGGCCGGGTATTCTTCTGCAACAGCGGCGCCGAGGCCAACGAGGGCCTGATCAAGCTCGCGCGGCTGCACGGCATCCGTAAATCCGGCGAGGAGGGCAAATGCTACAAGATTATCTGCGCGAAGAACGCGTTTCATGGCCGGACATTCGGTGGCATGAGCGCCACGCCGCAGGAGAAAATCCAGAAGGGCTTCCGGCCGCTGGTGCCGGGATTTGCCTTTGGCGAGTTGAATAACCTGCCGAGCTTCGCCGACCTGATTGACGGGCAGACGGCCGCCATCTTCCTCGAGACGGTGCAGGGCGAGGGTGGGGTTGTCTCCTGCACGGATGAATTTCTCCGGGGGGTGCGCCGGCTGTGCGACCAAAACAACTTGCTGCTCATGCTCGACGAAGTGCAGTGCGGGCTGGGCCGGACGGGAACGTTTTACGCGTTCCAGCACTCCGGCGTGCGCGCCGACGCCATCGGCATGGCGAAAGGCCTGGGTGGCGGCTATCCGATGGGCGCCATTTGGGCGGGGGAAAAGCACGCCGAGTTGTTCCAACCCGGCTCGCATGGTTCGACCTTCGGCGGCACGCCGCTGGCCTGCGCGGCGTCGCTGGCCGTGCTCGACGTCATTGCGCGCGATGGTCTCCTGGAAAACGTGCGGACCAACGGCACGGCGTGGCGCACGGAACTCGAGCATCTCGCCACGGAATATGCCCCGCAACTGAAGGCCGTCGCCGGCCGCGGCTACATGATCGGGCTGGCGCTGCACCATGAGCCGGCGCCCTATATCGCCGCTTTGCGCGAGGCGGGGCTGCTGGTGGTCGTCGCGGGCGGCAACAGCATCCGCTTGCTCCCGCCGTTGATCGCCACCCGGGAACATCTCGATCGGGCCACGGCCATCATCCGGTCCGTGCTGGCGAAGAAAAACTGATCGGTCGCTACGGATGAGACCAGTGCTTCGATCGCTATGGCGCGGGCAGCTTGGCGAGCAGCCGCTGGAAAGTGGCGAGATGCCGGGGCAGTTCTGCCGCCAGCGCAGTGGCACTGGCCTCGCGATAGACATGCACGGCGAGGTTGCGGGCGGTGATGATATCGAACCATGCGGTTTCGTCCTCGATCCAGCCGAGCTTGAAGGCTTGGGCAAACGCATCGCGTGGGCCTGCCGCTTCCAGCCCTTGCTGTCGCGCCATCCGTTGGAGAAGCTTCCACGTCACTTCGTAAGCCAGCTCGAAGCGCAGGATGGCCGAGTCACGGTCACGGTCGGAGCCGGTCTTAGCGCCGGCAGCCAGCGCCTCGGCCCAGCGGACCACGATTTGCTCGAAGTCCGCCCGGCTTTGTTCAAGCGTGGACATCGGGGAGGGCGTGCGTGATGGTGCAGGCCGTTTGGCGGAATTCAGGCGTGGCGCCGGCGAAATCCACCACGTCCACTGGGCGGATGGTCGGGAGGTCGGCTAAAGCCAGCAGCAATTCGCGGCGCAGCGCGGCGTGTTGATCCGGGCTCGCGGAGGCGATTTCGTAGCCGAGGTCAAGATCAGCGCCGACAGGTGCCTGCGGCCAGTGCACCGCGGCCGAGCCAAATACAAAGAGCTGCACGCCGCGCGGAGCGAAGCGCGCTGCGACCGCGTTAAGCGCCTGACGGACCCGTGGGGCGACTGGTGAGAGAGGGCGCATGGGGTGAGGCTTGCCGCACGGAGTGTGGCCGTCAATGCCCTGGTTGGGTGCGGGGGTGTGAGACAAATTTCAGGCAGTCGGAGCAGGCGCGGTCAAGACTCAGGGTGGGAAAGTAGCGGGAGCTTCCAGCTCCCGTCCGAACCCGGGAGCAGGATGCTC
>Ga0209515_10004904_pt1 | contig 17752 bp, 17 predicted proteins | sample Subgroupgradi54m_FD_187454 | JGI IMG/M metagenome (GOLD analysis project Ga0209515, IMG submission 187454) | Subsurface groundwater microbial communities from S. Glens Falls, New York, USA - GMW60B uncontaminated upgradient, 5.4 m (SPAdes)... ...
TAGAGGAGATTGAAAATAGAGATGTAGTTGGGATTAATGTTGGAAATCCACACACGATTGTTACGACAGGAATAGTCTCTCATAATTGTGGGCCTTGCCGGGTCATGAATCCTATTTTGGAAGAGCTGGAAAAAGAGCTGGCAGGGAAAATTACCATTGAAAAAATAAATGTTGATGAAAATCAGGCCCTGTCTCAAAAGTATGGTGTCATGAGCATTCCCACATATGTGGTGGAAAAAGATGGTCAGGAAGTAGGCAGGAAGATTGGGGTAACCAGCAAAGCAGATCTGGCAAAATTACTACAAAGTTGAACTTCAAAGATCGTGTTATTGAAATTGTTAAACAAATTCCAAAAGGAAAAGTAACCAACTATGGTACTGTGGCTACTCTCGCCGGAGTTCCCAGGGGAGCACGGTTAGTCGGCGGGGTGCTCCATTTTAATAGGGAAGCAGTAGCCTGGTATCGGATAATTAACCGACATGGACTGATTTCTACTAAATGTTTAGAACATCCTAAAGCTTTGCAGAAGACTTTACTTGAGCAAGAAGGTATAGAAGTATCCAAGGATTTCATGATAGACTTACAAAAGTATGGATGGTGGGGCTAAAAACATCTGGATTATTGCCAACTGGAAGTCTAATAAAACAATTGCTGAAGCCCTGGATTGGGTTTCCCAAGTAGGACCCAAGATTCCCAAAACAGAAAACTTAAAAGTGGTAGTTTGCCCTACTTTTAGCTGTCTTTCCGAAGTTAAAAAAGCTATAACAGTGGGTAATTTTCCATTACTTTTAGGATCGCAAGATTTATCTCCTTTTGAAAAAGGTGCTTATACAGGTGAGGAATCAGCCAGTCTTTTAAAAGAGTTAGTTAACTTCTCTATCTTAGGACACAGCGAAAGAAGGCGAAATTTTGGGGAAAACAACGAAATGATTGCTAAAAAGGTTCAACAGGCATCAGCAGATAACATTATCCCACTTGTTTGCGTGCAGGATGAAGAAACTCCGGTGCCAATCGACTGCAATCTGATAGCTTATGAACCCATTTGGGCAATTAGTACTGGCTTAACTAATACTCCTGGAACTGGGAAAGTTGACAGCCCAGAAGATGCCAATAAAATGGCAGGAATATTTAAACAAAAATATGGAGATCAGCTGGAAGTAATCTACGGAGGTAGTGTCAATTCCAGCAATGCTAAAGGTTTTATTATTCAAAAAGATATTAATGGAGTTTTACCTGGTAATGCTTCTTTAGATGCGGGAGAGTTTATCAAGATAGTGCGGGCATGTGAGGAGTAAAGTTTGTGAAGAGAATTAATTTACAGCTTAGGAAAAGTTCAAAACCTCTTGGAGCAAGCAGAATTAAAAAAATAATTTACAAAATTATTTTTTTTGTTTTAGTAATTGGACTATTTTTGATAGTGGCTCGTTTGTTAACTCAATTTTCAGGATCAAGTACTGTTGTTAACTTCAACTGGCTAGGGAATCCATTGCACTCTAGTGATGGGAAAGTAAATATTTTATTTTTAGGTATTGCCGGAGGGACACATGCTGGCAGTAATTTAACCGATACAATTATGGTTGCTTCCTATAATTTAAAAACCAATCAGCTCTATCTAATTTCAATTCCCAGGGACTTATGGTTGCCAGATTTAAGAACCAAAGCTAATGCAGTTTATGAAATTGGACAGTCTCAAAATAATGGTTTAGGCTTAACTAAAACGATTATGGGAAATATTATAGGCATTCCAATTCATTACGGCTTAAGAATAGATTTTAGAGGATTTGTCCAAGCAGTAGATACTTTAGGCGGAATAGATATTGTGGTAGACAAAAGTTTTGACGATTATAATTATCCAATTGAGGGTAAGGAAGATGATCTTTGTGGATACAGCGAAAAGGAAATGGATTTTTCCGAAGAAGAAGCCAAAAAGCTTAATATTGATCCCGGTAAAAGAAAGGTATTTGTTGCCCCAGATGGAAATATTGCCACTGATTCGGCTTCGGAGGATCAAGGCGCTAAGTATTTTACCTGCAGGTATGAACACATTGGGTTTAAGGAAGGTGCAACTCATATGGATGGAGACAGCGCCTTAAAATTTGTCAGAAGCAGACATGGCACCAACGGAGAAGGATCTGATTTTGCCAGGTCTCACAGACAGGAAAAAGTCTTGCAAGCCCTCAGGAATAAAGTATTATCACTGGAGACTATTTTCGATCCGGCTAAGATTGCTGATCTTATAAAAACTTTAGGTAAAAGCATTGAGACAGATATATCGGTCAAAGAAGGGTTGGAACTGTTTAAATTGGCAAAAAAACTGGATAAAACACACAACTTTGTTTTGGATGATTCCACTATAAAAGGCCTACCAGGAGGTAGAACTTCTTTATTGACACACCCTGCTGCTACCGATTACGGAGGTGCTTATGTTTTAATCTCTCAAACTGATGATTTTTCCATAATACAGGGTTACATTAAAAAACTGTTATCAGGGGAGGTAGAAAATGAAAGCAGTGGTTCTGCATGGAGCAGCAATTAGTCAGTCCCGAAAAAAACTAATTGATTTAAAACAAAACTTTGACCCAAATAATGTGGTTACTTTTGAAGAGGGAGCGGCTGTTTTTGATATTTTAGAAACTTTACAAACAGTGCCCATGTTTGGTGAAGAAAGGCTGATTATAGCAGAGAATCCTCCGGAGGATCTAACTGACCATCCTTTTATCTCCAGCTCTTCCACCCTAATTCTCTGGTTTGACCATGAAATTGATCCAAAAAAATGGCTGACCGGGCGAAGCAAGCTGCCAGCTGAAATTCTATTTTTCCCTGAAAATAGGGAAGTGTCGGTTTTTCCTTTCTTAGATCTGTTAGCTTACCAAAACAAAAATGCCTATCTTGAAATTGATAAGCTTAAAAAGGCCGGTTTGGACACTCAATATTTTATTACCATGATTTTTTATCTTTTGCGCAGTTTAACCTATCTCCCGGCAAAATCAACTGAATTTGTCAAGAAAAAAATAGCCAAACAAAAGATAAATTTTTCGCAAGAGAAAATAATTTTTTTATATAAATTTATTTTGGAAACAGATTTTAAAATAAAAAAAGGACTAATGGAACCGTCTCACGGGGAATTTTTAATTATTTCCAGTTTTTTTAATTTTTTCCAACATTAAATCAACATCTTTTTGGTCAACTGCCCCATCTTTATTTAAGTCAGCCTTTTTAAAAATGGTAGAGCTCTGTTCGTTTTTAGGCTTTGTGCCAAAATTTTGTAAAATAATTGCCATATCTGTGGAATTTATTTTTCCATCCCCATTTAAATCATAATTAGTATTGTCTACCGGGTTGGTCAGATCCAAGTTTTCACCTAAGATTATGGGTGGTAATTCTGATGTTAAGTTTTTTAATTTCAACAATACAGTTGCTTGTCCCTTTTCAGACAAAATTGTCAATTTTGCCACTGTCTCTTCGGTTAATGGATAAACATCGGACAAGTCTGATTTTCTAATTTGCGAGATAGGAATTAAGAAATTACCTGAGTTTTTGGTTAAAGCAGATTGAGTTGTCGCGTCGGCAATAGACAGATACACTAGCGCATCATCCAAAGGGGCATTATTATCAAGCACAGATCCGATCACTGGTTGGAAGCCTGTTTGACTGGAAAGCGGAGTGCTAGTGGTAAAGGTAAGCGTCTCTGATGAAATTTTGCCGGAAATTATTTTGTATTGATAGGTTGTTTTGGGTAATAAGTTTTCTAGGGTGACGTAGTGTACCCAGTGTAGTTGTGGACTTTTGCTATCCCTGTCATCCAAAGCAGTCTGTTCACTAAAGTCTGCTTGACCAAAACGGATGAAAGATGTTGCCTGAGACGGGGTTTGCCAGGAAATGGTAACTGAGGTGTCTGTTAGATTGGATAGAATGATGTTTTGCGGAATTAAATCAGGGGCTGCCTTAGAGATAAATGTTTGTTGTTTTAAGTTGAGTAAAACTCCGGTTACAATCCCCACAATGATCACTGCTAACCCTAACAGTGTTGGTATCCTGAATCTATTGGTGATATTTTTCATGACTTTTTCCTAAACTCCCGATGTATCAAATTGAGGATTTATCGGCTCAATTAGTTCTTGTGTTTTTTGCGGGATCTCAACTTGAGCACGTGCGTGTAAGATATTAAATATCGCCCAAGCACAAATGGTTATGAAAGTTAAAATTGCCACAATCAGCCACTCTTTTCTGTTCACTTTAGGTAATATGCCTTTCCGGAAATAGACATGACCAGTCCGTTTCCTTCAGCCAATTTTGATAAAGACAAACTATCTATTGAGATTAACCTATCACTCAATTTTAGTTCTTGCAACATAGAAACAAGTTTGACATATTCTCCCTCAACATTGAAAATAAAGTTAATTTCCGAAATATTACCCAGTTTGTTGTCTGCTGCAATTTCTATCTTCAGAGGTTGAATCTGCAATGCTGAAATCGATGCTTCATACCTTTTAGCTAACTGCTCAAGGGTTGTAGTAATGGTTTTAAGTGCAATCGTATTGGGGATAGCGCCCGAGATTTTGGCTTTAATACTGGGAGTTAAGTTATTATAATTTTGTTGACCCAATGATAAGTTTTTTGCTTTAAGGTTGACCTTTTCTAGGACTTGGGTTTCATCGGCCAGTTTTTTTTGCAAAACTAAAATAGTCTCAATAGTTGGTTTAATTGCATAAACGATAAAGAAAGTCATCACAAAAATAGTAAAAATGGTTGAACCGTAGGTTTTTACAACTGGTAGTCTTGTGATGGGTTTTATATAAGTAAAATATCTAAAATACTTTGACGATTCGTTACGCATAAATTCTCTCCTTTTAAGAATTCGGACTGGCCTCCGCGTTAACACTAAAATTTAAACTACCCTTTTCAAGACCAACGCTGGTAACAGTCACATTTTGAAAAGTCCGATCCTGTCTTAAGCCACTGATAAAGCTGGCCAGGGCAGTATTATTTTCTGCTTGAGCGTTCAAACTAACAGTTACCTTAGTACCGTTTTTTACCAAGTTAAGACTGATTATTTTTACACCAATCGGAGTTGAATCAGCAATCCTTTTTAAGACTTGGGGATAATCTGTATAACTCAAACGGAAAGAGGAGATAGTTGTTAGTTTAAGCTGTGTTTGCCGGATTAAAGTTTCCACCGGTTTTAAACTTTCAATATAGGGTAGCTGTTGTTCAATAGCCTCTTTTTTGGCAGCTAAATCGGCATCTAATTTAAATCTTGAGATAAATACTATCAAAACTAAAGCTTCCACAAAAATAAGTATGTAACGGCCAATGGAAAGTAACCAGCGAATAAATCTTGTCAGCAGTTTTTCCGGACTACTTTGAGGTTTAAGTAAATCCAAATTAATGGTCGGAAATTTAATGTGTTTTGCCTTGGGCATGGATTAATTATAAATGATTTATAGTGTTACTACCAAACATTAGTCTACCATGGAGCAGGGAGAACTAGTAAGCTACGCTGACTAAATCATTAGGAGCTTGACTACGTTCGTGCCTTATTCGCATTAAATCGCTAACCGGGGTAGATTCTATTATATCTAATCCTTTTAGTATTGCTCGGCGAAGATTTCTAGCAAAAATGTCTGGATGAAGATGTGCTCCCCCAGGCCCTTCGTCAACGATTTCATCGGTTAATTTTAACTTTTGTCTGCCTTCGGCTGTGGCATCCTTTAATTGTTCGATATATCGAGCCAATTCTTCCCTTTCTTCTTTAGTTGCTTTGCCGTCAACCCAAAGGCCTGATAGCATCCAGTATGAAGCCATTGGGGTAGCCGGAAAACTCAAGGAATTTCTAGCAGAAAGAGAAAAATCATAAGGAGCCCCAAACGTTTCACCGCCCCCACTTCCTTTTAATCCAATTAAACCAGACATTACTCCATACGGGTACTCACTAAATAATTTCAACATCCGGGCAATCATGACTGATTGATTTTGAGCTTCAGAAGTAGCTGACGGATCAGCGCCGTTGGTGTCAATTAAAAGCAGGATTGGTCTTCTAGTGGGTCTGGCAATTGTTTCAACCATTTCTTCGGTGTATTGCCAATCAGCCGGAATTTGGCCGACATATTTTTTTAACCAGATTCCTTTTTCACTATCCCAAATCCGCTGAGTTTGCTGAGCAATGACAAATAAATCATGATGGCCGATTTTAACCGCCCCAGAAATAATGGATGGATATTGTTCTAGTTCACCTTTGAATTGAAAAGGTGGGCTAGCCATTAGTGCCACTCGATCAACAACTTTATTTCTAGGATCCAAGATTTCAGCACCGGTGTATCTAGCTGCTTTCATTAAAACTTCCATTTTTTGGTTGACAGTTAAAGGATCTCTGTAGGCCTCTTCATGATGTGGAGACATAAAACGCTCAACTCCTTCTCTAAACCGACCGATTAAAACCGGAAATGACATACCAGGTCGGTCTGGTCTTTCGGCTAGTCCGGAACTTTCAATTAATCTTACGCTTTGGGGAGGCTGGTAAACATAATTGCGGTCGGTTACAGAGTCTGGCAAAGGCAAGGTGTGGATTAAATTAGTGACAACGTCTGAGGCCTCAGCTAATGAATGAACTAAGATATGATGATTTCGATCTTGATAATGTTTCAAATTGGAATGAGCGCCAGGAAATAACTTCCTGAGAGCTTCATAAGCTGCTTTGACTCCAGGTTCATCAGGTGTTTTTCCAGTTTCCGCCAAAACCAACCTTGGACCAGAAAAACCAGTATTATTAGTTGGTCCATCAACTGATATTTTAAGGCCAATACCGGCAAAGCTGCTCGGTACTCCACCATAAACACCTCCAGATAAAACCACTACGTGCATTTTGGGTTTATGTTCACCTAGAGCATCAGTTGATCTGCTCATTTGATGAAGGGATAAATTACCATGCCATTGGTCTGCTCCAGGGGTTTCAGTGACTACTGATACTAAAACAATCCTTTGATTTTCAGCTAAGGCGTTAGCATCTTCAAAGACATTTCCTTCTTGCACACCAAAAGATCCTTCTAGATGATATAGTACGAATTTAATACCATCCCGCTCAACAATGCCATAGTTAGCGGCACTCTCTTTTTTAGTTCTTAACTTTTGGTTTTCCAAGTAATCACTGTAGTTTGTAGGAGTGGTTATGATTTCTTTAGTCTCTGGATCAATGCTATGCTTGAAAACCGTTGGGTCTTGTAACATTAAACCGGGTACAAATCTCTTAGTTGGGTCGTATAGCTTAAAGCTGCCATTTTGACCAATAAAACTATCAATTGACCTGACCCGCTCATTTAAATTTCGGCGATTAATTTGTTCAACTGTGTTGGTAGTTGCTCCCTGGCCAGTTCTGAACTCTTTACTGTCTAGTACTTGTAATCTTGCTCTAGTATCGCTTTCTGGAATTTCAGCTTCTGATAAAAACTTAACTAAAGTTTCCCTAGCCTGCTCTCTAGCGATATCTATGCTTGGCTCAGCTTTTCGATCGTTTGCGCGAAAGGGTTTTGTTTGAAGAGCGTAAGCAATAGCTTTTAGTTTAGTTTCATCAAACCACATTGATAATTCGTCACCTTCATCAACAGCTGGGTCTACTCTGACATTATTCATGGTTGGAAGCCAAAGTCTATTGACACGTCCATAGATTGGTTCAAAATTTCGGTCTGGATTTCGAGAATATACTCTGGCTTGAATGGCATGACTGACAAATTCAACCTGTTTTTGGGTAAACGGTAGCGGTTGTCCTTCAGCAATATCAATCATTAGATCAATGATATTTATTTTTCTAAGTTCACCGGTTATTGGATCTCTAATCCTGATTGCTTCTTCGGTGACAGTATGTTCGACTTGAATTCTCGGATTGACCTCCATGAAATACCATCTTGGGTTGCCAGTTTTGTCTAAGTTATCTTTATCCAAGATAAACTCCCAAGTGCCAACGCTGTGATAATCAATTGCTTTGGCGTGAGCAATGGATGCTCTCATTAAAGTATTAGCTAAACTTCTGGAAATATTAGGAGAAGGTGACTCTTCAATCACTTTTTGATGATGAAACTGCATGGTGCAATCTCTTTCTCCAAGAGCGACTACGTTACCATGTTGGTCAGCCACAATTTGAACTTCAACATGTAATGGGTTTCTGATAAGCCTTTCTAGGAAGAATTGTTTATTGTCAGGTTGGCCGGTTAATTTTTCGTAAACTTCGACTAATTCTGCTTCGTTGGTGGCTGCGCCATGTCCAGTGCCGCCACCTCTTTCTGGATCAATTCCCATGACTGGGTATTGAGGAAACCCCAAATCTCTTGCGGCTTTCATTACTTCATCTAAATCTTTTAAGTGTTCTGTTCCCGGGACAATTGGGATAGTATGTAAGCCTCGATATCTAGTAGATTGGACGCTGTTTCTGGAGTCGATTTTATTGATACCAATCCTCATTGCCTCAGGTGGAGGAGCAATTGGAACTAATCTATTATCAATACAAAGCTGAATAAGCTCTGGACGTTCTGAGTTAAACCCATAGCCTACAAACATAGAATCACAAGGATTTGGACCTGAGAGAGCTGTATTAACCAATCTTTTATCGTTAGAAAAATTTTGTTCTTGTCTTGCCCCCCCCAAAGTTGCTAGTTGCCAGCCTTCATGCAGATGAGCAATAGCAAACCGACGGGCCAGTGGATTTGAATCAGTAAAAGTATCCGGAACAGTAGCAACAATAGACCGTTTTAACCTAGTTGATCGTTCATAAATAGTTTTAGCAGCCCTAAAAGCAATCTCTCCTCGATTAGCTATAAAAATATTACCAAGTTCTACTCCAGCCATATTATTTCTCAGCGTAGCAAAGAGTTGTTTTACCAGTTTCTACATCTTCTCCACTAACAGCCACAAATTTGGTAATTCTTCCTCCATCTGGAAATTCTCTTGGTGGTAAATAAAGCAGCCAGTAATTATCCTTACCAGCTGCGGCTAGACCAAAAGGGTCATCAGGTCCTAAAATATCCCCTTCTTTAGTAATAGGCTCTATTTCCTTATCAGATCTTTTTCTAAAAAAAGCTCCATCGTAGTTAGCAATAATTGGTAGTCCTCGAATAACTTCTGGTTGAACTGTCCAATCACCACCAAATTCCATTAGTAGATGTCCTCCATTTGTCGGTAGTTCGCCCAAAACTACTTGAATAGATTGGTGAACCTCGCCCTCTACTAGATGATTATAGGTAATAGCTCCATTTTGAATTCCGCTAGTTGTTAAAACTTCAGCCAAAACTTTAAGTAGTTTTTCGTGGAAGGTTGGAACTAATAATTCTAATTTTTGGACTGCTGGGCCAACTATCGGATAAAATTCTTGCCTCGATACTCTACCTGGGTCCTGATCTGCTTGCTCTATTGTCATTTAATCTAATAGTCTCACTTTCATTTTAGTATCAAATTGGTTAAACCATCTTATTGATAATCCACCAGCAATTTCAATCTGAATACCTTTACCAATCTCAGTTGAAACAACCTTCCCTCTAATTAAATCTCTTTCTGGGATGGAAATAGCAACCGTTCTTCCTAATACACAAGATTGACTTTGCCAAACTTGATTTAAATCTTGCCGCCTTTGGTTATTAGTTGAGAAAATTTGGGCAGAAGAGTCTATATACCTTAATCCCTGTAGAATTGCAATTAGGATATCTTGCCTAGAATTTGGTTTTTCAGTGTGTAAATCTAAAGCCGTAACCGGATAGTTGGGATCTTGCGAGTACCCTTCTAGATCAGATTTCAGGTAATGAACGTTTTTGCCAATTCCAATATTTGTTCCTCTATATATTCGAGCTTGATAGCAATTTCTAACCAGTATTCCACCGGTTTTTTCTCCGTCTACAACAAAATCATTGGGATATTTTAATTTTAATTCTATTCCAGTTACACCTTGTACAGCTAGACAAGTTTTTAATGCTGCCAAATCGGCGAGTATAGCAACTAAATCCGGACGGATTTTTTTGTTAGTACTAAACATGACTGAACAACCTGCTTGATCATGCCAGACTCGGTTGTCCCGGCCAATACCCCGATTTTGATGTTCTGTTAAGGCAACTAAAGGGGAAGTTCGGCCCTTCATTAAATATTCATCGATGACGTCCATGGTAGTTGGAGTCTCCAGAAAATATTCTAATTGGTAACCTAAATTGTTAACCTGTGCTTCTAAGTTTTCTTGATAAGGACTTAATGATGTTTCAAGGTAGGTCATATTTTGAGGGCAAGAGACACTTTTTTTAAGAAGTTTTTTTGGCAACTTTTTTAGTAGGCGAGTTTATAATTCCCTTAACACCTTTGGATAATCTGGATTTTAATCTAGCTGCTTTATTTGGATGGATCAGCTTCACTTTTGCTGCTTTATCAAGTGCAGAAAAGGCTGCTTGCAGGTCTTTGGCATTCTTTGAGGTTCTGACCTTTTTAACTAAAGCTTTTAGGGCCAGGGCCCGTTTTTTATTACGAGCTGTTCTTGTTTTATCTTTCCTAACTTTTTTAATTGCTGATCGGATAATAGGCATGGCCAGTATGGTATCATAGCCACTATCGCTATAGCAAGCAACAATGCTACACTAAATAAAAGATGGTTAAGAATTTACTTTCACTTCTAACTGCCAGACAAACTTCAATTTTATCCGCAGCCTCAATCATTATGGTGACCATGATGTTGTCTAAAATCTTAGGTCTTGTTAGGGACCGTTTGCTGGCTCATGTTTTTTCACCTGACAAGATCGATATTTTTTGGGCTGCTTTTCGTCTGCCGGATTTAATTTTTCAAATTGTAATTTTAGGAGCTTTATCTGTTGCCTTTATTCCAGTTTTTACCGAACATTTGGAAAGTAAAGGTCGGGCTGATGCTTTTGAACTAACCAGGGGTATTTTAAATATTTCACTGATCATATTTATAATTTTGGCCATTTTGGTGTTTATTTTTGCCAGTCCTATTATTGCTATTTTTATAGCACCAGGTTTTAGTTTTGATAAACAATTACAGGTTATTTCTTTGACCAGGATAATTTTTTTAGGTCAAGTCATCTTGGTTTTTGGAGCACTATTTATTGGTATCTTACAATCATTCCAAAAATTTATTATTCCGGCCCTCTCTCCTATCTTTTATAATTTTGGGATAATTCTAGGGATTGTTTTTTTCTCAAAATCTATGGGGATAATGGGGGCAGCCGTAGGAGTGGTTATTGGAGCCATTTTACATGCTTTAATTCAACTGCCCTTAATTTGGTCGATGGGCTTTCGTTTTAAAATGCCCAAGTTAATTTTACATCCAGGAGTGAAAGAAATAATTCATTTGATGAGTATTAGGACTTTAGGGTTAGCAGCGGAACAAATCAATGAAACTGTGGGAATAGCTTTGGCCTCACTTTCTGCAATCGGTTCGGTCACTTATTTAACTTTTGCCCAACATTTGCAAGTTGTACCAATTGGTCTTTTTGGGGCAACATTGGCTCAAGCAGCCATGCCTGTTTTATCAACAGAGCGTTCCAGAGGTAAAATTGAGGAATTTAAAATTACTCTTTTAACCACCATGCATCAGATATTATTTTTGGCTCTTCCGGCCACCGCAATTTTAATTGTGATTCGAATTCCGGTGGTTAGATTAATTTTTGGAGCTTCTCAGTTTGACTGGAAAGCCACTGTTTTAACAGGAGCAACTCTGGCTTTTCTGTCAATAGGACTGGCTGCTCAGGCCATCTCCTTACTTCTAGTGAGGGGTTTTTATGCGCTTAAAGATACCAAAACTCCGGTTATAGTATCACTTTTGGTGGTAGTGCTAAATATAGTTTTGAGTGTTTATTTTATAGTGATTTTACGGATGCAGGTTTGGAGTATTGGACTGGCCAATTCCATATCCGCTTTGCTGTCTGGTACCCTGCTTTTTTGGGCCCTTCATTTTAAAGTAGGAAAGTTTAATTTAGCGGCAGTGCTTATTCCTTTGGGTAAAATGCTGATGGCCACAATTGTGATGGGTGTGGCCTTATATGTACCGATTAAGCTGTTGGACCAGGTGATATTTGATACTACCAGAACTATTAATCTATTGCTTTTAACAGGCATTGCCTCAATCTTTGCTTTAGCTGTTTATATAATACTAGTTTGGTTTTTAAAAGTTAAAGAATTATATACTTTTGCTGATCTTTTAAAAAAAATGACTAAATTTCAATCCAAAATTAAATCAAAGGAAATCTTGCCAGAAACACATGGTGTTTAAGGACCTGCTTTCCCAATGAATATCCGTAACTTCAGTATAATTGCCCATGTTGATCACGGTAAATCTACTTTGGCAGATCGGTTTTTAGAAATAACCGGAACTGTGGCTAAAGACAAAATGCAGGCGCAGCTTTTGGATTCACTCGCCCTGGAGCGCGAACGGGGGATAACAATTAAGCTGGCTCCTGTGCGCTTGCAATATACTTTTAACTTTGAACTTTACACTTTGAACTTAATCGATACTCCTGGCCACGTTGATTTTTCCTATGAAGTTTCCCGGGCGCTGAATGCAGTTGAAGGAGCCATTTTATTAGTAGATGCGGCTTCGGGGATTCAAGCTCAAACTTTATCTCATGGTTTGGCAGCGCTGGAGCAAAATTTAACCTTAATTCCAGTAGTTAATAAGGTGGATTTGCCAACGGCTAATGTAGAAAAATGTAAGCAGGAGTTAATTAATACTTTTGGTTTTAAAGAATCAGAGATAATTTTATCTTCAGGTAAATCAGGAATTGGAGTTAAGGAAATTTTAAAAGCCATCATTGAACGGGTGCCGCCACCCAAACAGGACATAGACCAGCCGCTTAAAGCTTTAATATTTGATTCATTTTTTGATTCTTTCAAAGGAGTAATTGCTCAAATTAGGGTGATCGAAGGGGTAACTCCCAAAAATCAATCCCCGATCTTTTTTGCTGGAACAAAGGCTTCCGGTCATGTGATTGAAACCGGTTATTTTGCCCCAGCTTTAGTGGCTGGTGAAGTTTTAAAAAGTGGTGAGATTGGTTATATTGCCACCGGTATAAAAACCCCGGATTTAGTTCAGGTAGGAGATACGATAGTTACGGATTTATTGACACCCCCTTTACCTGGTTATAAAAAAGTTAAACCAATGGTTTATGTCGGGCTTTACCCAATTGACCAAGATGAGTTTCATGATATCAAAGAAGCACTGGAGCGATTTCGTTTAACTGATCCAGCCTTTACTTATGAGCTAGAACACTCAACTGCTCTGGGAGCTGGGTTTAGGTGTGGTTTCCTGGGGCTTTTGCATGCGGAAGTAGTGCAGGAAAGGTTATCTGGAGAATTCGGAGCAGATTTGATTGCCACTGCTCCCTCGGTTGAATATATGTTGGGAGCGCAGCTAGTGCATAACCCGTCAGATTTACCGCAAGGGGAGGGATTAAAGGATTTAAAAGAACCCTGGGTTAAATTAGAAATCTTTGTTCCCAAAGATTTCGTTGGTTCAATAATGGAGTTGGTTCAAGAAAGAAGAGGGAAGTTTTTGAATATGCAACATTTTGGTTTACAGGTTCAATTGTCATATGAAATGCCCTTGTCAGAGATGATTAATGATTTCTATGATCAGTTAAAATCAGTGTCATCTGGTTTTGCTTCCCTAGATTGGGAATTTATTGAATTTAGACCAGTTGATGGAGTTAGAATCGATCTTTTGGTAGGAGGGGAAAGAGTGGATGCGCTCTCTACTATTGTGGTCCGTCAAAAGGGAGAATATGTTGGCAGAAGGCTGGTAGAAAAATTAAAAGAAGTTTTACCCAGGCAAAATTTTGAAGTGGCTATTCAAGCTTCAATTGGCGGAAAAGTGATCGCCAGAGAAACACTGTCTTCATTTAGAAAGGATGTTACTGCCAAGTTATATGGTGGGGATAGAACCAGAAAAGACAAGCTTTTGGAAAAACAAAAAAAGGGAAAAAAGAAAATGAAAATGATCGGAAAGGTGGAGATTCCCCAGGAAGCATTTTTAAATATATTAAAGACTTGATTTATTTAATTTTTTATGAGTATGCTGGATATAAGTGAGGGGGTGATTACATGAAAGCCTTACATATGGTTGCATTTACTCTTTTAATAGTTGGTGGTTTAAATTGGGGTCTTTGGGCCCTTTTTAATTTCAATTTAGTTGACACAGTATTGGGTAGTATGCCAACTGTGGCAAAACTGGTTTATATTTTGGTGGGAGTTTCAGCTGTTTATATTGCAGCTACCCACTTAAACGACTGCAAAGTGTGTGGGAAAGCCTAAGTTATTATTTTCCGCAGGAAAACAGTCCTACGGTTTATTTCCTAGATATTTTAGGAAAATTAATCCCGCCTCGTAATTTGAGGCGGGGTTTTTGTATAATAACTGCATGAAAGTTGTTAAACCGCCTAGATTAAATATTGGCGATACCATTGGGATTGTGGCTTCATCCACACCTGTTTTACCATCAAGTAAGGAAAACTATGAAAAAGGGAAAAAAGTGATTTACGATTTAGGATTTAGGATTAAAGAAGGAAATACCATAGGTCCACTACATTGGTGGATGGCAGGTTCTCCTAAGGAGGTGGCAGAGGATTTAAATCAGATGTTTCCAGATAAAAACATAAAAGCAATCATTGCTCAAAACGGTGGCTATTCGGCTATCTCAGTTTTAGAACATTTAGATTATGAGGTAATTTCTAAAAATCCCAAACCTTTTATGGGATTTTCTGACATGACAATTTATCACCTGGCAATTCTAGCTAAGACTGGAATGGTAGGATTTCATATGGATTACCTCTCGAACTTAACTGGAGAATTCTTCTTAAAATTTTTAACTCAAAGTACAGCTCCTGGAGTAATACAAGCAAAAACAAAGTGGGAGCAGTGGAAAAAAGGAAAAGCCCAGGGTCATCTCATAGGAGGATTATTAGAAAGGATTTCAGTACTTTCAGGAACAAAGTATTTTCCGGATTTGGATTGGTTTGACGGCAGCATATTATTTTGGGAAGAAATAGGTAGAGATTTATCAGAAATTTATCAATATTTATATCAATTAAAAAACATGGGAATTTTTGAAAGAATTAATGGTATGTTGATTGGGAAAATTAAGTATATAAAACCTCTAAAAAATGAAGAATTTACTACACCTTATATTAAGGAAATGGTCTTAGATATTCTAAAAGAATATCGTTTTCCCATTATGGCTAATATGGATTTTGGACATATTACCGGTAATATACCTCTTCCAATTGGCATTAAAGTCTCCTTTGATACCTCCAAAAAAGAATTAAAGTTTCTTGAAGGAGCAGTGATCTAACCTCTAATTACTTGGCAGTTGGGACAGCGCAGAGAGGTGTCTTCATAAATTTTTGCCACTTGAGCGGATAACTTAAAATTAACTTGTAATCCTTCCTCGATGACAAAAATATTCGGGTTGTTATCAAAAGATAAAGTAGCCTTACCTCTGACTAACTTAAAATTTATTTTTTCACTATCTTTTAAAAATATTGGAGGAAGCTTTTGAGTGGTATTGTTAAAGGCCAGAGCAAAACCTTCTTTAAAAGTTTGATTGGTGATGCTTTTAAAATAACCGCTTGAGCCAAAAGGGGTGGCTATCACCAGCCCGTCTCCAATCAGCAGCTTATCATTAGTAGCTGAGGTTTTAAATCTAATAGTATGAGTAGGATCTGAATTTCTAATCACAAAATCATTTAAAGCATAAAATTTTTCATCTAAAACTGCTGTTTCCAGTTTTTTATAATTTTTAAGCGGCAATTTGTCAGTGTTAAGTTTTTGGAAAATAATTTTATCTTGATGATTGGAACATTTGTGACAAAGTTGACTGTTTCTGATTGGTAATTTTGGTATTCCAGGATATTTTCTTTCCGCAGATAAAAGAGTGCCATCTCCACCAAAACTAATGACTATATCTGGATTTTTATCCACCAGAGAAAAGCCAGTCTCCTTTATCAATTGCTCTAAATCTTTTGAATTTTTGCCAACAATTAAAACTTTCATGGCCCAATAATACTACAAAGGGGTTTATTTTTTGTATATAATTTAAGATTATGGCTAGTCTTTCTCCTTTTTTGGCTCTTAAAGTAAGTAACTATCGAAATTATTTATTCGGAGCATTTGTTTCAGAAATCGGCAACCAAATGCAAACTGTGGCAGTTGCCTGGCAAGTTTATGAATTAACCAGAAACCCAGTCTCTTTGGGACTAATCGGTGTGGCTAATTTTTTGCCGATTATTTTATTTTCTTTAATTGGAGGATTGGTGGCTGATAAAGTTGACAGAAAAAAGCTGTTAATTTTTGCACAAACTGCCCAGCTTATTTTAGCTATTTTGCTTTTTACTTTGACTATCTACCATTTTATAAATCCTTTAATGATTTATCTGATTTTGGTTTTGGTGGCTACATCGCAATCATTTTCCATTCCAGCCAGACAAAGTGTTTTACCACATTTGGTTCCTAAAGAGTATTTTATGAATGCAGTTTCTTTAAATGTTTTACAGTTTCAAGGAGCCACCATGATTGGTCCAGCCATCGCCGGGTTTTTAATTGGTGGAATCGGAGTACAAGCAGTTTATTTTCTAAATGCAACATCATTCTTGGTTTTTATGGCCTCAGTTTTCTTAATAAAAGTTCCTCTGCAAAAACATGAGAGCGCTGATGTGGAATTTAGTTTAGGATCAATAATGGAGGGGATAAAGTTTGTTATCAAGACTCCAATTTTATATACCACGATGATTTTAGATTTTTGTGCCACTTTTTTTGGAACAGCTACTATATTGATGCCTGTTTTTGCCAAAGAGGTTTTACATGTTGGACCAGAGGGTTTAGGTCTTTTATATTCTGGACCGGCAATTGGCGGGGTATTGGCAGGACTGTTAATCTCTGCTTTGCACTCTAAATTGAAGCATCAGGGCAAGACCATAATATATTCTCTTATTTTATATGGAGTAGCCACCATCGGATTTGGTTTATCCAAATTTTTTCCGATATCAATATTTTTCTTAATTTTGGTAGGCTTTGGGGATATGGTTTCAACAATTATTAGAAATACCATTAGGCAAATGGTTACCCCGGATCATTTAAGAGGCAGAATGGCCTCAATAATGAGGATTTTCTTTCAAGGCGGGCCACAGCTGGGAGATGTAGAAGCAGGATTTTTAGCCAAAGCTATAGGAGGTCCTGCCTCGGTGGTGGTAGGAGGATTAGGGGTGTTATTAGTTTTGTCCTTGCTTACTTTTAAAGGTCGGGCACTAAGAGAGTATCAGGGTAAAGAAGTAGCGCTATAAGGAAAGCTGATTACCCTCTTGACACAAGGTTAGCACTCGTGGTATCTTACTGCTAACCATGTCAGATTTAACTGATCGACAAAAAGCACTTTTAAAAGCAATTATTGAGGAATATATTGAATCGGCAGAGCCAATTAGTTCTGAGGTGATTGAGAGAAAGTATAATTTAGGGGTTTCTCCTGCTACCATCCGGATTGAGATGGTTCGTTTAACCGAGATGGGGTATTTGCGCCAGCCTCATACTTCTGCCGGAAGAGTGCCAACCTCAATGGGTTTTAGACTGTTTGTCGGGGAGCTGATGAAAGAGCGTCAGCTGCCTGTTACAGCTGAGGTTTCCATTAAAGAACAGCTGATGCAAAGCCGCTTCCAGCATGAAGCGTTACTTAAAGAGGCTGTTAAAGCGCTAGCTAAGCAGTGTGGTATGTTGGGAATGGCTATAGATG
>Ga0209515_10004905_pt1 | contig 17750 bp, 22 predicted proteins | sample Subgroupgradi54m_FD_187454 | JGI IMG/M metagenome (GOLD analysis project Ga0209515, IMG submission 187454) | Subsurface groundwater microbial communities from S. Glens Falls, New York, USA - GMW60B uncontaminated upgradient, 5.4 m (SPAdes)... ...
TTAAAAAAGGAAAGAATCCTGAATTTAGTTTTCCTTTAAGAAATTTAAGTAATATTATTTATGATCAAAAAACTAAAACTTTAAAATTAGGTGATAAAAGGGGAGTGAGATCTTTCTTTAATGTTGCTCATGCTAAAAGATTTTTACAGACTGTAGAAGTTGCAAGTGTTATTAAACGAGAATTACTTGAAACTGGAAAACATTCTAGTCTGAGAGATGTTTTTTACATGGTTAAAAGAACTATTCCTGGAACAAGTGTGGATTTAGTCGAAGAACAGACTGAGAGTGATAGTTGTATTGAAGATTTAGAGGTTATTACTGGTTTATTTAGAGAGCAATTAAATGTAAATGCTGATAAAAAAGGAAGCGTTGTTGGTAATGTTATCATTGAAGATAGTGGAGATAGTATTGACTGGAGTAAACTTGGTAGTGGAGGATGGAGTATTCCTTCAAATGTAGAAGAAATAAAATTTAAAAAAGTAAGTGCAGATTATATTCTTTACATGGAGAAAGCTGCTGTTTGGGAGAGACTAAATGAGGATAAATTTTGGAAGAAAAATAATTGCCTTTTAATTGCATCTCAAGGACAGACAACAAGAGGTATTAGAAGATTATTGCAACGATTTTATGAAGAATATAAACTTCCTATTTATGTTTTATGTGATGGAGATATTTATGGAGCCTATATCTATTCTGTTATTAAATATGGTTCTATTGCACTCGCGCATGCTTCTGAAAGATTAACTATTCCTAGTGTTCGATATGTTGGAATTACAATGGATGATGTTGAAAAGTATCAGTTACAGAAGCATTTTATTAAATTAAAAGAGACAGATTATGCAAGAATAAAACAAGTTAGTGAATATGAATGGTTTAAAGATAATAAAGAATGGCAGAAACAGTTTAAGAAAATGAAAGAATATAAAGCTAAAGTTGAAATTCAAGCGTTGAGTGCCAAGGGTATTAGTTTTATTTCTGAAACGTACTTGCCCTCTAAAATCAAGAATAAAGAATTTTTAGATTAGATTATTAGTCTCCTTTAAAAATTGTTCTTTCTTATCTTTTTTATGGTTGCCGGGATTGAAATTAAACTTTATCAAGGTCTTTGTTCTTCTGAAAATATGTTTACACAAGAGGTAGGTGGCTGTATTGTTACGGTGATTTATGTTGAGACTTTACCTGTAAAACCACAAGGTATTCTCACCCATTACCCTCCTTTTTTTCTTCAAGAAAATATTAATAAACTTCATTCTTTAAGATCCCAAATAGTAGATGTTCCTCTTTATCAAAGCGCAAAAATATTTTATAAAAGAAAGGATCCTGCTTTAGAGTCCATTAAAAGTTCAATTGATCAATTATTTCCTAAAATACAAATTGAAGAAATTAACTATCGAGGATTTAACGAATATGTTACTCTAATGCCTTCTTTAAAATGCTTTGAAAGCTGGCAAAATGGAAAAAATTATTTTTAGAGTTAAATTATTAAGAATCTCTTTTCTATTTTTATTTCATTCTTAACTTCTAATAATGTATCAATGAACTCTTTTTCTCTCTTAGTCATTTAGGTTTATAATTTTTAGAACTAAATTTTTATTCCTTCTGGCAAGGATAACTCTAAGGAAAGAATTTTTTGTTTTCTGTTTCTGAAATTAAAAATTGCATACCCTACTAATTTTCCTGTTCTTTCATCTCTTCTTTCAAAGACATCCTTTTTTATTTCTTGAAAATATCCTTTTTTTATTTTTTCAAAATAGAGTTCCATATAATCTCCTTCTTCATCATATTCTATTAAAATTTTATTTTTTTTCATTTTTTTATTAAATATGCTGTTAATATAAATCCTTCATTATTTATCTTTTTTACAACAGTTCTAATGTGTCTATTTTCATCCTTTAGATATTTATAATAATATACTATCTCTTTTCTATATAAATCTTCTTCCATAAAATCTGGATTTTTTATGGATTCTTCAATTTGTTGTAATCTATTTTGCATTTCTTGATGTTTGTAAATGTGTTTTATTCGTTCATTTGTTAAATGAATTATTCTTCCTTCTTTGTCTTTGAAAAATAAACTCATTCAGTTATCTTCTTTTTTTCTTTTAAAAATTAATTCTAGAATTTTTTGAAAATTTTTCAGAAACTATTTTTTAACAGTAAACCACAAAAGTCTTTAGGTTATGTTATGGTTTACTGCTTAGTCAACAACAAAATTTTTAGGAATTGGATTACTTTGCTTGTCGATTATATTCTCCTATTTATGAATAGAATTGCCATTTTTAGATCTCGTAAGTTTTATATGCTCTTTTATTTCTCTTTTCTTAGCCCTGTATTTAACCTTGTTGAATTGGTTTAAAAGACCTTAGATGAAATCAAGTGTAATCAGCAGGGCTACATTATTTTTTAGGAGATTCTTTTCTATTTCCTTATTTATCAATAAAAATTCAAAGAAGTGAATTAATTTTTTATATCTTTCATATAATAAAAATTTTTTTATGACTTTCTTTCTTTAAAGAGCAAACTATTTAAGTAAGCTTACCTTACTTCTAGAATAACGGATTAAAAACATGAGCATTGAAACTATTCGAATGTCTTCAAAAGGACAAATTGTTATTCCCCAAGACCTTAGATTGGAATTAGGGGTAGAAGAAGGAACTCTCTTTGCAGTTATTGGAAGTAAAGATACTTTAATTTTAAAAAAAATAGAAACTCCTTCAAAAGAAAATTTAATCAAAGAATTACAACATATCGCAAAAGAAGGAAGAAAAAGAGCAGAAAAACTTGGTATCAAAGAAACAGATATTCCTCATTTAGTTCATAAATTAAGAAAAGAAAAAAGATGAAAGTCACTCCAGACACAAACTTTTTTATTTCAGCAACACAATGGGATAATAGCGTTGCACACAAAGTACTTCTTAAATTTTTGAGAAATAATGTTGAAATTTATACCACTCTTTCTATTCTTGAAGAAGTTTCAGAAGTTCTTCAACGAGATTTTAAATATACTTTACAAGAAGTTCACGAACTCATTTAAAAAATAAGTTCTTTTCTGATCATTATTTGTCCAACAATAAAAATAAATTTTATCAAAGATGATCCAGATGACAATAAAATACTTGAATGTGCAGTTCAATCTCAATCAGATTATATTCTCAGTTATGACAAAAAACACCTTCTTATCCATAAAGAATATCAGGGAATAAAAATCATCCAACCAGAAGAATTTTTCCATAAACTGCCCTAAAGACTTTTATTATTATTCTCTTTTTTAAATCTTTTAGAATAGCTACTTAAGGTTATCACTTTCTTTAAAAAATACTTTATTCTTCAATTTTCTTTTATTATTCTGAAAATTTTTCCAGTTTCATATCCTTCAAGATAATGTTTTGATTTTGGAAGGTAATCTCTTCCATTTTTTCCATCCTCATATCCTTTTTCGTATTCTGTTTTCATTTTTTGATGATATTCTAATGCTTCTTGAGAACAATAGATAGGTAAGCCTCTTTTTGTTATATCTTCTTTGAATGAATCTATTGTTATTTGGTTATTTCCTAACCTTATTGTGTTTTGTCCTTTTTCATAGAATATTGTGGTTAAATCTACTAAAGAATTAAAAAATACTCCTTCTTCATTATGTTTTGTTTTTGTTACTTCACCAATATCTCTTCCTTGATACATTATTTTCATCTTTTTCTTTATTTTTGTTCATTTAAGAATTTATCTCTGTTTTAACACTTCTTTTTCTTCTTCTACTTTATAACTTATCTTTACCTTTAGAAAAGCTTTTAAATAATTTTGATTGCCTGATTTTAAAGAGGCCCTTGTAGCTCAGCTGGTAGAGCGCATGTGTTTTAATTTAAAACAGCGAAACTGTTACTTGCTAAGCGGAGATCATGAAGTCGGCAGTTCGAGTCTGCCCAAGGGCGTCTTTTTATCTTTTAAAATTATCCTATTTTGAAAACTTTGCGGAAAATTCTTGGTCTTATTTATTAATTATTTTTACTCTTGTTTTCTATGAACTTAAATTTATCTAAAATACCCAATTCTAAAGAAGATATTTCTTTACCAGAAAAAATAACCGATAATCTTGCTGAAGAAACAGGATTACATATTGGCGATGGTACAATGAATTTCTATAAGATTAGGAAGAAAATCAAAGGAAGTTATGCTCTTAGAGGTCATAGGTTTGATGATCGATTACATTATGAGAAAATTATTAAACCTCTTTATCAAAAATTATATAATCTGAATATTAGTTTGAGAGATATGCCAAGTACTGGTGTTTTTGGCTTTCAAAAGTGGTCTGATTCTCTTGTTAATTTTAAAAAAGATATATTAAAATTACCTTTAGGAAAAAAGATAAATATTCAGATTCCAAATCAATTTATTCTAAAACCCTCTTTAACTCTTAGTGTTATTCGAGGTATTTTCGATACAGATGGAACTCTTTATCTCGAACCTAAAAGGGGCAAACTCTATCCTCGAATTGAGATAGGTACAATATCAAAGAATTTAGCAGATCAATTATTTCATTTGATAAATAAATTAGATATTAGAGCAACAAATTATTCCTATGTTCCAAAGATTGCTAATTGGCATATAGTCTATAAAATTTCAGTTAGAGGTGAACATATGTTGAATAAATGGATTCAAAAAGTAAGTCCCCATAATCCAAAACACTTACAAAAATATCAATACTTTATCGATCATTCCTAGAAATCTTTATAAACTTTCTTTAAGCCCTAATTTTATGGGCCCATAGCTTAGGCTGGTGGAGCACAGAATCTTTAAGATTCGCTTAGTCGACTGATAAGACCAGCTTTAGATATCGAGAGGTCGTGCGTTCAAATCGCATTGGGCCCATATTATTTTTTTAGAAGAAGTTATAATTTATCTGTAATTTCTTTTATTTTATATAACTCTGTATACATCCTTGTTATCTTATTTAATACTCTTTGATCTTCATCAGCTAATGGAACACAATCATCCGGAAGATCTTCTCTTTTTATCTTTAGAACTCTCGCATCTTCCAATAAATATTCTAATGTTTCTGAAAAATTCCTAAATTCTTTTTCTTCAGTCATCCAAACAGTTCTTAAATCATAATTGGCAATAACTTTTTTTGGAAGGTCTTCAAATTTAATTCCTTTTGAAATCCATTCTTGATTATATCTTTCTTGGGTATTTGTTTCAACGATGTACTTATTTTCTCTTTTTCCAAGCGCATACTTAGTTGTCATTATTCTTTTATTGAATCTAGGCTTTATAAGAATTATTAAGGTAAAATATAGACTTTACTTCTCAATTTTTTTTATACTCTTTATCTTTATTTCTTCTAAAGCAGTGTATTCTAAAGGAGCACTACTATGTTTTCTTCTTATTTTTGTTACATATGCTGGTTTTTTATTGCTTATTATTAGTAGATATTCTTGATTTTTTTCATCAATGAGAAAGATTTCATTCCATTCTTCATTTATCTCTTTATTTTTATTATCACTTGTAATTTGTGCTTCATTTCTTGTTACTTCCATTGAAATTCTATTGATCTTTATTTTTTCTCCTTCTTTTAAAAGCATTAGATTTTTATTGTCTTTTTTCATCTCTTTTTTCTTTTATTTTAAAAATTTATAAAACTTTGTTCTCTTTTAGATTACTTCTCTTTTCTTTCTTAGAAAACAATTTAAACTAGTTTCTTCTTGGAATATTTATTTACCATTGGGGGTGTTAATTTAATGGCAAAGAAAGATATGAAAGAAAATATTGATATGGGTAAAGGTATGTGCCCAATGTGTAAGGGAAGTCCTTGTACTTGTATGAGTAGTGGATGGTGTAAGGCTTTACTTGGCGTTGTTGTAGCTGTTTTAGGATTATTATTAATTTGGCCTAAAGGTTGGTTTAGTTTTCAACATACTTTTGGAGTATTGGTATTTTTAGTTGGATTAAAGATGATTTGGTGGGGCTTTAAGAAGTGCCACTAACTTCTTTTCTTTTTTTCTTTTAGTATTACTTAATATTCATATTCTGTTTTATTTTTATCTATGAAAGATCATGTTGCTTTACTTCTTTTGGATCAAAATAAGTTTTTGTTTGTAAAACGATCTAAATCTAAAAAAACTTTACCTGGAATTTGGGCTTTTCCTAGCGGTACTGTTGAAGATGGAGAAGAAATTTATGAAACTGCTAAAAGAGAAGCTAAAGAAGAATTAGGTGTTGAGATTGAAGTTAAGAATCTTTTAGCTGTTAAAGAATTAGCTGATTTTAATGTTTGTTTACACTTTTTAGTTTGTGTTGTTTTAAAGGGAATTCCAAACATTAAAGCTCTTGATGAATTTGAAGAACTTTCTTGGTTAAGTTTTCAGCAATTTTTTGAGAAATATTCTGATTCTGAGATTGGTCATGGATTAATTTTTTTAAGACAACATCCTGAAATTTGGAAAGATTACTCTTGATTTATCCCCTTAAGTATTATTTGAATTCCTGTTTCTCCTTTTCTTTCACATTCTTCTTTAAGTGTTAGTGCTTTCATTTCTAAGTCTGATAATTTTCTTTCTAAACTAAGTATTGCTTGTGTATGCTCTCTTTTATACACTGGCGCATCTAATGACCTTATATATGCGAATAGACCTCCTATTATTTCTTTATAAGGTCCTGCTTTTTGAGCTTCTCTTGCTTTTAAAAGAACTTCTTCTTTTGTTAATCCGCTATAAATCATTCCAATTTTAAGATAATCATTGAAGGTTAATTGTTCTTCCATCTTTTTTTGGTTTAAGAGGACTATATAAAATTATTTATACTTTGTAATTTATTTTATTTTTATGGATTTTGAAATAAAAAAAAGCAGCATTCACGGCAGGGGTGTTTTTGCAATGCAAATGATTCATCAAGGAGAAACTCTTGAAGTTTGCCATCTTCTTCTTTTAAATGAAAAAGAAACTAAGTTTTTAGATGAAACTAAACTTTATGATTATTATTTTCTTTGGGATCATGGATCTGCACTTGCTTTAGGAAATGGTTCTTTTTACAATCATTCTTATAATCCTAATGCCAAATATGAACGAGACTTTAGTACTACCACTCTTAAATTCATTGCTCTAAAAACTATTCAAAAAGGAGAAGAAATTACCGTCAATTATAATGGTGATCCTACTTCTCAAGAGAAAGTATGGTTTGAAACATAATTATTTTCTTCTTGTATTTACTTGAGTTATCATTCTTTCTCATCCTTGTAAATTTCTAAAAAAGTCATAACACACCCAGTTTACATCATCTCTTGTTTCTAAAACAGTTGCAAGAGGATATTGATTATAGTAAACCACCAAATTTTTTAGGTTGTGTTGTGGTTTACTGTTAGTCAACAACAAAAATTAAAAAAAGTTAGTTACTTTGCTTGTTGACTATATCAAAGAGTAAATAGATTATTCTATTATCTGTGATTGTGTTTTGCTGAAATGCTATTTCTCCTGATCTTATAGCAAACCACAAAAGTCTTTGGAACTAAATTGTTGTGGTTTGCTGTTAGTCAACAACAAACATGAAAATTAAATTAATTACTTTGCTTGTTGACTATATTTCAAATAAACTTGGACCTTGCAGAATTTCATATTTATTTTTAATGTATTTTTTTATTCCAATAAAAAATTTATCAATTGTTGTTTGTACTTTATACTGATCTCCAGTTATTACTCTCTGTCTTTTTGGAAGAGGAGGTAATTTGTACATTATGTTTAGAACTTCATTATTAATTTAAAGTTTTATATTCTCCACCACAGAATTTTATAATAAGATTACATATTTCTTCTAAGGCTTGATTAAGATATTCGTCTGAAGTGTTTTCATTACCTTGGACATAGAGAATAATATTTTTTGTCTCTTCAGTAACTTTTGTTTGATCTCCTTGTTTAATATCTGCTTTACATAATACTTTTTCATCATCAACGCAACCAAATTCTCCTGTGTTTACTTGTTCTCTTTCTGTTTTAAATAAAGGAATATAAAATTCTGTTCCGTTTAAAATTTTGAATCTTACTGTACCTCTAATTTTTTCTCTATTATGCGCACCAACAACTAAAGATTTTTTTAAAGAAATTAAATTATAGGAATCTACTGTAGTATTAATTGTTGGAAGTTTTCCTCCTTTCTTAACCAATTCTATGAGATTATAAACCGAACATTTTCCAATTATCTTTAATTTTTGATGATAAAGATCATACCCTTGCATTATTTGTTCATTTACTTTGAAGTTACTTTCAATTTCATCTTTTAATTTTTCTAAACCCATATGTTTTTTCTTAATATTAAGATTAATAATCTCTGCAAATTTGACTTTAATTCCTAATTTTTCTACTTCTTTTTCTACAAGACAAGATATTGTACTAAATTTTGGTTCTATTTTTAATTCTTCTTTTGTTAAGACTTTATTAAAAAGAATTTCTGCTTTTGCTATTTTTGTATCTTGCAGTAACCCTGGTTTTGCTTGTTTTAATATTAAGATTGTATTTTCTAATCCTATTTGTTTGTTTATTTTTTCTGAAGTTTGAGGCATAAATGGTTGAATCAAAATTGAGATTATTCTGATTGCATCTGTTAAATTATAAAGTACTTTGTTTAATTTTTCTTTTTTTTCGATTTGCCAAGGTGCTTCTGCACTAATATATTGATTGCATGATTGTACAAAACTCATTATTCCTGCTATTGCATTATGCGGTTCTAAATTAAGCATAAAATTATTTATTTTTTTAATATCTAAATTTTTGAAGAGAGTTTTATCTACTTTATCTTTTTTTATTTCGTTGTTTAATTTCTTTTCAACCAAGGTTAATGTTCTTGAAACTAGATTTCCTAATTCATTTGCTAATTCATTATTTAATCTGTTTTTTAATGCTTCTTCTGAGAAATCTCCGTCTTGACCAAAAGGAATTTCTCTTGCGTAAAAATATCTTAATGCATCCACACCGTAGACTTTTGCTAAAGCAACTGGATCTATAACATTGCCTAAAGTTTTACTCATCTTTTGTCCATTGACTGTGAAAAAACCATGAGCAAATACTTTTTTAGGAAGTTTATACCCTTCAGACATAAGTAATGCTGGCCAAATTATTGCATGAAACCTTAATATATCAATCGCCATTAATTGTACATCTGCGGGCCAGTATTCTTTTGGATGTAAATAATTATTTAAAGCATCTAACCAAACCCAAAAAACATGTTTTTCGTCTGTTGGTAATTGAATTCCCCATCTTGTAGAATTTCTTGAGATGCTTATATCTCTTAATCCTGCTTTTATGAATTTTATTACTTCATTTTTTCTATTATTTGGTTGAATGAACTCTGGATTTTCATTTATATGTTTTAAAATACTCGCTTGATATTTACTTAATCTAAAAAAATAATTTTCTTCATTTAATTCTTTTGGTTGTTTTAAATGTAAAGGACATACTCCTTCTTTTGTTAAATCTTCCTGAGTTACATATCCTTCGCAACCTTCACAATATAATCCATGATATACTCCTTTGTAAATGTCATCTTTTTTATTTATTTTAAGAAATAGTTCTGTTACTAATTTTTTATGCCTTTCTTCTGTTGTTCTAATAAAGTCAGTGTTACTAATGTTTAATATTTTCCAGGCTTCCTTCCATTTTTCAGCCATATAATCTGCGAATTTTTGCGGAGTATTGAATCCTAATTTAATGCTTGCTTGGACTGTCTTTTGAGAATTTTCATCAAGACCTGTTAAAAAAAAGACGTCTTCCTCTTTTAATCTATGCCACCTTGCTAAAATATCTGCAATTATTGTTGTGTATGCATGACCTAAATGAGGAGTATCATTAACATAATAAATTGGCGTTGTGATGTAAAATTTCTTTTGTTTTTGCATATTTTTTTAATTTTTTTTACCTATATAAACGTTCCTTCTCTTCTTTTAAACTTTAAAATAGTTTGTATCTTTAGTTTATAGTCAACAACAAACATGAGAATTAAATTAATTACTTTGCTTGTTGACTAACAGCAAATTACAACAATTTAGTTTCAAATACTTTTGTGATTTGCTATAATTATCTAATCTATCATCTCTGTTTAGAGAGCATAATCTTTAAATTTTGTTTTTATAAACTCGTTTTATGTCTCTTTATGGTATTGACTTGATTGTAAATGAGTATGGTACTTGTAAGTCTATACTTGAAATTAATGGGATGAATTCCGGAATGCATGGTTTTAAGGAAGTTTACAGTGATGATCGCGTTTCAAAAGAAGTGTTTAAGCGTTTAGAAGAACGTTATGGGCTTCTTAGCTTTAATGATGGTTCTTATTTAAAACGTAAGGAAGAAGATGAACATCCTTGGAGAGTTAATTTTAGAAATGAATTTCCTACACTTTATTGGAAATTAAAAGAGAACTCTTCTGAAGTTCTTGATTCACCCGATGCTCATGTTGCTTGGCTTGATGAGGAAATTCATTCAAAAAAGTCTTCTTTTTCTTCTCTTCCTCTCTATCTTGGACAGGAATCTTGCGTTTTTGACCCCTTCCATCAACATCTTCCTCATAGGTGGATTAATGAAGAAATTCCTGAACTTGTTTCAAAAAATAAACTTTTTCAATATCTTCTTTTGAAAGCTACTTCTTTTGGGAATTATTTTCCTCTTACTGCTCCTGTTGGACTTGGAATAGAAGACAGAACTGAGATTATTCCTATTCTTAAAAGTTCAAATTCTTTTATTCTTAAACCTCTTCTTGGTTCTTGTGGGAGGGGTGTTCGTTTAGTAGATTCTAAAGAATTACGACCTTATCTTCTTGGAAGAAAACCCATTAAACATTTAAAACAATCTTTTTCTTTTTTAGATTCTTTTTTTCATGTACCTCAAAGAGAAACTTATTTAGAAGATTTGATTCTTAAAAATGATTTTACTTTTGAATATGGACTTTCTGTTGTTCAGCCTTTTGTAGGAAGAAAACAAACAATAAAAGGAAAGAAAATGTATACTTCTGTTCGAGCTATTGTTTGCAATGGAAAGTTTATTGATGCTTATACAAGATGTTCTTTATCTCCAATTGTTAATCTTTCTTTAGGAGCTAAAGCTGTAGCTTATGAAGGAGAAAATTTACGTTCTTTTTGTGAAGAACTTGTAACTACTTTTGAAAAAGAATGTGAAAAACTAAAAACTATTTCTTATTCTTCTTTTTATCTTTCTTATTTGAATAAGAGAAAAAGTGGAACTAAGTATTTAGATTCATTGAATGAATTCTTACTTGTTCTTGGGAAGTATGCTAATACTTTGAGAATTATGAGATAACTTTACTTTTTTCTCTTTCGTTTAATATTTCTTCAATTTTTTTAGTTATTTCAGGATTGTCTTTCACAGCTTTAATATCTTCATTTAGCATTTTATAATATGTAGCGAAGCCAAGTCCAAACATGCTTCTTGCTATTTCTTTTTTGTCTGCTTCTTTTATTTCTTGTTTTACTTCTTTCCAGATTTCATTATCAAATATTTCATTTGCCATTTTTAACAGTTCTTCTTCTGCATATTCTTCATCAAAATCAAAATTTATTATTCTACTTTCTTCTTTTGAATCCCTTTCTGGTTCTTTTCCATAAACTTCTTTGTACATCTCTGCAGGAGTCTTTTTTGTGTCTGTTTGTTTTCTTATGTTATTATATCAGTGATGAAATTCTTCTAATTCTTTTCTTTCTTCTTCTTCATTTTTTGGATTAGATTTATCTTTAAAATATTCTTCCCAAGCCAGATTAAATTCTCTTTTTGCAATAGATTCTTTTTTCATTTTCTTATTGATCCTATTATTGTGGTTATTAGTACGCCAATTACATAACTTATCAATAACTCTGTTTTTAAGAAAAAATTATAATCTTTGACAAATAAAGGTACTGTAATTATTGCGTCTAAAATTATTCCAATTATGATAAATGTTATTCCAAGTTTAAAACCTTCCCAAGTATCTACTTTTGTTTTTCTAAAGTACAATAATGAACAAAAACTTATGATTATTGCGACTAAAGGGATGTGTGTTATATAATAATATTCTGAGGAAGGAGTTAATTTTAATCCAAACATAAGGATACTTACTTCAAAGAAAATTAATACCCAAGCCAATGCACCATAAAGAATTGCTTTTTTTATTTTCATACTTTTTTCTTACTTGTATTTCTATTTAAATATTATTACATAGCCCGTGGAGGATTTGAACCTCCGTCAGAGGATTTCTCTTGTTCATCCAGAGTCCCCTCAAAGGAAGTTTTTTATTGAACTTTATCCTTGGCCGCTAGACGAACGGGCTATATTACTTGTCTTTCTTGATGTTTTAAATATTTGCTGGTTTGTTTTCCTTGAGTACAGGTAATATAACTGTAGCATGAATTTCTTTCTAAATAAGATCTTTTTAAAAGTTTGAACAAAAATAAATAAAAAATTTAGGGAGGTTTGGATCTGAGTTCAAATCCTAGTTAGTGTATTTTAATAATTCTTATATACTCCTTTGTCTTTTAATGTTTGAGGTGATTTTATGCACAGTTGTGAAAAATGTATGAAAATAGGTGGAGCTTTATTATTAATTGCTGGAGTTTTGTTTTTATTACAAGACTTAAAAGTGTGGAGCTTTTGGAACCTTAGCTGGTTTACTGTTTTGTTTTTAATCATTGGGACAGGCCATCTTGCATCAAGCGGTTGCAAAGACTGTCAAGCAATGAAGAAGAAGTAATTTCTTCTTTTTTTATTTTTTTAAATAGAACTTCTCTTTTCTCATCTTAATTTTAAAACAGTGTTGCAAAACTAAATAATACTTTAAAAGGTACACACCAGATTAAAATATATTTATACTCTCTAAATTTTATTTCCCTTGAAATTTCATACTTAAAATTTCCCTTTGTCGCTTTTAATGATCCCAGATCCACATATTCTTTCCCTTCTAAATCTTTAGAAAGCCATACATGTAAATTTGGACCATTAATTGATTCAAAATTTTCAAAATAAATTATTGTTTTGTTATTTTCTTGAATAACTTTTAATTTTCCTTTTACTTCATGTGCTTTTTCTTGAAAAATACTTTCATGAATAATATTTATCTCTTGACCTTGAACTGATTTTGTTAGATTTTCATTAAGTTCAATTACAATAAATAAAGGACTAATTAAATAATATCCTATTGCGATGAATCCTATTATTATTAGAAGTATCATCCACCAATAATTTTTAATATTCATCATTTTTTATTCTTTCTTTTTTATTTAAATTATTTAAACTTATTGTTCTTAAATTATAATTCCTTCCTAGAAACTTTCATTAGAAAACTATTTAATCTCACCTTCTCTTGAAATTACTAATGATTGGATTTGAAGAGGTGACTGGTTTTCTTATTGCAGCTGTAAGTCATCCTGTCGATTTTGGTTGGGTTGTCTTTGGAGTTATTTTATTACTCGTTATTTTATATTCTGCTAAACATTTTTTAGATATTGCTTTAGACATTTGGAAAATTCCTTTTGCAATTATTATTGATGCAGTAGATTTACTCTCTTATAATAATGGATATTATGATCTTGCTGCTGCTATCTCTGGTTTTGTTTTATTTTGGGTCTTTGCTCGAAGAGGTCATCATTTATCTAAATTATTTGCACTTGTTGTTGCTGTTGAAACTTTAGTTGGTGTTTGGTTTTTCCCTGAATATGCTTTCATTACGAATTTATTACCTTTAGCTACGATCTTAATGTTTGTTTCTGTCTGGTCTGATTAAAAAAAATTTTATTGAGAAGAAATATTTTTTAAGATAAGATGAACTTTGACTAACAATAAACCTCAAAAGTTTTTAGGTTATGATCTAGTTTACTGTTAGTCGCCAACAAACATTCAAAAATAGAATTACTTTGCTTGTCGACTATAAAAAAGAAGTTTTAAATACTGAAATGGTTCTAAATTTAGTTATGGGTGATATTTTTAAAAAAAGAATTTGTTTTTTATTTTTAATTATTATTTTAATTACTTTCTTTTCTTTGAACGTTTTTGCTGATGTTGAAAATCTTATGGGTTCAGGAAATACCTGTGGAACTCAGACTTGTAGTTCTTTTCAGACACATTGTTGTGGTCCTAGTCCTTTTAGATATTGTGCAACTAGTCCTTGTTATGAATATCATAATCCTTGCGGATCTACTTTTTGTAGTGATGTTCAATCTTGTTGTAATGGAGGTACTTCTTCTCCTAGTTGTGTTTCATCTGGTACTCCTTGTCCTATTGTACCTGTTGTATCTACTCCTTGTTTTTCTGATAATGACTGTGGAAATAATTGTGGGGTTGCTACAAATATGTATTGTACTTTTTCTGGAATTTGTAGTACTAGACTTGCAAATCAGAATTCTTGTATAAGTCATAATCAATGTTCTAGTGGAAATTGTTTGAATGGTGTTTGTAATAGTCAATCAGCAACAAATCTTTTATGGCGTGAACCTTGTTCTGGAAATTCTCAATGCGCTAGTGGTTCATGTGTTGGTTGTGTTTGTGCTTGTAATAGTCCTTCTCAATGTCCTCAAAGTAATACTTGTGAATCAGGAACTTGTGTTTATCACGATTCTCACGATTCAATTTCTTCTTTTGCTTCTGATACTCTCTTTGTAGCTATAGGAAATAGAGTTATCAATGGTGTTTCTGGAAATCAATCACTTTTATTTTATAATGTAACAGATTTGAATAATCTTCAGTTTATTACTTCCTTTGGAGAAGGAATGAACTTTAGTGATCTTGCTTTTAATCCAAATAAGAAAGATATTCTTGCTGCAATTATTTATACTCCCAATTATGATTTAGATATCGGATATTATAATATTACTTTTTTTAATGTTTCTGATTTGAATAATCTCAGACTTATTACTTCTTTAAGTGCACGACCTTGGAAATTTAGAAATTTAATTTTTGGACCCGATGATATTTTAGCTGCTAATTATGCTAGAAGTTATGGTTTAGGTTCTCTTAGGTTTTATAATACAACAGATCTTAATAATATCTTGTTTCTCAATCTTACCTTTAATTCAGCTTATCCTTCTTATACTTATCTTAGTTTTTCTGGTGATGGGAAAACTTTTGCAGCTATAGGAAATAGAGTTATCAATGGTGTTTCTGAAAATCAATCAATTTTATTTTTTAATACTACTGATTATAAAAATCTTCAACTTCTTGCAACGTTTGGAACAGGAATGAATTTTAGTGATATCTCTTTTAATCCAAATAAGAAAGATATTCTTGCTGCAATTGTTTATCTTCCAAGTACTAAAAATTATAATCTTACGTTTTACAATGTTTCAGATTTGAGAAATATTAGAATTATTACAACTACTCTTTTTCCACGACCTTGGAATTTTACAAATTTAATTTTTGGACCAGATGATGTTTTAGCTGCTACTGCTGCTCAGAATGATGGAACTTATATTATTGCTTTTTATAATATTTCAAACATCACTAATGCGAGATTTATTAAGGCAATGAGTGATGTAAGTTACCCTTCTTATACTTCTTTAAGTTTTAATAGAAGATCTTTTACTCCAAGTTCTTCTTCTGGAACTCCACCTTGTACTCCTCTTAGTTGTTCTTTTGGGCAAATTTGTAATTCTTTAACTGGAACTTGTATTACTACTCCTTGTAGTGGAGTTACCTGTCCTTTTGGACAAATGTGTAATCCTTCAAGTGGAACTTGTATTCTTCCCTGTCTTTCTGATTCTGATTGTGGAGCTAATTGTGGAGGAACTACTTATTGTTCTCCTCAAGGACAATGTTTCTCTCGTGTTGCTACAGGAAATTTTTGTTCAAGCCATAATCAATGTCTGAGCGGTAACTGCGTTACTAATATTTGTAGCGGTCCTTCATCAACTACTCTTTTAAGTAATGAACCTTGTTCTGGAAATTCTCAATGCGCTAGTGGATCTTGTAATGATTGTGTTTGTCAGGGTTGTCGTTCTCTTTCTTATAACTTAACTCGTTTACCTGGTCTTAGTTCTGCACCTTGGAATGCTGAAGCTCAAATAGATTTTAGTCCTCTTAACAATTTTCTTGCTGTTGGTTCTGCTATAGATTCTAATGCCTATCTTTTTTTATATTCTGTTTCCTCTTTAGGTGTTCTTAATGAACTTCAAAGAATTAATTTAGGTTTTGGAATTGTTAAAGATGTTAAATTTATTTCTCCTTCAACTGGTGGTACTTATTTACTTGCAACATTTAGATCTTTAAATCCTTTAGTAAATGATAATATTACTATTTACAATGTTGGTCCAAATTTACTCACTTACTTTTCAAAAATACTTCTTTCGGAAAGTGGTAATTCACGTGGTCTTACTGTTCATCCAAGAAATGATCTTTTATTTATAGAAACTGGACAACGTAATGGTTCAATTTATAATATTACAGACTTAAGAAATCCTTTTTTATTAACAACAGTTTCTGGTTTACCACAAAATCTTCCTTCTGGATTTTTATGGGGTAATAGAGATTTAGCTGTTGAAGGGGTGGATCTCCAAAGTCAATTAAACAATGTTTTTATTGCTGTTTATAACATTTCTAATCTTAATAATTTTCGTTCTCACGGTTTTTCTGTTAGTGGTCTTCCTTTTGATTTAAACCCTGCTAGTGGAGTATTAATTGATTCTTTTAATTCAAGTCGTCTTAGTTTTGCTGATAAAGGTTTTAAGTTGTATAATATTTATAATTTACAACCGGTTTTTTCCCCTTCTTCTTTTTTTATCAATTCAGTTGTAAATTTTACTTTTCAAAATAGTATTCTTCTCAATCTAAAATTAGATACTCTTTCTCCTTTTTTAATTACTGAAGGAATAACTTCTACTGGTCTTTATTTTAATTTGTTTGATACTTCCAATAATAGAATTCTTGAACTTGCTAATTTGAGTTTTTCTCCTTCAAGTGCATTTGAAAATTTTGGAAATCTTGATTTTAATTTTGATCACACAATGATTGTTACTTCATTAAGTAATACTCTCATTCTTTTAAATATTAGTTCTACTCCTCAATCTTGTTCTGGAACTACTTCTTGTATTTCTGATTCTAGTTGTAGTCAAGGTAATGTGTGTGAATGTAATGTATGTATATCTGGTTGTAGAAAAACTCCAGATTGTAGTTATACTTCTAGATGTGTTAGAACTTCTTCTTCTTCTTCTTTAGTCGGAACTTGTACACCTTATACTGCTGGTACTTCTCGTAGTTCTTGTACGGGTAATCTTGATTGTTCTCCTGATGAAGATTGTGTTCAACCTAATTGTATGCTTAAACCTTGTACTTTTTCTAGTGATTGTCCTTCTGGATTTAATTGTGTAGATCCTTCAAATAAAGGAGGAGATTGTATGCGATCCTCTTCTTGTGGTGGAACTGCACGTTCTCAAAATGGAGGATCATGTAGTACTATAGCAAATTGTCAAACTGGTTTGAATTGTTGTGGTTCTCCTGGTACTTGTCAAACAGCAGTTTGTACTCCTTGTGGAAGTACTACTTGCGCTTCTGGACAAACTTGTAATTTTCCAACAAGTACTTGTGTTATTCCCTGCGGAAGTACTACTTGTCAAATTGGAGAAAATTGTTGTGGTTCTGGATCTACTGCAACTTGTCAATCAACTTCTTGTGCTCCTAGTACTGGTGGCGGTGGTGGAGGCAGTGGTAGTTCATGGTATAGTTGTGACTCTGTAAGGGGATATGTTTGTACTCCTCCTCAAGTGGGAGTTGGAGAAATATTTTCTGTTGCTGAAAACTATTGTTA
>Ga0209515_10004906_pt1 | contig 17750 bp, 11 predicted proteins | sample Subgroupgradi54m_FD_187454 | JGI IMG/M metagenome (GOLD analysis project Ga0209515, IMG submission 187454) | Subsurface groundwater microbial communities from S. Glens Falls, New York, USA - GMW60B uncontaminated upgradient, 5.4 m (SPAdes)... ...
TTGTCTTCAAGCATGACGGCGTCGAGGCCACCCCGGCGGAAGTCCGCATCAGCCGCATCGAAAAGACCGGCGACCGGGATTTCGTGGTGTACATCGATACCGGCTCGGCCATCTATCCCATCGTGGGCGATTACGTGGCCCTCGTCACCGGCGGCGAGGTGAAGGACATGGCCCAGAACGCGCCCGTCGTCAAAACTTTCCGCATCCTGGAAGGCACCGTGCCTAGACCTAAGCCCACGGACGTCTACGTGACCTTTCCCAACGGCAAGAAGGACAAGGCCTCGGACGGGCCGGAGCCCCAGGGCGATCTGGTCTTCATCCCCATCGACGGTTCCGACAACGCACTGACGGGCACCTCGGACGGAAAATGCCCGGGCAGCTGCTACACCAATGAGGGCGGCATCTTCGTTGGTCCGGTGTTCTACATCGAAACCGCCGGGCCGGTCACCTACGACTTCCAAATCTTCAACAACGTGGGCGAGTTCGTGGCCCGTGGCAAAGGCCGTTTTAACGCCGAGGACCTGAAGGGGATGATCAAGAAGAATGACGCCAGCGGAGTGAAATACGTGGCCCGCGTCGTCTGGACCGGGCGCACCGACACGGGCAGCAAGGCCGGAACGGGCGCCTACATCCTGCAGAGCACTTTGGTTACGGACAAGGACGCCCGTACGGGGGCCCTGCCGGCCTCCACAAAAAAGCGCATCCTCTTCGGCATGCTGCGCAGCTTCAGGGGAACTTGACGCAGCCCCCGGCCCGCGTAGCCGGCCGACGCCCGGCAAGCCTTTTTTCAACACCCTGTTGAGGGACTTCCTTCTGGTGAAGAAAGACCACCCCGATGCTGACCCAAACACACCAAAATTTGTGGAATTCGAGCCGAATTATGGGAAATCAAGCCCTATCTGGTGAAATAGAGTTCATCACTTTCGGCGGGACCTGGGTGGACAAATGTCCCACCTGGGCATAAGTTATAGTCGGTGATAAGCGTATTCGACTACTTAGATTATCGGCAGTTCCTCAGGGACTTCTATAACCAGCAGAAAAAGACCAACACGTTCTTTTCCTATCGGTATATTGGTAACAAGGTAGGGATGGATTCCAGCTTCCTGATCAAGGTGCTGCAGGGCCATCTCCACGTAGCCGAAGACCGCATTGAAAAATTCCACAAGATCTGCAACTTCAACGATAAAGAAGCCCAGTACTTCGAGGCCTTGGTCCATTTCAACAAGGCCAAATCCGAGAAGGAGAGCAAGCTCTATTTCGAGAAGATGCTCTCGATCAACAAAGCCAAGTCCGACAAGCTCGTCGAGAGCCAGTACGAATTCTTCCAGAAGTGGTATTACTCGGCGGTGTGGGCCCTGCTGGACGGCGCGCCTTTCAATGGCGACATCAAGGACCTGGGCAACATGCTGACCCCGGCCATCGGATTGAAGGAGGCCAAGTCCGCCATCAAGCTACTTGGGGATCTCAAGTTGATCTCCCAGGATGCGGACGGCGCTTACCGCGCGGTGGGGCTCAACCTCACCACGGGCAAGGAATGGCGCTCCGTGGCCATCATGCAGTACCAGCGGGAAATGATCAAGCTGGCCGAGGAAAGCCTCGAGCGTTTCCGCAAGGAAGAGCGCGACATCTCCACTCTCACGGTAAACATACCCGAAGCCGCCATCCCGGAAATCCGCGATCTGACCGGCGAGTTCCGCGAGTCCCTGAAGAAGCTGGTGAACAGCTACACCGAAACCGATCGCGTGTACCAATTGAACATCCAGATGTTCCCGCTTACTTTGAAGCGCAAGGCCCATAAATGAAGGCCCCTTCTCTGAACGACCGTTCCCTGAACGCCTGGTCCCGCATCGCCGCATGGATAGCCCCGTGCCTGGCCGGCGCGACGCTGTTCCTGGGCTGCTCGGACCGCCTGGCGGGCGGCACCATCGAGACCACCAACGGCATCTCCGCCCGGGTCGTGCTGCCCAGCGGCCAACCCGCGACCGCCATCAAAATCTATCTGCTCGATGAGCAGGACTGGCTCAGGAAGACGGAAGCCGGGGAAAGCGTCGTCCTGGCCGTGGCGGAAACGGACGACTCCGGCAAGTTCGAGTTCAAATTCAAGGACATCGACACGAACATCACCTCAAGCCTTTACGCGGACGTGGAAAATTACGGTTTGCTGATCCATGCCGTGACCCAAAAGCTGGTGAAGGATGAATACCACGGCACCATCGGCATGAGCAAGAAGGTCAGCTACGAAGGGACCATCAAGGACACCACCTTCGTCGCCCAGAAAATCTTCCTGGCCGGTTCGCCTTTCCAGGCCACGGTGGACGGCAACGGGCACTTCATCATCAGGAACGTGCCGCCGGAATCCTATTCCGTGGTCATCCTCCGCAAGCTGCAGGACCAGTCCATGGAATACGTGGTGAGCGACAAGGTGAAGCTGGACGAATTCACCGAAGGCAAACCCGCCGTGATCGTACCGGACACGACCAAGGCCGTGATCATCGAGGACTTCGAGGATTTGGACAACCGTAACCTACTCGGTACCATCCTGGGCGGCGGTTGGTGGGACGCGTTCAATGATTTTCCCGCCAACAACTCGGTCCTGCTGCAACCCGCCAACGCGGCTCCGCAGAATTTCAGCAAGGCCATCAAATACGGCGGCAGCGACGAACGCAGCCGCAGCCTGCAGGTGCTGTACAAGAACAGCGATCATCCCGCCGCCGGCGTCGAACCCTTCGTGTTCATGGAAAACAACCTGGGCGCCCAAAGCGTCCACTACAATCTCAGCGGCATGGACTCCCTAACCGTCTATTCGGCCGGCTCCGGTAAACTGACCGTGGAACTGGTACAGGAGAATCCGGCCAACTCCGGCATCGCCATTTCCGTCATCGCCTCGGCCTCGTTCAACCTGGACCTCGCCTGGAACCGCTTCTCGATCAAACCCGGGGACCTGAAGATCGCGGTGGCAACCTTCCCCCAGGACCCGGTTTCCCTGAAATCCAAATTCGAAGAAGCCAAGCTTCCCGCCTATACCAAGCGGCCCACCACCTGGCAGGAAATGGGCGGCATGGTCACCCGAATCCGCTTCAAGGGTACGGGCGGCACCGAATTCTGGCTCGACCACATCCGCGTCCACGGCATCGGCCTGGGCGATCTGGTCAAGTAGCCGGACCAGGGGGCATTTCCAAGCGGGCCGCACGTAGCCTTCAGGTTACATAGGGTCCGGTCGTACTTCCAGGCCGATCCGCCCAGCCGCTGCAATCGGCGTGTTGGGACCGGCGCGCGGGGAGCGGGAACATGCCCAGGTGCCTGAAGATCAGTCCCGGCGGACGAAGCGCCGGTTAAGCAAGCAACGGAGAGTCCAAGTGCGCTTGACGAAATGGTTTCTGGGCCTGGCGGCCCTGATGTCGATGGGAGCCTATGGACTCTGGTACTGCGCGCTTTGCGGCGATCCGGGCGCAGGGACTGCTGGCGCCAAACCGGCCGGCGCGGCCGTAGGCGGCGATCGAGAAGTGGTGTTGCGCCTCCCCAGCTGGCCCATGCAGAGCCTGGATCCCACCGTTTGGAAACCCGAACTTGTCCTGATCCAAGGCACCATCTCCGAAGGTCTGTTCGGCTATGACAAGGACATGAAGGTGGTCCCAAAGGTGGCTGAGTCCTGGACCATGGACCCGGACAAACTGAACTGGACCATCAAGCTGCGCAAGGACAAGCGCTGGTCCAATGGCGACACCGTCACGGCCCATGACTTCATCTTCGCCTGGACCCGCTTCTGCAGCCCGGAAACCCCTTCGGAAACCTGGGCGTCCATTTTCCCCGCCATCTACAAGGCCATGGAATACAAGGGCGGGACCATCCCCCTGGATTCCGTCGGCTTCAAGGCCGTAGACGACTACACCATCCGGATCCGGCTTAGCCGCCCCAAGGCCCTGCCCTCCCTGCTAGCGATGGGATCGGCCATGCCCATCCACCGCAAGAGCTACGAGGCCGCCAAGGCGGTAGGCGAAGGCGATCTCTGGTGCATGCCCGGACACTTCACCGGCAACGGCCCTTACCTGCCCAAGTCCTTCATCCGCGACGGCGAAGTCGAGTTGGTGAAGAACCCCAGGTACGTGGGCGAATGCGGCAACGTGGACCGCTTCATCCTCAAGGCCATGAACATGTCCTCCCAGAACGTGCAGATCCAGCAATACGAAGCCGGAGAACTGGACATCGCCCATGTGCTGACGTTGGGCGACTACGCGTACTCGACCAAGGCGGCCCATCTCAAGGCCCAGGTGCACAAGACCCCGGAGATGGGATTCCTGGGCGTACAGGTGGCCCGCACGGTCAACAAGCTGATGGCGGATCCGGATCTGCGCAAGGCCATCGCCCTGGCCTTGGATCGGAACGAAATCGCCAATAACGTCATGGGCGGCCGCGTGGTGCCCACCTTCGTTCCCGGTCCGCCGTCGGACACCTTGTTCAAAGGCCTGACTACCAAGCCCCGGGACATCGAAGAGGCCAAGCGGCTCTTGGCTAGGTCCACTTACAAAGGCGAAGTCATCTATCTCTTCACCCCGCCCGCCACGGACGTGCAGGGCCTGGCCATGGTGTCGGAGGTCATCCAGTCCCAGCTCAAGGCCATCGGCATCAACGTGGTCATCGAAAACATGGAGCAGGATCTGTTGACGGGCGCGCTCGCCAGCTATGTCTGGGGCGGCGGTTATCTCAACGATCCGCGCTTCACCCGCCCGGGCATCACCTTGTTCCCGGGCAAGATCCTGTGGGAAGAGCCGGTGATGCTGACGCGCGGCGCGGACCATGTGTGGTATTGGATGTGCTTCAATTACGAACTCAAGGAACGCCGCAAGCAATTGACTCTGGATCAAATCGACATCAAGAACCAGCTTAAAGGCGACAAGCCCGAGGATTGGGCGGCCCTGCGTCCGCTGCGCGATTCGGCCCATACGTGGTTCGAACGCATCCGCGCCGTGGAAAAGGATCCCATCTACCGGGACAAGATCACCGAGACCGATCCGGCGGTGGAGTTCGACCGCGTGTTCGCGACCATCACCCCCAAGACCCCCAAGGCCGAGGCCATCGCCAAGTGGCAGCAGGTGAAGGGCCGCATCCTGGAAGGGCATTTTAATTTCCTCACCTATCTGATGAACGGGGCCGGGAACAACGACGGCGCCCGCATGCTGGCGAACCTGGAATCCATGACCTTGGACGATCCGCAGGTCACGCCACTTTCCCGCCGTCTCATCCAGCACACCATGGACCAGGATTGGATCATCCCCCTAGTCTCGGAAAACCTGGTCTACCTCAAGCGTCCGTTCATCTCCGGCGAGACCGTGTACAAGCTGGGCGTGTGGAACATGATGTTCAATCTGGCGCTGATCAACGTCGACAAGGACGCGTACTTCGGCAAAGCCGCGGAAGCCGGGCATGCCAAGGCGGCAGCCGAAGGCCATGAAGACGCATCAGGCCAACCAGTCGCCGCCGTCGTTTTAAATGCCAAAGCAGCAACGGCCCCCGCCGCCTCGACTGCCAAAGTCGCTTCGACTACGGTCGCCTCGACCGCCGGATCGGGAAAGTAGGACCGCATGAATTTCCTGAAGTTCCTGGGCAAGCGTTTCGCGTCCATCGTTATCGCCCTGGTGGCGGTGGTCACCATCACCTTCTACCTGATGCACGCCGCCCCCGGCAACTTCATGGAAATGGAACAGGTGCGCGAGGCCAAAGCCGCCGTGGACAGCAAGGGTCGCGCGGCCCAGCAGCAGTATGAGAAGGAATTCAAGAAGCGTTACGCCCTGGACAAACCAATCTACCAGCAGGTGGGCATCTTCCTCAAGAACGCGGCCGTGTTCAAGTTCGGCCCCTCCTTCGGCAACCCCAACGTGCCGATCGAAACCCTGATCGCATCGAAGTTCTCCATCACCCTGCAAATCGTCACCATCGGCCTGCTGTTGGCGCTGGTGGTAGGCGTCCCCATGGGCGTGATCGCGGCGTTGAAGAAGAACACGGTGGCGGACTACTCCCTGATGGGCCTGTCCCTGTTGGGCCAGGTGATCCCTTCCTTCGTGATCGCCGTGGGGCTGATAGTATTGTTCTCCGTGGTGTGGGGCGTATTGCCCACTTCGGGTTGGGGCATGTGCAAGCATCTCATCCTGCCCGCTTTGGCTATCGGCGCCGCGCCCATCGCCACCGTGGCGCGCTTCATCCGTTCCAGCATCCTCGAGACCCTGGAGCAGGATTATATCCGCACCGCCTACAGCAAGGGCCTGCCCGAAGCCACCGTCGTGATCGGCCACGCCCTGCGCAACTCCCTGATCCCGCTCGTCACCGTCATGGGCCCGCAGTTCAGCTTCATGCTCCTGGGCAGCGTGCTGGTGGAACAGGTGTTCCGCATCCCGGGCCTGGGATCCATGTTCGTCTCCGCCGCGCAAATGCGCGACTATCCCATGCTCGTCACCTCGACCCTCATCTTCGCCGCGGCCATCATGATCATCAACCTGATCGTGGATATGCTCTACGCCGTGCTCGATCCCCGGATCAAACTGGAGTAACCATGGCGACCGCCGCAACGATGGAAAAGGCAATCCTGCCGCACAACCCGGAAGACGCCGAAGCCTCGGAATACGGGGGCATGGCCAAATTCAAGAAGGACTTCCGCCGCTTCCGCCGCAACAAGCTGGCCGTGGCCGGGCTCATCTACATCATCATCTTGTTCACCGCGGCCTTCCTGGCCGACTACGTGGCCCCGTACCATTACTCCACGCCCAGCCCGCCCCACGCCCTGGAGACCTCCACCATCCACCATTGGTTCGGCACGGACGAGCTCGGTCGCGACATGTTCTCGCGCATCCTCTACAGCGCCCGCAACGCCATCATCGTCTCATTCGGCGCGGTGCTGATCGGCCTGGCGGTCGGCGCATTGGTCGGCGCAATCTCGGGATTCTACGGCGGCATCCTGGACATCGTGACCATGCGCGTGGTGGACATCATGTTCGCCTTCCCGCAATTCCTGCTGTTGGTGATCCTGGTGGCGGTGATGGGCCGCGGACTGGGCACCATGTTCGTGGCCATCGGCATCACCAGTTGGGCCGGATACGCGCGCCTGGTGCGCGGCCAGATCCTGAGCGCCAAGAACAACGACTATGTGGAGGCGGCCCGCTGCCTGGGATCCGGCAACGGCCATATCATCCGCAAATACATCCTGCCCAACATCGTCGGCCCCATCATCGTGGCCGTGAGCTTCGGCATCCCCGCCGGCATGATGGCCGAATCGGCCATGAGCCTGATCGGCATGGGCCTGCGCCCGCCCATGCCCAGCTGGGGCAATCTCATCAGCGCAGGCATGATGGAAATGTACGGCTTCCCCCACCTGGTGCTCTGGCCCGCGGCCACCTTCGGCGTGACGCTCCTGGCCTTCACCTTCGTCGGCGACGGCCTCCGGGAGATGTATGGCAAGGAATAGCGGCGACGCGGGTGCGGTACTGGAAGTCGAAGGCCTCAAAGTCGGCTTCCGCGGTGAGACGGGCCTGCTCAAGGCCGTGGACGGTTTGGATCTGCGCCTGGAACCGGGCGAAGTGCTCGGCATTGTCGGCGAATCCGGATCGGGAAAATCCGTAAGCATGCTCAGCATCACCGACCTGATCAAGAAGGAGAACCGGGACACCACCGGTACGGCCTCCTTTATGGGACGGGATCTGGTGGCGCGGGACCTGCTCAAGATGGGTAAGGAAGACCTCGGAAAAATCCGCGGCAAGGACATCGGCTTCGTGTTCCAAAATCCCATGAGCTCCCTGAACCCGACCATGCGCATCGGCCCGCAAATCGCCGAAGGCATGCTGCATCACGGCGAAGCCACCCGCGCGGACGTGAAGGAAAAGGTCATCGGGCTTTTGGACAAGGTGGGCATCCGGGAACCGGCCAAGCGCTACAGCGCCTATCCCCATGAGCTTTCCGGCGGCATGCGCCAGCGCGTGATGATCGCCATGGCCCTTTCCTGCAATCCCAAGCTCTTGATCGCGGACGAACCGACCACGGCCTTGGACGTGACGGTGGAAAAGCAGATCCTGGAACTGATGATGCAGATGAAGGACGAGTTCGGCCTCAGCATCATCATGATCACGCACAACCTGCCCGTGGCGCTCAACTATTGCGATCGCATATTGGTGATGTACGCGGGCAAGGTGATGGAGACCGGTACGGCGTTGGATCTGGTTTCGCATCCGGGCCATCCTTACACCAAGGCATTGTTCTCTTCGAATCTGGAGCTGGGCAAGCGCGGCACGCGAGTCGAGCCCATTAAGGGCAATATCCCACCTCTGACGCAATTGCCCTCGGGTTGCCGTTTCCATCCCCGTTGTCCCATGGCCACGGACAAATGCCGCAACGAGGCCCCGCCCGCCCTTCCGGTCGCAGGCGTCGCCGACCATCTCACCCACTGCCACTATCCGCTTTAGCAGGGAACCCATGAGCGCAAATAGCGAATACATCCTGGAAGCGACCGACATCCGCAAGACCTTCGGCAAGGGCGCCCGCGCCGTGAAGGCCGTGGACGGCATCTCGGTGAAGATCAAGCGCGGCAAGACCCTGGGCATCCTGGGAGAATCCGGATCCGGCAAGTCCACCTTGGGCCGCTGCATCCTGCGCCTCATCGAACCGGATTCCGGCACCATCGTGTTCGACGGCAAAACCATTTCCGGAATATCGCAGGCGCGGTTCCGGCCCAACCGCCGTAACATGCAGATGATTTTCCAGAATCCCTTTTCCTCCCTCAACCCCAAGATGAGCATCGGCGAGGCCATCGAGGATCCCATGAAGATCTGGGGCCTGGGCGACAAGGAGGCCCGCCGCAAGCGCGTGCGCGAATTGCTGGAGATGGTGGGCATCAATCCCCGCCGTTCCGGCGCCTTCCCCTACGAATTCTCCGGCGGCCAGCAGCAGCGCATCAACATCGCTCGCGCCCTGTCGCTGGATCCCAAGTTCATCGTTTGCGACGAAGCCGTTTCGGCCTTGGACGTGTCCATCCAGACCCAGATCGTGAACCTTTTGATGGACCTGCAGAAGCAGTTGGGCCTGACCTATCTCTTCATCTCCCACAACCTGGGCGTGGTGGAATACCTGGCCGACGACGTGCTCATCATGCAGCACGGCAAACTGGTCGAGTACGCGTCCACGGAAGAAATCTTCAAGAACCCGCGCAGCGAGTACACCAAGAATCTGATCGCGTCGGTGCCTGCGATGCCGACCCCGGAACAACTGGCGGCGAAGGAAGCGGAAAAGATCGCGCGCGGAAAAGGCGGATCCTCGGCCCGAACCGCGGTGGCCGGCTGAGTTCTTGAGTTACCGATCCCACCGGTGATTTCCCCGGTTTTAAACCGGGCCGCCCCCCATCTGCCGTCCCCCTCAAACATCAAAAATTCCTTAGGATTTGCGACTCGAAAAAGCGTCATTCCCATGTGTACGGTAGAGCAACCGTGGAAAAGACATCGCCTGGGCGGAACTGTGGAATTTTCCGAGCTGACCGACTCTGAAAAAGAGCATTTGACTTTCGATCTGCAACGGGAAATGGACTTGCGCGAGATCGCGGAGGCGAAGCTGCGCGGATATGATGATGCCTTCGAGGTCCTCAACCGTGTGGCTAAGACGCTGGCCACGGAATATAATCTCGAAAAAATCATCCAAACGGTGACCGATGGAGGCCGGGAAATCACCAAGGCCGCATACGGAGCCTTCTTCTACAGTACCGGCAAAGAACGGAACGACGCTTTCATGTCGTACTCCCTGTCCGGGGTGCCGCGCGAGGTCTTCTCCGAATTGGCCGTGCCCAGGAAAAACGATTTATTCACGCCTGGTTTCGAAGGCCAAGACGTGCGAAGGTTCGCCGATATCCGGCAGAAGCCGGAGTCGGACAAGCAGGTGACTTACCACTGGATGTTTCCAGGACGATTACCGATACGGAGCTACCTGTCGGTTCCGGTGATTTCACGGTCCGGAACCGTCATGGGCGGGATTTTCTACGGCCATCCCGAAGCCGGCGTCTTCACGGAATACTCCGAACGCATGCTTGTCAATCTGGCCTCGCAAGCGGCCGTGGCAATCGACAATGCGAACATGTATGCGGCCCTGCAGATGGACCTCGACCAGAGGGAGATCCGGGAGGAGGCGGCGCGCAAACTCGCGGCCATCGTCACCTCTTCTAACGACGCCATCATCAGCAAGAACCTGAATTCCATCGTCACGAGTTGGAATAAGAGCGCCGAGCGGATTTTCGGCTATACCGCGGAAGAGATGATCGGGAAACCCATTACCTTGCTCATCCCGGAAAACCATATCGATGAAGAGCCCAAGATACTTGATCGCATCCGCCGGGGTGAATCCATCAACCACTACCAGACCGTGCGACGCCGGAAGGACGGTAGCATCATCGACATTTCCCTGACCGTTTCACCCCTCATCGACTCCGAAGGCAATGTCGTGGGAGCGTCCAAGATTGTCCGGGACATCACCGATCTCAAGGATACCCAGGAGCAACTCCGGCAGGCGCAGAAAATGGAGGCGGTGGGACGGTTGGCCGGAGGCATCGCCCACGACTTCAACAACCTGCTGACCTCGATCAACGGCTTCACGGAGCTGGCCCAATCCGAAGTCGATCCGGGATCCTTGGTCGCCGAATACCTCGACGAGATCCGTAAATCCGGCGAGCGCGCCGCCACTTTGACGCAGCAATTGCTCGCCTATAGCCGAAAGCAAATCCTGCAGCCGAAGATAATCAACCTGAACGATACCTTGTCCGAATTGCAACGCATGCTTCCCCGCCTCATCCGGGAGGACATCGTTTTCAAAACAGTCCTGGAGCCGGGTCTACCTCTCATCAAGGCGGATCCCAACCAAATCCAGCAAATCATCATGAACATGGCGCTGAACGCCCGCGATGCCATGCCCAACGGCGGCTCACTCATCCTGAAGACGTCTGGAATCGTGATCGATCAGGAAAGCGGCCAGTCCCTTGAAGGCACCGCGAAAGGGTTGAATGTACTGTTGGAGATAAGCGATACGGGCGTGGGAATGCCGCCGGAAATCCAAGCGCGCATTTTCGAACCTTTCTTCACCACCAAGGAAGTGGGAAAAGGCACCGGACTCGGCCTTTCCAGCGTTTATGGAATCGTCAAACAAAGCGGGGGCAGCATCACCGTGGACAGCAAACCGGGGGAAGGCACCACCTTCAGGATCCTCTTCCCGATTGATATAGAAGGTTCGCTCCCGACTGCCGACGTGCTTGGGGATGCCGGCCCCGATCCGGCACCGCAATCCGAAACCGTTCTGCTCGCCGAGGATGAGCCCTCCGTCCGGAAATTCCTGGTGGCGACCTTGAGCAAGATGGGCTTCATCGTAGTCGAAGCCGAGGACGGCGCCCATGCCCTGGCCCTTGGAACGAAACTGGCGAAGGTCGATTTGCTGCTGACCGATCTGGTCATGCCCAACATGAACGGCGGCCAGCTTAGCCAAGCCCTCAAGGCGCACCATCCCTTCATGAAAATGCTGTTCATGTCGGGATACACCAAGGATATCCTTTCCGTGAACGCGGCAAAGGATCCCGATTCCCGGTTTTTGCAAAAGCCATTTTCTCAAGTGGATCTGGCCCGGAAAGTACGCGAAATCCTTTCGGTTCCGGCCCCGTAAACCCGACCGCACTCCTATCTTTCAAAAGATGGACCTGAGAATCACCCGCGTCGCGGACTGCCCCCCTGATCTCGTTTCGCCCGGCTGGAAGATCGAACTGATCGAGGACGGTAAGTCCGTTTCGCGCCTGTGGATAGTCGACCGCACCATGCGCATCGGCGGGACCCAGGTGAAAATGGGCGGCATTTCCACCGTCGGCACCGACGATGCCTATAGAGGCAAAGGCCTGGCCGCGCAGGTAATGGAAGCGGCCCTGGAGCTGATGGAAAAGGAAGGCTACGAAGCCTCTTTGCTGCACGGCATCCCGGACTTCTATCACCGCTTCGGCTTTGCGCCCTGCATGCCGGAATACGGGATCCGCATCGCCACCATCAACGCGGAACGCGCGCCGGGGCCCTTGGCCTTGCGCTCCTTCCAGGAAAGCGACAACCCCGCCATCGCGCGCCTGTACAACGGCGAGAACGCCTGGCGTACCGGCACCGCCGTGCGCGATGCGGAAACCTGGAAAGGCTTCCCCCGCAGCGTGGGCTGGTTCACAAAGCCCGCCGTGCGTGTTACCGTGGACGCTCGTGATCGCGTCACGGGCTACGTCCTCTACGACGATGACCCCTCCCGTTGCCGGGCCGCCGAGGCCGGCGGCATGGGCGGCGAAGTGCTCGGCTCCATCCTGCGCTTCCTGGCCCAGCGCGCCGTGGATCTCCGCAAGGAGGAAATCCATCTGGCGATGCCTCCCGATCATCCTCTCGCCATCTACGCCCGCAAGTTCGGCTGCGAAGCCGATATCCGCTATCCCCGAAACGGCGAATTCATGGGACGGATCATCCGCTTCCCGTCCTTCATGGAACGGTTGGCCGAAAGCCTGGGCCGCGGATCCGACCATCCCCTGCCGGAAGGGGAAGTCGCGCTCTCTTGCGAATCCGGCGCCTGCATCCTGACCTTCCGCAACGGCCGCGGGGCTTTGGGGGACGCATTGTCCCAGGGCGCGGAAGGTTCCGCGCGCTTCGGGCAAGGAACATTGTTCCAGATGGCGATGGGGTACCGCACGGCGCGGGATCTGTTGGCGGCGGGGGAGTTACAGGCGACGTCTTCGCAGTTGGATTTGCTGGACGCTTGGTTCCCGCTCGGGAATGCGACGCTGTATTGGCCGGATCGGTTTTGAAAAATGGGGCAGGGATGGGATTAGCCGGGAGCCCGGCACTCTTAAGAACCCACCTCGCTGCCCACGCATTCCCAACTTCCCGGGGCCCTACCAACCCGGGGTTTTACCAGCCCACGTTGCCTTGGGTCTTCCGTAATTCCAGGGGCGAATTGTCGTAGACGGTTCCCAAACCCGAGGCTTGGATGGAGACGTTGGCGTTTTCGCTCCACCCCGTCGCCCCGTCTTTGACGAACAATCCGTACTTGCCTGCGCCGGTGATCCTCACCCTATCGAAATGGATATCGGTGATGGCGTTGCCGTTGCCGGATTTGTAGCAGACGCCGTGGAATTTGGGGCCGATTATGTCGATATCCTGAAAGCGGAGGTTGTGCACCGGCGATTTGCTCGTCTCCAAGGTTATGGCCCCGATCTCATCTCCCCAACTGTCCGTACTTCCGATGCGTTCCAATGTCATGCCGGTGACGAGCATGTCCGAAGCGGCGCTGAACGGGTATCCCGGGAACACCGTATTGAAACGGATCCCCGGCCCCCGCACCACGTCGCGGATGATGCAATCATGGGCTTCATGCCCCTTGCCCCCGAAAATCCCCAGGCCGGAGGCCCGGTAGGTATTCTCGGCCGTATTGAAGCGGAATACATTGCCGGTTTCTTCCGGCACTTGGCCCTCACCGGACGGCCAGATCGCCATGGCGTCGTCGCCATTGTTGCGGAAATGGGTGTTCTCGACGATGGTATTGCGCGTTCCCTGCGCCAGGTTGCAGCCGTCCGCATAGGTATCGCGGAACCGACAGCCCGAAATCAGTAACCCGTCCGTTACCTTGCCGCCGTAATCGGCGATCCAGGCGCCGCTCCGGAAATGCTCGCTCCAAAGGTTCATCACCTTCGATCCCGGTCCGAACCAGCCTTGCAGGCTGCGATCCCCGGCGCGCCCCTTAACGACCGAAGCGAGATACATGTCTTTCAGGACCACGACGCCGCCTCCGCCCGTGAATCCGCAGGAGTTGGCATCGTTGAATTGCAGTTCCGTCCGCCAAATCCCCGCGCCTTGGATCTGCACGCCGGAAACGGCCAGACGTTGGCTTAAGCGGAATCGTCCGGGAGGGATGTAGGCGGTTTTGCCGGCCGCCTTGGCATCGGCGATGCATTTTTGGAAGGCGGCGAAATCGTCGCCGTCGTCGCCGGGCTTGGCCAGATAGGGCGAGGAAGTAACATCAATGCTACCCGTCGGAGCGGCTATCGGATCGGGGATGGGTTCCATTTCGATAAAGTCGATTCCATACGAGGCCGCGGCGTCCCCGGCATCCTTTTGCAGGCGTACGACGTCGCCTTCGGCCAAGGGCTTCGGGAACGCGAAGCGGATCTCATCGAAGCGCATCAACGGACGGCCGGATCCGGGAGCATTGGTGGGATTATTGCCGGCGTCGAAATACTGCCATGCGAAGCGGGAGGAAAGCGGAAGGCCCGCAATGCGGGTGCCGTTCAAGTACAATCCCAAGGTCGCGTCCATCCCGACGCCGTCGGGGGAATCGGGCATGGTGAAACGTAGGACCATCCCTTGGGCCGCCTTCCTTGCTTTCCATTCGACGTAGGCGCCGGTTTGCGCTAGCTCCACGTATTCCCTTCCCGACGCTTCGGCTTCGACGCGGGTGTCGTCCATGGAGGGTCCTTTCAAGACCGCGCCTTTGCCGAGGGTTCCGTCCTCGGCCTGATATGAGAGGTAAGGCATCGCGGCTCCCCGCGCCTGGCCCGACATGAGGACATCGCCCAGATCGCGCGTATATCCTTCCAATGCGATGGCGGTATCGCGGTAGCCGGCATTATGGAAGCGCAAGGAATCGACGACGGGGATTGCGCCGGCTTTTCCGAGGCCCCCATTTCCGTTTAGGCCGCCGGGGGTTGAAGCACTCGCCGCTTCGTGCTTCCGGACCCCCGGCATACGGTCCTCCGGCGTGCGGAATAAAGGCGCGGCGGAAATGAAGGCATGGACCCGCCGCCCATCCGACCTGAACCCATCGACCGCAGATGCAGCCCCGGAAAGGCGGACGGAAGGGAAGCCCCCGGGGAGGAAACGGATCGAGATCGGATCGGTGTCTCCCGTGAAAACGAATTCACCTTTGTCGTCCGAAAAGGCTTTCAGTTTCGCGTGAAGCAATTCCACCTCGACCTCCGCCAGGGGAGCCGGACCCGCGCCCGGACCGTTGCCGGTCGAGACTACGCGCCCGTGGATGCCGATGGGGATCGCGTTGCCGTTCTGCAACAAGCATGCAAGCGCCACGGAGAATGCGGATATCCTGCCCACGTTCAAGGCAAGGCCACGGAGGGGAGCCGCTTGCCATCGGCATGGTACGCGGTGGAGAGGATCCCATTCGCCCCGCTAGGGAGCAGGATCAGGCCGCCTGATACACGGACCGTCCCCGAGGGCGCGAACCGCTTGGTGTGGACCGAAAGCTCGGTCGCAGGCGGAGCCCCGGCTTCGAAGGTGACATTGGTGGCGTTGTTCAGCGTGAACCGCCCTTGGGCCGCGCTCAGCACGGGGATGTCAGCGAGCCACAGTCCCTTGAAGGTTACGTTCTGGATCCCGCTCCCCATCCCGTCCAGATGGCTGTCCCTGGCGACATAGGACACGGTATTGCTGATTTCCACGTCGGCGATCTTCGCGTTCTCCGCCAGGAACTCCACCGCGCGCTGCGCCCAACCGGGCAGGCTTTGATAGTCGTCGATGGAGATGTTCTCGAATTTGATTTTGGTCATCGGCAGGGCGCCGTCCAGGGATTCCACCACGATGCCCCGGCGGCAGGACACCACGTCGTTATGGGAGAACAGGATATCATGGACGGGAGCGGTCGACTGCATGCCCACCTTGTTGCCCGCCGCGAAGCTCAGCACGATGTTGTTCTTGAAGGTCAGGTAGGCCGTTTCATTGCCGTCCCCCTTGGCGCACATGGCATCGTCCCCGGTGATGACGAAGTTGGCGTCTGCGGTCCCGTGGCGGCTGCCGCACAGGTCGATGCCGTCGTTCTGGATCTTGATCTCGCTCTGATCCCAATGGTTCAGGATCTTCACGTTGCGGACCAGGCAGGAATCGGCGTTGTGCATGACGATGGTCCAGGTGGTGGCGTCGCGGAGGATGACGCCGTCCAGGGTGATGTTTTTGTTTAGGCCCCCTCCGGAAAAAAGCCGGCGGCGATTGGAGGTGTCGGTCCAATTCATCAAGGCCATGCCGCTGGCGTCCCAGGTTCCCCTGCCATAGATCCGGAAATCGGAGACGCCGTTGGTTTCGATCATCGGGTTGAGGAAACCGCCGCCCGCGAAATCGGCCTTATTGGTGCTGGAGCGGATGCGCGCGCCCGGGGCCAGGTACATGGACACGCCGGTTTTGGCTTGCAGGGTGTTGATCACCTGGAACACGCCGGGAGGAAAATACAGGATGCCTCCGCCCGCCGCGCCTAAATCATTCAGGGCTTTCTGGATGGTCGCCGTGACATCGGTTTTTCCCGTGCTGTCCGCATTGTAAGGAGCCGCGGTGATGACATGGACCTTGGCTCCGGTGGGACTGGGAGCGTCCGCTTCCGGCTTGTCCCCCAGCAGTACAAGTTTTCCCAGCTTGTTGATGTTCACCACCAGGTATCCCGGCTTGACGGGATCGGGGCTGAGCGTGAAGCGGAGGACGTTGCCCTCGGCCCGCCCTTGGATGTTGCGGATGTGGGGATGGATGGTGAAGCTGTCAATCTTGTCCTTGACGGAGATCGCGCATTCCACCGGCCCTGAGAAGGCGAAGTGGGCGTATTGGTAGTTCTGGAATTTTTCGACGTAGACGCTTAGCCCACCCACGGTCACGGACAGGATTTCCGTGCTGGGCACCGAATAGTTGGCGGAAGGATATGCCGTCACCCCCTGCGCCGAAGCCTGCTGGAGCGCTCCCAGCGCTCCCATCACCCCTATCATCTTAACCACATGGCACCCCAACCGGATACGGGACGCGATGGTTTTTTCCTGGATCGACATGTTTTCCCCTCTTTCACGATCGAAGTCATTCAGGCGGTACGTTTGAAGTTGGCCGGGAGGGCGGAGAGCGCGAGGGCCGCCGAGAGGGCGAAAGCAGGAATGAGTTCGCGTTTCATGATTCCCCCGTCTTTGTCCGGATACCATCGTGGCATCGTTCACGACGTTAAGCTATGGGAAACATGCAAGTAACCTGTGTGGAAAACTAGGCGTTTCTTTTTCCCGTTCTCCACCGGGAGAACCCATACTTTGCTTCATTTTTTAAAGCACTCCGCTGCGATTCCGGCGCGGCTATGATCTCGTCACGGTTCAATCCATTCCCCCGGAGTCCAACCATGAAAAGCTTCCGCTTACCCGCTTGCGCTCTTGTTATGCTATCCGGTTTTTCCGCTTCGGCCGGCGCCGCCATCCCCACCGGCGTCACCACCGCGGCGGTATTTGAGACGAACGGCAAAAACGGGTTCAGCATGCCCGTCTGGTTCGGTGAAATCCCCGGTCAGCTCAAGAGCTTCCTGGTGGCGGAAAAGAATTCCGGCAACATTTTCGCCCTGTTCCCGGCCGGCGGCGGCTATACCAAACAACTGTTGCTGAACATAAAAGTGAGAACCGAAGTGGAGCAAGGTTTATTGAGCCTGGCCTTCCACCCCGACTTTCTCCACAACCGGAAATATTACGTCCACCATAGCGCCCAGGACGGGGCGCGCCGGCTGATCGTCGAGGAATACGAGATGGACGCCAGCTTCCTCAAGGATTCGGGGAAACCTCCGCGGACCATCCTGGAAATCCCCCAACCGGAAGGCAAATCCATCCACAACGGCGGCAACTTCACCTTCGGCCCGGACGGGATGGCGTATTTATCCGTGGGCACGGGCGGGGACGAGTCCAACGGACAGGGCAGGGCCGAGTTGCTCGGCGATATCCT
>Ga0209515_10004907_pt1 | contig 17750 bp, 20 predicted proteins | sample Subgroupgradi54m_FD_187454 | JGI IMG/M metagenome (GOLD analysis project Ga0209515, IMG submission 187454) | Subsurface groundwater microbial communities from S. Glens Falls, New York, USA - GMW60B uncontaminated upgradient, 5.4 m (SPAdes)... ...
GACTGCTCCTGGCCGTGGCCGACGGCGATTTCGCCTATCGATTCGAGTAGAACTGGTGTCCTCGATACGCGCGAGCGCGCAGTTGATGAATACCATGGAGCAGTCGCCCACGAAGGACCGCCCCGTCCGCCTGGACGAGGCCGTGTCAATCGCCATCCAGCTGCAGCAGAACGAGCAGTGGACGGCGGCGACCGACATCTACCGCAGAATCCTCGACGTCGCGCCCGACTATGCGGACGCCGTGCATTACTCCGGCGTGCTGGCCCATCAGCAGGGGAGGAGCGAGCAGGCCGTTGCGCTGATCGAGCGAAGTCTCGAGCTCGAGCCCGACCGGGCGGATTGGTACAGCAATCTCGGTATCGTCCTGCGTGATCGGCTGAAGCTGGAGGACGCGACCGTCGCGTTCCAGCATGCGATCGCGCTCGATCCGAATCATGCCAATGCACACAACAATCTCGGTGTGGTCCTGAGAGCCCAGGGCAAGGTGGTCGAGGCGGAAGCGGCCTATCGAGCCGCCATTCGTGTGGATCCCGGGCACTCAGACGCGTACACCAACCTGGGCATCCTGCTGAACGGCCAGAAGCGGACGCAGGAAGCGGTCGTCTGCTTCTGTAAAGTCATCACGTTCAGGCCGAAGCACCCCGAAGCTCGGAGACTGCTGGCGCTGGCGCACTGCACCCTCGGCGAGGTCGACAAAGCGGTGGAAGTGTTCGAAGAATGGCTCGAAGAGGAGCCGGGCCATCCCATTGCGCTGCACATGCTCGCGGCGTGCTCCGGTCGCGATGTTCCGGCACGCGCCTCGGACGAATTCGTCGAGAAGACCTTCGACAGCTTTGCCGCCAGCTTCGATTCCAAGCTCGCCAAGCTGCTGTACCGCGCCCCGGAGCTGGTCGCGGGGATGCTGGCGGACTCGGGTATCGAAGCGTCGAAGAGCCTCGATGTCCTCGACGCGGGATGCGGCACCGGATTGTGCGGCCCGCTCGTCGCGCCGTACGCGCACCGGCTGGTGGGCGTCGACCTGTCCGCGCGTATGCTGGCTCAAGCCCGGGCAAGGACGGTCTACGACGACCTCTTCAAAGTTGAACTGACCGCCTACCTGCGCGATAACCCCGGGGCGTTCGATGTGATTGTGTCGGCAGACACCCTCGTCTATTTCGGACCGCTCGAAGGCGTTGCTGCGGCTTCGGCGGACGCGTTGCGCCCCGGCGGACGACTCATCTTCACCGTCGAGGAAGCCACCGAAGACGACGCCCCAGCGACGTATTGCATCAAACACCACGGCCGTTACAATCACCGTGCTGCCTACGTCGAGCGCGTGCTCGTCGACGCAGGTTTTGAAGTGAACATCGCACGCGCGGAATTGCGCGTGGAGTCCGGCGCCCCTGTCGCAGGTCTGGTGGTGACGGCGACAAAACCCGCGACGCCCATCGGGAGCAACGCATGCCTAGGGTGATGGAAATCACCACGCCGCTCGGCGCCGACGTGCTGCTGTTCCATGGCATGCACGCGCGCGAGGAACTCGGCCGGCCGGGGGAGTATCAGCTCGATCTCCTGAGCGTCAAGGGTGACATCAACCTGGATGACATCCTGGGCAAGAACGTCACCGTCAAGCTTGCCCTGCCCGACGATGCGACGCGGTATTTCAACGGGTACGTGACGCGGTTCTCTCAGGGGGGGATGTACGGGCGCTATCACCGGTACTCTGCCGTGGTGCGGCCGTGGCTCTGGTTTCTGACGCGCACCGCGGACTGCCGGATTTTTCAGGACATGACCGTCCCGGATATCGTCAAGAAGGTATTCGGCGATCACGGGACCGCCGATTTCAAGCTCGAGCTGACCAACCCGTACCGCAAGTGGACCTATTGCGTGCAGTACCGGGAGACCGACTTCAACTTCGTCAGCCGCCTGATGGAGGAGGAAGGCATCTACTATTACGTCAAGCACACCGACGGCCACAACACCGCGGTGCTCACCGATTCCTACAGTGGGCACGGGACGTTTCCCGGCGCGAAAGAGATTCATTTCATCTCGCCCGAGAAGCTCGCCAGGCCCGACATCGAGCACATCAGCAGCTGGGACTTCGGGCGCGACATTCAGCCGGGCGTCTACGTGCACGACGACTACGACCTCGAGCGGCCGAGCGTCGAGCTCCAGACGAAGAAGGTCGTGCCCCGCACGTACGCGCCGAGCAACTACGAGGTGTTCGATTATCCCGGGCACTACCTGCAGAAGGCCGATGGCGAGCAGTACGCGGGCGTGCGCATCGACGAGTACAGCAGCCAGTTCGAGGTCGCGCATGCCGCGACCAATGCGAGAGGGCTCAACGTCGGCTATCTGTTCACGCTGCTCGATTGCGGGAGGGCGGATCAGAATCGCGAGCACCTGGTCGTCGCGGCGAGCTACGACCTCCAGTTCAGCGATTACGAATCGATACCGGATCGGGGAGGGGCCAGCTACAGTTGCAGCTTCGTCGCCATGTCGAGCAAGCAGCAGTTCCGGCCGAAGCGGAGCACGCCGAAGCCGTCCGTGCAGGGGCCGCAGACCGCGGTGGTGGTCGGGCCGGCGGGCGACGAGATCTACACCGACAAGTTCGGGCGCGTGAAGGTGCAGTTCCACTGGGATCGGCTGGGCAAGAAGGATCAGAACAGCTCGTGCTGGATTCGCGTCTCGCATCCCTGGGCGGGCAAAGGGTGGGGCTCGGTTGCCACGCCACGCATCGGGCAGGAGGTGATCGTCGATTTCCTCGAGGGCGATCCCGATCAGCCGATCATCACCGGGCGTGTGTACAACGCCGAGCAGATGCCGCCGTATGAGTTGCCGGCCAATATGACGCAGACGGGCATCAAGACCCGCAGCAGTAAGGGCGGCAGTCCTGACAACAACAATGAGATTCGCTTCGAGGACAAGAAGGGCTCGGAGCAGCTCTTTATCCACGCGGAGAAGAATCAGGACATCGAGGTCGAGAACGACGAAACGCACTGGGTCGGGCACGATCGCAAGAAGACGATCGATCACGACGAGATGTACCACATCAAGCACGATCGCACCCGTCAGGTCGACAACGACGAGAACATTACGATTAACCGGGATCGTTCTGAGACGGTTCACCGGAACAAAGTTATCCAGATCGACGGTAACCACTCCGAGAATATCGACGGCGCGATGAGCGTCACCGTCGGCAAGACGCTTACAGAGAACGTTCTGATCAACTACGCGGAGACTGTCGGCGGTGCCATGGAGATCACCGTCGGTGCTGCGCTGGCCATTACAGTTGGCGCGCTCATGTCGGAGGCAGTCGGAGGTTCAAAAACCGAGTCGATTGGTGGTTCGAAAACGGAGAGCACCGGAAAAGACAAGACGCTGCAGATTGGCAAGAACCTGACCGAGTCGATTAAGGACAACCAGACGGTCACGGTTGGTAAGGACTTCAAGGAGAACATCACGGGACAGCACGTCGTCGAAGTGAAGAAGGAGGCGATGCTGACCGCCAAGAAGGTGCAGATCACCGCTGATGAGGAGATCAGCCTGAAGACAGGCGATGCGTCGATCATCATGAAGAAGAATGGCGACATCACGATCAAAGGCGGCAAGATCACCGTCAAGGGCAGCGGCGATGTCGTGGTAAAGGGCAGCAAGATCGCGGAGAACTGAGAAAATGGCCAGCCAACCGATACGCATACAGCGAGATCCAGTTCTGGATCTGAGCGATTTCAACGAGGCCCGACTAGGCCGTATGGTCGGTATAGACGATCAGGGTCGTCCCTTCGTCAGCTTCAAAGGCGGTCCCGTCAAGCCGGTCATCGCTCGTGTGGCGACGCAGGATCCGCCACCAAATGACATTGACCCGGCGGAAGGGGTGCCGGTCCTGCTGATGTTCGAGGAGACCGATCCGAAGCGGCCCATCATCGTGGGTTTCGTGCGTGAGGCGTTCTCCGCGAGAACTCCTGGAGCCCAGATGACGGTGCTTCCAGACAAGACGCGGGCCATCGAACTGAATGGCAAGGCCCTCATTTTCGAGGGGCAAGAGGAGATCGTTCTGCGTTGTGGCCAAGGCTCGCTGACGATTCGCGCCAATGGGCAGATTGTCGTAAAGGGCACGCGGCTCGTGAGTCGTGCTTCGGAAACGAACAAAATCCGCGGCGCCTCGGTTCAGATCAACTGATCGAACCGTAGCGTCGTGGCGTGGAGTTTGGTATGCCGGTGACGGTGGGCGTCAATTTCATGTCGGTGGTACACGCCGGAAGCAACGGCATCACGACGGCGTTTCCCGACGTTTGCAAGACGCCGGCACCGCCCGCGCCGCCGATACCGATTCCGTACCCCAACATTGCCAAGTCGTCCGACACGGCTAAGGGCGCGTCTACAGTCAAATGCGACGGCAACCCTGTGTGCGTGAAGGACTCCAACTTCATGGTAAGCACCGGCGATGAAGCGGGCAGCCTGCTCGGCGTGGCCTCCAACAAGATCAAAGGAAAGGCCGAATTCGTGAACTTCTCCTTCGACGTGAAGTTCGAGGGCAAGAACGTGCCGCGGGCTATGGACCTAATGCTCCATAACGACAAGAACACGCCGCCTTTTCCGGTGATCCAGGGGCCGGTGATCGCCATGGGCGATGACAAGGGCACCTGCTACTTCTGCGGCAAGCCCCTGTGACCGAACGGGCGGCGGAGGCTCCGCTCGTGATTGGCGTCGGGATGGTGGGGGCCCTTGGCGCTGATGCCGTGACGAACTGTGCCGGATCACGGGCGGGGATCAGCCGTTCGAGCATTGTCGAGCACTACCGGCTTCGTTCCCCCGTCGATGGGAAAGAGGAGCCGGTCGTGGGTCATCAGGCCAGCCTGTTCACGCGCGGGTTCGAGGGCGACTCCCGACTGGTGCGGCTCGCACAAGGTGCGCTGCTGGATCTTTCCGCCCAGCTGCGCCGTATGGACTGGAGGCAGTGGCGGCATCGATTCTATCTATCGCTGCCCGATGTGCGTCGGACCTCCTTGGGCGGCGAGCTGATCGCGGATGAGGAGGTGCGTCGGACGTGGATGGACGCCGTGACCGCGCGTGAACACGGGGACGAGACTCACCAGACGTCGAATCAGCTGCGCGCTCGACGGACGCTTGACCAGGCGGCAGCGCTGGCGCGCTGGCCGGCCGAGCCCGTATTCACCTTCGCCAGCGTCGCCGGACACGCGGGCGCCGTGGCGGCGCTGAGCGCGGCGATCGCGGACGTCGCGGCGGCGCAAACCGATATCGCCATCGTTCTCGGAATCGACTCGCTGCTGGATGAAGAAACGCTCGAATGGCTCTACATGTGCGGTCGGCTCAAGTGTGACGCCATGCCGGCTGGCTGCCAGCCAGGAGAGGCCGGGGTCGCGATCGCGTTGACGTCCGGCTCGGTCGCCTCCGAGATCGGCGCCAGCCCGCTGGCCGTCGTCGGGCCGCTGGCGGAGGGGAGTGAAATCCGGTCGTTCCTGTCAGCGACCTCAGCCTCCGGCATCGGCCTCGCCGAGGTCGTGGCGGGATCGTGGACGGGCGCGGATGTCGACACTCCGTGGATCGTGTCGGATCACAACGGCGAGTTCTACCGAGCCATGGATTGGGGGCATGCTCTGGTTAGGCTGCGAGCACAGTTCGAGGGGTTCGCCGACCCGATTCTGTGGTACCCGGCGCTCTCGTTCGGGGATACCGGCGCGGCAAGCCCGTTGGCGGGGATCTGTGTGACGGTGCGCGCCTGGGCCCGCACCTACGCGCCGGCGCGGACGGCGGTCATCGCGGCTGCTTCCGATGGGCCTGAGCGTGCGGCGCTGCGGCTCGCCAACCCGCGATTCCACTGACAGGAATTCGAAAATGGCGGCCGACGAGCACAAACGTGGCACACGCAAGGCGAACTTCTGCACGGTTCCATCGACGTCGCCTTGCAACGACGTGGCGGGATGCGCCAACTATCGAACCGTGTGCAAACCCAGTTGGTCCAACTTTCAGTTCGTGACGCTACGTAAGGAGGCCGAGACGGGTATCCTCAAGCCGGTGAGCCGAAGCTATGAAGCACATCACCTGCTTCCGGTGGCGTGCGTGACGGACCGGTTTCTGGGCGATGATGCGACGATCCGTCCAGCGGTCGAACAGACCGAATGGTGCATCAACAACGCCGACAACATGCTCGGGATGCCGTTGTGGGGCCTCACCGTCAAGTGGTACTGTTCGCTTACGGCGCTCGGGGGATCGATTGTCGCCAACGTACCGCCGCCGCCTTTTCTGAATATTCCTCAGCACGATTTCAATCACAATCGCTACAACATTCAGGTCAAGGAAGCGCTGAAGAAGATTGCGGGTGAGGTGACGAAGGCCGACCACAAATTGCAGGGCCAGGCCCTGCAATCGCGGCTCAACAAGGAATCCGGTCGGATGAAAGTGGATCTCGAGACGAAGGGTATGCGCAAGGGGGGGACCCACGAGGGCTGGAAGCTCGGGCAGCAGGGAAAGACGGAATGGAATCAGCCGTTTTCGATGGCCCCGACCGGCGAAGAAGACGAGATCCCGTTCCCCGTCAGGAGCTTCGACGACAAGCTGGCCGCGTGGATCGAGCGATTGAGGCGCGGCATCGTGGGATCGTGAGATGTCCGATAACTACGTGATTTGGAAATACAAGCATGTGCGATCCGCCGCCATATTGAGCGACGCGAAGGGGCTCGACCGTGTATTCCGGCTGAAGGAAGGTGTGCCGCTGCTACACGAACTGTCGGGCTCCGTCACGTTCGATATGGACCCGGACTTCCCGACCGATCTGCGGCTGCTCGACAACATGCGGAACATCGACAAGCTGGCGGTGACGTCGAAGCGCCTCAAGGAGGCAATCGAAGCCAAGCAGGTAACCGATGTCGAATACCTGCCGGTGTCGATAATCGATCACAAGGGCAGAACCGCGAGCAGCGACTGCTTTGTCGTCCATCAATTGAACTCTGTCGACGCCATCGATCGCGAGCGATCCGTGTTCGAAATGAGCGACATAGTTCCGGAGGACATCGACGTCATCCAGAAGCTGGTGCTCGACCCCGAACGAATCCCTAGGCACCGGCACATGTTCCGATTGAAGAACTTCGGTGAGCTCATTCTGGTTCGACGCGATCTCGCCGATGCCCTCAGCCAGGGAGGCTTTACCGGCCTGACGTGGCAGGAGATCGAGACTTATCCGGGCTGATCGTGGAGGAGTCATTCGACTCCTAGGCAGGCAGCGCTGACCCGTGAAACTGACAGACTATCTGGACGACCTGTCGTATGACATCGGCTTCTGGCTGGCCGCGTTCCAGAATCCCGATTATCCGCCCGCCGCGCTCGGCGACGTCGGCGTGCAGGTGTCCGCGAAATTGCGCGCCGCCGGTATCATCACCCTGCTGGCCAAGGGCGACAGCGACGCGTTCTTCCACAACCTGATCCGCAGCGCGCGCTGCCGCATCGCGTACCTGCAGCGACTGCGTGACGTGAACATTGACGACGATCACCATCAGGCGTCCGGCCGCGTGGATCCGTTCCTCGACGCCGCCGCAGCGGCCGATTTCGATTCCGCTCGCCAGATTCTTGCCCTCTCTCCGCGTGAGTGGTTCCAGGGCCACGAGTACGAAGACGACTTCTGCTACGCCCAGATTGTTCACGGGCTTATCATGGTGCCGACCGACATCACCCGTCTCGAGAGCCTCTTCGAGCGCTATGAACGCGTGCTGGAGGGGCAGGCCGATGCCCGCCCGAGCGTGTGCCGCGCCATCGCGCATCGGGATCAGACCGCGTTCGACGAGGCGTTCGAAGCGTTACTCGCGCAACGCACCCGGCATATCGAGGTAGAAAAAGCGCGCAAACGTATTGAAGAACCAACGATGATGGCAGAGCGTCAGGTGTATGTCGAAGGTCTGGCGCTGCTGCAGATCGCCACTCGGCTGAAATTCTCGACGCAGGCCGAATACATCTACTGTCCTTCGTTGGCCCGCGTTCCGATACAGAAACCCTTCCCCGGCGAATAGCGGAACCACCGATGCCCCATCCCGAGGTGCGGAATCACACGCCCTTCGCCTACGAGTCGGTGGTGCTGACCGACGAGGAGGGGGTCCCGCAGTTCGTCCCCGTGGTGCAGGCCTCCTTCTCGATTGAGGACTCCCGTGAGCTGTCGCTGCTCGAAGAGCAGCCTGAGGTGAATGTTGGCGGCGAATGGTACGGCGATCCGGTCAGCACCAGTCTGAAGCTGGAACCGCAGATCGCGTTCGTCAAACCGGCCACCGACGTTGTGCTTCGCGGGCACGCGTACGCACCCGCGCCTGGTGCCACCGAGACACAAGTCGGTATTCGCGTCGGCCCAGTGAGCAAGGTGGCGCGAGTAATTGGAGACCGATACCTCGTGAGGCGTTCCGGCACGATCGGAGTGTCCGCCACACAACCTTTCGAGAAGATTCCGTTGGTCTATGAGCGTGCATTCGGTGGCTGGGATCGGCGAGATCCGGATCCGACGCAACATCGCTGCGAGATGCGCAATCCGGTCGGCGTCGGTTTCCGTGCGAATGCGATCGCCGACGACGACCAGGTGCCCCTGCCGAATATCGAGTACGCGGAGCATCCTTTCCGCGCGTACGGCGATGCGCCGCCACCAGCCGGATTCGGGTTTCTGGCCGCGAACTGGGCGCCTCGACTCACGTTCGCGGGCACATACGACGCTGCCTGGGACCGGCAACGCAAGCCCCTCCTCCCGCTCGACTTCGATCGACGGTTCTTCAACGCCGCCTCGGTTGGACTGGTTACGCCGGCCTATCTGCAAGGTAACGAGTCCGCGATCGTTATCGGTGCCTCTCCTCGAGGTCGGGTCGCGTTCGACTTGCCAGGTATACCGCCGCCGAAATGTATCGTCGAGCTCCGTGGTCGCAAGCGTGTGACACCCGCCGCACACCTGGATACAGTCATCGTCGACATGGATCGGCAGGTGTTAACACTGACGTGGCGATCGCATTTGCCAGTGAGAAATGGCCCGCACGACGTGCTCTCGGTCGAAGTGCGCTCCATAGAGATGGAGTAGAACCGGAATGGCCACCTCGTTGCGACTGTTCCAAGTTAGGCTCTACGAGGAGCATCTCGAGGAGGCTTCGTTTCTGTACGGGCAGTGCCGCGCGCTCCTCCTGCGTCAGGAGATTTCATGGTTGCAGCTGGGAGCCTTCGAAGAGCGGCTTGAGGCACACATTGACGCACTAATGGTCGGGGAGAAACTCGCCCTCGAAGTGTGCCGCAGACGCGCCGTTGAAGGGGACGTCGGGGAATTGTTTGCGGCTGTCTCCGTATTCTGCCGCTACGCGGAGGCGTCCGTACTCGCTTCACTCCTGCGGGATCTGGACTATTCGGATGCAGAGCGCTCGCAGGCTGTCGCGGATGCGCTCAAGCACGAATTACCTGATGCATGGCGCGAGCACTGCTTGCATGCGATCAGCCAGGGCGACGGCCCGCTCCTCTCTGTTCTTGGCGCCGTCGTGGGCCATCGGCGATTGCCGCAGGCGGGTGTCCTGCTCAGCGCGCTTGAGCGCTTGTCGTCCCCAGCCGAACACCGCGCGCTGCTTTGGGCCATCGGACGTACACGTCCGAAGGGGGCCGCGGCGGCCATTCGACCTTTTTTGCAGTCGACTGCGCGACCGGTTCGCGATGCCGCGCTACGTGCTCTGTTGCGCCTGAATGACCCCGAGGTGGCCGGCTATCTGTACGGTCTTGCGGACGCGCCCGAATGCCCACACGTGGAACTGGGGCTGGCCGGCGGCCGGTCTGTCGTATCTGCGCTGGTGGAAGCCGCTCGTGCACCGGGCGCATCGCCGGACGTCGTCATCGCGCTGGGATTGCTAGGCGATTTAGCAGCTGTTCGTCCGTTGATCGGATTGCTTACCGTAGAACCACTTGCGCAGTCCGCAGCCGAAGCTCTGTACGTCATCACCGGCGCTCTGCTGTCCAGCGATGTTCGGATTCCAGAGACAATGACCGAGGATGAGATGTTCGACGATGAACTGACTGTGTTTCGACAAACGGGTGCTGTCCCTGGAAGGGGCGACGGCCAGCCTTACGTGAGCAACGAACGCCGGTTGTCGAGAGACCCTTCAGCGTGGACAGATTGGCTGGAGGCTAACGCCGCGCGTTTCAGTTTGGATCGCCGTTATCGGCTCGGGCAGCCCTACGATCCCACTGTGCTCCAGCAGTGCCTTTCCTCCGCACATTATCCGCAGTCATGGCGCGGTCTGGCCGCTGAGGAATTACTGGTGCGTTACGGCACGGATTTGCCATTTGAGACCGACATGCCCGTGGTGCAACAGATCCGCGTGCTGCGAGACGCAGCGGCGGCGGTGGCGCAAGTCGCCAGGACCGTGGAGCCGGGTTGCTGGTATGTCGGCGGTCGACTTGTCTGACTCGTTGGGTGGTCGTCGATGTCAAGCGCTGCGTGGCGGCAGCAGGGGTTACCTCGCGCGGGTGTCATGAGCCTTTTATGGCGGTGAAGTACATCTTCGCGGCGCTCGCCGCCGTTTTCCTATTGCTGGCATTCACCCGCCTCGCGCACAAGGGCGCCAAAGCACACCCCCAGGGCCGTACATGGTTGTTGATTGGCATTATCTTTGGCGCCGTGAGCGCCTGGTTGTTTTATCAGAGCTAAAATTTAGCCTGCTGCGGCACCCGAGCGCATTGCGGGCGAAACACCCGTGGAGGGGTCGTGTAGGTCGGATCAAACAGGCTCGGGCGCTTGCTGGCGGGCGATCTGGATCAGGCGCTCCTTCAACGGGTCTGGCAAGCGCGCAATGTCCTCCACGTTGACGACCTCCTCGAAGGCGTCCATTCCCGTCAGCTCGGCGCTCTCGACGACGACTGAGTCCGGCGGGCGTTCGGTGGAGATCCCCACGCCGATTCGCGTCATCGGGAGGTCGCCGAATTCCGGCGACGTATTTGTCGTGACTGGAAAATGAAGCCCCTCGAGGATCTGCATCACGCCGGGTCGATGCTTCATCACGAGATGGATGACGAGATAGCTCAGAATGAAGCGCTGCAACTCGTCGCCGCGCACCTTCTGATCCAACATCTCCTGCAGCCGGGGAGGCGCAAAGCCCGTATAAGTCAGCACCCAGGTCAGCGGCGACCGCACGGTAATGTTTTTGGTGCCTGAGCCTGTCTGCGCGATGTGGACGTAGTCGACTGGCGTGAGCTCGAGGCCGACGTTCGGGAAATTGAACGGGGGCGTCATCTCGCGCCGTAAATTCAACGGTTTCGTGGGGGCCACAGTGTCATAGAGCGCCTGTAGCTCTTTGAAGACCTGGTCAGCTTTGAGGCTCGGTACCTTCGGAGCGCCCTGCATGTAATCGCCGAAGACGGTCTCAGGCCGCAACAACGGCGTCAGCGTCGTCAGGTACGTCGTGACCTGTCCACGGACGGTGTCGGCAATCGCGCGCGTCAGCTTTCTGAGCACGAGAAGCGACGTGATGCTGTCCCGTCCGGTCATGCGGGAGACTCCGTTCTGATGGCAATTGGAGTGAGGTCGGGGCAACCCCGAAGCGGGGCTCAGCTTATCGGCCGATGTCGGCCTTGTCAACGAACACCCATACATCGAATGCAGGAGGGGCGCACCCGGCTTTCTGAGCGTCGGGACGAGTGAGATGCAGCGACAAGACCTGCGATTTTCAGCGTCAATTAGGATCGCGCCCTGCAGTGGCTCTGTGGTAGCTTGCCGCATTGCCGAGCGGACGAATGGACTCGGATGCATTGTTCATCCTCGGAGAAGGTGATGGGGGGATTTCAGCTACCTGGACCGATATGCCGTTTTCTGGACGCGCTGGAGATCGATTCCGGAACGCTTTGTCGTAGCGCATCGCCAACCCCTGGGCCGCAGGGTGTTGCTGCCAAGAAGGGTCATGGCGCTGCTGCCAAGAAGAAAAGTGTCGCGGCCACCCCAGCTGTGGTCGTGGAGCATGTTCTGAAAGACCTGGACACGTATATTGGCAGCACGGATTACGCGAATGTGGATGGCAAATACGAGTGTGCAGCGTTCCCACAGCACAAGGAGGTCGCTGCGGCTCCTAGTACAACAAGCTGGAAGCCAGGGCCACATGTTGAACCCGGAACCACTATCGCAAGAGGGACATGGGTCGCGACGTTTGTTGATGGTAAATACCAAGGCCACGTCGGAGCGTTCGACTCCATGGATAAAGATGGAAACCTCACACTCATCGATCAATGGAAGGGGCGTGACCAGGTTGATAGAACGACGTACCACGTTAAGAAGCAGCCCTACGAGGGAAAGATCAGCAACGACCCTTCCAAGTACTACGTAGTCTTATGGTGAACCGCACGCGGAAGGTAAACACGATCCTTGGTTCAATCCTGGCTCTCTCTGTGCTGCCTTCGGGGAGTTGCGAGGCTGCTCCTCTCCCGAACTGCCCTCCAACACTCAAAGTCTCCCAATCCGGTCAATCTGTGCCGAAGGACTGGAATCAGGTCCCCTTCGCCGGTTCACAGAGACTGACGCGCGTCGCATTCCGCCTATCCACGGATCCCGGAGAACTGCGTCCGGATGATGAGCGCAACGCAGGCAGTCAGCGAACCCTTATTTGGAACGTTGAGGGTCTGAAAGGACTCGAGCAAGTCTGTGAGTACTCGGGAACGCTGGTGCGGCTCGTTCGGCCCGTTCCCGGTGTCGTAAAACGGTGCGAGGTCGGAATTAGCACTGCTGGGCAGGGAGCTGGGACTCTCGCGATCTCAACTCGATGTGACTAAACCGGTTGGCTACCGGTGGCCCACCGGATTCAACCACCTGCTGGCCGCTTCATCACGGTTGGTGTGAGCAGAAGCGTTCCCGCGGTGGGGTCGCACACGTCGACAAATGCAGGGTGATAGTAAGGGCGTCACCGGCGCCTTAGCTGAGTCGGAAACTTCCCGAGACTGATTTTGAACGACCGAATTTAAGCCAGCACGGCTACCAGCGTCAGCGCATCCTCGCGGCGCACTACCTGTGCCTGCTCAACCCCGGCACGCCGCTCTTCAACACGAGCGCGCCGGCCTGGCGGCAGCAGAGGCTGCTTGCACAGATGAAGTGATGCGCAAGGGCGACCAGGAGGGCCGATCTCCTGACCGGGTTACCGAAACAGTTCGAGCAACGTCACCTCGAACCCAGGCAGTTGCGGCGTTGTGAGCATCTCCCCCTGCTCGGCACTGAGCTCCGCCACACGCGAGAACGCACCTTCGGCCGTCGAGCGGTACACCTTCACCACATCCTGCTCCGGATCGACCAGCCAGTACTCCCGCACGCCACCACGCTCGAAGAGCTGTCTCTTGGTCTGCTCGTCGACCTTCCGCGTGCCCTGAGACAGGACCTCGATCACGATCGCCGGCGCGCCGCGCACGTGCTTGTCGGTGAGGGTCTCACTCTGATCCGCGGCAATGAACAAGAGGTCGGGCTCGACAACGTCATGGTGGCTGAAGACGACATCGAATGGCGCCACGAACGCTTCCCCGGCGTCAGGATGGTCCCGAAGGTACAGGACGAACGCCGCGTACAGGCGACCGACGAGCCGCTGATGCCGCGTGTTCGGACTCGGTGTCACGTAGTGCTCGCCGTCGATGAGCTCGTGCCGGCGCCCATCGTCCGGGAACAGCAGGAAGTCGTCGTAGGTGAGGCGCGTGTCCCGCCGCACAGGCTGCATCGCCTTCTCCCCTTCCATGCCGAGAATCGTAGCATCGTCCCGGCTCGTGGGTTGGAAACGCCGTGCCGCCTCGAGGCGCCCAAGAATGGGCGGCCCGAAACGAGCGAAGAGCTGTCGCGGGTTTCGAACGTCGCAGGAATTGCGGCGCATCACGAACACGACGCTGCGGATTTGGAGAACCCCCTCCGCGCCATTCAACACGAGCGCGCCGCCCTTGCGACGGCTGCACGTTCCCCACCCCGCGTCGTGACGCCGCGCGCGTACCATCTGCTATGCTGCCCTCTTCATGGCTATCGCAGAGACGCCGTCAACCGCACGTATCTTGGGAGCGATCGCGCGTGCGACGCCGCGGTTGAAGGTGCTGCTCCTCTTCGGATCGCGAGCACGCGGCGATGCGTCGGAACACTCCGACTGGGACTTTGGCTATCTCGCCTCCGACGATCTGGACCTGCCCGCGCTGCTGGCGTCCCTGGTGACGGCCCTCGCGACCGACCGTGTCGACCTGGTGGATCTGGATCGGGCGAGCGGCTTGCTCCGTTTTCGCGCCGCTCGTGACGGAGAGACGGTATTCGAGGCGTCCGAGGGATTGGCGGACCGGTTTCGATTGGAAGCCGCCAGCTTCTGGTGTGATGCCTACCCGGTGCTCCGCGCGGAGTACGAAAGCATCCTCGCCGAACTGCCGCGATGAGCGTATTCGACCGAGCGGTGCTGGCCGAACGGATGATGGCGGTCGAGCGGCACCTGGCGCGTGTGGCGGCCAGACTGCCAGCCTCGCCGACTGATCTGCAGCCGTCGACTGACGCGTCCGACGCCGTGATCCTTCACCTTTGGCAGGCCACGCAGATTGTGATCGACCTCGCGATGGCCGCGTGCGTCGCGCTGAAGCTCGGAACACCCTCTAGCTACGCCGACGCCTTCAAGCGGCTGGGCGCGGCTGGCGTCGTTGACAACGACTTGTCGGATCGCCTCGTGCGCGCTGCTGGGTTCCGCAATGTGGTCGCCCACGCCTACGACACCCTCGACATGCGGCGCGTCCATCTGGCGGCAACGCACGGTCCGCTGGATCTGCGCGCGTTCCTCGCGCGCCTGCGAGACCGGTCGTCCGCCGACTAGGAGCGCCTATGATCCACCGTTCGAACTGGGACCGTGCAGATCATCGCGCTCGAGTTCAGCGGGCGCCCGGTAGAGATCAGATCTTTGGTCGCCCGCTCGTGGCGCATCGCGATTCGGGGTTCCGTGCGGCGGCGTGCTCCCGGCTAACCCTGCTGCATCTCAGCCAGGTTTGGAATCGCGTAGCGGGCGATGTCTGCGACACCGCTCGGGCAGTTCGGGATGAGATCCAGCCTGGGCCAGGCGTTCGGGAACATGACCGCAAATCGCGCCTCGAGCCGAATGAGGAAGAACGCCTTGTCGGTCACCCTTCCGGTTCCGTTCACCACGCTGGCCTTGCCGTCGACGTAGGGGTGGTTCAGACTTCGCTGCTGGGCGATGAGTGCCGTTACCAGTGGATCGTTGTCCTGACCGTTGCAGGCCCCAGTGATCTTGACATGACGGTAGATCGCCTTGTTCTCTGGTGTCGTCAGATGAAAATCGGCGGCCAGCGTGTAGTACCACTGCAGGAATGAGACGTCGGCGCTCATGCTGTTCTGTCCACCTTTGCCGACGGAGCAGTCAATGTTCCACATGAACTTGGGCCCGTAGATATAGGGTTTCATCCTGTCGACTCCTTGTTCGCTCACTCTGGCCAGTCCGTCACGTCCCTGAAACTTCGGCGTGCACCAGATGAAACGTTCGGGCCGGGGGTCTCGAACAGCCGGCCGCCAGCGTTGGCGAGCGCCTCCCTGTGTTTCGGACCAGGCGTCGAACGATGGAATGCCGTTTCTGAGGTATGTTTCTGAGCCGCATGATTCTCAACGAGAACCTCCGGTTCGACGATGTCGATTCCCAGGTCAAGCGGGCGTTCCTGCACACCCCGGACAGGGTGCTGCTCGCCCCGCGCGTGCGGCTCTACAAGTGGACCAATCGCTCGCTGATTGACGGGACTCGTATCACGCCGTGGTGGTCGTTTGTCGAGTCGACTCGCCTCCCGAGCGGAATGATGGCGGAAGGCTTTCGAATGTCAGAAGAGCGTGCGGCGCGACTTGGGAAAACTCACCGCGACTTCGCCCGCGCCCGGGCCGCGGTCTCCGGTCAGTTCGGCAACACGATGGCACACCTGCTTCTCATCGAGACCAATCAGCCGGTCTGGGGTTTCGCGGGTCAGGCGAGCGGTCAACGCGAGTTCGCGGACGATCGCCCCGAGTTCGCGCACGTGTTCCTGATCGGCGGGGCGCATCAGGTGTGGGTGCCGAATCTGACGCCGCTTCACGTAGGCCAGGTTTCAGTTGCAGAGGCCGGCTTCAGCCGGCCCTGAACGACCCAGTCGCCTGAGAGGTGAGCCGAAGACTCGTCGAGAGGAGAGGTGGCGTGGCTGCGAAGTACATCCTTGCCGGGCTCGGCGTACTGTTCACCGTGATGGGCCTTGCGCGCGGCGGCCCCTCGCATCCGCAAGGCCGCACCTGGCTGCTGATCGGCGTCATCTTCGGCGTGGTGAGCGCCTGGCTTTTTTATCGAGGGTGAAACTATGGGCCACGCTATCGTTCCAACCTCGACGGGTGACGGAGGGTCCTCAGGACCAGTGGACGAGGGCACATTGGCGCGCACGGCTTCACCGTCCCCTCTGTCCAGCGGCCACGCGTCTCTGGAGAATGGGATGTTCGGCCTTCGCAGCGTGCTGGCAACGTCCGCCGGCAGCAAGAACTTGCGCGTGCCGTACTTCTCGCAGCCAAACTCCAGGACCTGCCAATCAACCGTACTCAAAATGATGGCCGCCTACTTGGAGCAGACGATGTTCGTCGGAGGAGGCGCCGTCGCCAATCGATCGATTGAGGATATCTGGAAGGACATCAACGAAGACCCAAATCGACCGGCACAAGAGAAGAACGCTCACTCGAACATGAAGTGGTGGCTGGAGCAACGTTTCCCCATGCTGCGCGTCGAGTACACGACGACGAAATCAGAAGACAAGGCGATCCAGGTGATCGTCCGATCGATTGATGCAGGCTTTCCGGTGCTGATGAGCGTCAGCCACGAGCGCTCGAAGGGCCACATTCTCCTTGTGATTGGCTACACGAACTACTCACCTCAAGTGTGCACCGGCGAAGAGTTTGTCTTGATCGTTCACGATCCATACGGGGAGTTCGACCCCATACTCCGGTCAAAGCTCTTCGGCAAGAAGCAGTGGGGAATGTCGTTGTTGGACGGCAGCGAGGCGGCGGCCGGACAAGCGGTTCGATTGCCCATCACATCGGTCAGCCGGCATCGTTCCGGCGATCCAGCGCTCGGAACCTACTATTTGCTTTCGGCTTCCAGATAGACACCCAGGATTACGTCAACCGATCTCACGAAGCTCACGCGGCTCCGAAGCCTTTCCCTGGATCACAACATCACCGCACTGGCCGTAGCGCCGGAGGGCGAGAATCTGGTCGTAGGGGACGAGTCGGGCCGGGCACATTTCTTGTGCCTCGAGCACGCAGGCGCGTGAAATCGTGCGCTTCGGCTTTGTTTGACGCCCTGTTCCGGTATCGGCAGGCGGATTAAGATACGTCCGCGGTCGGGCGAGAATCGCGGAGGCGGCCCCTGCACGAGTTCCCGCGGAGGTGTGACGTGGCGCAATACAAGACTTACGGCAAGGTACTTATCGAAGGCGCTCGAGACTACGTCGCGGGCGTGACAGGCTGCCTCGATGTCATCGATTCAATCCCGGACGGCAAGAAGCTCCTGCAGCACATCTGCGCCAGGACATACGTAGTGACCATCCAGGACACGACGAGCGGAAACGCGTGCGCGGCGCAGAACTGGTCCGCGTTTCCCCTGATGCTGATTGCGCTCAAAGACAAGCAAGTCGTGAACTTCCGGTCCGAACTGAACGTCGCGATCAACAAAGCAAAGACCGGTGGGCTCACCCTGGAGCACCTCGCCCGTCAGCTGTCGATCGGCTTGACCCCAGCGACCTATCGTTCGGCGGCC
>Ga0209515_10004908_pt1 | contig 17749 bp, 14 predicted proteins | sample Subgroupgradi54m_FD_187454 | JGI IMG/M metagenome (GOLD analysis project Ga0209515, IMG submission 187454) | Subsurface groundwater microbial communities from S. Glens Falls, New York, USA - GMW60B uncontaminated upgradient, 5.4 m (SPAdes)... ...
TAATTCCTCCTGGCTCATTTCGATTCTGTCCTCTCTCATGGCTTACCTCCAATCGGAGGCTATACCATGTTTACAAAGAGGACATTTCTACTTTGGTGAAAGAGGACATTATCACTTTGGGGTTACAGAGGGATGAAACGCGTCATTGCGAGGAGTCCCACAAAGGGACAACGCCAGTCAGTCAAACGGCGGACGGCCGCTTCGTCATCTGGCACCGAGCGGTCGGCTCGGCGAAGCAATCTAAGAGTTCTGAGATTGCTTTAGCACTGCTTGGAGCGCCGCTTCGCAATGACGGCGCGGGCTATGCTTGCGCAAATACTTCACGGGCGACAATACCCACCACGCCAAGCGCAACGGCATTTTCTCCAAAAGCAGAGGGTATAATTTTAACGTGCGAAGCTGCTTCTTCGACGGCCCACTCTTTAACAGCGGCTTTGATTGCATCCAGCAAAGGCGCACCGCAATCTTCGATACCACCGCCAATCACAACAATTTCAGGATTGAGCAGGTTGACAAGAAAAGCGATCTTCCTTCCCAAAGCAAAGCCGCCTTCTTCAATCACCTTAAGCGCGAGTGGATCTTTTTCTTTAACTGCTTTCACAAGTTCTTTAAACGTAATCTTCTTAAGGTCACCTCCAACCAAGTCTTTTAAAACGGAAGCGTTTCCCTTTGCTACCAATTCTCTTGCCCGCGCGGTCGTTCCAAGATCCATTTCCCACCGCCCGAGATCTTTGGCCATGCTCAAAATTTCTTCTCGTGAAGCTTTGAGGCTTGAAATGCCGAGCTCGCCTGCTGCGCCAGTTGCGCCTCGGTAAATTTCGCCGTTGACAATGATCCCGACGCCCACACCTGAAAACATATAAACCAGGTGTTTAACGTCTCGATCAAGACCGAGCCACTTTTCACCAAGCACTGCGGCATTAGCATCATTCTCAACGAACGTAGGAACGTTCAAGCGCTTCTCAAAAGTATCTTTAATGGAAAGACACACGGAGATGTCTTTTTCGCCGAGACTCTGGGGCCAACGAATGGTCCGGCCTCGTTCATCTATAATTCCGGGAATTCCAACGCCAACGCCAACTATTTTGGTTTTATCGACCTCGGACTTTTCGATCATTTCAGCAGCCAAATCCACCATCTGAAGAACGGTGGCTTCAGAATTCTCGGGCAACCGTTCGCGCTTAATCTCCGTGATGACATTGATCTCAAGATCAACCAGGACACCAACCATGTTGAGCATGTTGAGACCGACGCCCACGATGTAGCCGGCTTTCGGATTGAGCTCTACTAAAACGGGTTTGCGACCGCCGGTGGACTCATCGAGTTCGCCTTCGACCACAAGACCCGTCTTGATGTAGTGGCTGACATAATTAGAAACGGTAACGATATTCAATTCTGTAATTTTTGAAATATCGGTCCGCGAGATAGGTCCATTCTTCCGGATCACTTCCAAAATAGCCAGGTTTTTTCTTTCCTTATCAGTAAGAATCCTGTCTTTTAAAAGCATCTGCTTGATCACGGAAATTCCTCCTCTCTATTAAATAAACTTAAAAGCCGTTTGTTTCTTACTCCTTCGAGAATGTGACTTGATCTACGAAGACGGTTCCCTTCTTAGGGTTGGAGTTGATGTCATCGAAGACTACAACGAATTCACTTAAGGTGTTCCAGTTCTTCACTCTTCTGAACTTCTCAAAAGGAATGGAGAATTTCTGCCATTTGTCTGTTAAGCCTGCAATGATGAATTGGGATGGGGTTTTGGTGTCATCCTTAAGCTCAATCTTAATCCTTTTGGAGAAGCCATTGGTGGTATCCCCTCTCATGTAAAAATTAAGGGTGTTATAGGAGGTGGCATCAAGACCATTCAGTTTCATCCAGAAGCCGTTATAGGCAGGATTAGGTGAGTCGACGTCATAATCGAGTCTGATGGAATAACCTAGCTTATCTCCTGTGGCATCATCCTGTTCAAAGCTCATTTGGCAGCCTTGGGTTTCATCATTGGGATCCTTATCCCAGGAGCCAAAGTCACCGCCTAGATTATTGGGTTTATCGCCAGTGTTAAAGTCAGCGATGACAAGTTCGTTACCGGAAGGGGGTGCTGCGGGGACGGAAAACACTGGCCTCGCCCATAAAAGAGAAATAGGCACTACCAAAAATAACCACGCATAACGTTTCATTGTACTGCTCTCCTTTCTTTCCCACAAACCAGCACCCATCGGCATTTCCTCCCTAGAGCGCTGTGACAACCATATTTGTTTTTATGATTGCGCGTTTAGAACTAATTGATTGAAAAAGTTTCTTCTTTCAACAACACTTCACCTTGCTGACCGATCGGATCCGAATGAAATCTTTTTCGAATCACACCATCCTGTAGATAATTCGCGATCGCTAAAAAACTCATCGCCTGATCCAGCATGAGATATTGATGATTGACTGTTTCTTTCGTTACATCTACGGAGTCATAAAAACCATACTCTCCATAGATTTCAGGATATCGGGAAAGTATCTCGCGCAAATTCTGAATAGCCGCCTCAGGCCGTGTGGCTAAAGCCAAAAATGAAGCGTAAGGCGTTATCACCCCGCGGTCTGAATAGCCTTTTGCGCCCAACTGTGGGAGCCCATATTCCCGATAAATCCAATACTTTCCATTGCGAACGGCGCAGGGCGCAAGGCCCCACACCGGATATCCTTTTTCGTGAAGGGCATATTGAATCTGAAGGTCTGTCACTATTTCATTATTCTTGCCCAGACCTTTTGGCGCCAATTCCTGTTCTTTAAGAATGAGCGTTGGTGCCAAAAACTCAAAGAGCGATCCGCCCCAACTTGGAACAAACTTTTTACCTAAATACGTATAAAAACCTTCAAACACTTGAATGCCGAATAATGTTTGTTCCGTTCCCTGAGGAACTTGTTTTTGCCAATCCCATTCCACAGGAAGTGTTCGGTAAATCCGCGCCCAATGTTCCTTTTCAAGGTCGCCTTTGCCAATGGCAATATAACTTGCTAAACGCGCTTCAGTCGCAAGAAGCCCATAATGATACGGTGAAAAAAGACCTTTGTCGGCATCAAAGCCGAGTTTTAACTGTCCGTTAGACGAATCGTAAAACTCTGAGAAATCCAACCGCTTAAGGAATTTGGTTGCTTTCTCGCTAAATGCTTCGGGAAATGCCTGCCGAATGACGACGAGGCCAGCCGCTAGCCAACCGTTATCCACCACTGAAACGTATTTACGGGTAACGCGGAGATTATGAGTATTATAATAGTTATACCAAAATCCTCTTCCCCAACGGTCCAGCGATTCAAAAGAATCCAAACTTGTTTGAATATTCTTAAGCGCTTCTTCTTTTGAAATCAGAGAGAGATCATAAGCTGCAACGCTTGAAAGCCAATACAAAGCCAAATTCGTCGGACTCACATAACTGCCGATTCCAGGCCCTATCCCAACTCGCGCATGATCGACTGGGAATCCTGTCTTGCGATCAATCAGATTCTCAAAATATCGCCACGTATCCCGCGCAACTTCGGTCAAAAATTGCTTATCGTCTCGAATCTCAAGCAGCTGTTTTCGGCGCGCTTCGTCTACTTCCTCTTTTGGAAAACCAATGAGGTTGTCCTGATCCGACTTGAAAACAATTTCCGCAGGACCGAAAAAAGCAACTTCATCTAATGCTAAAGTTCCTTTCGCTTCCTTCGCACCGGCGATTAGAACAACTTCCAGCCGCTCGAGTTGATTAAAGTTAAGCGCTCGATAAGCACTTTTCGGAATAGCCACTTCAAGCCACCGTCCTTTAGGACCTATCCAAAGCCCTTTGGCGACTTTATTAACTTCCACGGCTACGTTTTTACCGCTGTCATCCCTCAGACCCACTGTGATTTTTCCAGGGAATGACTCAAAATCTTTTTTCCGAATCAGCAAAACAATAAATTCGGCTTGGCTTATATCAAATCCGTTGAGCGTCGTAAAAAAACTTGCCGTTTCATGAGGTGGTATAGCATAGTCAAATCTTAAGGATCCTCCGGCTTTAATCGCATCCTCTCGGTCCGGAAAAATTCGCAGTTCGGTTCCATTGTTTGAGAAAGTTTTCCACTCGGTTCCCAACTTGGTCTTGCCGACTCCAGAATTGAAGTCATCGACCGTCCAAAAGCGAGAAGTTGTGCCGGTGGTCTGCCCGACAGGAATGTTGCTGAAAATAGAGGCGGGCCGCTCACCCGCACATGCGGTTAAACTGACAAAGAACGATAGAAGAAGCCAAAACCTAATTCGCGGCAACAACGACAACCTTATTTTATCATTTCCAAAAACAAACGCCCTTTAAATCTAGGACTTTGCTCACCAATTAAAAGTTTTGTAAAAGTGTCCTAATTATAGAACTGCCAAAGACCTAAGTCAATTAAAATCACTTTCAAATCACTTTCATTCATTGAGAAAATAGCGGTCTTCTTTTGGACAATTTTAAAACAGTTTTACCCCAACACAACGTGGATTTGATGGGGCCCCTTTGTCTTGAGCGGCTTAATAAGATTGCCTTGTTGGGTTTTCCTATTTAAGGTAATTTTCGCTACGCCAGAAGAGACGTGCTTTGGATTCTCAACCGTAATCTCGTAAACGGACCCTCGGAAAAGGCGTTTGACTTTAAACCCGTTCCATTTTTTCGGAATGACCGGGTCAATCAAAAGTCCTTCGCGGATAGGGCGAATCCCGAGCAACCAATCCAGCACAACAACGGCATACCATGCTGCGGAACCCGTGTACCAAGTCCATCCGCCGCGGCCGTTGTTGGGAGAATCCGGACCGTCAACGTTACCTGGTGTCACATAAGGTTCGCAGTAATAAAGATCTGGCTCAAGACCACGCAGAGCAGGGTTGAAACTTTTATACACCTCATAAGCTTGCTCGCCATTCCGCATGATGCACTCAGCTTGCACAGCCCACGCGCCAGCATGTGTATAAAGTCCGCCATTTTCACGCACGGATGGCGCATAGCGAGTAATGTAACCGATGGTTGGATCTGTTTTGTCATAACCCGGTGTGAGAAGAAGCGGGCCATACTGCTTATAAAGCCACTTGGCAGCTGACGCCATGGATCGTTTGGCTTTCTCAGGCGTTGCCACTCCGGTAATCACAGCCCAAGTTTGACAATTCAAAAAGATTTTGCCCTGGTCTTGCGTTTTGCTTCCGAGCGGACGGCCGTCATCTCGAGTTGCGCCAAGATACCATTCGCCATCCCAACCGTGCGTATTCAAGGCACGTTTCAGATCTTCAGCTCTCTTCAAGTATTCGGCAGCTTTCTTTTTATCACCGCGCTCTTCCATAATGGGAGCAATGCGATTCAAAATTCCGTAGAGGAAATGGCCGAGCCAAATCGACTCGCCCTTCCAACGAATTCCCACATGACTTAGACCGTCATTCCAATCGCATTCGCCCATTAAAGGAAGTCCGCGCGGAGAAAAACGAGTGAACACTTTGTCAACTGCACGAAGGCAGTGATCGTAAAGCGTGCTTTCGGTCACTTCCTTTGTTTTTGGATCCGGCAAAAACTTGGCTTTGATATCGAGAATGGAATAATCCGCTGTTTCATCCAGATAGTTCAGCGTGATGAAATCAAGCCAGAGCAGGTCATCCGAACAATGCGTAATGGCTCCCATGTTCGTTCTATGATGCCACCAGTGGTAAACGGTGCCATCTGGAAATTGCTGCTCGGCATGAAGCATGATTTGCTTCTTTGCAAGTTCCGGTTTGCTTGAAAAGAAAATCTGGCAATCTTGTAATTGATCCCGAAATCCAAATCCGCCGCTGGATTGATAATAAGCGCAGCGTCCCCACAAACGAGCAGAGATCGCTTGATACTTCATCCAAATATTAGTCATGAAATTCATAGACTCATCTGGCGTTTCAATGTAAGTTGCGGTCACAAAAGAATCCCAAAGGGCTTTGGCTTTGGCAAGCTCTTGATCCGCGGTGCTTGGGTTTGAATACTTTTTGATGATCTCTTCAGCTTGCTCGCGATTCTGAGTGGAGCCAAGCGTAAAAATAATTGTCTTCGACTGTTTTGGCCCAAGTTCCACGTCCACTTGAAGACTCGCACTTGCATCACCCCACTTCCCTTCGGAATTACGAAGGCTTCCTTCAATCACTGCCTCGGGAGCGTGCGGTTCGCCGTAACGGCCAAGGAAAGATTCCTTATCACCATCATAAGCAACGGGTTTTGGGCTCGCTGCGTGAAAGCCTTGTAGTGGTCTCTCGGTCATACCGGTTGAAATAAAACCTGGGACAAGCGGCGCACGTTTCAAACCGTGAATGGCGCCATCTTTCCTATCAATCCACGTTTCAATAAATGTCTTGTGAAATTCCCGGTGGGTATCAGCCCAGTTCCCTAAACACCAATCAAAATAGGTAAAAACGCTCAAGCGGCGCTTCTTAGAACCTTCATTTGTGAGAACGACTTTCCAAACTTCAACCGGATCTTCGACACCTACAAAGATTGTTTTTTCGCAGGTGATATCATAAAGCCGGCTCGTCAAAACGGAATAGCCCTGGCCATGCCTGACTTCAAAGAAATCAAAATCCGGCCGGCAAGGTTTCCAAGTTCCGGACCAAAATTTTCCTGAATCTCTATCGCGAAGATAAATATATTTCCCCCAGCTGTCACGAATCAGATCTTGATCCCAACGGGTGATGCGTGAAAGATTGGAATTGTCGCGCCATGAAAAACCAGAACCTGTTTGAGTTTCGATAAGGCCGTAATCGCCGTTACAAATCACATTCACCCATGGGCGCGGTGTATCGGGCCGTGTGATCACGTACTCGCGACCATCGGCAGTAAAATAACCATATTTACTTTCAAATTTTTTTGCTTCTTTTTGAGAAGTCTTTTTAGTCTTTAAAGTTTTTCTCTTGCCTTCAAGCAACACTTGATCCATCTTGCTCCTTTTCCTTTCCATAGTCTGCTTTCAATTTTGAAAATGAGATGAGATCAATCCTTTTCCTTAAGCAATTGATCAATCTTTGGCACAATTTTTTGAACCGCCGCTTCGGCCGTTTCTTTTCCCGACTTCAATAAATCAAACTCGGGATTGATATATTTTGCCTCGATTTCACGCCATCTCGAATGGAACGGGTCAAACACAATATCGTTTACCGCTTCATTCAACATTTTTTTGTTGGCAGGTGGAAGCGGGCTTCCGGCCCAATGCTCTCCTAGTGCCACAGAACGGAGCGATGGTTGCGCAAGCCCACGCTCGGCCAGTTCGCCCTGAACCTCTGCGCTCGTAAGTGCCTTGACCACTTCCCAAGCTTCGCGCGGATGTTTTGAAGATCTCAAAATTCCGTAGCCGGTTCCGCCGCTTCCAAAATGACGTACCCCGTCCCGATTTTTAGGAAACATCGCGACGTCCCAATGAAAGGAATATTTGGCCCTAAGCGATGGCGTTTCCCAAATGCCAGACAAAAACATGGCGAGACGGCCGCTTGCAAACATTAAATCGACTCCCATGCCAAGATTGGCAAGGGCCAGAGGCGTTGGCATCACTTCATATTTATTAATCAGATCCGAATAAAACTGAAGTCCTTCTACTGATTTGGGATCATCCAACATCGACTTGGTCGGCGCTTTCACATCATCTACCAAAGCCCCGCCATTTCCATAAATGAAGTCCTGCCAAGCCCAACCGTAAAATCCATACTGCGTGATGCGGCCGCTAGCGTCTCGTTTGGTCAGTGCTTTTGCGATTCGAAGAAGATCATCCCATGTCCAACCGTCGGTTGGATAAGGAAGGCCCGCTTGGTCAAAAAGATCTTTGTTGTAAAAAACGCATGCGAATGGCGCAACGTCTCGCGGAATAGCATAAACCTGCCCTTTGACCGTGAAACGATCAATGATGGAAGCAAAAAAATCCTCGACGGAAAAATTTTTATCTTCTTTGATAAAAGGATTCAAACTCAGAAAAACATCTTTGGTGGCAAAAGTGACAAAGTAATTAACTTCTGCGGCGATGACATCGGGAGCGGCCCCGCCAGCAATGCGTGTCAGAATTTTAGAATCATAACCCGTGTACGGCGTGTGTTCGAATCTAATTTGAATATTGGGGTGCGTTTTCTGCCAGCCTTTCATCGCTTGAGTCACAATATCGATTTCTTCGGGAGACCCCCAAAAAGCGACCTTAACCTCCGCAGCTGAGGTGCCTTCTGCTTCAGCCGCCTGCTTTTTTTCACACCCTGACAAGAGAGGTAAGGTAAGGAGAAAAACAAGCAATAAGGTTTTGAGTTTCATAACCAGATTCTCACGCTTTGGTTTTTTTTGTCGAGGATTGAAATTTGGGGGTAGAAAGAATAGCTGAGTTCGGACCTTTGGCCCAAACGCGTTTTTTTTCTTTTACCTCAATTTCCTTTGTTGGGTAAAGATCATAAATGATTTCATTGGGTTGAAACCACAGTTTAATTTCCCGCTCGGCCTCTTCCAAACTTGCGGAGGCATGAATCACATTTTCGTAAACGCCTTTGGTGGTAATGCGGCCGTATTGACCGCGAATGGTGACGGAATCTGCTTCCTCAGGATTTGTTGCGCCGGTAACTGAACGAACCTTTTGGATGGCATCCGGTCCTACATAAACCATCGCCATCACTTTTTTGCGCGGATGATATTCACCCATAATGTATTTGATGACTTCTTCGAAAAAAGGTTTTTGTCGGAGAGCTTTGTAATGTTCCTCGGCTAATTCGCGGGAAACGTGGAGACATTTTGTAGCAGCAATCTCAAGCTTCGTCTCGGAAAGACGTGTCAAAATATTACCGGTCAGAGACTTGGATAAGCCGTCTGGTTTAATCAGGACAAGGGTTTGTTCGCGAACACCAGCGCCATTTGCCATAACTAATAGTTTTTAAAAGGGTTTGAATTATAACACAAGAAGTTACAAAGTCAACGTTCCGCAATGGCGTTCGCAAAATTTTTGAAACTGGATCTATTTTAAGAACTTGCGTGAATGAACGCAAGAAGTTTCAAGTAACGAATTTTAGGAGCTTCGCGCAGAAAATTTTTTTTCTCTTTGCCGATCTAATGATGCTTTCAGCGCTCGGGCGAATTCATTGGAAAGTTGATTGCGGTGAACAAACGTGTTGTTATTTTCGTGAAGACGCCTTTCGAGCACAAGATCTTCGATCCAAACGGTCTTCAAGTTTAATTCCTTAGCCTTCAGATACCAATCGAGGAATTCGGTGACTTGCCATTCCGATTTAAAATAGCCAACTTTCAAAAATGAGGCTTTTTTAATGAGCATCACACCCGGGCAAATACCGCCGATCGGCTGCTCGGCGGGACGTTGCAAGTTATTTTCTTTTTTTACGGCAAATTCTGGCGAGAAAAAACTGCATAGTCGGCCGAACGTCATTTCGAGATCAACATCGTCTAAGAAAGGTGTCATCAGCGCATCGAGTCTTTTTTCAGGCCAAATGTCGTCGGCATCTAAAAACGTAATGCATTCGCCGCCCGCCAACCGCACGCCTTGATTTTTCGACGCTCCGAGTCCCTGATGCTCTTGAAAATAGTAACGAATCCGCGAACCATAGCTTAATGCGATTTTTTCGGTCTCATCCGCGGAACCGTCATTGACTAAGATAACTTCATAGGCTGGATAGGTCTGCCGAAGTGCGCTGTCAATAGCTTCTCGCAAATAACAGCCGTAGTTATAAACCGCTATGATCACGCTCACCAGGGGAGATCCGGTTTCTTGACCGTTCATGATAAAAATTCCATTTGAACCGTTTGGGCAGCGGGTGCCGCTTTTCTGCGGTCTACCGATGCTTTAAACGATTTCATAAGCTCGCTTCGCATTGCTTCCTGTCGGTGCGTAAGATTATCACCATGTACTCTTTTGAGAAGTAGCACCTCGGATAAGATCCCGGAAGCAATGCCGGCATCCTTGGCGCGTAGCAACCAGTCGGCATCACTCACTATTTCATAACGTGTATCGAAACAGCCTACTCGATCAAAAACATCTTTTTTTACCATCAATGCACTCGGAACATAACTTGGATGCGGATTCATCAAAATCTCTGTTCTAAGCCACCTTGGTTGTTGAATATTTGACTCAAGAAATAATTTTTCTCCTGTCAGCGAATAACCAACGCTCGGATCTTTCATATGAAAAGCTACTTGTAAACTCAGCTTATGTGGAGTCCAAAGATCATCTGCGTCAAGAAAAGCGATAAATTGGCCGTGCGCCAGTTTCACTCCGATATTACGAGCCGCGGCACCACCTCGTTTAGCTTGACGATGATACAATACTTCGGGGAAAGAACGCAAGACGTCACCGCTTCCATCCTCAGAGCCGTCGTCAACAACGATAATTTCAAACGGCCGGTAAGTTTGATCAAGCACCGCTCGGATGGCTGAAGGAAGAAATTTGGCACCGTTGTGAACAGGAATGATGACACTGACCAAAGGTCCTTTATGTGAATCGTTCATAGCCTTGCCTTCTAACGGCGGTAACGGCTGCAATTTTATTTGTTGAAGTGCACGCCGCTCGAGAGATTTTTTAAAAATCTTAAATAGTTTCAAATCTTTAAACGACTTTCCGACGCTGATGTTTCCACCGTGTTCCCTCCAAATCGTCGTCTCTTGTCTCAATACTTTGGCTCTAACTCCTGCTTCACGTGCTCTCAGAAACCAATCGATATCTTCGCTAAGATCAAGCCGCTCATCAAAGCGACCTACCGTTTCAAATACCGATCGCCGGTAAAGACCGCTCGACAAGTGATAATAGAAGAACGTAGATTCAAGACCGCACTTGGCCAACGGACCTTTTGCCTTCTCAACTGTTCTCTCGAAACGTGTCGAACCAAGAACCATCTCAAGCGTCTCATCTCTCAGCGCATCGAGTTGCAAATCCAATTTGTAAGGCGGCCACAAATCATCGACGTCAAGAAAAGCAATGATACCGCCTTGCGCCTCGTCGAGACCCCGATTGCGTGCGGCAGCAACTCCCTTATGAGGCCGATGAATATAGCGAATTTCATTTGCGAATCTTCTGGCAACTTGCTCGGTTTCATCTGTTGACCCATCATCAATCACGAGAATTTCAATTTTTTCATAACGCTGATATTTTACACTTTCGATTGCTTCGGCAAGAAACGCTGCGCCGTTCCAAGCCGGAATGATGACACTGACTAAATCTGCGTTGGTTTTCATCGTTTAGCTCGTGAAATAACGTCTTCAATGAGCGCAGGAATTGCCGACAAATCCGGACCAAGCTCGAGTGAATATCCAGGAAGTTGTCGGGCAAGCTTCGCTAAATTTTTCAGCGACAAGTCAAACAATCCCGGAAGCAGAGAAACCGTACTAATTGCCAATGCCTTCAACGCCTCGTAAGGAGTTATGGGGAATATTCGTGAAGCACCTTTGACAACTTCGGGAAAAAGAAGCGCTTTGATCGGAAAGCCGCTAATTATTTCCTCTCGGAATTCTTGATGAAGGTAAAACAAAACTTTCTCGTTTGATTTCTCTTTTTGATCACGATGAAATGAAACCAAATGAGGAAAGCGCATAAGATGCTCCGGCTCGAGTTTGCCGGTATTGTAAACGCTGAAGACAAAAGGCTGAGGTGACACGCGCACTGCAACGAAATCGTCGCCCGCATAAGAAAGTGAGGAACCGAGACACGCCAAAGCCGTTGAAGACTTACCACATCCTCCCTGGCCCGAAATCAAAACGCCTCCCTCCGGCTTACCCACTGCTGCTGCGTGCACTAATTGCCTTTCATGTCGAGCAAGCCACGAATGTAAAAGGGGTATGAGTGGATGGCCATTTTCGAACGACGGAATTTTCTTGGCGGCAGGTACGCAGAAAACTGCTTCGTTTGTCACGGCATCGAGCATATTCAATGCTCGAGATTCTTGCTGGAAGATTGTGACGAAACGTTCGTCGTTATAACCTCGAATGAATCCCATTGGGAGGTAGTCATTCGAGCTCCAAGGAAGTGGGGTAATATTCGGCACAGATTCTGCTTCCCACAAATAAATCGTTAAATCAGAATGGTCCGATGCCGGAATCAAAAGATGATTAAAGGCAGGAGAAAAGCGCGACAAGAGACCCGATCCTGAAAATCTGAAGCGTAGAACGAAACCGGCTATTTGGTAAAAACGATCAATTGGGCCGCCTGATTTCAATAGAGATGTTTCGAAGAAACCTTGTAATTGCTGGAAATAAGCTTGAGCTTCGGTGTTCTCGCTAACGGTTTGGGTAGAGGTTTCGAAAATCACAAGGTTAATTTCTTATGAGGCCAACCGGTTTCATCCACTTCATGAATGGGATCCACAAGCAAGAAATCTTTCATGTCGGTAAATTTTTGAAGAATGGGTTTTGTAAATATGGAATGACTGCCGTGCGTGCCGTTTGTTGTCGGTTTTTCTATCAATGATTCGATAATCGCGCTGTCCGATTCTTGGAAGAGGATCAATTCCTCTTCGTATAATTCTTGCACGAACTCGGTGATTGTTTTTTCGACTACCAGTGGTTCACAATCGAAATGTTCCGACAAATTTCCGAGAAGCGGGGTCCATGAAGTCTCCCTTGCAATCAAATTCCATATTGTCGTTCCAACTTTATCGAGGCTGTAGTAATAACCTTTCGTCAAATGGATTACAATCGCTTCGCCGTCAATCACCTCGTACACGATGTGAGCGCTGTTGATTTTAAATCGAGTATGCTCGGATGGAATGGGAATTGGCTTCATCTTCTTCTTTAGAAGCGTAATCAAGAAGATTTAAACACACTTTATTTTTTTGCGCAAGACAAATTTGGCAATCGGGCAATTAATCTCGCGAATGCAGCCAATGGAAATTTCCACCATCGGTTCAATTTCCAGCGGTACCTTAGGTAAAGCAAAAATTCAAGCGGGCTTAAGAGAAAATTTTTTGATGGAACGATTCTGCAGTAATTGAACCAAAGTTCTCTTAGCCGAGCAAAAGGGTGCTCGGAGTTCGCTTGGGCAGGACAGACTACGGCGACGAAATAAAGATAGGTCCGCCGACTTATTTTTTCATGTGTTAAGTCAGTCAGAATATTTTGGGGGACATATGCACCGAGAACGACTGATAAATAATGTAATGCCATTCGTAAAGCGAGCATATGAGTGGCGTCGTTCTTACATTTGATCAGACGATTCCAATCGATGGGATATGAGGAATGGTTTATCAGCATAAAGGTATCAGCGGCCCACAGTACACTCCATTTGTAAATACCCGAGATCAGATTCAGATGATCAGTTGCATTCAACGTCCATGCAGGAACTTCTTGAACCATCACAGGCGTCGCGCGTTTCCAATCGTCACCACCAACAAACCAATGTACATCAAATCTATTACCAGCTGCATTTTCGAATTCCCGATTCAGCTGAGAAGAAGCCCGCAAAGTCCAACCATTTTTTCCCAAAACTCGGACAGTTGCTGCCAATTTTTCGGGCTTGACTGCAACATCAACATCTTTCATAGGCCGCACTCCAAAATCTTGGTAGTGTGTAATTGCCAGAGCCGCACCTTTTAAAATCAGTGTTTCTATGCCGGCGTTAAGAAGAAGTTTTATGGTTTGCGCAGCATCATGAATGAGACTTTGATTTTTGGTCCAGGTATAACGATAAACGCCTCCGTATTTCGTGGGGAAATTTTCGCTTTGACCGTGATCTTCAAGATTGCGGTAAAGAAGAGGTAAAAGCAGATACGGTTCACTTTCAAAATCTTTTTCAATTTCAGGTAAAGAAAGATTTGTGCTGTAACTGCTCCAAGCCTTGACGGCCGGTTCACCTTTCAGCAGTGCCGCTTGAAAAAGTTGCTCATACCTTTCGGGAAATTTGGCGCGAAGTGAAAATTCGACATTTGCTTGCATCTTGTCACAGTTTTCTTGAACGGATTCGCACTGAATCATCGTACCTGTGGCTCCCAGCCAAGAATTTCTTTTGCTTTTTCGTGACGGAACGCACGGCCGGTTTGATCGCCAGTAATATGAATGATTTCAAATTCACTGTGAGTTGATTTCAAAGAGGAGATAACGGCGCGGGCAAGGTCTGAAGCTACGGTTCGGCAGTCCACTAATCCTTTAAACGGTTCTGTGCGCCGTTCTTCGATCGAAACCGGAAAAAAAAGCCGGAGAACCAGAACCGATAAGTTGTATCGATCATGGAAAAATTGGACTGCCGATTCGCCGAGGTGCTTTGTCAGTCCATAAACAGTTTTTGCCCGCGGCGGTACTTCTTCTTTGTCTGTCACACCCGTTGTAAGATCATCATGCCAATCATAAACACTGACGGTGCTGGTATAAACAGCGCGCTTAATGCCTGCTTGTCTTGCCGCTTCAAGAGCCAGGTGCAAACCCTTCACGTTCACATCATACGAAGTAGTAACATGATCGCTAGGGTTAATCGATCCCATAGCCATATAAAGGAGAGCGTTCATGCTTTTAGAAGCACTTTCGAGCACCTTTCGATTTTGTACATCTGCACAAATATATTTCCATGGTCCATTCGGCGGAGGTTTAAGATCAAAGACGGTCAGAGAGAATTCTTTCGCCAGAAATGGCAAAATAAGACGCCCAACAAAACCGGAGCCTCCGATAACCAGCACCCGGTAAACTGGTGATGGATTTTTTTTAAACCATCTCCGAAGAAATGAAAACATCAGAGAACCAACTGATAATAATTCAAGTGCATATTGTTGTTTCGCTTTGCTCACATTCCATTACAAATTTTTTCCATAGAATCGGGATAGCCCTATGGGGCAATGACAATGGCGGCCCCGATTCTCATTAATAAACATAAATTGAAAATCGGGACAGTCATCATCTTCCTAATTAAAAATTTATCGTAGATGATGGCGGCACTGATTTTTAACAATTAAATAAAATGAGCAATCAGTACCGTCGTTACCATGATTAATAACTATTCACCACAGTTAATGAAGGTAACTCCGGAGAGGCAGGGATTCGAACCCTGGAGACCTGTTTAGGGTCTACTCGCTTTCCAAGCGAGCGCACTAGGCCGGGCTATGCGACCTCTCCTCAATGAGCGCTGAAGTTATGTTCCCGCAGGGAATATCAACTTCCCCGCGCGAATTGATCCTGTGAGGCTGCGACCAAGCAGCCAAAAACAGGATTTCTTATATTATCTTTTCTCTTTACGAAGTGCTTTAAAAAATTCCTGAAGCAGGAATTTGGATTCCAACTCAAGAACACCGCCGGTGACATTCAGGCGGTGATTCAGGCGATCATCCTGCGCAATATTATAAAGGCTGCCGCACGCTCCTGCTTTAGGATCTTTCGCCGCAAAAATCAGATTCTGGCAATGTGACATCACAAGCGCCCCGGCACACATGGGGCACGGTTCCACGGTTACATATAAGGAAGCTCTCTCAAGGGAGCCCCGGTGATTCTCACCGCCTTCGGAGCGCAAAAAATCTGCGGCTTGCGTAATGGCAATCATCTCGGCGTGTGCTGTCAGATCATGCAACATTTCCATTTGATTGTACGCACGAGCAATGATTTTATTCTGAAAAACAACGACGGCACCGACCGGAACTTCACCTTTGTCGGATGCTTTCTTCGCTTCTTTCAGCGCCTCGCGCATGAATGTTTCATGAATTTCGTTTAATAAGGGCATATATTTATAGAAAACGCGTGTTTGATTTAACCAGAAAAAATGCAGCGCTGGAGGCGGCACTCCTCAGCCGCCCCTGCGCATTACCAAATCATAAGATTTGGTGCAGTGTCGGACTACGATTTCCTTAATCGCAGCCGACACAGTATTTTCCCATCGGGGAAAATGCGCCCGGGAGGAGTTGAACCTCTAACCTTCTGATCCGTAGTCAGACGCTCTATCCAATTGAGCTACGGGCGCGAATTACCTTAATATTTCTTTTAATTTATCGAGATTCGCGCCAGTACCGACATCCGCTTTCTCTTGCTTCATCAAAGTCGGTGCGGGCGCCTTGTCAGACGTTCTACACCACTCCGGCCTTCGGCCGTCGGGTGCTGCTCCGCTTCGCTCCGCCGTCCAATTGAGCTACGGGCGCAAAACTACATTATTTTTTTCAATCCAAGGTTTTGCGCCAGGTCCGCACGGTTTTGGCGGACCGGGCTGCAGCAACTTGAAAATACTTCTTCATCAATCAAAAATTCGCGCCAGTCCCAGATGCTTTTTCTGGGACGGGCACTTGTAATCTAAATCTTTTTAAAATAAAAACTTACAGAATCTAAAAAATCAGTCAAAAATATAAAATTAGCCGATGGTGTCTAAAATTCATGAAAAGAAGAAATATCATAACAAACATTGTAATTCTAAGGCACAAATAGTTTTAAATATTGTTTGAAGCAAAACAAGCGATTTCTTTTGTGACCAGTTATTTCCTTCAAAATACCTAAGCGCACAAAATCTCGCACCAAAGCATTGGCCGATTGATGTGTTTGGATATTCAATTTCTTCCGAACATGATTAACGTTCATAACCGGTTCCGAAAATAAAACCAAAAGGAACCTCTGTCCTATCTCCGATTTTTTGCCCAAAGTCATAATTTTACCTTCACAAATCTGTCTCAAATCGGTAATTTTTTCGAATGTTCGCTTTCCCTTCTCGGCAGTTTCGATAACACCAACTAAGAAAAACTTAAGCCAATGATCAAGGTTGTGACTGGTTCGAACTAGGGTCAGAGCATCATAATAAGAACTTCTATTTCGCTCGAAGAAATCAGAGAGATATAGTGTTGGTTTCTTCAATATTTTTTTAGAAACTAAATATAGAGTAATAAGAAGCCGCCCAATTCGCCCATTGCCGTCTAAAAATGGGTGAATAGTTTCAAATTGATAATGATTGATAGCAACTCTAATCAAATGAGGCATATTAAGGCGGTCTTCATGCCAGAACTTTTCCAAATCCGCCACAAGCCCAGGAACCTCGCTGTGATGAGGAGGAATAAAAAATGCATCTTTTAAACTGGAACCTCCAATCCAATTTTGACTGGTTCTAACTTCTCCTGGCTGCTTGTGCTGTCCTCTCACTTGTGAAAGCAAAATTTTGTGCGCTTCTTTAAGAAGCCTCATGCATAATGGCAGTTTCTCTAAACGCTTAATGGCTACGCTCATGGCTTTGGTGTAATTCTGAACCTCCTGCCAATCATTTTTCCGTTCTGGCCGAACCTCTTCCTTTGGAAGTACAGCCTCATCGATACCAGTTTTAGTCCCTTCAATGCGGCTGGAAGCTGTGGCCTCTTTAATCACGTGCATGTGAATAAAGAAATCGACGTTTGGTACTAACTTTGAATACGCGTTAAGCTCACCCAAAGTTCGGTTGGCCTCTTCCAATAGAACATCAACCCCAGGCGCAGACCAGCGGAAAGTGTGGTCAATGAAAGTTGGAGAAAAGCTCTTATACTCGTACTGCTGTTTATAAACACCCGCTTTAAACTGGCTCATTTTTCTCCTTACATAAGGAAATTTATATGTAAAGAATATACGTTTTCTTTACATATGTCAAATTATATGTAAAAGACCTTCGCAGAGGCGGTAGAAGAAGTTTAGCGGGATTGCATGCGTATGAACTAATCAATTACAAGAAAAGAAGTTACGAATCAGCGCTGATTTTCATTAAAATATATTAGCGTTATTTAAGGTCATCAGCGCAGTCCTCAATGGTGCTCGGTTAAGGTAATAAAAAGAAAAGACCTCCTAATGTCGATGTGAATGATGGGGAAACAACATTCACGACATAGGAGGTCTTA
>Ga0209515_10004909_pt1 | contig 17746 bp, 17 predicted proteins | sample Subgroupgradi54m_FD_187454 | JGI IMG/M metagenome (GOLD analysis project Ga0209515, IMG submission 187454) | Subsurface groundwater microbial communities from S. Glens Falls, New York, USA - GMW60B uncontaminated upgradient, 5.4 m (SPAdes)... ...
CATTCCAGACGCTGAGGTTGTGTTCATCGCAGTCGGTACACCGTCTGCAGTCGATGGCTCGGTTGATCTTCAATATCTCGAGGCCGCAGCGCGGATGATTGGCGAGCAGTTGACAGACGACTATGTCTCACGCATTGGCACACGTATCCCAAGACCCCGAAAATGAATGCTCACTGCGAACGGTTCAATCGGACGATTCAAGAAGAGTTTGTCGATTACCATGCTCCGCTTCTCATGGACGTGGATCGTTTCAATGACAAACTTCTTGATTGGCTTGTCTGGTACAATGCTGAACGACCACATTACGCTCACAGCCAACGCTCACCGCTCCAATTTTTACTCAATGAATCTCCGGAGGGGTGCAAAAGGTACTTAGCGCATACACTTTTTTGTGTTATCTTATTTTGTTCAGACTACGGTGCTGGACCTTAACAATTCCAAGTGTCTACTTAGCTTCGATCACAGGCAGGCCTTAGGTCTCGGCATGGCGTCGGGATGAGAGGTGAGCCGAAAGGAAATAGGGTAGAGCGATGAGCAGCCGTCAGAAGAAGGATTGGAACATCGATACGTTGCTTTCCGTGATCGGATTCGTATTCGAGCTCATGCGGGTCGTTGTGACCGCGCTTCGCAAGCGGGGCGGTGGCATCGACCATCTGCGTCGCCTGCTCAAGGAGCCCGCGCTCGTCGACAAGGTCTTCGATCTCATCGTCGACAAGGCGACTGAGATCGTCCTCCGCGCCGGAGAGTACCTCGTCAACGTCACCTACGAGATGCCGCGCGACAAGGAGAAGCTCGAGGGCGAGTTCTCGAAGGACGGCGTCTCGGAACTGTTCTACAACGTCAACTACACGTGGGAGAAGCACGAGTCCTACAGGGACGACGACATGCCCGGCGACGAGGTCTTCCTCGTGAAGCACTTCAATCGTCGGATCGAGAGCGAGGACGCGATTCGCGAGATGGACCCGCAGGGCTACCGCCCCGCGACTCACCTCGAGGCCCACGCGTTCGCGCTGGCGAATCCGGAGTTGCAGCGTCAGTTCTGGATCGTCGCCCTCGGCTCGTCCGCGACGCGCGGCGACGGCCGGTTCGTCGCGGTGCTGAGCAGCAGCTCAGGCAGGCGCATCCTCGTCCGCGTCTGGTTCGGCGGCGAGTGGGGCTCCGGCGGCCGCTTCCTGTTCGTTCGCAAGTAGGCACTTGGACCCTTTGTCCCTCGGCCCTCAAAAAAGGCTCTGGGACACTTGGGTTCTCGGCTCTTCGGCCCCGTTCGACACACAATCCGCAGCTTGGATTCGTGCGTTGGACGGGGTCGCTTGCTTTTTGATACCATTTGAATAATGGATAGTAGACGAAACAGCCCGCGGTTACGGCTTCGGGCGGTCGAAATCTGAATGGGTCCGTTTGCCAGAATGTCGGACGGTACGCCGGTCGGCAGCGTGCGTCGGCTCGTTCATAAACTGAAGATACTTGGTGTCGGGAGCTGGTGGGCTAATGGCCCCGAATAAAATTCAACCGAGAGAGTATTCAATCGGTGGTGATCTGGATGGCTCTCAACACGGACAGGACGGCTCGTCCACGACGAACGACGACAACCGGTACGTCGCGGTACTGAACAGCAACTCAGGCAGACGCATCCTCGACAACAACTGGTTCGACAACGAGTGGGACTCCGACAACCGCTTCCTGTTCGTTCGCAAATCTCTTCACGTTTTTGCAAACGCCCTCATCCTTTGGATGGGGGTTGTTTCGTTTGCAGATACTTTTGCCAGCTCCCGATGTCCTTTCCGATGTCGTTCAGTGGTACGGCGAGTGCCGCATACTTTCTTTGATCCAAACATTTCACTTCCCATGCGGCCTGCATGAAGAATTTGAGCAAGTCGAGCTTCGTAGAGGCTCTCACGACGAATGTATATTTTTGATCGGCACCGGCGTAGCCAGCCAGAAAGATCAGTTCAATCACGTCCGTGAAGAGCGAATCTATCTTTGCACCGAGTGAAAATTTAGAGAGGCGAGGAAAATGGGAGTAGTGGGCGTGCCAGATTTTGTAAACATCGACCACCTTTTGTAAAACGGGGAGATTTGACGTGATTTTGTCGGGGGGGGGTAACATATAGGACCTCTATGAAAAAACTATGCCAAGTAACGCTTGAAGAGTTCGCATCGATGGAAAATCTTTGTGAAGCATGGCAGGAGTTTATCCGAGGGAAACGAAAGAAGAAAGATGTGCAGGCATTCATGCTTCGATTGGGTGATGAGATCTCCGATTTACATGCGGATTTAATGAGCGGGCAATATGTTCATGGCGAGTACATGTACTTTCGGATCAACGATTCAAAACCGCGTGATATTCACAAGGCGACTGTCCGTGATCGGCTGGTTCATCATGCAATCCATCGGAAGCTCTACCCGTTTTTCGCTCCCACGTTTATTGCTGATTCCTTTTCATGTCAGAAGGGTAAAGGCTTGCATCGCGCCCTTGAACGATTTTGTAAGCAGTCCAGAAAAGTGAGTAGGAATGGCACGCGAACATGCTGGGTATTGAAATGTGACATCCGCAAGTTCTTCGCCAGCGTGGACCACGCCATTCTACTCGATATTTTGCGCGGTCGTATTGCCGACCGCCGTTTGATGGGATTGCTCGAAAATGTTGTCAGGAGTTTTGAAGCCAGTCCCGGCAAGGGAATACCTCTCGGCAATCTTACATCGCAGCTTTTTTCAAATATATGCATGAATGAGTTTGATTATTTTGTGAAGCGCGATATGCGCATGAAGTATTACGTTCGATATGCCGATGACTTCGTTTTCATGTCGCACGACCGATCCGAACTCTTCTATTCTCTCCCGAAAGTTGCCGCGTTTTTATCCGGTCTCCTTGCTTTGAGTTTGCATCCAGATAAGGTTTTTATCAAAACATTGGCCTCCGGTGTTGATTTTCTCGGCTGGATACATTTTCCCCATCATCGAATCCCGCGCACCAAGACAAGGACAAGAATGAACAAAAGCCTTCACCACGATGTACACAGGCAGTCCATTCAGTCGTATCTTGGGCTTCTGTCCCATGGCAATGCGTATGGGTTATCCAGAATCTTGGAGAATCTGTGGTGGTTAGTTTCTCCAAAAGTGAGTGAATAATCAGGATGTAAGCTATTTCTCAATCCGCTTCTCAAGTATTGAACCATCCGCCTTCTTTTGCTAAGGTATCCGAACTATGCGCGTTGCGATTATCGGGACCGGATATGTCGGGCTCGTCTCAGGCGCGTGTCTTGCAGAACTTGGACATGATGTGGTTTGCGTTGACACGCACACGCACAAGATCAAGCTCCTCTGCGCAGGCGTGATTCCGATTTATGAACCTGGTTTGGAGAAACTTGTAAAACAAAACATGGCAGCTGGCCGCTTGCGTTTTAGCACCTCGTTTGCAGATAGCATTCCAGACGCTGAGGTTGTGTTCATCGCAGTCGGTACACCGTCTGCAGTCGATGGCTCGGTTGATCTTCAATATCTCGAGGCCGCAGCGCGGATGATTGGCGAGCAGTTGACAGACGACTATGTCGTGATTGCCAACAAAAGCACTGCGCCGGTTGGCACCACAGAAAGAATTGCGCATCTGGTGAGCGAAAGACGAGCAGCGGTATTTGATGTGGTTTCAAATCCAGAGTTTCTCCGCGAGGGGCAAGCGATTGCCGATTTTCTATCTCCCGCGCGTATTGTCGTTGGATCTTCATCCTCCAGAGCGACAGAGGTTATGCTGCGACTCTACGCGCCCATCGATTGTCCTAAGCTGGTTATGGATCAGAAGAGCGCGGAGCTAACTAAATATGCCTCCAATGTCTTTTTGGCAACCAAGCTCAGTTTGATTAATGAAATGTCGCATATCTGCGAAGAGCTTGGGGCTGATATTGAGGCAGTCGCTCAGGGTGTTGGGCTTGATCCACGCATCGGAAAGGATTTTTTACGCGCTGGCATCGGTTGGGGAGGGAGCTGTTTCCCCAAAGATGTTCTGGCCATGAAAAAATTAGGTGAGACGCTCGGTCACCCAATGCCGATTGTGAATGCGGCCTTAACTATGAATCAACTGACTCGTCATCGCGTCATAGACAGATTAACGCAAGAACTGGATGAGCTAGTAGGAAAAACAATCGCGGTCCTCGGCATCGCATTTAAGCCCCACACCGACGATACGCGTGAGTCTGCAGCGATTGAGATTATGCGCCTCTTGCGCGAGCGTGGAGTATCGGTACGTGCCTATGATCCCATTGCAGTCGTGCATCCTGCGCACCACGGATTTGAGGTTGTGCATGCCGCGACGCCATATGCAGCCGCACAAGATGCACATGCGATCATCATTGCCACGGAATGGGATGAGTTCCGCGCGCTTGATCTGGCGCTGCTTAAGCGCGTAATGCTCGGTAACGTTTTGATGGACGCGCGCAACCTGTTGCAGCCGGAACTGGCGCAACAGCACGGATTTCGCTATTTGCGTATCGGGCGAAAAATTGAATAGAGGTTCAAGGTATGCTAGCGGTGAAGCATGAGGCTCCACTTACCGCAGACAGCCAGAGCTATTTTTCAATGGAGTTTAGGGGCATATCTCTTAGGGACAGGGCTACATTCAGTCTGGCCAGGGACAAAGATACCAAGTTTTATCTGGCCAGCCGTCGCGGTCACGGGCGTGCTCTGGGGGTACGCGGCGCGTCTATCAAAGACTCAACGCAAGGCGCCGTTACAGGCACGCTCCAGGCTTGTTTGGTCGAGTTTCGTCTTGCTGGCAGTTTTTGTCCTCGGTGTTTGGAGATTCGATGCTACGCTGCCAGGCGCGCAGGATGGACTTACGCCTTGGGTAGGAGAATCAATTAGTTTCTCTGGCCGCGTTATTAGCAGTGTGGTTGGACGTTTTGGTAAAACCGCGGTCATTCGTATAGATACTGCTGCAGGACAAAACCTGAGCTGTCCAGGCTGCCAGGTTTTAGTTAGGTTAAAATTTAGGTCAGCCATAGATGTCGGCGCGCGCGTGTCAGGCGTGTGCCGTTTGGCCGCGCTCAAGCCAGTTGAATCAGGCGATGTTTGGCGCCGTAGTCTGGCGCGACGGGGCGTCTGGTTCGAATGCCAGGGGATGTCAGATGTACAACTTTTGGCACGGCCGGCCCCGTGGAACGTTATTTCACGTTTAACGACCTGGCGTTTTTGGGTCACGGCGCGTATTGCGCGCACGTTGCCGCGAGATGAGGCCACGCTTTTATCCGGTATTTTATACGGTGACCGAGCTCTGTCGGATGAGCAGGCTGACCTGATGCGTCGCGCTGGTCTCATGCATCTCGTAGCTGTCTCAGGTTCAAACGTGACCATAGTGGTCACGCTGTGCCTCGCGTTTGCTCTTAGTTTAGGCCTGCGGCGGCAGCAGACATTTTGGATCGTGACGGTAGCCGTCGCTGCATTCGTCGGATTCGTAGGATTTTCCGCTTCAGTATTACGCGCTGCGTTGATGGGCTGGCTGATCTTACTCTCACGTGAGCTCGGTCGTATCCCTTCGGCGACGCGGCTCCTGCTGATCGCGGCAGTGGTTATGACCGCCTTTAATCCGTGGAGTTTAGTTTTTGATGCAGGTTTTGGATTGTCGTTTTTAGCGACCTGGGGTTTGCTCGTCTGGACGCCGATCTTGCAACGTAAATTCACCTGGCTACCAGAACGCTTTGGTGTACGCGCATCTGTGGCTACAACCTGTAGCGCTACGCTCATGACAACTCCATATCTGGCGTGGGCCTTCGGTCGCATGTCCTTGGCTGGCCTGATCACCAATGTTTTTGCCTTGCCACTTGTGGCGTGGATTATGTTACTTGGCGCAGTGACCGCATTGTGGGGAAATTTACCGGGTTGGCAGCTTGTGGCTGTGCCAAGTTTTGGTCTGCTGCGCTTACTAACCCACATAGCACAGATCGCAGACTTTCTACCTTGGCTCGATCTGCGCGTGCCTGAGTTAGATTTTGTTTGGCTGCTCGCGATCTATGCGCTTATGTGGAGATTTTGGCGTCAGGTAAAAGACAATACTGACTTATCCACAAGATAATGCGGCAGTAACAACTTTTTCTGTCAACTCAACACGTGACATCATGCCACCGTGAAAGCGACTTTATTAATTTTTTTGTGTCATGGCGAGGAGCGAAGCGACGAAGTAATCTCAGTTTTGTTGTAGAAATGCTAGATTGCCACATCCCGATGTTACATCGGGACGCGCAATGACAAATTTTTATAGCCTCTTAGATGTGTCTATCTGGCGCTTGACACATCTTACGATTTGACCAAAGTTTTAGCTTAAATTAGCATGAATATGAGGGTCGGTCAGACCAGGTCAGTCAAGATGGTACATCATGGCGGCCTCTCATCCCGTACCTTCGACAACCCAAGAGGCTGAAATATTTCAGCAGATCGTAAGGTCATTGCATCTGGAGTGGGCAGGGAGGATAAAGCGGCCCTGTCATATTCCCCGAGCTGGTCCGGCAACTGGTTCGGAGACGAGGCATAAGGGGAAGATGATCTTATCACTGCTGCCTGCGGAACAAGTTCGTGCCGTGCCATGTCGCCTACGTGTCACGAAGAGTCGTTCCTCTGCTTTTCGCGCGCCACCCGGGCACGTCCATGGATGGCTATGCGGAGAGTATGGCGACTAGCCATGTAGCAGCCCTGATAGCAGATTCAAGTCTAGGTTCCTTCGGAGTTCAGCCTCTTGCGGTTTAGTCACATTTGATTTGGGAGTAGAATATGTGTCTATGAATCCATCTTTTTTTTCTTCGCCGCGCTTTATATTTTTGATCGCGCTACTGCTCGTGGCTGTAGCCGTGGTCAGCCTTAGAGGACGCTCAGCACCAAAGTCCTCATCCTCTAACTCATCTGCTGCTGTCGAGTCATCCAGCAGCGTGCCAACGGTAACGTCAACCAACGTATCAAAGGTTACGCTGGCTAGTGATGATGATCCGCTGAGCAGTCTGGGTCAGCAGTGGACATTTTTGCGCCAAACTTCGCTTACAGCCCAAGCCAAGGTGTTGTCTTTGTCAGATGGGATCAGACCTGTACGCGAATCGGTCGTTAAACTGATTGGAAAAGATGTCAGTCTCGTCCTCGATGAATTTAAACTTATTGATCGTGCTCAGTTGCTCAGTACGCTCCAAGCCGATGGTGCGACCAAGATCACTGTGGCAGGCCGTTCTGGATATCTGGTCGCCACAGCCGATATTTCAGGTGGTACGGGCTTGTTGTTGGTGGGCGATAAAACCGCCTTGCTGCTGCAGGTGAGTGGATCAGTCTTTTGGCCAAAAACTCCTGCACCAGAAGTCTTGAGCTACATTACCATCGTGCGCGTGCCTTGATTCCAACGTTTCTTCTTCCGTTCGGGATGCATCGCGAACGGAAATAGGAAACATCGTACCTTTCACAACTGGTGCAATAACCTGTAACCACAGGAGCAGACAACATGCACAGGATGTTCCAGCGTTTGTTGGTGGGCTTCATGTTGAGCCTGGTCTACATCATAGTGCTGCATAACGCGGCCGGTTGCGGTAGCCAGCTCGAGCAATCCAATCCAGCTGCCGAAAGCAGCGTTGCGGAGGACGAGCTTAAGCTCGATCCGGCAACTGGCGTTCCGTACGCAGCGGTCTTTCAATTCCCGCTCAAGGGATTTGATACTTCGGATTTCGGCTTCGGGTTTGGAAGCGAAAATACTTACTACTGCCTCGAACGCTCCGGTACGCAGTGCCTGGCTTATGGCCATCATTTGGCGCGTGACTCGCAGGTGCGCAAGACGCCGTTTGGTACCGAAGTGGTGGCTCCGGCCGATGGCATTGTTCGCATCACCACGACTAGTACGTTTGGTGGATATGGAGCAAATGTTGCCGCGCATCCAGATTATCGTGGCTGCGTCATAGTTCTGGAGCACGAATTTCTCAATGGTCAGGCTGTTACTAGCCTGTTGGGTCATGTGCAATGTGAAGCGAAAGATACCTACAGCGCCACGGCTAAGACGGGTAATCCTAGCGTGAGCAGCCTGGTGCGTCGCGGGCAGTACGTGGCTCACATTGGTCATTTCTGGAATGGCTCGACTACCTCGATCGACTGGCATCATCTGCACTGGGGCATGCGCAAGGGCGCCTTTTCAGTCTCTAGCGGCCTCGGGTTGTACGTTCGTGGGTATGCCAAAAAAGGTGAGTTTCATAAAGATGCGACCACGGGCGCATGGCAACATAAAGAGTGGCTCGATCCGTTCGTGGTCGTAGCGACGAATGGCGATCCAGCCTCGCTGGCTGCCATTGGAGTGCGTAATCATCCGTCCGGCGCAGTGCTTGAGGACAGATTCGGCAACTACTGGTTGGTGATTGCGGAGGATGAGCTCGCTCCAATTTCTGGCGATACCTTTGTCTCCGACCGTTTTAGCCAGCACGCAGTCGTGCGTGTGAGCGATGAAGAGTTGGCATGTTATCGCAAGAGCAAGCCGATTCTGTCGTACGGTCACGCCACGCTCTATAAGCGGCCTGGCTCTTCCACGGTCGTCATGGCTCTAGATGATCTGCACGAGCGTTATGATGTCATACGTTGGGAAGCCCTGCTCTCCTGGGAGTTTGGGACGGCAGATCTTATTACCGATGCGATCAAGATCGCATCTATTGAGAAGTCTTATGCTTCCAGAGGTTTCCGTTTGTTGCGGCCCGGTACCCTCGTGAAGGCTGATGAGGAATCCGAAGTCGCCATCGTGACGATGAAGCAAACGCGTTTGCCTATTGCCACCGGTGACGTGTTCGAAGCGCTCGGATTCGTCTGGGAACGCGTTGTGTCTGTGCCGAAAGAAGTCTTGATCAACGTGGCTGGACCGCGCGAGAGCACGCTTGTAACTTGGGACGGTATCCACAAATGCGCGCTGCCCACGCCGTGTCCTAAGGGTGATACTTGTGGCGGTGGCGGTATTTCTGATGCTGAGGTTCCTGATACGGCATTCGATGCAGGTTTGTCCGATAGCGGTATAACCGAGACAGCCTCGGTGGATAGCGTGGCGGATTCAGATAGTTGCGCTTCGAACCCAGAGATTTGCAATGGGTTCGATGATAACTGCAATGGGCTGATCGATGAAATTTTCATGTGCAGCATGGGATCGATCGGCGGCGTGTGCAAGACCAGTTGTGGCACAGCGGGCTATCTGGTGTGCACGCCACCGATGTGTACCTGGGGCGCATGCCATGTGTATCCTGAAAACTGTTCCAACACTATTGACGATAACTGTAATGGTTTCATTGATTGTGCTGATCCGGCCTGCTTCACGTCGTCCGACTGCAAGCCCAAGCCTGACACAGGTCCTATCGATACAGGTAGTAGTCTCGACAGCAGCAGTTTCGACAGCGGTGTTCTGGATACGGAAGTTTGGGATACGAGTAGTCCTGACACTGGTCCTATCGATACCACGGCGACTGAGACTGGAAGTAGTTTTGACAGCAGTGTGTGGGATACAGGGACCTGGGATATGAGCAGTTCAGATGTGAGTCCCCCTGACACCACGGTGCTGGATACAGGAATTGTCGACGCGGGACCTGCGGATACAGGTAGCGCTCCGGATATCTCGTTGACGAGTATCTCCATAACTCTGTCGTATATTGGCCCGGTCGCACCCGGATATATCTGGATCGAAGCGTGGTGGCAACCGCCTAAGACCGGCCCACGTAGTTGGGGCAAGATCACGGAGTGCGTGGACACCATGCCTGGCGACGGCAAGCTGGATTGCACGTTCAGTCTGCCCTATGGAACGTCACCCTTCGAATTTCAGATGTATCTGCCCGACGGCAGGTACTGGGGTGACAAGTCATACGACCCCAAGGGCGGGCATGGCTCGACCATTGGTACGGTTACCTTGACCAGTCCGTACGGTCTAATTATCTATACCTTGAAACCGAATAATCCTGACGGCAAGCCATACTATAACGGTTACGTAGTGTATGTGCCGTAACAGTTGATTACCCACATGTTTCTTCTTGACCTCATCTCAATTTGTAGATGAGGTCCTTTCCATTGGATCCAAACAGTCTGCGTGACGGGGTGATGGTAGGAGAGATATCCACACAGTGAGCTCTTGTCGGAGTAAGAAAAATTTGAGAAGATAGAACAAAAGTAGAACATATTAACCATATACACTATATGCCCAAGAAAAATGATGAGCGTGATGAGCGTCAAAAAGCGGCACAAGAAGCCATCGAACAAATTAAAGCACGTTTCGGCGAGGGCAGTATCATGCGTTTAGGCGAGGCTAAGAAGATGGCGGTCGAAACGGTTCCGACAGGATGTCTTTCATTAGATCTAGCGTTGGGTGTGCTGGGTGTCCCGCGCGGCCGCGTGGTCGAGATCTACGGACCTGAAGCCTCGGGTAAGACGACACTAGCCCAACATATCATTGCTGAGGTTCAAAAAGCCGGCGGGATTGCCGCATTTGTCGATGCTGAACACGCGCTTGATCCTGAGTATGCGCGTAAAATCGGCGTCAACGTCGACGAACTCCTTATTTCTCAGCCGGATACCGGCGAGCAAGCACTCGACATCGTGGAGACACTCGTTCGTTCTAATGCAGTAGATGTCGTCGTGATAGATTCAGTCGCGGCGCTCACGCCCAAGGCAGAGATTGAGGGTGATATGGGAGATTCGCACATGGGTTTGCAGGCGCGGTTGATGAGCCAAGCCCTACGTAAATTGACAGCTATCATTTCCAAGACTAAGACTGTGGTTATTTTTATCAACCAAATTCGTCAGAAGATCGGCGTCATGTTTGGTAATCCAGAAACAACTACAGGCGGCGTGGCCTTGAAATTTTATTCCTCAGTTCGCATTGAGGTGCGGCGCAGCGCGCAAATCAAGTTAGGCGAGCGTATTATCGGCAATCGCGTGAAAGCCAAGGTGGTGAAAAACAAAGTCGCAGCTCCATTCCGGACTTGTGAATTTGATATCATGTATAACGAAGGTATCTCGTTGGTGGGCGATCTGCTGGATTTAGGGACGGAGTTTGGAGTGATCCAAAAATCTGGAAATTCCTATACTTACGGCGATGTAAAATTAGGCTTGGGTCGCGAGCATGCTAAGCAGGCTTTGCGTGAACGGCCAGAAGTGTTCAAAGAACTGCGCAGTAAGGTGATTGAGGCCTGGAGGCTCAAAGAGCAATCTGAAAATGGGACGTTCATCACGCGTCCGACTGAGCCCCTGCTGGATGAGCCTGCGGCGCCCTTGCTAGAGGGAGGATGATACAGCAAGGTATAGGTATGAAGGTTATTGTCATCCTGCCAGCCTACAATGAATGTCGCGGCATCGGTACGATGGTGCGTTCAGCCTGCGTCTTGGTTGAAGAGGTTATCGTGGTTGACGACGGTTCACAGGATGAAACGGCGGTTGTTGCCAACCATGCTGGCGCTAGGGTGTTGCAGCATCGACTCAATCTTGGTCAAGGCGCGGCCTTGAGAACCGGGACTGAGGCCGCGCTGCAACTGGACGCAGATGTGGTCATCCATATGGATGCCGATGGGCAACATGACTCGTCATGCCTGCCGAGTTTACTTGAACCAATCCAACGCGGCGTTGCAGACGTGGTGTTCGGTTCTAGATTCTTAGGTGATGCTCCGGGTATACCGTGGACTAGACGAGCGCTCCTCGAAGGCGCTCGACTGTTTAATGTCCTCGGCTTAGGCATCCCGCGTCGCGTGACCGATCCACAGAGCGGCCTGCGAGCGATGACGCGAGATGCGGCGCTCAAAATCAGTTTCAAGCAAGATCGTATGGCGCATTGTTCGGAAATTTTACGTCTCGTCACTCGTTCAAATCTCCGTTGGGTTGAAGTCCCGGTCAGTGTGCGTTATACGGACGAATCGCTATCCAAGGGTCAAACCTCAATGGATGCGTTTAAGATCGCGTGGCAGTTGTTCTTAGGCGTTTTCGCTAAATAATGAGCGGCCGTCTTGGGTTGCTCCCTAATGCTATGCTGATCCAATTTGTTTTGCTACTTATTTTGCTCGTTGCGCTTAGCGTGACCTGGAAGCGTTCCAGGCAAAGTGTAATTTCACGCAGCGAAGCGCTAGTGTGGTCGTTGGTATGGATTGTGGCCGGGGCGGTTATCCTGCTACCGCAGACCACTACGTTGGTGGCGAATTTTTTTGGCGTCGGCCGAGGAGTTGATTTTATTTTATACGGATCCGTGCTGGCTTTGTTCCTGTTGGTGTTCAAACTTTTTGTGGCGCTAGATCAACTGGAGCGCAAGTTGACCGAGCTGGTACGTCGTGACGCGTTGAAAGGATTTACAGACAAACATGATTGAGCCGCGCGTGGATATTGTTACCGTGCTGTGGAACAGCGCTGTTTTTCTTCAGGCACTGTTTGAAGGCTTGGCCAATCTAGATTATCCGCGTGATCGCCTCAGACTACATTTTGTCGATAATAATCCCGGCGATGGATCGTTGGAGGCAGTCAGGCATCAGATGGCGCATTGGGGCAAACGTCTGCCCGAGATTATAATCCATGAACCAAAATCTAATACCGGCTTTGCCGGCGGCAACAATCTGGCTCTGCGTCGAGCGATGCAAGACGGTATCGAATACGCGTATCTCTTGAATCCTGATGCCTGGTGCGAACCAGCTGCTCTGCGAGAAGCTGTAGCAGTAGCAGAGTCAGACCGCCTGATTGGATCGGTGCAGTCACTTATAGTTTTGGATCAAAATCCGCAAGAAATTAACTCGCGTGGTAATGCCTTGCACTATCTTGGATTTGGATATTGCAACGGGTATCACGAGAAACGGGAAAAAGTCCAAAGTCCAAAGCCTGAAAGTCTAAAGTCTTCACCAGAGGTGAATCCGCCTTTGGTGGAAAAAGTCAAAAGTCAAATTGCATACGCGTCCGGTGCCGCGGTGCTCTATCCAACGCGCGTCTTGCAAGAGGTCGGAATGTTCGACGAGACGCTCTGGTTGTATCACGAAGATCTGGATCTCGGCTGGCGAATTATGCTAGCTGGCTATCACAATCTTCTCGCTCCTAAGAGCGTGGTGCGTCACCACTATGAATTTTCTCGCTCGATTACCAAATGGTATTGGATGGAACGTAATCGCATCGCGGTCGTGTTGAAGAATTATCGATTACTCACCATTTTGATTTTATTGCCGCAGCTCATGATAGCTGATCTCGCGCTCCTAGCCTTCGCCTTCAAAGGGGGGTGGTGGAAAGAAAAGTTACGTGCCTCAGCGTGGTTTTTTCGGCCACAGACTTGGGCATATTTGATGCGCAGTCGTGTGGAGATCGCGCGGATTCGTAAAGTCAATGACCGTCGTATCCTTGAGGTCATGACGCCAGTTATCGCCTATCAAGAATTTGCAGACCCTCTTATCACCATGTTCGTTAATCCGGCCTGGCGCTGTTTATTTTGGTTGTTGAAATTTGTGGTTGTATGGTAGTAGATAGGCAATGTTATGCGCGTCATTCATTTAGCATGCGTCGCACCGCCACAGATCGGTGGGATTGGACGTGTCGCAAGCCAGGAAGTTGCAGCCTTGAATGAACGTGGCGTAGGCGCGCAATTGATTGCGCCCATGCTTGGTGGCGTGGATTATCAGGGCGTGATTAATCACGCCCTTACGTCAGAAGATATTATTCGTATGCCTGCATATTGGGCTATCGGGAACACGGCCGCATTGCGCTATGACCGTCTACAGGAATGTGTGCGCGACGCAGATATCGTGCATCTTCATTATCCGTTTTATGGAACCGCGGGAATGGTAGCGTATCTTCGCCGTCGCGGAGTGATCAAGCGGCTTGTGATGACGCTTCACATGGATGCGACCGCGAGAGGCATGAAGGGGCTGTATTTTGATTGTCATCGCAAGCTCGCCCAGCCGCGGATTTTGAAGATGGCAGATGCGCTCCTTGTTTCGTCGCTCGACTATGCGTGCCATTCCTCCTATGCGCGGTTCGTCAATGATCGAAGGATGCATGAGCTTCCGTTCGGCGTGGATGAGCAACGCTTTACACTAGTCAGGAGAGGGGGATCTTTTACCGTTCTATTTGTCGGCGGGATGGATAAGGCGCATGCGTTCAAGGGGGTTGATATTTTGCTCCGCGCCGTTGCCATACTGCCGAGCGACGTTACTTGTTCGCTCGTCGGTGACGGTGATCTGCGCCCAGGCTATGAGAAGCTTGCGAAAGATATCGGCATCACGGATCGCGTTACGTTTCGCGGTCGCGTGTCAGATGAGGAACTTCCAGACGCATATCGCCGCGCTGAGATCTTCACATTTCCATCAACGTCCGGCGCAGAAGCGTTCGGTCTCGCAGCACTTGAAGCACAAGCCTGCGGCGTGCCAGTCGTCGCGTCGGATTTGCCGGGTGTGCGTACGGTTGTCGCAAACGGCGAGACGGGGTTCCTCGTTCCGCCGAACGACGTCAACGCGCTCGCAGAACGTCTGAAATATCTTCTTGATCACGCCGAGGTTCGTTATGCGATGGGAAAACGCGCGCGCGAGCGGGTCATCGAACGGTTTACATGGACGAAACATCTGGATGGACTGATGCATGTCTATCGCGAGTTGATGCAATAGTGACCCGTTGACGCTCTCTTTGTGCTAAGATAAACTTTAGATGATCTTAAACGTAAAAATTCCTATCTATGAACAACATCATCGGAGTAAAAGAGCTTAGAGAAAATTTTGGAACGTACGAGAAACTCGTCAGCACGGGACGGTCGTTTGTCGTCATGAAGCGTTCTCGACCAATCTTCACGATCAACCCCATCAATGAAGACGGATGGGAAATGATGATTGATTTCACGAAGTTCCGCAAGGGCGGAATCCCGGCATCCGAATTGCTGGCAAAGCTCAAGAAGCTCTAGCAATGAGCGATCGGATCGAGAAGCTTTTGAAAAAACTTTCCGGAAAGCAGCGAGAGCAACTCACCTCGCTCATCGAGATCATACTGACGGGGGAACTATCCGGAATGGATCTCAAAAAGCTCAAGGGTCGAGCAGACGCCTATCGCGTACGAAAAGGCGACTTTCGAATTATTTTTACCATGAAAAGCAGTGTTGAGATCCGTATTGTCGCCGTCGAACGCCGGATGGACACGACATATAACAAGCTGTGAACAATCTTAACATGGAGAAAGAGATGGATAAATAAACACGTATGAGTCACTTTCACTGTCTTTATTGTGGAGCAAACTTTGAGGAAGATTGGGCTAAGGGCGTGCAACATGAAACGAGCTGCCTAAAAACAAAAGAAGTGGAAAGACATGGCTATTTACTCATGGCATCTGTATGGGAGAGATATAAACTCGTCCCATTTTCAAGTTCTTTATCACTGGCAGCGGTTGCTGTATTTTCAATCGGCAGAGAAAAACTTGGGAATTTTCCAAGACTACTTATCAGTGGCTTTCTTGCTCTTATCGGTACTCGTTCCTGATTGCCTGCGGTGAGCTTATCTCAGTGTTTGCGTTGTTCTTGCTGCTGACATTTTCGTCAGCAACGCCAATGATCATTCGAATCCTAGGAGCTTATCTTTGTCTGTGTTCTTTTGCCAGACTCCGCCGATTCTTTTTGAGTTCTAGGTCTGAAGAAGAAAACTACTCAGAGTAACAAAGGAGATTACGAACATGACGAGAATGGCACCCCCTCGCCTTCCTCTTCGGGAGGAACACCCATCCGTGTTTGGGCAGCCGTATCGGAGCTGCTACGTAGCTCCCGCGCACGACGAGATCACGGAGGCGATCAAAGATATCCCTCCTGATTCGCTTCGTGCCGAAGCAAAGGCATGCAAACACATTCGAGCCGCACAACTCGCGCGAAAAACCTCAGAGTCTCGTTGAGAGACTCCTCCTCGGACGCCGCATCATCTGGTGCGGCGTTTTGTTATCTTGTCACCAGTCGACACTGCTGGATGATTACATCCGTACGATTTTCATTCGTAAAATTTTTGCAATAGATTAACGATCACGGACGGATTGAAAAAAAATTGTTGGTTTGATACAGTTTTTGGCGAGATCTCTCGAAAAATATGCCACACGTTTTTATCATACATGGTTGGGCCGGTCATCCGAACGAAGGTTGGTTTCCCTGGCTCAAAAAAGAACTTGAAGAGCGTGGATTTGAGGTCAGTATTCCAGAAATGCCTGATCCGGAAAATCCAAAAATTGAAACATGGATTCTGCATCTGAAATCCGTGATTGGAATTCCGAATGAAAGCACCTATCTTATCGGCCACAGCATTGGCGTGCAGACAATCTTGAGATACCTCCAAACCATCGACAGACCAATTGGCGGCGTGCTGGCCGTCGCAGGGTTTTTTGTGCTTCGAGATGGTTGTTTGAAACTGGACGAGATGATCATTGCAGAGCCATGGCTGAAAATGCCGATTGACGTTGATGCGGCCAAAAAGAATACAAAGAGCATCACAGCGATTTTTTCGGATAATGACCCTTTCGTTCCTGTTGAGAATGCGAAACTCTTTGAACGGCGACTCGATGCAAAAACGATCATCCTTCATCAAAGAGGACATTTTAGTAATAGCGACAATGCGCTTGAGGTTCCAGAAATCCTACAGGAATTTCTTTTGATAGCTTCTGCGCAATCATCGCCTAAGCTGACCTGAACATGCGCATCGCGGTCCTGACAAACAGTATTCCATCACCGAAGGTCACCGGTGGCGCGGGGAGAATTGCGTATCTCTATAACGAACTCTTGCGCGCTCGCGGTCACATCGTGCGCGTATGGGGACCGAATTCGACGTTCGAACAACTGAGAAGCATGCATCCGCTCTCGCGGCTTGTGTTTCATCTTATGGATCTCGGAAGCAACGACGTGACGACGCATGAGATTACAGCATGGAAACCGGACCTGCTTCTTACGCATAATTTCACGGGGTGTGGATTCGGGACGCCAACAGCCGTTAAAGCAAAAGGAATCCGCTGGATGCACTTCCTTCACGACGTTCAGCTCATCGAGCCATCAGGACAGATCAGGGTCAGTGAACAGTGTGTAGAGGGTAGAGGACAGTTGCTGCGCACTGCGCATCGTGTACTGCTCACTCTGTTCAACGCACTCTGGCGGCGAGGTTGGAGTTTTCTGCGCCGACAGGCGATGGTGGATCCGGATGCGGTTGCGTCACCGACGAGATGGCTTTTGAAATTTCATCAAAACTATGGATGGTTTTGTTGCATCAAGACGGCCATTATTCCGAATCCAATCAGACCTCACCCCCAGCCTCTCTCCTTCGCTAGGAGAGGGGAGACGGTGCTTTACGTTGGTCGCGTGGATGAAGACAAGGGAATGTTAGTTCTCCTCAAGGCATGGAAGAAGATGACAAGGCCGGACGTGCGTCTCGTCGTGATCGGCGACGGGACGTTGCTCGAGCACCTTCGTATGCAACACATTCCGCGCGTTGAGTTTCGCGGCGTTCAATCTCCCGAAGGCGTCTGTCGTGCCATGGAGGAGAGCGCGGTCGTAGTTGTCCCGTCACTTGTGCTTGAGAACCAGCCGACTGTAATCCTCGAAGCGCTCGCAGCTGGATGCAACGTTGTTGCATCAGACGTCGGCGGTGTCGCGGAGACGCTGGATGGCGCAGGGATGCTTGTCCCACCGGGAGATGTCGAAGCATTGGCGCAGGCAATGACGGAGGTAGTGAGCAGTGGACAGCGGACAGTGGACAGTAAAAAACGAGAGGCGATGCTCTTTCATCACGATCCACAACACTGTGTGGAGGCTTTGGAG
>Ga0209515_10004911_pt1 | contig 17737 bp, 12 predicted proteins | sample Subgroupgradi54m_FD_187454 | JGI IMG/M metagenome (GOLD analysis project Ga0209515, IMG submission 187454) | Subsurface groundwater microbial communities from S. Glens Falls, New York, USA - GMW60B uncontaminated upgradient, 5.4 m (SPAdes)... ...
GCCGGGTCGCCCTCGGTTCCGGCGACCAGCGCTCTGTCACCTGCGCGTGCACGGCAGCCTGGAGGCGCGGGTGCGTCACGAGCTGCCGCGGCCGCTGGGCGTGCCGTCTGGCCACGTGCTGGCCGCGCGTGGCCCGGTAGGTACTTCGGGTCCGCTCCGCCCGGCGCAACTCCCGTCCGATCGTGCTGGGGGCTCGTCCGAGCTGCCGCGCCATCGCTCGCAGACGGCTCCCTGCCGCCAGCTGGCGGCTGATCTCCTCGCGTTCGTCGAGGGTGAGTCTCGTGTAACTCCTCATCTCGCGCAACTCCTTTCTCCTGGTGGAGACCAGGATACCGGTGTTGCGCTAGCAACTTGAACTCAAGAACAGTATCGTCGCCAACCACAGCGGCATGCGCCAGCGGTAGAGACAGACCCCCATGAGCACGGCGGCGCCCAAATACAGCGTGGAGGAAGCGGCGATACCCCCGCCATAGGTCGGCTCGACGAATGAACTGCTGGTCAAGTCCGCGAACGCGATGATGACATACATCAGCGACAGCCACACGAACCCCATGAAGAGGCCGTGCGCCCGCGCGCCGAGCAGCTCATGGACCATCTCGACGACGGAGCGCCCACGGTGCCGGACCGAGCTGACCAAACTGGTGAAGTCGTGGACCGCCCCAAAGAAGATCGCGCCGAAGACGATCCACAACAGCGCCGGCAGCCAGCCGAACCACAGCCCACCGAGGATCGGGCCGACGATCGGGCCGGCGGCGGCGATGGCGGAGAAGTGCTGGCCCAGGAGGAAGGGCGCTTTGGCCGGGACGTAGTCGATCCCGTCGTTGAGCGAGCAGGCAGGGGTGGGACGGTACGGGTCCAGGTCCAGCCAGCGCGCGAGGAGCCTGCCGTAGAGGACGTAGCCCGCCACGAAGAGCACGCTGGCGGCGAGGGCGACGGTGGCCAGCATCGCGGCTCAGCGACGGCGGTTGAGCCGACGCGGCCCTTCTGACCACCAGTAGAGCGGCAGGCCGATGGCCAGGAGCACGAACCCGAACGCGGCCTCGCCCGGCTGCTTGCTGCAGACGTCGAGGATGAAGCCGGCCATCGTCAGGCAAAAGAGGAGCGGTGTCAGCGGGTAGCCCCACGCGCGGTACGGCCGAGGGTGGTTGGGCGCGCGGCGGCGCAGGATGATGACGCCGAGGACCGAGAGGATGAAGAAGACGGTGATGACCACCGTCGAGTAGGTCATGATCTGCTCGAACGTCTTCGTAAAGACCAGGCCGATGGCGATGGCGGCGTTGGCCCACAACGCGAGCACCGGGGTGCGGAGCGTCGGGTGCACCGTCCCGAGGTGGCTGAAGAGCCGGTGGTCTTTGCCGAGGGCGTAGAGGATGCGCCCGCCCGTCAGGATGTAGCCGTTGAGCGCGCCGAATGCGGAGCAGGCGATCATCCACGAGATGAACACCGCCCCGCTCTCGCCGAGCGACTCCTGCATGACGGCGGCGGCTACGAGCGGCGTCTTCGGCAAGCGGTCCACCGGCACGAAGAGCAAGTAGCTCCAGTTGACGAGCAGATAGAGCGCCGTGGTGAGGAGGACGCCGCCGATGATGGCGCGCGGCACGTTGCGGGTCGGCTGCCGCACTTCTTCCGCCACGTAGGCGGCTTCGGTCCAGCCCCCGTATGTCCACAGGACGAAGACGAGTGCCACCCCGAGCGACTGCACGAGCCCGAGGGTCAGCGGTAGTACCGTCCAGTCGGCGGTGACGGTGTGGCCGTTGGCGAATGCGCGCAACCCCGCCAGGATCAGCGTGCCAAGTGCCACGACCTTGAGGACGGTGAACACGTTCTGCACGAGGGTGCCCCACCGCAGGCCGAGCACATTCACCGCCGTGAGGAGGAGGACGGCACCCGCAGCGACCGGCCGGAGCAGCGGCTCTCCGAAGGGCATGACGCGGCGCAGGTACTCCGCGAAGACAAAGCCGAGGATGGCGATCGTGCCAGTCCGCTCGATGAACAGCTTCGTCCAGCCGAACAGGAATCCCAAGAAGCGACCGTAGATTTCCCGGATGTACACGTAGTCGCCGCCGGTTGAGGGAAACATCGCGGTCAGTTCCGCGTAGGAGAGCGCCCCGCAGAGCGACAGCAGCCCGCCCACTGCCCAGAGACCGAGGATGAGCGGGGCGGAGGGCAGCGTTCCCGCGATCGAGCTCGCCGTGCGGAAGATGCCCACGCCGACGATGCAGCCGATGACCAGGGTCGTGGTGTCAAACAGGCCCAAGGACCGGGTCAGCGTTGAACTGCGAGTCATCCGCCACGCATTAGGGAATGGGGAATGCGGAATGGGGAATGCGGAGTGAGAAATGGGATATTCCGCATTTCCTGATTATTTTGACTCATAGTGCCAGTGCCAGGGTTCGAATGACGTGTGGTACGCATTGTCCCGCGGATAGGAGAGGGCGAAGCCGAACTCCCCGGCGTGCGCTTGGAGCCACCGGTACTCCGGCAGCGCCTCAAACTCCTCCGGATGGTCCTCGCCGTTGATGCCCGCCTCGTTGATGAAGTCGATCGCCTGGCGCGCCGGGTTGCCGTGCTCGCTGTGCCCCGGCAGCGCCACAAACCGGTTGGTGTCGGTGACCGACCAGCCGTGTTTGGGCAGATAGAAGAGGAAGAGGTAGAGCTGGTACGCGGGGGAGCGGTAGCCGGATTCGACGAGGAGCTGCCGGCCAAGGTTCGCCTGCATCGCCTCCATCATGCGCCGGTACGCCTCAAGGACCGGGCGCGGCAAGTATTGCGGATCAAGCGGCGCTGGCGTGCCGTCTTTGACGATCTGCTCAGGGCCGACTGGAATAATCTCGGCCCCGGCCGTCGACTCCCCGAAGTAGTGGCTGGTCGCACCCAGCGTGCTGGCTCGCAAGGCGCGGAACTCATCCAGCAACGCGCGCTGGGAGCCCGTCAGCGGCTCGTACAGCTCCTGCCACGTCAGCAGGTTCGCCGTCCCATCCTTCTTCTTGGCGGTCATCAGCGGTTCCAGCGCCGCGACGACCGCGTGCAGCGTGTCCCGCTCCTGCGGCTCAAGCTGGGTGACGTTGAGCGCCGAGACGGGGAGAGCGGAAAAGAGCCACGCAGTTGCTCCAATGAGCGGGAGCAATCGCCTGGCGGAGCACGAAGGGAGGAGAGGCACCCTACCGCTTGCGCGACTGGAGCTGGTCGACGAGTCCGGACACCCACCGGCCCGCGAGATCCTTGCAGCCCAAGCCAAAGGCGATGGCGGTGCCGAGGCTGAGGCCGGTCAGGATGATCAGGAAGACTTCGCCGACGAACTGAATCTGGAGCTGCTGGAGCGCGGCCACGAACGCGAATACGACCACGGTGGTCTGCACCGCCTGCCCGAGCAGGTGCGCCTGGAGGATGCCGGAGTTGCTGGCGGCCGTCCGGACCGTTGCCGAGAGGAACGCCGCTGCAAAGGCGCCGACGATCAAGATGAACACCGCCGCGATCACGTTGGGCAGGAACCCGACGATCTGCTGGAAGAGCTCCGCGGCGACCGTCAGGTTGAGCGCATTGAGGGCGGTCATGACGAAGGCGAGCATGACGAGCCAGTAGATGATGGCGCCGATGAGCTCGGAGAGCTTGCGCCGGATGCCGCCCCGCGTGAGGATGGTGGAGATCTGCAGCTGTTCGGCGATCTTGTCCAGCGTGATGAGCTTCAGGCCTTTGACGATGAGCTGCTCAATGAGCTTGGCGATGATACCGCCGATGAGCAGGATGACCAGTGCCCCGAGAATTGAAGGGGCGTAGGTGAGCAGCTGGTTCGCAGCCGACTGAAGAGGAGCGACGACGAGCTGCTGGAAGAGGCTCATCCCCGTTTCCATCTCGTTCCACCTCCTCCCGGTTGTGAAAGCTCAACGTCCATTTTATTGGACTCTGGTAGATTTTTCAACAACGAAGACGTATTCGGGCTGGATGACCGGCGCGTAGCCTGGGGGTGCCGGGAAGGGGAAGGTGACCAGCTCGTAGAGCCCGGCGGCGGTCCGGATGAACCCGTAGCCGAGTCCGCGAAGGAGTCCCCACGTGAAGCCGGCGAGCGCCCCATCACTGAGGCTGGTTTCGTGGATGCGCTTTGGGATCTCCACCCAGCCGGTCACGGTGTTGACCACTCCCCGCGTACCCTTCAGGAGCGCTTTTTCAGCGTCCATCGATTCGGCGGCAGCGGGCCAAGCCCATACCCACACGAAGACAGCGGCAAGCAGAGCCACCATCATTCTCATCGTGCACCTCCACGTTGCTCCCACTCTAACAAGCTGGAAAAAAAATCGCAAGCAGAAGGATTCAAGCTGCAAGCGAGTGGCAAAGTGGCGAAGTGACTACGTGGCCGAAGGTATCTTTCGGCCACTCTACCACTCAGCCACTTCGCCACTCGTGAAGCTTGCAGCTTGTAGCTTGTGGCTTGCAGCTTGTGTAGAATAACCGCATCTATGGACGCCCACGAGCAGCGCATCGTTCGCTTCCTTTCCAATCCACGGTCTTACCCTCACCCGGCCGGCGCGGTCGGCCGGCGCGAGACCCACGTGTCTCACGTCTTTCTGGCCGGCCCCTTCGCCTACAAGCTCAAGAAGCCGGTCACGTTTCCCTTTCTCGACGCCTCGACGCTGGCGCGCCGGAAGCGGTTTTGCGAGCTGGAGCTTTCGCTCAATCGTCGCCTCGCGCCGGATGTGTACCTGACGATGGTGCCGATTGTGGAGACCAGGGAGGGGTTGCGGCTCGGCGGGACCGGCCGCATGGTGGAATGGGTGGTCAAGATGCGCCGGCTTCCGGAGGAGCGGATGCTGGACCGGCTGGTTGCGGGTCGGCGAATCGGGGCGCGCGACATGGTTCGAATCGCGGACCGGCTGATGCCGTTCTTCGTGCGGGCCGAGCGCGGAGCCGCCGTGAGCCGCTACGGCACCCCGGCGAGCGTCGCGCGGCTCGTGCTCGGCAACCTTGAGGAGTGCGCGCCCTTCCTGGGGACGCTCTTTACGGAAGCGGAGCGGCAGCGCCTCGCCGCCGCCTACCGCCAGTACCTGACGCTCGAGGCCCCGCTCCTGGCACGCCGATGGCGCGAGCGGCGGATCATCGACGGCCACGGCGACCTGCGGTGTGAAAACATCTGCATGTCTACCCCCCCGGCAGGCGGGGGGGCCGCTCGGGCGCGCCATGACGTGGCGATTTTCGACTGCGTCGAGTTCCAGCCGGCGTTCCGGTGTGCGGACGTGGTGAACGACTTCAGCTTCCTCGTAATGGACCTCGAATTCCGCGGGCGCCGGGACCTGGCCGACGTCCTCCTTGCCGAGTACCGTCGGCGGATGTCCGATCCCACATTCGACCGGATCCTCGCCTTCTACCAGTGCCATCGCAGCCTGGTGCGGGGTAAGGTGCGCGGCTTTGCGTGGCTTCAGCATCCGCGTGCTCTCGCGGGCCGTCGGGTGCGCGCGCTCTCCCGCCGCCACTTCCGGCTCGCGGTGCGCTACGCCGCCCGCTTTGCCCCCCCGCGTCTGCTCGTGGTCGGCGGCCTCATCGGCAGCGGGAAGAGCACGCTCGCTCGCGGGCTCGCCGAAGGGTTGGGTGCGGTCTGGCTGCGCACCGACGAGATCCGGTTGCGCGAGTTCACTGTCCCGAGCGCAGTCGAGGGACGAGAGAAGCGAGTCGAGGGACGGCGGCGCAAGCAGGGGTTCGCCGAAGGGCTCTACGCGCCGCACGTGTCGGAGCTCGTCTACCAGCGGCTGATTCAGCGCGCCGAATCGCTTCTCCGCCAGGGCCGCTCGGTGGTCTGCGACGGAACGTTCTCGAAGGCGGTGGGGCGGGGTACGCTGCGCGACATCGCGCGGCGGCACGGGGCCTCGTTCCACTTCTTCGAGTGCACCGTTCCGCGCGCCATCGCCCTGCGCCGCATCGCCCGGCGCGCCGCCGCCCAGAGCGACATCTCCGAGGCGCGCCCCGAGCATTACACCCGGCTCAAGGCCGGTTTCGAGCCGGTCCGCGGCTGGCCGGCGCGCGACTGGACCCGAATTTCAGACGACCGCGCCCCCCGCGCGACCTACGAAGTCGCGCTGAAGGCGCTGCGCCGCGCCTGGTCCTTATAAGAACATGCCCCTACTCTGGACTTCCAACACTGGGTTAACCGCCACATGAAGCCTGGTCAGATCCATGAGTGTCACATCAAGAAAATGCTTTCTGCGAATCGCTCGGAAAGGAAAGATCCTCCACCCAATGCCCAAGCTCTCTCTTGCCAAGCTTGAACGCCACCTCTACGCGGCCGCCGATCGGCTTCGCCAAGAGGGCTTAGATGCAGCGACATACAAAGACTACATCTTCGGGATGCTCTTCCTGAAGCGCTGCTCCGATGTCTTTGACGCCGAACGCGAAAAGGTCGTCGGCCGAAAAGTTGAACAAGGCATGGTTAAGGAGCAGGCGGAAACCGAATACGGCGAGAATGCCGACTACTACGACGGTTTCTTCATCCCAGAGCGCTCCCGCTGGCGTTACCTGCAACGCTGCCTGAGTGACGCATCCGGACCTTATGGCAGCATCTTGGACAAGGCCCTTGGCGCGCTGAGTGAGGCGAACGAATCGCTCGAGCACGTCCTCGACCACATCAGCTTCATGCGCATGCAGAGTAACAAGCGGCTCATTTCCGATGACGCCTGCAAGGACCTGGTCCGCCACTTCAGCCATCACCGCCTGCGCAACGAGGACTTTCAGTTTTCGGACCTGCTTGGCGCGGCCTACGAGTTCCTGATCAACATGTTCGCCGAGTCCGCGGGCAAGAAGGGCGGTGATTTCTATACCCCGCGCGACGTGATCCGCATGATGGTGCGCATCCTTAAGCCACAGCCCGGCCTGAGCGTCTACGATCCCACCTGCGGCTCGGGCGGCATGCTCATCATCAGCCGCGAGTTCATCGAGCAGTCCGGCGGCGACCCAACTAACCTCCGACTTTGTGGTCAGGTCAACGACACGTCTGCTTGGTCGATCTGTAAGCTGAACATGCTGCTCCACGGTGTGCCGGGCGCAGATATCCAACTCCAGGATACACTGCTGCACCCCACGCACCGCGACGGCGGCGAACTGGAGCGCTTCGACTGCGTCATCGCCAATCCACCGTTCAGCCAGAACTATACCAAGAGCAACATGGAATTCCCTGAGCGCTTCCGGTGGGGCTGGTGTCCGACTACGGGCAAGAAGGGCGACCTCATGTTTGCCCAGCACATGCTGGCCGTGTGCAAGCCCAGCGGCATGGTCACCACGGTCATGCCTCACGGCGTGCTGTTCCGGGGTGGTGCGGAGAAGGGGATCCGCAGGAAGTTCCTCGAACAGGATCTCATCGAGGCCGTCATCGGCCTGCCGCAGAACCTCTTCTATGGCGCGAGCATCCCAGCCTGCATCCTGGTGATGCGTCCCAACCTCACCGGCCAGTCGCCTAACCCGAACAAGTCCGAAGCTCGCCGCGGCCAGGTGCTGTTCATCAATGCCGACGCCGAGTTCCACGCCGGCCGCGCGCAGAACTACCTACGTCCCGAGCATGTCGAGAAGATCGTCTCCACCTTCGACCGCTTCGAGGACGTGCCCGGCTATGCTCGGTGTGTGTCGCTGGAAGAAATCGGTGGCCCGGCCAATGACTGGAACCTCAACATCCGCCGCTACGTGGACAACTCCCCGCTGCCCGAGCTGCACGACGTGCGCGCCCACCTGCAAGGCGGCGTGCCCGTGGCCGAGGTGGAGGCGAAGCGGGCTCTTTTCGAGGCGATGGGCTTCGACGCAACCCATGCCTTCGCTGCGCGGGCAGGCGACACTGTTTACTTCGACTTCGCCCCCGCGATCACCGACCGCGCTGCACTGCGCCCGCTCATCGATAACGATGCCGGAGTCCAGGCCCGCGCCCAGGCCCTGCGCGACGCCCTGACCGCCTGGTGGGCCGCACATGCACCACGCCTCGCCGACCTGCCGAAGCGCTACGACCTCAACGCCGTGCGCGCCGACTTCCTCAACACCTTCGTCGACGCGCTCTCGCCGCTTGCCGTGCTTGATCGCTTCAAGCTCGCGGGCGTCATCGCCACCTGGTGGACCGACACCCTGCCCGACTTCAAGACCCTGCTCGAGAACGGCTTCCCCGGCGTGATCGACGGCTGGGTGGACGCCATCGGCGATGCGGTGGAGGACGACGAGGTCGCCGGCCCTGCCTTCGACCCCTTTGGCCACAAGCTTGTCCGCCGCATCATGGCCGACTATCTGGAGCAAATCGCCAAGGCCCGCGCCGACATCGCCCGGCTCAAGGGCGAGAAGGAGGCCTTCGAGCAGAGCAACGCCCCGGATGACGCGGACGAGGAAGAGCTGGCCAACTGGAATTATGCCAAGGAGCTCGACCGCCAGGCGCGCGAGCTGAAGACCGAGCACAGGGACGCCCTCAAGGACTTCAAGAAGCTGGAGACCGCCGCCGCCAAGGCCCGCGCCACCGACGCCGACCGCCAGGCTGCCGCCAAGGCTAGGATCGCGCTTCAACCCGTGCTCGACCAGCTCGCGCAGATCGACGCGGCGCTCGTGCCCTACGAACAGATCAAGACCGACCTCGCCACGGTCCGCAACTACTATCACGAACTGACCAACGACTTCGTGGACCAGCTCAAGGCCCGCTGCGGCGTGATGCGCGATGACGAGAAGCGCGCGCTCGTGCTTAAGCTTTTCGCGCAGGACGTGCAGGCTGGACTCGATGCCGCCGTGGGCGAGAAGCGGCAGGAGATGGTGCGGTTCGTCGAGAGCCTGTGGGACAAGTATCGCGTGACGCTGACTGAGCTACGGGGCAAGCGTGTGGACATCGAGGGCGAACTGACTCGGTTCCTCCAGCGATTGAGTTACCAATGAACGAGCAGACCCTAGATTCACTCTGCACCATCAACCCCGAGACCCTGGGCGCGTCCACGCCAATGGATTTCGAGTTTCGCTACCTCGACATCTCAGCGGTCACAAAGGGACATATTGATTGGTCAGCAACGCAGCTTTGGAAGTTTGCTAATGCGCCAAGTCGGGCGCGCCGCCGGCTACGACCCGGTGACGCACTCCTGTGCTCGGTAAGGCCTGGGCTCCAAGCCCACGCGCGAATCGACCGAGACGAATTCATCCCACTCGTTGGCTCCACTGGTTTCGTCGTTCTTCGGCCGAACATGTCGACAGATTCCGGATTCATTTTTCACCAGCTCTTCAGCAATAACGTTGCGGCTCAGCTTCGTGCGTTGGAAACAGGGTCAAGTTACCCGGCAGTCAACGAAAGCGACGTCCGGCGGCTGCGATTCTTCACTCCCGAGCCAGAGGAGCGAAAGCGCATGGCGGTGGTGCTGGACACGGTGGACGAGGCGATTGCGAAGACGGAGGCGGTGATTGCGAAGCTCAAGCAGGTGCGTGCCGGCCTGCTCCACGACCTCCTTACTCGCGGCCTCGACGACCACGGCCACCTCCGCGACCCCATCGCCCACCCCGAGCAGTTCCAGGGCTCACCGCTGGGGCGGATTCCGAAGGAGTGGACATTCGACACGCTTGTTTCACTCTGTCATCGTAATGCAGGGTCTATCCAAACCGGGCCGTTTGGAAGTCAATTACATGCCAGCGACTATGTTGAGCAAGGCGTTCCGATTATAACAGTCGAGCATCTTGGTGATGGGGTAATACACCATGTCAACCTTCCCCGAGTCTGCGAGGATGATTGCCGACGTCTAGCTCGTTACCAATTGCGAGCAGGTGATCTTGTGTTCAGCCGCGTGGGGGCCATTGACCGCTGTGGCCTGGTTACTCAAGCGGAGGATGGCTGGCTGTTCTCGGGCCGGTGTCTCCGTGTGCGGCTCGGCGCGGAAGGTTTAGATCCACGATTTTTCGCGTTTCAGTTAAATGGGTTTCGATGCAGGCAATGGATTCTGAACAACGCCGTTGGATCAACAATGCACTGTCTGAACACAACCATACTTGGACATCTACCCATCACCAAGCCACCACACTCTGAACAAGTACTCATTGCGAATCGTCTGACCCTTCGTGACTCGCACATTAACCAAGAAACTGCTGTTTGGCTAAAGCTAGGGGCCGCCAAGTCCGGCCTCATGGCCGACCTGCTTACCGGCCGCGTCCGCGTGCCAGAAAAGACAATTGGAGGGACAGCCGATGACTCATGACACAGGACTTTTGCGAATGGAAGGCGGACTCGAAGCATTTGCACGACGAAAGGAGATCCACCAACGATGGAAGCCATAGCACTCATCGGGTTGATCGAGCGCGGTGAAGACAGTCGCGTTCAGTTCAAGCAGAACGTGACCAATGCCGAATCGCTAGCCGGCGAATTGGTGGCGTTCTCCAACGGCAAAGGCGGCAGGATCATCATCGGGGTCAATGACCAGGGCGCAGTGACGGGTTTGTCCACGGATGATATTCGACGGCTCAATCAACTCCTGGTCAACACCGCGACGAATCTGGTGCGTCCGTCAATTAACCTCGAAACCGAGAACGTCTTGCTGGGTGCCCAACTGGTGATCGTCGTGACCGTGAGAGAGGGCATCTCAAAACCGTACGCCGATCACAACGGTGTTTCCTGGGTGAAGTCCGGTTCGGACAAGCGACGCGTGACATCACGCGAGGAAGTTCAGCGCATGCTTCAGGACATTGGCCTCGTGCACGCAGATGAGGTCCTGGTGGAAGGTACGACCGTCGCGGATATCGACCTTGTTCACTTCCGGGCGTTTTTTGAGAAGCAGTACGAGGCAAGCTGGGAGGACGGGGCGGATCCGCTGAAGCGCTTGCTGGAAAATCTCAAGCTCGCCAAGGAGAACACGCTGAACCTGGCTGGGTTGCTATTATTCGGCAGCCACCCCCAGCGGCACCGACCCGCTTTTGTGGTGAAGGCCGTATCGTTCGTTGGCAATGAGCTGACTGGAGAACACTATCGCGACAGCGAGGATATTGGCGGGTGTCTCAAGGACGTGCATGCGCGAACCATGTCTTTCCTGTTGCGCAACCTGCGTCACGTTCAGGGTCGGCAAGGATTCAATACCGAAGGCGAGTTGGAAGTGCCCCGTTCGGCGCTGGAGGAGTTGGTTGTCAACATGCTTCTGCATCGAGACTATTTCATCTCTGCGCCTTGGCGAGTGATGTTGTTCGACAACCGCCTCGAGTTGATGAGTCCTGGCGCATTGCCGAACAACCTGACTGTCGAAAATATCAGAAACGGCGTATCGAACATGCGCAACCCGCTCATTGCCTCATTCGCCACCAAGGAATTGCCTTATCGCGGCATCGGCACCGGTATCCGGCGCGCTTTGGCACAAGTCCCCGATTTGATCTTGAACTCAGATCAGCCACTGAACCTTTTTACCGCCACGATCCCGCGCAAGCCGTCATGAACGTCCAGTGGGAATACGACCTTGTCGAGAAACCCTTCTGCCAGCAACTGGAACGCATGGGCTGGCAGTGGATCGAGGGTGATCCCGATCTGCCGGAGACAACCGAGCGAACCAGCTCTCGTGAGGTGCTGCTCAAGGGCCGGCTCGCGGCGGCGCTGCGCAAACTCAACTTGCGTGATGGCCAGCCGTGGCTGGATCCGGCGCGCATCGCCCGCGCCATCCGCGATCTGGAACAGGCGGCCGGTCACCGGCTGATGGAGATCAACCAGTCGGCGACGGAGTTGTTGCTCAAGGGAACCGTGGCCGACGGCCTATCAGACTGGAACCAGGGACGCCCGCAGCCGGTGCGGTTCATCGACTTCGAGAATCCAGCCAATAACGACTTCCTTGTCATCAACCAGTTCAAAGTAGAACTCACGAGCGGGCGTGGTCATGTCATCCCGGACGCAGTACTGTTCGTCAACGGTATCCCACTAGTGGTTGCAGAGTTCAAAAATCCCGGCATTCAGAACCCGTTGCAGGAAGCCATCAACCAGCTCCTGCGCTACTCGAATCAGCGGAAGGAGCTGTTCCCCACGCTCTACACTGAGAACGAGGGTGTGGAGCGGTTCTTTCACACCAATCAGCTCCTCATTGCGAGCAACTTCTTCGAGGCCCGCGCGGCCACCATCGGCGCGCCGCCGGAGGCGTATCTGGAATGGGCGGACACCAGCCCGGTGCCGTTGAGCACGGTAGCGGAGGAGTTGGGCGTCCTATCGGCTTCACCTGAACAGGCTGAGGCGGCGCAGGAACTGGCAACGCTGGGGCCGGAGCAAGCCGAGCGCGCGGGTACTCCGCTCTTCTTCCGAAGAGCCGAACAGCGGCCCAGGGGGATGCGCGGTACGGGGGCCACGCTGCAGAGCCAGCAGATCCTCGTGGCCGGCATGTTACGCCCGGCGCACCTGCTCGACCTGGTCCGCAACTTCACGGTGTTCCAGCAGATGGATGGAAAGACCCGTAAGGTGGTGGCGCGCTACCAGCAATTCCGCAGCATTCATAAGGCCGTGACCCGTCTGCAGGAAGGTCGCACTCGTGCCCAAGGCGCGGCACGCGACGAGCGAGGTGGCATCGTCTGGCACACGCAAGGTTCGGGCAAGAGCCTCAGCATGGTCTTCCTGGTGCGCAAGATGCGCATGATGCAGCGGCTCAACCGCTTTAAGGTGGTGGTCGTCACCGACCGCACCAACCTGGAATGGCAGTTGCGCGAGACGGCCCGCCTTTCCGGCGAGACGCTCCGCCCCAACGACCGTGATGCCGCGCTCCATGAGTCGCCGACCGCGCGCACCCAGCGCATCCTACAGGAAACGACACCGGACATCGTCTTCGCCATGCTGCAGAAGTATCAGGACATGGCCCAGCGCGACGCCGCCGATAAGGTGGCGATGACCATCGTCCGAAAGGAGAAGAAGCCGGGCAAGGACGAGCCGGTGGTCGAGAAGGAGGTTACCTTCGAGGAGAGCATCCACTTTGAGGAGTTTCCGGTCCTGAACGAGTCGGAGGAGATCCTCGTGCTGGTGGACGAGGCGCACCGCTCGCACACGCGCAGCCTGCACCGGAATCTGCGGAAGGCGTTGCCTAACGCGGCGATCATCGGTTTTACCGGTACGCCCATCCTGAGCAAGGAGAAGACCGAGACCCGCGAGATTTTCGGCGAGTTCATTGACAAGTATCTCCTGCAGGAGGCCGAGTTGGATGGTGCCACCGTGCCGATCTTGTACGAAGGTCGCACGGCGGATGGTCTGGTGAAGGACGCGCCGGGGCTGGATGAGCTCTTTGAGGACATGTTCCGCGACTACGAGCCGGATGAGCTGGCCGTCATCAAGGCGAAGTATGCGACCGAAGGCGACGTGCTGGAAGCGCCGATGCTCATCGAGCAGAAGGCGTGCGACATGTTCCGACACTACGTCGGTGTCGTGCTGCCGGAGGGCTACAAGGCGCAGGTTGTGGCCACAAGCCGGCAGGCGGCAGTCACCTACGTCGAGAAGCTTGAGCAGACGCGGCGGGTGCTGGTGGCGCAGCTGGAAGCATTCCCCGCAGCGATACTGGAGTTGCCGGACGATGAGGTGGAGAAGCTCGACGCCGACACGCGCTTTCTGGTCCGTGCGCATCGCGAGCTACCGAAGCTGCGAGTGCTGGAAACCGCCGTGGTCTTTTCCGGCAGCCACAACGACCCAGAGTCGTGGTGGGACTGGGCGGACGAGGACAAGCAGGACGAGCGTATCCAACGCTTCAAGCGCAAACTTACGCCGGAGAAGACGGACAAGGCCGACCCGCTTTCAATCCTCGTCGTCAACAACATGTTGCTCGTGGGGTTTGACGCCCCCGTTGAGCAGGTGCTCTACCTGGACCGAAAGATCGTTGCGCATGACCTGATGCAGGCCATCGCCCGCGTCAACCGCACTTGCGGCCAGAAGAAGTGCGGCTACGTGGTGGACTACATCGGTATCGCGCACCACTTGAATGAGGCACTCAAGGACTACGACCGTGAAGACATTGAATGCACGCTCACCGACATCAGTGTGGAGCTACCCAAGCTGCTCGACCGGCGGGCCAGAGCGGTCGCCGTCTTCACTGACAGGGGTGTGGTCGACTTGCAGGGACAGGTTGACGACTGCGTGGACTTGCTCGGAGACTTTAAGATCCGTGCCGACTTTATCAACAAGCTGCGGATATTCTATGAGACGCTGAACATCCTAGAGCACCGACCGGAAGTCCCCGGTGACGTCTTCCGAGATGCGAAGTTGCTCGGCTTTATTAACAAGGTGGCGGCCAACCTCTATCGCGACCCGGTGCTGAACCTCCTCGGCGTAGCGGAGAAGGTGCGGGCGCTCATCAATGCCCATGTGTCGGCGCGTGGCGTGGACCCGAAGATTCCCCCGACAACCATCACGGACGACGAGTTCGAGAGGGTGCTCCAGGCACAAACCAGCAGCCGCGCAAGGGCCGCGCAAATGCAGCATGCCGCACGCTACCACATCATCGGTTTCTCCAATCAGAATCCGGCCTACGCGCGGAAGATGAGTGAGAAGCTTGAGGAGATTCTCCAGCGGTTCAAAGACGATTGGGACGCCCTAGAACGTGAGTTGAGGAGGTTTATCGAGGAGTTGAAGCGGGGCGACCGGAACGACTTCCCCAACCTTGATCCTCAGGCGCAGGTTCCGTTCATCAGACTGGTGTTGGAGGAATGCGGCAAGGGCCTGGAACTGACGGAGGCTCAGCGGAAAACCGCGCTCACGGCTACGCTGGAAATGGTCGAACGCATCCGGCAGGAGGTGCGGAAGATCGGCTTCTGGAAGAACCAAGCCATGCGCGACCTGTTGACTCGGACGTTGGTGCGTGACCTCGATAGGGCTGGTGTATGTCAACCTCACAAAGCACGCGACCTGGCGCAGCAACTTGTTGCACTCGCCAAAGAGAACCACGAGAACCTCCTACGACTATGAACGGCACTCTGGAAATTGGCGGTCTCACCTTTCACGTCCGACACAGCCTCCGCCGAAGAACGCTGGGGCTTATGGTCGGCCGTGGCAAAGAGTTGATTCTCAGCTGCCCTGTTGATACTGATGCTCAGAAGGCAGCGAAGTGGGCGCAATCGAAACTCCTATGGGTGCATCGGCAGTCGGCTCGCAAAGAACAAATGCGAGAAGGCAGCTATGTCCCGGAATTCGTGACTGGTGAAAGCTTCTTTTACCTCGGGCGAGGCTACCGTCTGAAGACGTCGAAGCAACAACCGGAACCGCTTCGCTTTGATGGCGACCGGTTCTGGCTACAGAGAGACGCCTTTAACAAGGCTGCGAAACATTTCCGTAACTGGTACATCCAGCACGGCCGAGTGTGGTTGACCGAACGAACGGCGTCATTGGTCCGAAGGACCGGCGTGTCGCCGGCTAAGATCGATGTCCGAGATCTCGGCTTCCGCTGGGGATCCTGTGGAACATCCCGCACTCTCCGCTTCAATTGGCGCTTGCTGCAACTACCGAAACGTCTGATCGATTACGTGATCGTCCATGAGTTGGTACACCTGCGAGAGCCTTATCATGGAGGCGGATTCCGGAAACTTCTTGAATTAGCGTTGCCTGATTGGGAGCAACGAAGCGAGGAACTGCGACTGAAAGGATCTGCGTTCGCAATCCTCTAATAATGTAACCAAATTCAGGAAATGGAGGGATACGATACCTATTTCTACGCGGTACTCATCCTCGCGCCATTGAAATAAGTATGAAGGGAAAGGTGCCAGGCACCGGGGGACAGGCATTTGGCATGCAAATCGTCCCGCCTCGCTGATCTGGGCTGGCACCCCCGTTGATTTGCTTCGCAAATCAACGCCGCGGGGGCTATCGCATTTGGAACGCCTCCCATTTCCCAGCAGGGACAGCGGCGCGGAGGCGACGTACAATGAACCGTGGAATACATCTGATCGTCATTGTCTCAAGGAGTCATTCGTGAGCGAGCCTCAAGACATCCAACTCGAGAAGCCACCGCAAGATGATGCGTTGGTTGACCGCTTGTTGGCGCTTGAGGAGGACTATCGTCTGGATTGTAAACGCTTGGCGGGCAAGCTCACTTCTGCCATAGAGACGATCGTCGCATTCGCCAACAGTGACGGGGGTTTTCTGCTCCTCGGCCTTGAAGACACGCGCAAGGCGAAAGGCCGCGCGCGGGTATACGGGGTTGAAGAAAATCTGATGGCGGTTGATGAGCTGCGCCGAGCTGTTGAGACGCGTATTACACCGGAGCTGCCAGGTGTGTCATGGCGGAGGATCAGGTGTACGTTGCAGGATAGGCCGCCTGGCTCCATCATCGTGGTGACGGTGCCCAAGGGCCTCGCGGTGCATTCCATTGTTGGCGACGGGACATTTATCCGGTTGGACAAGAGCAACAAAGAGATTGTTGCCTCCGAGATCAACGAGCTCTCCTTTGCACGCGGGATGATTTCCGCCGAGGCGCAGCTTGAGCGCATTGATGTGGCGCTATTGGACACCCCGCTCTGGCGGACCTACAGTGCCCATCGACGGATTACCCGACCACTACCCGAAGCGATGGAGCATATGGGCCTGGCCCGTAAAGATGAACAGGGAATCTTGCGCCCGACGCGGGCTGCGGTTCTCTTATTTGCCGAAGATCCCTCAGGGCTTATGGTCGCGAAGACCAGCGTTCGGGTATTTCACTATAAAGGCGATCAAGTCATCCATGGGACGACGCCCAATCTACTCAAACCACCCAAAACCATTGGTGGCCCGCTGATTCAGCAGATCGCGAGTACGCTGGAGTATGTCGTGAATGAACTGGCCACCGGCGTCAAGCTCGGTCCCTATGGTTTTGAAATCGTGCAACGCTACCCGCTCCGCGTCCTGCGAGAAGCCATTACCAACGCAGTCATTCATCGGGATTACCATTTGGCCAGCGATATCTACATTCGCCTCTTTGACAACCGGATCGAAGTGGACAGCCCGGGGATCCTTCCCGGGCAGATCACCGTGGCTACTCTTCTGACCGCACGCCCGAATAATCGAAACCCGCTCATCGTCAACCATCTGCGCGAGTTCCCCGACCCACCCAACTTGGATGCCGGAGAAGGAGTTCGCATGATGTTTCATACGATGGATCAAGCGGGGCTGTACGCGCCGATCTACCAGACCAAGCCGCAGTTGCAGCGCGATGCTGTCTGCGTCTACCTGTTTAACGAAGCGCGGCCCTCGATTTGGGACCAAGTGAGCGCCTACGTGGACAAGCGCGGTACGATTACTAACGCCGAGCTGCGGAGTGTTCTCCGAACAGACAACACACTGGCAGCCTCCAAACTGCTTCGGGGATGGGTGAAGCGTGGTCTCCTGGTTGTGACCAATCCAACAGGGGCGAAGCGCCACCGTAACTACTCGAAGCCAGGAGCAGCACCTGATCTCAGCCTATTTTCCTTAGGCAAAAGATAATGGAACCACATGAATCGTATCCTATTGATATTCAATATGTTACAAATACGTCATTTTCCATTGAAGCCCTCTTGAACCATACCACCCTTGCTCCTTGGCGAGGGGCGTGAGATGCCACATCTCAGGTGTACGCGGAAGCTGCTCTCGGCCATCGGCTGCTCACAGGCTGCTGAGGCTGTGGAGGCAAAGCCCGTCCCGACCCTGGGAGACTGGTACGCCCATCTGCTCGTTATTTCCAGGAAGCGAGTGCTGCTGTTTACGGGGGAGTATCGCAACCTGGAGATCGCCGGAACAGCCAACCGAAGCGTGGTGGGCTCGATGAACGACCTGGCAAACCTGCTGGAACACCATGTGCGCGATGCCGGAGGTGTGGCG
>Ga0209515_10004913_pt1 | contig 17731 bp, 17 predicted proteins | sample Subgroupgradi54m_FD_187454 | JGI IMG/M metagenome (GOLD analysis project Ga0209515, IMG submission 187454) | Subsurface groundwater microbial communities from S. Glens Falls, New York, USA - GMW60B uncontaminated upgradient, 5.4 m (SPAdes)... ...
ATCTCTTTTTTACTTGCCTCTTCTTCCTCTATTTCTCCACGTACTGATTGTTGCGAGAATGTTCATTGGCTAACCCTGCCTACCGGCAGGCAGGCGCCAGAACAGAGGGTCTAAACAGTATAGTCAAAAAAGCCTTATTCTTGAGGCGTTTTTGTGCTTGACATAGACAGATAGCCGTGATAAGCTTTTTTTGGAAACGAACCTAGACAAGGGAGGAACCAATGGCCGCTCCATTGCGAGCCATCGTCGAACTACACGAGAGAGGAGTGACCCACCCGTCGCTCTCCGAGCTCAATGCCGCTTGGTATGAGCACTTGCCGGTCCTTATCGCAAACGCCCAGCGTGCAGAGCAAAAAGGCCATAACTACCGAGACGAGTCGGCGCGTATCGGTTGCAGTGTCCTCGGTTACAGCCACGGGAGGTTTGATGCCGCTTCCATGGGCTGGAACAACACGCCGCGCCCGCTCACGGCCGAAGAGAAAGCCGAGTTCAAACCATGCAGCGAGAAACACGCCATTCTCGACTGTCTCAAGCGGTTTCTTTTGCCGGTTGGGCTGGTGATGTACAGCGACTACAATCAGCCCGACGACATCACCGGTTTATTGCTTGATGTCTACGTGGCGTGTTCAAACTGCGAGGAGTGGATGTCCGTCATCTTGCCGCCGTGGTTTAGGATGATGTTCTTCCGTAAGCGCCTGCCGAGCGACCCGCCGAGCGACGACCCGTTCGTGCGTTTCGAAACGACGCTCGACGAACTCGGCTTGCTCCACCAGGCGGCGCACGCAGATAGGCTCAAGCACCTCTAGCCGTTTTACCCCGCCGCGCACTTCGTGCCGGCGGGGGTTTTTCTTGTTACAGTTAGGGTATGTTGCTGTCGTGGAGCTTCCGGCGTAAAGCACTCTATATACTGGCCGCAGCTCTTATCGGGGCAGTTGTACTTTTTGCTGTCTACGAAACTTTTTTTACCGCGGCCCCCACGTGCCAAGATCGCGCACAAAATCAAAACGAGCAGGGTATCGACTGCGGCGGGGTGTGCACACTGCTGTGCCCTAGTTTGACCCACGCGCCGCAGGTGTTGTGGGCGCGCGCGTTCCAGACCGACCAGGGCATCTACACCGCGGCGGCCTATGTGCAAAACAAAAACGGCTCGGCCGGCGCGCGCCACGTGCGCTACTCCTTCCAGCTTTTTGATGCACAAAACAGTTTGGTGGTCGAGCGCGACGGCGTGGTCGACTTGCCGCCGGTGCAGACCATCCCCATTGTCGAGCAAAATATCAACGTTGGTACGCGCAGTGTAGCACGCGCATTGTTTGCATTCTCCGACACTCCGGTGTGGAAGCGTGTTTCTGTCGGCACCGTGGCCTCGGTGCAGGTGTCACAGCAGCAACTCCTGCCAGACGGCTCGCGCTTATCCGCGACGATTACTAACAACTCGGTTGCAGACGTCTCACACTTGGCGGTGGTTGCGGTCTTGTTCGACCAAGCGGGTGTCGCGCGCGCAGCAAGTAAGAGTGTAGTAGCGCTTCTCCCGAGCGGCTCTCAACAGGATGTAGTTTTTACGTGGCCCTTGGGTGTCCCTGATATTGTCCGCGCAGAGATTACCACGCTTCCCTCGTTCTAGCCGCTTCGTTCTAAATGGATCTGCTCAACAAAAAAACTTCTTCGGTCGACTGGTTCGCCTTTGGTGCTGCGCTGTGTCTTGCGGGCCTTGGGCTTTTGACGATGAACTCGTTTGTGGGGCAGGACAGTTTTTTTACCAAACAGCTCCTATGGCTCGCGCTCGGGGTATTGGTGTTTTTTGGCGCAAGCCAAATCGACTGGCGTTTCTTGCGCCGTAGCGGCACTGCGGCGGGTATCTTCGGTTTGTTGATCGCGCCACTCCTTTTTTTAATAGTGCTCGGGCACGAAATTAAGGGTGCGCGGAGCTGGCTCTCCCTCGGCGGCCTTGGCATCGAGCCGATTGAGTTTGTAAAACTCGCGCTTATTATCGCTCTGGCAAAGTATTTTTCTCGCCGACATATTGAAATCCGCAACCTCAGGCATATTGTGGTGTCTGGCGCATATGCCGGCATCGTGTTTGTGCTTGTGGCGCTCCAGCCGGACTTTGGTGGCGCCATCATCATCGCGCTTATTTGGCTCGGGATGGTGCTTTTTTCCGGCCTCTCGCGCAAACATTTACTAGCACTCTTGCTGGTGGGGGCAACGGTGTTTGCAGGGTTGTGGTTTTTTGGCTTTCATACCTACCAAAAACAGCGCATTATGAGTTTTATCAACCCGGCGGGGGACATTCGTGGCGCCGGATACAATGCCTACCAGTCGACCATTGCGGTTGGCTCGGGTCAGCTTGTGGGCAAAGGCATTGGCTACGGCACCCAAAGTAAGTTGCGCTTTTTGCCGGAATATCAAACCGATTTTATTTTTGCCGCCTTTGCCGAGGAGTGGGGGTTTGTTGGCATCGGGATAGTATTTGCTTTATTTGGGCTTATCTTTTGGCGGGTACTTCGGGCTGCTTCCCGAGGCGCATCCAACTTCGAGACGTTGTTTGCGGTTGGCGTCTTGTGCTACCTCGCCGCGCATTTTGCCCTGCACGTCGGCATCAACCTCGGCGTCTTGCCCGTGACCGGCACCACTATCCCTTTTATGAGTTACGGCGGTTCGCACCTCCTTGCCGAGTTTTTGGCACTCGGGATGGTGAGCGGTATGGCCCACTACGCCCGCGCCGCCCACCGCGATATCCTTGACCGCGAGTTTAGCGGCGGGTATGACCGATAATTATTTTGTGGTATAATAGGCGCATGACTGAGCCGAGGTATGCAGGGCGCATAAAGGAGATTATAGCAAAGTTTGATCCGAATAGGTTGAATCGCTATTTCCTGTTCGGCTCTTCGTTACGTAAGGAGAAATTCCACGACATTGATTTGGGTGTGGTTGGCAATGCATCGTCGCAAAAAAAGCTTTCGGAGTTACGGGATAGTTTGTACGACTCGACTATTCCGTACAAAGTCGACGTGGTTGATATCGATGCGGCAGAGAGCGACTTTCGGGACTATGTGCTTGATAAAGAACCTCTGGTATGGATACGCTAACACAACGCACACTTACCCGGTTTCTCAAATCGGTCGTGGCGCTTGAAAAAGCCCTTGCGCTCAAAGAACTTCCGGAGCACGCGGAGCGTGATTCGGTATTATTGCGTTTTGAACTCACAGCGGAACTTATGCCAAAAATGTTGCAACGCGTGTTAAGCGAGCGCGGTGCGGATGTGGCACTGCCAAAAGACATCGTGCGTGCGACGTGCTCGGCAGAACTTATAGACGAAGCGGTGACAGAAACACTACTTTCAGTCATCGACGACCGCAATCGAATGGTACACGATTATAGCGAAGAATTTGCAGGTGAACTATTAGCAAGGGTGAGGAGCGAATATATCGCAGCGTTTCGTGTATTACAGGAGCGTTTACCAATGTTATAGGATAAGTTGGTCGATTCTATCGTGTATTCTTTTCGATTCACTCAATAAAGTTTAAAAGTTTTCTCCACCATACGCTCGAGGGAAAATTCTTTGAGGTCTACATCAAGAGCTTCGGCGACGCCGCCGACGCGGTTGGCGACAATGGGGAGGCCCGCGGCGCGCGCCTCAAGCACCACATAGCTCAACCCTTCTTTTATCGAGGGCAGAGCAAACACATCAAAACCCTTAAGTACCTCGGCTGCGGGAAGGAAGCCAAATAGTTTGACGCGCTCTTCTAAACCGTATTCTTTTATTTTTTGCTCGAGCATCTCGCGCAACTCGCCCTCGCCGACAATAGCGACATACATACTTGGGTTTTGTTTTGCCTGCTCGATGAGTGCGATTTGGTTTTTGTTTTGGGTGAGCTCGCCCACTGTGCCGGTGATTTTTACTCCAGTAGGGAAAGCGTTGCGGATTGTATCTCCCGAGCTAAACTGCATAGCAAGGTCGATGCCGTTGTAAATCCGCACTGCTTTATGTGTACAAAAAGGCATCCGCTTAGCCGCACGCAACTCAAAATCTGACACGCAGATAATATCCGTACACAACAAAGCGGTAAACCAAGAGATAAACCAGATTACAACGTGCGCCGGACGTGAGCGTTGTTCGTTAAACGCCCAGCCGTGGCTGGTGTAGATAATTTTCTGTACTCCTGCCAGGCGTGCCGCAAGCGCGCCCAAAGCGCCTGCCTTAGAAGAGTTGAGATGCACAATGTCCGGTTTTTCTTTTTTGAAAAGGCGATAGAGTCCAAAAAAACTTTTTATATCTTTACCAAAAGAAATATCTCGCCCAAGCGATGCGTTATGATATATCATAATATTTTCATCACGCAGTTTTTGGGCAAGTACTCCATTGCCCCCAAGTGCAACCACAACATCCCACCCGTGTGCTTGTGCCGCGGTGGCCAGGTCAAAGACGTAGCGCTGCGCGCCGCCCCAATTTGATTTTGTAATAACGTAAAGAATTTTTTTCATACAAAATAAAATTGGGCCGGACCTCCTACGACCTGTTTCGCTTTGCTCAACAACGGTCGTTGCCTAAGCACCGGACAAAACAAGAAGCAGTTCTTGTTTTGTCCCCAGTTGGATTTGGTGATACAGTACAACACTTTTTTGGCGGAAACTACCATAGATTTTTGTAGGTTATATGGTATTGTAACCTATGCCGATGACCTTTGGTGGCAAGAAAGCCTTGACCCTTCTATTCGCGGGAGACCTCGCGGTTTTTGGTGTAGCCCTCTGGCTGACACTGGTGTTGCGCTACTGGGCGCTCCCGCCGTGGTGGCTCCTGCGCCTGCACCTTGGCGCATTTAGTATTTTGTTTGCGCTGTGGCTCTTGGTATTCTACATTGCCGGTCTCTACGGCAAACAGGCGGTACTTTTTAAAAGTGCGCTGCCGGGCGTTATTTTGCGCACGCAGTTGTTTAACATCGTGCTCGCGGCACTACTCTTTTTTTTTCTCCCGCAAATAGGCATTGCGCCAAAGACCAATCTCGGCATTTATCTTGTCGTTTCCCTCGCGCTCATCTTTGCCTGGCGTCTTGCCTTGTTCCCCCGGCTTACCAAACCTTCGGCGCGCGACGGCGCTGCCCTTGTGGGTAGCGGGCCGGAGGTCGAGGAGCTGATTGCAGAGGTAAACGGCAACCCGCGCTACCACCTTGAGTTTCGGGTCTGTGTAGAGCCGCACACTCTTGTCCGGGGCGGTTGGGACGAATTTGTTGAAAAACTTGCGGCTTCGGGGAGCTCGCTCTTGGTGGTTGATACTGAAAACGATGCGGTGCGCGCGCTCTTGCCCCGCATCTACGAGCTAACTTTTGTAAAACACCGATGCCAGTTTGTAGACCTAAACCGTATGTATGAAGAGGTGTTTGACCGGGTGCCGCTGTCCCTGTTGCGGTACGAGTGGTTTTTGCAAAATATTACCCCTGTTGAGGTGAGTCTATACTCTTTGTGTAAACGACTCATCGATATCGTGGGGGCGGTGGCTATGGGCGCCGTTGTGTTGGTTGTGGTGCCATTTGTGTACATCGCGATGCGGCTTGAAGGCCCAGGCCCACTGTTTATCACCCAAGAGCGGTTGGGCGAGGGTCGCAGCCATATGCGAGTGTACAAGTTCCGTAGTATGCGGTTTAACAACGCACGGTCGGGAGACTGGGTGGGCGAGGAAAAGGAAAACAGCATAACCCGGGTAGGAAATATCCTGCGCAAAACCTCGCTCGATGAGTTCCCACAGTTCATCAACATTTTGCGCGGGGAGCTCTCGCTTATCGGCCCCCGCAATGACATCGAGGGCTTGGGGTTGCGCCTAGCCGACGTCATACCCTACTACAATGCGCGCTATGCGGTAAAACCTGGCATCACCGGCTGGGCGCAAATAAATCAGCAGTACGAGCCTGGGCACCTAAGCCCCCAGTCGGTGGAGGAAACAAAGATGCGTTTGGCATACGATTTTTACTACATCAAAAACCACTCGTTGGCGCTTGACCTGGTAATCGCGCTTAAAACCGCAAAGCGAATGTTTTTCCGCGTGAGTTCTTGGTAGACTGCTCATATATATGCAACATCGGGTTTTTATCACAGGAGCAGCTGGCTATGTAGGAGCGATGCTCTGCGAGCAGTTTGCAAAGCGCGCAGATGTCGAGCTAGTTATCGGGCTCGACCGCGAGCCGCTACCCGAGATGCTCGAGGGAGAGCCAAAACTTATGTACATCCAAGCAAACACTGCCGACGCGGGGTGGGAGGAACACGTGCGCACACATATGCCCGATATCGTGGTGCACACCGCGTGGCAAATCCGCGAGCTCTACGGCAAACAAGCGCTTGAGTGGCATTGGAACATCGACGGCTCCGACCGAGTGTTTGATTTTGCGTTCGGCGAGCCCTCGGTCAGGAAACTCATCCATTTTTCGACCGTTGCCTCCTATGGCGCCTTTGCAGACAATTCGGTTGACCATTTTTTTACTGAAGCAGAGCCGTTTCGCAAAACATCCTATTTGTATGCCGAGGAAAAACGCATCTGCGAGGAACATCTGGAAGAGCGGTATAAAAAGATAAAAACGACGGAGAGTCGCCCTCAAGTCTTTATCATCCGCCCGGCGGCAATCACCGGCCCGCGTGGGCGCTTTGCCCGGATCCGCTTCGGGTTGCAAGCAGCGCTCTCGGGCGCCCTGCGCGGACAGAGATCTTTTTTGTATGAACTTATTTCTCTGTGGGTGTCGTGGGTGCCGGTCACTAAACACTGGTTGCGGCAGTATGTGCACGAAGACGATGTCGTGGACGCGGTAACACTTTTTGCGTTTGAAAATGTGGCAGGCGAGTATGAAGCGTTTAACCTTGCTCCGCCGGGTGCTGTGGTGCGTGGCGCGGATATGGCCCGCGCAGTGGGCAAACGCACACTGCGGATTTACCCTTGGATGGCACGGGCGGCATTTTTTTGGATGTGGCATCTCACTCGCGGCAAAATCCCAACCTCGCCCGGTAGTTGGCGCGGGTACAGCTACCCTATTGCGGTTGACGGTTCAAAAATCAGTCGGCTCTATGGCTTTACATACTCGCGCTCGTCGCTCGACGCGTTCCAGTACACCGACGGGCGCTACGAGAGTGTTGTTCTTCCCGCGAGTCGTCGACACCCTTCGACAGGCTCAGGGCAGGTAAAGAAATGATAATTGACGGCAAAAAAATTGCCGAAGAGATTTTAGACGGGCTGCACGGCGCCTACCTGCCTGCCGGTCAGGCAGGCACGCTTGGCGTGGTGATGAACTTACAGAACCCTGCCTCCGACTCGTTTGTAAAGATGAAGGAGCGCGCAGCAGCCCGCGCCCACGTGCGGGTGTTGCGCTACGCACCCGAAGATATCGATAGAGCGCTCCAGTGCGATGGTACATTGGTGCAGTTACCGATTGAGAACGCTGAAGTACTCATTGCCAAAATCCCGCCCGATAAAGATGTTGATGCGCTCGGTGCGTACCCGCTTGTGCGGCCCCCTGTTGCCGAGGCTATTGCCGAGATACTTACTCGCGCGCGGGTGGAGGTCAAAAACAAAAAAGCGGTTGTGGTAGGCGCTGGAAAACTGGTTGGCCTCCCTGCTGCTGCGCTTTTGCGCGAGTGTGGTGCCGACGTTTCGATAATCACCCAGTCGCGCGGCTCGCTCGAGGAATTAAAAAATGCAGACATCGTGGTCTTGGGTGCCGGCGACCCGGGGTTTGTAAAACCCGAGATGCTCAAGCCGGGTGTGGTGCTTATCGACGCTGGCACCAGCGAACAAAGTGGCAAACTCGCTGGTGATGCCGACCCAGCCTGCGCCGAGGTTGCCTCTCTTTTCACCCCTGTCCCCGGCGGCGTGGGACCTATCGCCGTTGCAATGCTCTTCAAAAATTTGTTTACGTTGGCGGAGCAGAAAAAATAATCAAAAAGGCAGACACACCTAACATTAGCTATAGCTAATGTTAGGTGTGTCTAAAGAAACGATAAAGCCCATCTCGTAAGATGGGCCGTGACTGTGGCGGGGCGCGATTGCCTAGCATAATCGCCCCCGCCTTTTTTCGATGCTATTGCACGCCGCTAGGATTGCGTGCAACTCGTGGCGGTAGTATCTGGATTCCCCACGATGTAGATTTTCCAGAACAGGAGGGATTCACCTCCTACTGTACGACGCCCCCTCTCGCTTGCTAACCCGGAGAGATTGAGGACTTGCTTGCCTTTTGCCACTTCCTGTACCGGTAAGGGAAGTGGTTGGGTAACCCCACAGCGACTTTCCCCGAATGCAGCTTATACTATATATACCTATTTGTCAAGTACTCGTGCAAATGAAGATATTCTGCTAATCTGACACCCATGTTCGCGATACGCTACAGTGCGGTATTGATTTTGATAGTCGCTGCGGCAGTTGGCTTTTTTGTATACAAAACCCAGGCTTCGGATAGTCGCTTTGCCTTTAAGCTCGGGCTCGACCTCTCGGGCGGGACGCACTTGGTATACAACGCCGACACCAGCAAACTCCCCGCGGTACAAGTACAAGACTCGATGGCGGCGCTCCAGAGCGTTATTGAGCGGCGAGTCAACGCCTTTGGCGTTGGCGAGCCGCTGGTCCAAACCGAACAGGGCGGTGCACTCGGTGGGGGCGGCTACCGCTTGATTGTCGAGCTGCCCGGTGTTACCGATGTCAACCAGGCAATCAAGATGATTGGCCAGACGCCGCTGTTGGAGTTTAAGTTGGTCAAAAAAGGCTCCGAGTCAAACACTACTCTCGCCGACGGCTCGCTTAACCCCGCAGCGTTTGAAGACACTGGTTTAACCGGCAAGTATCTTTCGAGCGCGGCCTTGCAGTTTGGGACCGGTGGGAGCGGCCTCCAAACCACACCAACCGTACTGCTCACTTTTAATAGTGAAGGCGCAAGATTGTTTGCCAACCTTACCGACAAAAATGTCGGCCGCCAGTTGGCGATATTCCTCGACGGCAAAATTCTCTCCGCCCCAACTATCCAAGAAAAAATAGACAACGGCGGCGCGCTTGTTTCTGGCAACTTTACACCTCAAGAAGCAAAAGACCTCGCAACTAACCTCAACCTTGGCGCGCTACCGGTGCCTATAACCCTGGCCTCGACCGAGTCTATTGGCGCCACGCTGGGCGACCAAGCAGCACAGGCGGGTGTGGTGGCCGGGGTCATCGGCTTCCTCGTGCTCGCAGCGTTTATGGTGTTGTGGTACCGCCTGCCGGGGGTAGTCTCGGTAGTCTCCCTGACGATTTACGTAGCACTGATGCTCGCATTGTTTAAAGTGGTTCCCGTGGTGTTGACTTCGGCTGGTATCGCCGGGTTTATACTCTCGGTTGGGCTCGCGGTTGACGCCAACATCCTTATCGCCGAGCGGATGAAGGAGGAGTTGCACGCGGGCCGCAAAACACAGGAAGCAATCCGTGAGGGCTTTGCCCGCGCGTGGCTTGCTATCCGCGACTCCAACGTTGCGCACATCATCGCGAGCGTGATTTTGTTTTGGCTCGGGACGTCGATTATTAAAGGGTTTGCATTGGTGTTCGGCCTTGGTGTCATTATTTCTATGCTCTCGGCGATTACCATCTCACGCACCTTTTTGTTGGCGCTGGGGCTTGATGCCGCAAAACCACTCGGCCGCTTTTTAATGCGCTCGGGTATCCGCTTGTAATCTACACACCATATGCTTATCACTCGCTGGGAAAAACAACTGCTCTTGGTACCGGCCATTATTTCGGTGTTGGCGATTTTGGCACTTGTGGTGTGGGGCTTGCGGCCGGGCATCGACTTGATGGGCGGCTCTCTTTTGCAAGTTTCCTACCTGCCTACCGGACAGGCAGGCCAAGATGCCCGCCCGCCAATTACACAGGTGCAGGCGATTGTCGCGCCACTCCAACTTGGCGAGGTGCGTGTCCAGCCAAGTGGTACCAATGGATATATTTTGCGCCAGCGCGACCTCTCGCCGGAGGAGAAAAATAATTTAGAAATAGTGTTGGGGGGTCTTGGTAAAGTGCACGAAGACCAGTTTAGCTCGGTGGGCCCCACTATAGGTCGTGAGTTGCTGCAAAAAGGCCTTATCGCATTGGGGCTGGTGGCCGTGAGTATTATTTTGTTTATCGCGTTTGCCTTCCGCAAAGTGTCCAAACCGGTGCAGTCGTGGAAGTACGGCATCATCGCGATTGTTACCTTGGTGCACGACATTTTAATCCCCACTGGGCTGTTTGCCCTGCTCGGACATATCACCGGCGCCGAGGTCGACTCGCTGTTTATTGTTGCGCTGCTGACCCTGCTTGGTGTCTCTATCAACAACACGATTGTCGTGTTTGATCGCATCCGCGAGAATTTGCGCCTTAACGAGGAAAAGAGCCGGCACGAAGCGTTTAACTCTGTGGTGGGCCGCAGCATTATGCAGACACTTGCGCGCTCCATCAACACCTCGCTCACGGTGGTTATCGTACTTGCGGCCCTCTACTTCCTCGGCCCCATTTCAACCCAAAACTTTGCGCTCACGCTTATCGTCGGTATGGTCGCCGGCACTTACTCATCTATCTTCCTCGCCTCACCCTTGTTGGTGGTGTGGAGCAAGTGGTCTTCGGCCCGGCCCGGAAAATGAAAAAGGAGAAGCACACCAGAGCGCTTACCAAAGAAGTAAAGATTTTTCGAGTGCCAAAAGTGTGGGGCGAAGAGCAATGGATTGTCAACAAATCCTATTGCGGTAAAAAACTGTTGTTGAAAAAAAACTACCAGTGCAGCTTGCACAGCCACAAAGAAAAAGACGAAACGTTTTATGTGCAAAGCGGGAAAGTTGCCTTTGAGCTCGGCGCACAGCACTGCGTGCTCTACCCCGGGGACAGCATATATGTAGCGCCGGGCACCCCCCACCGGTTTGCCGGTATTGAAGAGAGCGAGATATTTGAATTTTCGACCACGCACAAAGAGGAGGATAGTTACCGGCTTACACAGTCGGGGCACGTAGACGCCGGGCGTTTTAGCAAGGAGATAGAGATTCTTAATCGCTTCCCAAAAAGTCGAGTGCTGGTGGTTGGCGACGTGATGCTCGACACCTACCTGCACGGCTCGGTCGAGCGCCTCTCGGTTGAGGCGCCAGTGCCAGTGATGCGTTGGGAACACGACACCCACTTGCCGGGGGGTGCCGCCAATGCGGCGCACACCGCGCGCTCTCTCGGGGGGAGCGTTACCTTGGTTGGTGTCTGCGGGCGCGACAAAGCAGCTGCAACCTTGCGCGGTTTGCTTACCAAGGAGGGCATACGCCCCCTCTTTATAGTTGACCCAAAGCGTATCACGACGCAAAAACAGCGCCTGGCTATAAAAGGGTTCCAACAACTGGCCCGGCTTGACTATGAGGACACGCGCGCCTTGAGCGCTGCGCAGGGGCAGCGCATTGTGGCCGTGGTGCGTCGCGCCATAGTCCGTGCCGACGTGCTGCTCTTGTCCGACTACGCCAAAGGAGTTTTTTCTCCCACGATGCTTGCGCGTTGTATCGCACTTGCCAAAAAAAGAGGCATACCGGTAGTGCTCGGGCCCAAGCCCGAGGGGCCCGCGTACCTTACTGCGGCAAAAGGAGCGACACTCTTTGTTCCCAACCGCGCAGAGGCGCAAATACTTGGCGGCAACCTGGCGAGCGAGCCTCTTGCGAGGCAATTGGCAAAAGCTATACGCGGCAACGTGCTCATCACCCTTGGGGAAAAGGGGATGATGCTTGCAGAAAAAGGCAAAAAACTCCTGCATCTGCCCACCTTTGCCCGCTCGGTGGTTGATGTGACCGGCGCTGGAGACACAGTTGTGGCAACCTGCGCGCTTGCGCTTGCTGCGGGTGCCAGCATGGCCGAAGCCGCCGACCTCGCCAATCGCGCGGCAGGCGTGGTGGTTGCCAAACCCGGCACCGCAACTCTCTCGGCCGAGGAGCTCCGCGCTGTTTTATAATGCCTATATGATCATCGGCATCACGGGGACACTGGGGGCGGGAAAGGGGACTATTGGGGAATATTTGGCAACAAAGTATGGGTTTAATTATTTCTCCGCGCGTGATGTGTGGAATGAGGAAATTGCACGGCGCGGTTTGCCGAGCAACCGCGACACCATGACCGCAACGGCAAACGATTTGCGCGCGCAACACGGCTCACACTATTTTGCCGAAGGTGCTTTGGCTCGGGCGCAGAAACTCGGGGGCAACGCGGTGTTCGAGTCTATCCGCACAATTGGCGAAGCAGAGTATTTAAAATCACACGGTGCCCTGTTGTGGGCGGTGGATGCGGATATCAACAAACGCTACGAGCGGATTATGCTGCGCGCCTCGGAAACGGACAAAGTTTCGTTTGAAAAATTTGTTGCAGACGAGGAACGCGAGATGCGCTCGGATGACCCCAACAAACAAAATCTCGCCGCTGTGCGCAACTTGGCCGACCATATTTTTTACAACAACGGCACACAAGAAGAATTATTTAAACAAGTGGAGGAGGTATTAAAAACGGTTTGACAGTAAAACCACTGGATATATACTTGTGGTGGGTTGGTCTTTCTAGTAAGGCGAGAGGCCTGTGGTCAGACAGGACTTCGGGTAGTGGTGGGGGATAACTCGCAAACCAGGAAGGCGCTAGTCGTCGTCCAAGGAGCGGGCTAATACCGCATGAGGCACCGACGATCTCGGACGCAAAAGATTTATCGCCATTTCTGCCAACCCACGCCTTTCTGCTCGACTTCGGTCGGGCTTTTTTCTTGCCCAAAAAGCCCAAAAACCTCTGCTTGACTTCCACTTTGGGGCGGCTATACTGGCAGGCATGACTTCCTGATGGTGGATATACTCTTTGTTTAGAGACCCGCCGTCGGCGGGTCGTATTGTTTTTTGACAACCATGCCCTTCGAAGCTCTTTTTCTAAAAGAGCGGAGTAGGGTGAATAAAAGCCCCGCCAAGGTGGCGGGGAAGCATCACAAAATGATCACATCGAGGCTCTGCAAAGAGCCGAAGATCCTGAGTCCCGCTTGCGGGACGAAGGACAAAAGTTCAAAAAGAGAAAGGGAAAGACACTTTTCTCTTGTTCCGTTTACCCTGAGGCCGCGCAAGCGGTTCGAAGGGTTCATCTATCGACGATAGTAATATCGTCTTAATTTAGAGTTTGATCCTAGCTCAGGATGAATGCTGGCGGCGTGGATAAGGCATGCAAGTCGAACGCCCCGCAAGGGGAGTGGCGGACGAAGTAGTAATACGCAGGTACGCACCGAAGAGTCGGGCATAGCCAGCCGAAAGGTTGGGTAATTCCCGATGGTGAGGTAACTCTAAAGGGGTCTATTTATTTAGACTTGCGCTCTTTGAGCGGCCTGCGCGGTATCAGCTTGTTGGTAGGGTAACGGCCTACCAAGGCGACGACACCTAGGGGAGCTGAGAGGCTGACCCCCACTGATAGGACTGAGACACGGCCTATACATCTACGGATGGCTGCAGTCGAGAATCTTCCACAATGGACGAAAGTCTGATGGAGCGACGCCGCGTGGTTGATGAAGTCCTTCGGGACGTAAAAACCTTTTATGGGGGAGGAAGTAATTGACGTTACCCCATGAATAAGGGGCTCCTAACTCTGTGCCAGCAGGAGCGGTAATACAGAGGCCCCGAGCATTATCCGGAATCACTGGGCGTAAAGGGTGTGTAGGCGGCGATGTTAGTCTCTTGTTAAAGTTCTCGGGCCCAACCCAGGAAATGCGAGGGAAACGGCATCACTTTGAGGATGTGAGAGGTAAAGGGAACTCATGGTGTAGGGGTGAAATCCGTTGATATCATGGGGAACACCAAATGCGAAGGCACTTTACTGGCACACTCCTGACGCTGAGACACGAAAGCGTGGGAATCGAACGGGATTAGATACCCCGGTAGTCCACGCCCTAAACGATCCTAACTGGCTTTAGGGAGTATCGACCCTCTCTGAGGCGAAGCTAACGCGTTAAGTTAGGCGCCTGGGTAGTACGATCGCAAGATTAAAACTCAAAGGAATAGACGGGGACTTGCACAAGCGGTGGATCATGCGGCTTAATTCGATGGCAAACGAAGAACCTCACCAAGGTTTGAAACCCAACTGTAATCCTTAGGAAACTTTGGACCTCGCAAGACTGTTGGGCAGGTGATGCATGGTCGTCGTCAGTTCGTGGCTTGAGTTGTTCCCTTCAGTGGGGTAACGAACGCAACCCTCGTTGCCTGTTTTCTATGTCAGGCGAGACTGCCCCCTCACGGGGGAGGAAGGTGAGGATGACGCCAGATCAGCATGTCCCTCTGATATCTTGGGCTGCACGCATGATACAATGCACTCGACAACGGGTCGCGACGGGGTAACCCTGAGCCAATCCTTTAAACGAGTGCCCAGTTCGGATTGAGGTCTGCAACTCGACCTCATGAAGCCGGAATCGCTAGTAATCGCAGGTCAGCTATACTGCGGTGAATACGTTCTCAAGTCTTGTACTCGGGTCGCCGTGCGATTGTGTGAACTAGCCCGTGTAAGTCGGGTCGTGGGGAGTTACAGCTCCACGGAGCGAAATCCCAGCGTCTTTCCGCGAGGAAATCCGTGAAGGGGGAAAGTAGCATTCTGTAGCTTGAATGCCAGTTTAGGCATGTAGTAAAGGCCATCCTGCGAGTATATGGAGAAACCTACTGTAAAAATAATTACTACGTGTGCAGTGGTATCGAGATATAGAGACAATTGTTCACATGGTTACCACGGGAGATCTTGTATTTTCCTCGAGGTGTTGTACCCTTGAGGTATGGAAAAGGCAACCGATTCAAAAGGAATACAAGAAGTCAGCAGAGTTCGTAGTACCAGAACGGAAAAACTGTGGGCCGACAAGGACCACAGACGCAATTTCAAATTGCAAAAACCATATGGGAAGGAACAAATTCAAAAGGAAAAATTGGATCCACACTATGTTGTTGGATTCATCGATGGCGAGGGTTCATTCTCGATAAGTATTGGGAAACATAAAACTCTTAAGCGAGGTTATGAAGTCCGACCGGAATTCGAAATAGAGATTCGGAAGGACGACCAAGAAATTCTCGAAAGAATTCTCATTACCATCGGGGCGGGAAGAATATACGATCTCTCATACGAAAGATATGGGTGGTTCCCTCATGCAAAGTATAAAATTACGAGCATTTGGGACCTTAAAGAATATTTATTTCCGTTCCTTGACCGATATCCTCCACAGGCGAAGAAAGGAAAGTCGTACAAACTTTTTCGAGAAATCGTGCTCATGGTTTGCGATAAGCAGCACTTGAGCGACGCAGGTTTCGAGAAAATTGTGCGGCTACGTTCTGAACTTCGCATGTTGGGGAAGAAGGCAAGAACTTTTGGAAGTCGCGAGGGTGCGGGAAAACCGCTTGCCCCGTGGCGTGAGACAATTAATTCGGAAACGAATAATTGAACTTAATACCGCCCGTCAACACAAGGGAGCCGGGAATACCCGAAGATCCCCTCACGGGGGTTTACGGTAAGTTCGGTGACAGGGTGTAAGTCGTAACAAGGCACGGGTAGCGGAAGCTGTTCGTGGAATAATTCAATTGAAAAAGCCCCTTCTGTCGCGCAAGCGGCATCAGGGTGAATCGGCGATTATTTGTCTCTTGGAATTCGGGAGATAAATAGGATGATAATACTAATCCTATATTGTATTCGGTTTCCCCTCGATATACGTCACGAGGGAGATGACTCGGCTTGAGGCAAACTCTGCCTCGCCGAGTAACAACGGAACAAGAGAAAGGTGCCTTGCCCTACGAAGCTTTAACGAGGTAGGGTATGGAAAAAATGATCAAGCAAAAACGCCTACCTACCGGTAGGTAGGCCCAACCAAAGAAGGGCGGCTTTTGCGCATTTAGTTTTTATGTTGTATATTTTCCTTAGTTGCATCTCGCTGGGAGAAAGTGATGTTGGACGAAATGTCTCCGGAAGGATTCTCTCCGGACTCACAGCCCACGTTTGGACAAACGATGTGGGGAGGGCTCAAGGGTCTCGGGCTTGCGCTTCTTCTGATACTAGTCCTCATCTCCCCGTGGCCCTATTGGACATCGATTCCCAAACACTACTTCCCGCCTCGACCCAAAAGGCGCGGGAGGACTATCCTCGGGAGGATGTTCCCGTGAACAAAAGCCGCGCCAGAGCGGCTTTTTTCTTTATCTTTTTTCTGTTAGTATGCCAAGCGTTGCGGACCGATAAAAATGCGGGCATAGCTCAGTTGGTAGAGCATTCGACTGATACTCGAAAGGTCCTAGGTTCGACCCCTAGTGCCCGCACTACTTCGCCTCCCCACAAGGGAGGCTTCGAAGTGCACAGCACATCAAAGACAATACATAGGGTCGGTTTATCCACAGTAGTGCGAAGTAGCCCTTCGAAGCTTTAGCGGAGTAGGGCATGCTTTAAATATGCACTATGTCTACATCCTGCAGGACGAGCGAGAAAAGTTATATGTAGGTTACTCAGGCGACTTGAAGAAGCGGATTCAGGACCATAAATATAAAGAAGTTTCTACAACTAAAATCTATAAAGAACCGAGACTTATTTGGTATTGTGCTTTTGTTAGCAAGAAACGAGCTTTGGATTTTGAAAAATATTTAAAAGTTGGTTCCGGGCATGCGTTTACTCGAAAGCATTTGATTTAGGGATAAGTCCGGAGACCGAGGCGCGCTGTTGGTAACCGAGTTTCGATTTACTCCAGAACTGCTACAGTTGAAGCAAATGCCCCCAAGCGACGTTTCGATAAACCGATGGGCAAAAATTAAAGTTGCATTACTGACTATTGCCTGTCTTTTGGTTGGCGGCGTTGCGGGTTACATAATCAGTTCCAAAAACTTATCGCCCGCCCTTATACCTACTGAGTCCCCAAACTCAATAAAAGTCGGGCTCCCGCAAGTTTCCACCACTGCTCTCTCGGGAGAAGTGTTGCACGATCTTGGCGGAGGTTATTTTGAAAATGTATCTAGTGTCTACTACACTGCTGACCCAACAGCATATCCCGCAGCCCCAATAGCTGGGGCTGACGTAGCCACTTTTCAAGAAGTACCAATGGGCGATTCGTATGGCCCTCCTTTCTATTTCAAAGACAGTTCTCATATCTACGCCTTTGGGGAGCCAATTGCTGGGGCAGACCCTACGACGTTTAAGATTTTGGGTGCAGTACCGCAACCAGCCAGTTGGGGAGATTTATATGCGGCAGACAAAAACCATGTCTATTTTTTCGACAAAATTGTTCCAGGAGCAGACCCAAAAACGTTCGTTCTACTACCGCAGGCTCAGTCGTGTGCGGATTCGCCTTACGAAGCAAAAGATCAAAGTCATTATTATTTTCAGAACTCTCAAGTGTGTAAGTGAAATAAAGCCCCGACCGAGACGCCTAAGTCTGCTATATTGAAACTACCAAAACGGTCATTACGGTGCCTTGCTGGCACAGGTTCGAGACCGAGGTGGGGCACAAGACACAATAATCTGCCCTGCGGCAGATTTTGTGCTTGTACGCACATACAATAGAATTATCAAATGAAAGATGGTGAAGAAAAATTTGTCGGTATGGTCGCGGTAAAGGCCATCATCAAGCACGAAGATAAGGTGTTGTTGATGCACAATGCCTACGACAACAAATGGCAACTTCCCGGCGGCAGAATGAATGTAGGTGAGAGGCCGGTGGACTGTTTACGTCGGGAGCTTCAGGAAGAGTTTGGTGCAGAAATCGAGCCGGTTTCAATTCTCAAA
>Ga0209515_10004916_pt1 | contig 17721 bp, 14 predicted proteins | sample Subgroupgradi54m_FD_187454 | JGI IMG/M metagenome (GOLD analysis project Ga0209515, IMG submission 187454) | Subsurface groundwater microbial communities from S. Glens Falls, New York, USA - GMW60B uncontaminated upgradient, 5.4 m (SPAdes)... ...
CGCGCAGCGGTTCCGGCTTGCAAGCCGGAACGCGCACTGCAAGTGAGGGTGGCCCGGCGCCGCTACTCGAAAGGCGACGGCGCCTTCTCGCGCTGCAGCGCCGACCAGACCCGCTCGGCGGTGAGCGGCATCTGGATGCGCTCGGCATCGCGCCCCAGCCCCGCATGATCGAGCGCATCGACGACCGCGTTGACGACGGCCGGCGTCGCGCCGATCGTGCCGAGCTCGCCGACACCCTTGACACCGAGCGGGTTCGTCAGGCACGGGATCGAGGTGTCGAACTCGGTCTTGAAGACCCGGCCCACGTCGGCGCGCGGCAGCGCGTAGTCCATCAGGCTGCCGGTCAGCAACTGCCCGCTCTCGGCGTCGTAGACCACGCGTTCGCACAACGCCTGGCCGATGCCCTGGACCGCGCCGCCTTCGATCTGGCCGCGCGCGATGGTCGGGTTGATGACCCGGCCGATGTCGTTGACCGAGCAGTAGGACAGCAGCTCGACCACCCCGGTGTCGGGGTCGACCTCGACCTCGCAGACATGGCAGGCATTCGGCCAGGTCGGCCCGCCCGCAGTCGCGCTGGCGTCGACGAAGATGCGCGCCTCGCTCTGGCGTGCCGCCAGCTCGAACAGGCCGATCCCGACATCGGTGCCCGCGACGACGAAGCGCCCGGCGTGGTATTCGATGTCGCCGGGCGCCGCTTCGAGCGCGTCGGACGCGAGCGCCTTCGCATGCTCGACGGTGCGCTCGGACGCCACCCGCACCGCCGACCCGCCGGTGAACAACGATCGCGAGCCGGCGCTGCCGAAGCCCTGCGCCCGGTCGGTGTCGCCTTGCAGGATGCGGATCCGATCGATGGGAACGCCGAACACATCGACCGCGAGTTGGGCGTAGCTCGTCGCGATGCCCTGGCCCATCGCCTGGGTCGCGGAATGGATCTCGATGACGCCGTCGGCGAGCACGTTGACGCCGACCTTCTCCTGCAGCGCATTGCCGCCGGTCCATTCGAGAAAACTCGCGATGCCGCGCCCGCGCAGCTTGCCTTCGCGCCGCGAGGCGTCGCGCCGCGCCGCGAAGCCGTTCCAGTCGGCGAGCGCCAGGCCCTTGTCGAGGATCTGCTCGAAGCGCCCGCTGTCGTAGGCCTGCGCCATCGCGCTCTTGTACGGCATCTGCTCGGGCCGGATCATGTTGCGCCGGCGCAGCTCGGCCGGGTCGAGCTTCATCTCGCGCGCCGCGGCGTCGAACAGGCGCTCGATCAAGTAGATCGCTTCCGGGCGGCCGGCGCCGCGGTAGGCGCTGGTCGGCGTGGTGTGGGTCAGCAGCGCGCTGAAGTGCAGGTCGATCGTGCGGATGTCGTAGATGCTGGTCGAGACCCACGGCCCGACCATCAACTGGATCGCGACGCCGACCGTCGTCGCGTACGCACCGACGCCGGCGAGCGAGCGCACCCGCAGCGCCAGCACCTTGCCGTTCGCGTCCAGCGCCAGCTCGGCGCGGCTCACGACATCGCGGCCGTGATAACCCGCAACGAAGTCGTCGCTGCGCTCGGACTCCCACTTGACCGCGCGCTTCAGGCTGCGCGCCGCGTACGCGACGACGATGTCTTCGGGGTAGATGCCGGTCTTCATGCCGAAGCCGCCGCCGACATCGCCCACCGTCACGCGGACCTGCTCGGCGCTCAGCTCGGGGATTGCCGCGCACAGCGAGTTCAACACGCCGGTCGGCATCTGGCTGCTGATGTGCAGCGTCAGCCGGCCGCTCGCCGGGTCGATCTCGGCCAGCACGCTGCGCGGCTCGAGCGGGCTCGGTGCGAGGCGCTGGTTGACGATGTCGAGCGACACGCGGTGCGCCGCGCCGGCAAACGCCTGCGCCGTCGCAGCGGCGTCGCCGTGGCGCATCTCGGCGGCGACGTTGTCGGGCGCCGCGGGCCAGACGACGGGTGCGCCGGCGGCGCTCGCCTTGACCGGGTCGACCACGGCGGGAAGGTCTTCGTAGTCGACAAACACGGCTTCGGCCGCATCACGCGCGGCCACGCGGGTTTCGGCCACCACCGCGACCACCGGCTCGCCGACGAAACGCACGAACTCGTGGGCCAGCGCACGCTGCGGCGGCGATGCGCCGGGCGAGCCGTCGGCACGAACAAAGCCCTGCACGGTCGGGATCGGCTTGACGCCGGCCTCGGCAAGCTGGGCGCCGGTGAACACCGCCAGCACCCCGGGCACCGCTTCGGCACCGCTCACGTCGACCGAGACGATGCGTGCGTGGGCATGCGGCGAGCGCTGGAACGCGACATAGCTCTGGCCGGGCAGCGACAGGTCGCCGGTGAAGCGGCCGCGCCCTGCGAGCAGGGCTTCGTCCTCGACACGCAGAACCGAATTTCCGCTGCCGAAGCGGGCAGCATCGAAGGCAGCACTCATCGAACATCTCCTCGGGTTGCGGCATCGTACACATCGGCGGCGCTGAGTACACTCGGTGGAAATTGCCGCGCTGCAGCATCATGACCACACGCCTCGACGAACTGTTTGAAAGCAACCGGCGCTGGGCCGCCGAAACCGAGGCGCGCCGCCCCGGCTTCTTCAGCAGCCTGCTGCAGCAGCAGGCGCCGCAATACCTGTGGATAGGCTGCTCGGACAGCCGGGTGCCGGCCAACGAGCTGGTCGGGCTGTTGCCGGGCGATGTGTTCGTGCATCGCAACGTCGGCAACGTCGTCGTTCACTCCGACCTGAACTGCCTGTCGGTGATGGAGTTCGCGGTCGATTCGCTGCAGGTCAAGCACATCATCGTGGTCGGCCATTCGCGCTGCGGCGGCGTGACCGCGGCGTTGAGCGATGCGCGCATCGGCATCGCGGACAACTGGCTGCGCCATGTGCAGGACGTGCGCAATCGGCACCATGCCTGGCTCAACACGGTGCCGGTGGCGGAGCGCGTCAATGCACTGTGCGAGCTCAACGTGATCGAGCAATCGCTCAACGTCTGCCAGACCACGGTCGTGCAGGACGCCTGGAATCGCGGCCAAGAAGTTGTTGTGCACGGCTGGGTCTACGGACTGCACAACGGACTGCTGCGCGACCTGGAGATGACCGTCACGCGCTTCGACGACGTGCCGGCTGCCTTCGAAAAGGCGTTGGCCGCGGTGAAGGCGCGTTACGCGAGCCTGGAGCCGAGCTGATGCGCAAGGTGATGTTTCCGCAGAAGCTCACCGACTCGCGTGCTTACGACATCGCGCGGGCGATGCTCGAAGGCTTCAACAAGCACTACACGCTGTTCCGCGAAGCCGGCGCGCACGCCAAGGAACGTTTCGAGGCGGCCGACTGGCACGGCCAGCAGCGCGCCCAGCGCGAGCGCATCGAGTTCTACGACAAGCGGGTCGACGAAGGCGCCGAGCGCCTGCAGCGCGAGTTCGACGCGAGCCACCTGACGATGGACGTGTGGCAGCAGGTCAAGCTGCACTACATCGGCCTCTTGATCAACCACCACCAGCCCGAGCTCGCCGAGACCTTCTTCAACTCGGTGACGACCAAAATCCTGCACCGCGCCTACTTCAACAACGACTTCATCTTCGTTCGGCCGGCGGTGTCCACCGAGTACATCGAGAACGACGAGCCGGCCTCGCTGCCGACCTACCGCGCCTACTACCCGACCAAGGCGACCTTGCGCGACACGCTGCTGCGCATCGTCAACAACTTCCAGCTCAAGCGCGAGTTCGAGGACCTGGGGCGCGACGTCGACCATGTGCTGAACGCCGTGATGGCCAAGCTCGGTGACTTCCGCCCGCGCACCAACTTCCAGTTCCAGGTGCTGTCGTCGCTGTTCTTCCGCAACAAGGGCGCCTACGTGGTCGGCAAGATCATCAACGGCTTCCAGGAAATTGCGTTCGCGCTGCCGATCCTGCACACGACTGCGTCGTCGCCGGGCCGCCCCAAGCCTGTCCTGAGCCAAGTCGAAGGGGCGGCGCAGCGCCCCTCGGGGGCCGGCGCCGAAGGCGCCTTGGGGTCGTCATCCGGCGGGCAGTTGACGATCGACACGGTGCTGTTCGGCGAGGACGAGCTGCAGATGCTGTTCAGCTTTGCGCGCGCCTACTTCATGGTCAACATGGAAGTGCCCTCGGCCTATGTGCAGTTCCTGCGCTCGATGATGCCGCGCAAGCCGCGCTCCGAGCTGTACAACGCCATCGGCCTGCAGAAGCAGGGCAAGAACCTGTTCTACCGCGACTTCCTGTACCACCTGCGCCATTCGAGCGACCACTTCCGCATCGCGCCCGGCATCAAGGGCATGGTGATGCTGGTGTTCGATCTGCCGTCGTTGCAGTTCGTCTTCAAGGTCATCAAGGACTTCTACCCGCCGCAGAAGGACACCACGCGCGAGCTCATCAAGAGCAAGTACCTGCTCGTGAAACAGCACGACCGCGTCGGTCGCATGGCCGACACGCTGGAGTACTCGAACGTGGCCTTCCCGCGCGAGCGCTTCGAGGACGAGCTGGTGGCCGAGCTGAAGCACTTCTGCGGCAGCCTGATCGAAGACGAAGGCAGCGAGCTCGTGATACGCCACGTCTACATCGAGCGCCGCATGATCCCGCTCAACATCTACCTGCAGGACGCCACGCGCGAGCAGATCGAACGTGTCGTGGTCGAATACGGCAACGCGATCAAGGACCTGGTGGCGGCCAACATCTTCCCCGGCGACATGCTGTGGAAGAACTTCGGCGTCACGCGCAACGGCAAGGTCGTGTTCTACGACTACGACGAGATCGAGTACCTGACCGAGTGCACCTTCCGCCGGGTGCCGCAGGCGCACAACGAGGAAGAAGAGATGTCGAGCGAGGTCTGGTACCGGGTCGGGCCGAAAGACGTGTTCCCCGAGACCTTCGAGCCGTTCCTGCTCGGCAACCCGAACGTGCGCGAGGTGTTCATGAAGCACCACGCCGACCTGCTCGACGCGACCTTCTGGCAAGGCCACAAGGAGCGCATCCTGGCCGGCCACGTGCACGATGTTTTTCCCTATGAAGCGGCCAAGCGCTTCAAGTACCAGCGCCGCTTGCGCGAGGCCCACCTGGCGAGCGCAGCGGCTTGATTTTTCATGTGATGTGTTGAAAGGAGTTCCCCATGTCGACTCAAGACCCCATCGTCATCGTCTCGGCCGCCCGCACCCCCATCGGCGGATTGCTCGGTGACTTCGCGTCGCTTGCCGCCTGGCAGCTCGGCGCGGTGGCCATCAAGGCCGCGATCGAACGTGCCGGCGTGCCCGGCGACGCCGTCAACGAAGTGCTGTTCGGCAACTGTCTGATGGCCGGGCAGGGCCAGGCGCCGGCGCGCCAGGCGGCGCTCGCCGCCGGGTTGCCGCAATCGGCCGGCGCGGTCACGCTGTCGAAGATGTGCGGCTCGGGCATGCGCGCGATGATGTTCGGCCACGACATGCTGAATTCCGAATCGGCCGATGTCGTGGTGGCCGGCGGCATGGAAAGCATGACCAACGCGCCGCACCTGAGCTTCGTCCGCAAGGGCATCAAGTACGGCCAGGCCGCCATGTACGACCACATGGCGCTCGACGGGCTGGAAGACGCCTACGAACGCGGCAAGGCGATGGGCGTGTTCGCCGAAGAGTGCGTCACCAAGTACCAGTTCAGCCGCGAGGCGATGGATGCGTTTGCGATCGCATCGACCGAACGCTCGAAGAAGGCCAACGAAGACGGCAGCTTCGACTGGGAGATGGCGCCGGTCGCGCTGCCCGGCAAGAGCGGCGAGACGCTGATCAAGTTCGACGAGCAGCCCTTCAAGGCCAAGCTCGACAAGATCCCCGGGCTGAAGCCGGCGTTCAAGAAGGACGGCGCGATCACCGCCGCCACCTCGTCGAGCATTTCGGACGGCGCCGCCGCGCTGGTGCTGATGCGCGAGTCGACCGCGATGAAGTACGGGTGCGTGGCCGTCGCGCGCATCCGCGCCCACGCGGTGCATGCGCAGGCGCCGAACTGGTTCACGACGGCGCCGGTCGGGGCGATCGACAAGGTGTTGCGCAAGACAGGCTGGGCTGCGCGCGACGTGGACCTGTGGGAAGTCAACGAAGCCTTCGCGGCGGTCACGATGGCGGCGATGGCCGAGTTCAAGCTGCCGCACGAGATCGTCAACGTGAACGGCGGTGCGGTCGCGCTGGGTCACCCGATCGGGGCCAGCGGCGCGCGCATCGTCGTGACCTTGCTCGGTGCGTTGAAGAAGCGCGGACTGAAGAAGGGCGTCGCGGCGCTGTGCATCGGCGGGGGTGAGGCGACGGCGATGGCGGTGGAGCTGGTTTGAATCGCAACGACTCGATGAAGAAGCGCCATGCTGCTCAGTGAAGACCACCGCGCCGTGCAGGACGCCGTGCGCGCCTATGTGCAGGACAACATCGCGCCGAGGGCTGCCCAGTGGGACCGCGACTGCCACTTCCCGGCCGACGAGCTGCGCGGCCTGGCGGGGTTGGGCTGCTACGGCGTGGCGGTGCCCGCCGAATGGGACGGCGCCGGGCTCGACTACCTGAGCCTCGCGCTGATCCTCGAAGAGATCGCGGCCGGCGACGGTGCGACCTCGACGGTGGTCAGCGTCAACAACTGCCCGGTTTGCTCGATCCTGATGGCCTGGGCGAACGACGCGCAGAAGGAGCACTGGCTCAAGCCGCTGGCGCGCGGCGACATGCTGGGCGCGTTCTGCCTGACCGAGCCGCATGTCGGCTCGCAGGCCGACGGGCTCAAGACCACGGCGCGGCTCGACGGCGGCGAGTACGTGCTGAACGGCGTCAAGCAGTTCATCACCAGCGGCAAAAACGGCGACGTGGCGATCGTCATGGCCGTCACCGACAAGGCGGCCGGCAAGAAGGGCATCAGCGCCTTCGTCGTGCCGACCAGGACGCCCGGTTATGTGGTGGCGCGCATCGAAGAGAAGATGGGCCAGCACGCCAGCGACACGGCGCAGATCCTGTTCGAGAACTGCCGCGTGCCGGCGGCCAATCTGCTGGGCGAAGAGGGGCAGGGGCTGAAGATCGCGCTGTCGGGGCTCGAAGGCGGGCGCATCGGGATCGCCGCGCAGAGTGTGGGCATGGCGCGTGCGGCTTTCGAGGCGGCGCTCGGTTATGCGAAGGAGCGGGTCGCGTTCGGCAAGCCGATCTTCGAGCACCAGGCAGTGCAGTTTCGCTTGGGCGAGATGGCGATGAAGATCGAAGCGGCGCGCCAGCTGATCCACCATGCAGCGAGCCTGAAGGACGCGGGTCGGCCCTGCCTGAAAGAGGCCGCGATGGCCAAGCTGTTCGCGAGCGAGATGGCCGAGGCGGTGTGCAGCGCGGCGATCCAGATCCACGGTGGATATGGGTACGTGAACGACTTTCCGGTCGAGCGCATTTATCGCGACGTGCGCGTCTGCCAGATCTACGAGGGCACGAGCGACGTGCAGAAGATCCTGATCGGGCGCGCGCTGGCGTGAGTTGTTCCCTCTCCCTCCGGGAGAGGGCTAGGGTGAGGGCGGGGCTGTCACGAGAGCCCTCGCCCCCAACCCTCACCCCAACCCTCTCCCAGAGGGAGAGGGAGCAATACCACCGATGAAGTCGCGGTACCAGCGCCCGCTGTCCTTGACGATGCGCCGCTGGGTCGCGTAGTCGACATGCACGATGCCGAAGCGCCTGGTGTAGCCGAGCGACCACTCGAAGTTGTCGAACAAGCTCCAGACGAAGAAGCCGCGCACGTCGACACCCTGCGCCATCGCCCGCCCGACGGCGTCGATGTGGCGCCGGATGTAGTCGGTGCGCTCGGTGTCATGGACCCGGCCGGCTTCGACCTGGTCGCGGTAGGCGGCGCCGTTTTCGGTGATGTAGACCGGCGGCAGGGTGTAGTCGCGGTTCAGGCGCAGCAGCAGCTCAGTCAGGCCGTCGGGGTAGACCTCCCAGCCCATGTCGGTGACGCCCAGCGGTCCCGGCTCGGGCTTGCGCGACCCGGCGCTCGCGAAGTTGCGGGTGTAGTAGTTCAGACCGATGAAGTCGATCGGCTGGCAGATGATGTCGAGGTCGCCGCCCCGCACATTCGGCACGTCTGCGCCCAGGTGCGCGAGCACGTCGGCCGGGTAGCGCCCGTGCAGCAACGGGTCCATGTACCAGCGCACCAGCAGGCCGTCGTCGATGCGCGCCTTGGCGACGTCTTCGGCGCGCTCGGTGGCGGGGTAGGTCGGCGCCTGGTTCAGCACGATGCCCAGCTCGGCCTGGGTGTCGAGCGCGCGCAGCGCCTGCAGCGCGAGACCGTGGCTCAGCAGCAGGTTGTGCGAGACCTGCATCGCGATCTTGCGGTCCTGGATGCCGGGCGCGAAGAGACCGCGTTCATGACCGAGCACCGAAACGACCCACGGTTCATTGTGGGTCGCCACCGAGACCACGCGGTCGCCGAGGCGGCGCGCCACGATCTCGGCGTAGTCGGCAAAGCGCAGCGCGGTGTCGCGCTCGTTCCAGCCGCCGCGCTCCTGCAGCGCCTGCGGCAGGTCCCAGTGGTACAGCGTCAGGTACGGCTTGATGCCGCGCCTGAGCAGGCCGTCGACCAGGCGCTCGTAGAAGTCGAGGCCGAGCGGGTTGACGGCGCCGCGGCCGCTCGGCTGCACGCGCGACCACGAGACCGAGAAGCGATAGGCCTGCAGACCCAGGTCTGCGATCAGGCGCAGGTCTCCGTCGAGCCGGTGGCAGTGGTCGCAGGCAACGTCGCCGTTGCTGGCGTCGACGATGGCGCCCGGGACACGGCAGAAGCTGTCCCAGATCGACGCGCCGCGTCCGTCCTCGTGGGCCGCACCTTCGATCTGGTAGGCGCTGGTGGCGGCGCCCCACACAAAGGGGCGTTGTTTGGAAGCTTGTTGGGTCATTGAAGTTCTTTGTGGTCTGAACCGGCCCAACACGGCGATCGGGGGCGATCTGGGTGGGGCGATCGATGATTCGATCTTCCCGGTCACGCTCGAGGTCGAGCTTGTGAGGGTGTATCAGAAGTGATGCGGCACCGTCACCAAAGGACGCGTCACCCCGACGAAAGTCGGGGTCCACTCGTCGGGTCGCGCGTACACCGGCTGGTGCACCGTGAAGGCGTTCGCCGCCACACGCTGTCCCCACGCAGTCGCTGCATTCCGTACACTCGCAGCAGGGGCCCGCCATGAACGCCGCGATCGACTTCTACTTCGACTTTTCGTCGCCGTATTCCTACATCGCGTCGGAGTGGGTCGAGGCGCTGGCCGCGCGCCATGGCCGCACCGTGAACTGGAACGCGATACTGCTCGGCGCCACCTTCCAGGCGGCCGAGCTGAAGAGTCCGGTGTCCTACCCGATCAAGCGCGAATACTCGCTGCGCGACTTCGAACGCTCGGCGCGCTTCGAGGGTGTGCCGCTGAAGATCGCCGACAAGTTCCCGATCCCGACCCAGAACGTCGCACGCTTGTTCTGGTGGCTCAACGACAAGAACCACACCACCGGCAGCCAATGGGCGCGGCACTGCCTGCGCGCCTTCTTTGCACGCGGCGTCGATGTCAGCGAGACAGCGCAGCTCCAGCAGCTCGCGGCCGAGTTCGGCCTTGACCCTGCGCAGGCCGAGGCGGTCTGGAGCGACCCGGTCTGGAAGGCGCGCCTCAAATCCGTCAACGACGCGGCGATCTGCGCCGGCGTGTTCGGCGCGCCGTTTTTCATCATCGACGGCGAGCCCTTCTGGGGCAACGATCGCCGTCCGCAAATCGAGCGCTGGCTCGGGAAAGGGCCGTTCTGATGAAGAAGACCGCCAAAGCCCTGGTCGACGAAGCGATGGAGCTCGTCACCACCTACACCGTCGAGCAGGCGCGTGCGCTGCACGGCGACCCCGGCGTGCAGTTCGTCGATGTGCGCGACGTGCGCGAGCTCGAACACGAAGGCGTGATCCCGGGCGCGCTGCACGCACCGCGCGGCATGCTCGAGTTCTGGGTCGACCCCGAGTCGCCCTACCACCGCCAGGAGTTCGCGCACGACAAGGAGTACGTGCTGTTCTGCGCCGCCGGCTGGCGCTCGGCGCTCGCCACCCGTTCGCTGATGGACATGGGCATGGCGCGTGTGTCGCACATCGGCGGCGGCTTCACCGCGTGGAAGCAAGCCGGTGGCCCGGTCGCGCCCAAGCCGACCCGCAAGAAGCCCGGCGCGTGATGGAGCTGCTCGCGTTCCTGCGCACCCAGGTGCGGGCGAACCGGCTCGCCAACCACCGCCTGCACGCGGCGATGCTGCCGCTCAGCCGCGACGAGTTCCACGCCCCGCGCACGAGCTTCTTTCCGAGCCTGGCGCTGACGCTGAACCACATCCTGTCGGTCGACATCTACTACCTCGCCGCGCTGCATGGCGAGGCCGACATGGAGGCGCAGTGGGCCGCGTTGCGGCCCTGCGACACACTGGCCGAGCTGGCGCCGGCCCAGGCGCGCGCCGATCAACGGTTCATCGCGCTGCTGGAGGGTCTGACGCCGGCACAGCTCGACGAGGTGATCGCGCTCGACCGCGGCGACCACGTCCAGCACGAACGGCGCGGCAACACCATCGCCCACCTGCTGAACCACCAGGTGCACCACCGCGGCCAGGCGCATGCGATGCTCGCCGGCACGCCGGTCAAGCCGCCGCAGCTCGACGAGTTCCTGGTGCCCAGCGAGGCACATCTGCGGACTGCCGACATGGCGGCGCTGGGATGGAGCGAGAGCGATCTGTTCGGCGAATAGCGTCATCCCGACGAAAGTCGGGATCCACTGCGCGCGGCGGCGGCGCTGGTGCAGCTGAACCAGTGGATCCCGGCGTGCGCCGGGATGACCAGGGGCGTTACAACGCCAAACGCGCCCCGCGCCGACCGGCGGCCGCAGCTTGCGGCGGCGGCTCAATCGTGCACCACGCGGCCACGGCTTGCGGCGGCGGCTCGATCGTGCACCACGCGGGCACCGTCTCGGCAACACGCTCGGGCATCGCTTCGCCGAACTCCTGTGCGTAGAGCTCCTGCATCTTCGCGAAGGCCGACTCCAGCGCCTTCGCGTCGTCTTCGCCGCGCAGCCCCAGGTACGGGAAGTGATGCAGGAAATGGCCGAAGGTCGCCTCGCAGTCGGCGGCGTACTTGCGCGTGTCGAGGATGTGCGTGTGCCAGAAACGATCGGTGTCCCGGTCGGGCGCCAGCGTCATCCACGGGTACTTGGCGTGCAGGATCAGGTAGCGCTTGTACGAGACCTCCATCTTGTCGGCGTATTGCGCCGACCAGCCGTAGCCGTCTTCGTTGCGGGTCGCCTTGAACTTGATGAGTTCGAGGTCGAGCGCTTCGATCGCGGCGATCGTGTGCGCCAAGGTCTTGCTGGTCGAAAGGGTCATGATTGCTCCGATGGGGAGAGTTGAGTGACCCGGGAACGACCGCCCCCGGGCCGGTTTCACCACGCCGATGGCTCAGGACAGGTCCTTACGCCGCCATCCGCACGGTAAACAGCTTGCGCAGGTGCAGCGCCATGAACTCGCACACCTCCTCCGCGGGCGCCGGCTTGCACAGCCAGTAACCCTGGATCTCGTCGCAGCCGTGGCTGCGCAGGTAGGCGAGCTGTTCGGCGGTCTCCACGCCCTCGGCAACCACCTTCATGCGCAAGCCATGCGACAGCGTCACGATGCCGTCGATCAGCGCCTGCGCGTCGCGGTCCTGCGAGAGATCGTGAACGAAGGACCGGTCGATCTTCACCGTCGTCAGCGGGAAGCGTTTCAGGTACGACAGCGACGAGTAGCCGGTGCCGAAGTCGTCGATCGCCAGGCCCACGCCCATGTCGCGAATCTCCTGCAGCAGGCACGCGGCCTGTTCCGGGTTGGTCATCATCGCGCTCTCGGTGATCTCGAGCTCGAGCATGGCGGGGGCGAGGCCCGAGCTGGCCAGCACTTGGGCGATGTCGGCGATCAGGGTCGGGCTGGTCAGCTGGCAGGTCGACAGGTTGACGCTCATCTGCACCGGCGGCAGGCCACGCGCCTGCCATTCGCGGGCGTCGGCGCAGGCGACTTGCAGCGCCCACTTGCCCATCGCGACGATCAGGCCGGTCTCCTCGGCGATCGGGATGAACTGCGCCGGCGACACCATGCCGAGCACCGGGTGGCGCCAGCGCATCAGCGCTTCGACGCCGACGATGGCCCGCGTGCGCAGGTTCATCTTTGGCTGGTAGTGCAGCTCCAGCTGGCCGCGTTCGAGCGCTCGGCGCAGTCCGCTTTCGAGCATCAGGCGCTCGGTGCCTTGCGCGTTCATCTGCGCGGCGTAGAACTGGTAGCTGCCGCGGCCCGTGTCCTTGGCGCGGTACATCGCGGTGTCGGCGTTCTTCAGCAGCGTCTCGCCGTCGGCGCCGTCCTCGGGATAGATGCTGACCCCGACGCTGGCGGACACATGCAGCTCACGCCCGTCGATGACAAACGGCTCGGCGCAGCAGGCCAGCACCTTGCCGGCCACCACCGCGGCGTCGCTCGCCTGCGAGAAGTTTTCCAGCACCAGCACGAATTCGTCGCCGCCGAAGCGGGCCACCACGTCGTCTTCGCGCAGCACTGCGGCCAGTCGCTCGCCACAGGCCTTGATCATCGCGTCGCCCACGCCGTGGCCCAGCGTGTCGTTGATGCGCTTGAAGTGGTCGAGGTCGAGGAACATCACCGCGAAGCGCTTCTGCAGCCGCTTGCTGCGCTTGACGGCCCCGTCCAAGTCGTTCTGCAGCGTGCTGCGGTTGGCCAGACCGGTCAGCGCGTCGTGGCCGGCGACATGGCGCAGCAGACTCTCGGCGCGCTTGCGCTGTTGATATTGGGCAATCTGCAGGGCAATCGCGCGCAGCGATTCCAGCGTCTCGGTGTCGATCGAACGGGGCTGGCGGCTGAAGAATTCGAGCGCCATGACGCTGCCGGCGTCGGCCATCGGCACGACCAGCCCGCTGCCCAAGCCGGCCTGGCCGGCCAGCGCGTCGCGCGTGAACGCGCCCTGGGTCAACGAGGTGTCGATACCGATCGCTTCGCCAGTGGCCCAGGCGCGGCCCAGCGAACCCTCGTCGGGGCGGTAGCTCAGCGAATGGCTGATGCGGGTGAACTGCTCCAGCGCGGGATCGCCCGAGCGATGCCAGTCAGCGCCGCAACGCGCCACTCCGGCATCGTCGACACCCCAGACAGCACCGCAGTCCCACCCCATGCGGGTGCACACCGCCTCCAGTGCGTCCGAGACGACGCCTGCAGGCTCGCCGTCCCGGGCCAGCAGGCGCGCGATCTCGTGTTCGAGCTTGAGCCGCAAGGCACTCTTCTGGCGCTGCGTGTCGTCGCGCACCGTGCCGCGCAGCGCGGTCTTGCCGCCGTCTTCGCTCAGCTGCACGATCACGTGCACCCAGCGTTCGGTGCCGTCGGGCAGGCTCAGGCGATGTTCGAACTCGCTGCGCCGCTGGGAGAGCGAGGCGCTTGCGATGTGCCGCTTGACCGTGGCGCGCTCTTCCAGCGGCACCCGGGCCAACAGTGTCGCGAGCGTGGGCAGCGAGGCGCCGGCGTCGAACCCGAAGATGCGCGTGGCTTCGTCGGAACAATGCAGGCAGCCGGTTTGTGGATCCAGGATCCAGCTACCCAGGTTCGCGAGGTGCTGCGCTTCCTCGAGATGCCGCTCGCTGGCGCGCAACTCGCTGGTCATCGCCCGGGCCAGCTCTTGAGCGCGGCCGCGCGAGGTGGTCAATGAAAAGACGATGCCGGCCAGCAAGGTGCTGATGGCCAGCCCGCAGCAGAAGATCAGCCAGGGCATCGCGCGGTCGATCCGCGCCAGGCCGAGGTTGCGGTCTTCGCTGACCTGCACCAGCCAGGCGCGGCCGGCGAGCTCGAAGGCCAGTGATCGCTCGAAGGCCGGTGCGGCTTGGACAGCGCTGCGGCTTGCGCTGCCGGCCGCTGCGGCCGCGATGCCGTTCGCAGCCGCACTGTCGAACAGCAGGTTCTCGTCGGCCAACGCCGACAGCGCCACCGGTCTGCTCTCGGCGCGCATGCCGACCGGGACCTTGCTCGGGCCCGTGCCGAACAAGCGCAGCCGCCGTCCTGCGCCGGCATCGCCGCTGACCACGTCGCGCAGCATGTCGGCCACGCGAAACCCGGCGCCCACCGAACCCAGGTAGGCGGCGCGGCGCTGCTCGACGGTGTCCAGCGGCATGTTGGCGCGGTACACCGGCTGCCGCATCGCCAGGCCGATGTCGGACGCGCGGCCCTTGATCTTGATCGCGCGTCCCGTCGCCATGAGACCGCCGCTGTCGCGTGCCTGCTCCAGCGCGTCCAAGCCCTGGGGCATCGTGGCGAGGTCGTTGGCCAGCAACTTCTCGTTGCTGGCCAGCGGCTCGATGAAGGCCAAGGGATGGTAGTCGGCACGCTTGCCGGCCGGTGTGATGGCGAGCTTCGCGGTGAGTCCGGCATCGAGCGTGGAGTCGCCCCGCAACGCCTGTTCGAAGTCGAGCTTGTCCGCTGCGCTCACACGGGGCGCGTAGTTCAGCGTCTGGAAGCCGGGGTAGTTGGTGGCCAGTTTCAGGCCCACGACGTACTGGCTGAACTGCCGGCGTGTGACGGTTTCGGAGGTGCTGAACAAGGCCCGCAAACCGATCAGCACGCCGGTGTAGTCGTCGAAGCGGCCCTCGACCTTGCGCGCCACATCGATGGCGATGGCGTCGAAACGCTGCTCCGCGCTGCGCGCGATTTCGCGTTGCGCGGCCAGGCCGAGCACGATGGACAACGCGATGCCGATCGTCAGAACGAGCGCCGGCAGGGCGAATTTGCCCGGCAGGGATCTTGGTATCAGGGTCATGGCGCGCCCCACTGATCTCGCGCCGTCTCGGCCGCGAGGCACAACAAGCCGCAATCGGTGGGTGGATGTGCACGCCCCTGAAATCGCGGTACGGCTAACGGAAGCCTGTGCAGGCCCACTCGACCTTGCGGCCGGGAGCCCTTGTTGGCGCGAACAAACGTTAGCCGCGTTCAGGGTTCAGGCACTTCCTAAGTTCGGCTCGTTGCCGCCAAGTGCCTGAGCTGACTCTAGGGCGTGACCCGTGGTGCCGATAGTCAGGGAATCGATGTCGTGGCGGTACGAGTTTGCCTTACACGAAGTGGCCGCGCGTCAGCCCTTGGGCGCCATGTCGGGCTGGCGACCGAGCCAGCTCTTGGCCATGTCTTCGAAGTCCGAGTGGCTGAGTTCACGCACCTGCATGCGGCGCGAGTTGCAGAAGTCGGACAGCTTGCTGCTCTGCGCGTCGGCAGCTGCCTCGGGCTCGGGCTCGCTGATGCTCGCCGCCAAACGTGTGCGCAGCGCGGCCAGGCCCGGCGCCGACCGGTCGGCCACCAGGCTGTCGAGCTGAAGCAGCGCCGTTTTCAGCGCGTCGGCGGGCAGCTCATCGAAAGCCTTCGCGCCCGAGCGCTTGAGCTGCGATTCGAGCAGGCGCAGGTGGCGCATCACGCGGCGTGCGTGGCCATACTGGTCGAGCAGTGCCTTCAATGCGCTGTGCATATGCCGCGCGGCAGCGTCGGCCGGCGGCAGCTCGCGCGCTGCGGAGTGTGCCTGGGTGCTGCGATAGGCCGTGTCCTCGAACACCACCTGCAGATGCTTGCCACGGCGCTGCACGCGCACGCGGGTCGCGAACACCAGCTTCAGCCAATGCCAGGGGCGGGCCAGCAAGGACTTGGAACGAGGCATGGGCGAACTCCTTCGATAACACCGCGTACCGTTTGTTTCGTTCTCGACGGCGCGGACTTGAGGCTGCGCCCCGTGGCCCTGATGGCGGCGCTGTGATGTTGTGCCGCATTTGCGGCTTTGTGCGCCCGACCCTAGGATCGCGGTCCCTTCCCACTCACCGCCCAAGCATGAGCACACAAGCCGAAAAAGCGCTTCGTTTTCGCCAACTGCACGCGGGCCCCGCTGCGTTTGTCATCGCCAATCCCTGGGATGCGGGCTCGGCGCGTGCGCTGGCGCAGCTCGGGTTCGAAGCGCTTGCGACATCGAGCGGCGCGTCGGCGGCCGTGCTCGGACGGCGCGACGGCGAGCTGACCCGCGCCGAGGCCTTGGCACATGCGCGCGCCGTCGTGCTGGCCACCGACCTGCCGGTGTCGGCCGACCTCGAAAACGGCTTCGGCGATGCGCCGGCCGACGCGGCGCTCGCGATCACGCTGGCCGCCGAAGCGGGCCTGTGCGGCGGGTCGATCGAAGACGCATCGTCCGAGCCGCGGGCCATCTACCCGATAGCCCAGGCGGCACAACGGGTCGCTGCGGCGGCCGAGGCTGCGCGTGCGCTGCCGTTCCCGTTCACGCTGACGGCGCGGGCCGAAAACTTCCTGCGCGGCAACCCGGACCTGGACGACACGATCCGCCGCCTGCAGGCTTACGAGAAGGCCGGCGCCGACGTGTTGTTCGCGCCGGCGCTGCCGGATCTGGCGGCGGTGCGCGCGGTTTGCGCCGCAGTGTCCAAGCCGGTCAACTTCATGGTCGGCATCAAGGGCAAATCGTTCAGCGTCGCCGAACTGCAGGCCGCCGGCGTGCGCCGCATCAGCCTCGCCACTTCGTTGTACCGCGCCGCGATGGCGGGGATGCTCGAGGCGGCGCGGGAGGTCAAGGACAAGGGCAGCTTCGGTTACCTGGATCGCATCTAAACGCTCGTGCCGTCATCCCGGCGGACGCCGGGATCCACTCGATGAAGACGCGTTCCCGGACGAGTGGACCCCGGCGTTCGCCGGGGTGACAGTCATTCGCCGACCTTGCGCCGGTATTCGCTCGGCGACTCGCCGGTCCACTGGCGGAACGCGCGCGCGAAGCTCTTCTCGCTGGCGAAACCGACCGCACGGGCAATCTGCTTGACCGCGCGTGTGCTGCGGCAGAGCTGGTCCAGCGCCTGTTCGCGACGCGCTTCGTCCTTCAGCTGCTGCAACGCCGCGCCTTCTTCGTGCAACTGGCGGTGCAGGGTTCGCGTCGAAACGTGCAGCGCATCTGCCAACGCTTCGGCGCTGACCAGCGTGGCGGCGTCGCGCCGCAGCGGCAGCGCCAGGTACTGCGCATCGAAGCTGAAACCGGCCTGCGCCGCATCGAAGACGATCCGCCCCGGAAACAGCAGCGGATAGACGCCATGATGCGGCGGCGCCGCGAACGGGAAGCTTGCTTCGCGCAGCGGGATGCGCGAATCGATCGCCCAGCAGGCGAAGCCGTGCACGAAGCGCAGGCTGGTGACGAGGCAGAACTCGCGCATCGCGCCGAGCGCGCGCGGCTCGGCGATGGTGTAGTGCGCGGTGCCGCCCCGGAACTCGAGCGACAGGACGATGTCGTCGGTGAGCAGCCGGTGGTGGCGGCACCAGCGCTTGAGCGCAACACCGAGATCGGGCGCCGTGATCGAGGCGCGGCACACCATGCCGTAGCTGCCCCAAGGCAGGCGGCGCGAGAACCAGCCCAGGGCTTCGTCGTCGAGCTGCTGCATCGCGGCGCCGGAGATGAGTTCCATCTGCGCAGCCGTGATTCGGGCATCGGGCCGGCGCAGTTGCGATGGCGTGATTTGTGCCTGGCGCAAGGCCGCGGACGGGTCGATGCCGTACTTTTCGTAGCCCAGCACGATCGCACGGACGAAGGCCATCGGCGTGGCGGCAACCGGTTGAGGCTTCGAAGGCATGGCTCCAGTCTGGCAGGATTTGCAACCAAGCTGGCACCCGATGGGATGCCGTCGCGCACAGAATGGTCCCTTCTCCCCCTGGGAGAGGGTTAGGGTGAGGGCGGGG
>Ga0209515_10004917_pt1 | contig 17719 bp, 17 predicted proteins | sample Subgroupgradi54m_FD_187454 | JGI IMG/M metagenome (GOLD analysis project Ga0209515, IMG submission 187454) | Subsurface groundwater microbial communities from S. Glens Falls, New York, USA - GMW60B uncontaminated upgradient, 5.4 m (SPAdes)... ...
GGTAAAATATTTTTGTTTTAGCCTAAGCTAAGCCAAAAATATTTTACCTAGGGTTTGGCCAAAGGTGACGTTTTGGGCTGGAGCATATATGGCAACAGGCTTCATAATCCGTTCTAACGCTTGCCCATATTCGGAACGATTGCTACGCTCCGGCCGAGTCAATGACGGCTCTCTACGGAGGTTTCAACGTGAAAGACAATGATCAGACATCCGCATGTCCAAACACCGCTGCTCTCATGGGTCGTCCCATCGAACCGAGGCCCGTGGTTGAAACACGAAGACCCGAAGAGATGATGGAGAACATGCTTGCATTTGGTGGGGCCTACATGCGCCGAGTCTGGCGCGTTCTTGACCGCGCTGTCGGCAACGGCGTTCCTCTCGTGTTCGCTGCGGCAGGACCTATTACCGTTTCTGGAGCGCATCTTCACTACGTGAATGATCTCCTCAAAACGGGCTGGTTTGCTGCGATCTCAACCACAGATGCGGTTTGCTATCACGATGGGCATCGCTCGTTGAACCAACACGACCTCACCCCTGTGCACGAGGTCGCGATCGAAGGACGTGATATCGAGCACAGAGAGGCCGAGATCATTCGTGTCACGAACACCGGATTTCGAGGCGATGTTCTCTACGAGCAGGACAAGTTTTTGACCGCGATGCTCCTGCGAGATGAGTTTCAGTACAAAATGTCTGGCACCGAGTTCCGCCACCATCTTGGCCGCTACTACGGCGCACAAGAGAAGGCCGTCGGTGCAAAGGCCGGACTGCTCTCTACCTGCTACGAGCACGCCATTCCGGTGTTCGTTGGAGCTCCGGGTGATGGAAGCGTGTTCTTGAACGCGATGAAGCTCTGGGCCATGGATCAAGCCAACCTCCTCACACGCCCTTTCAAGTTCGAGCTCGATATTCACCGCGAAGTGTTTGAGAGCTGTGCGCTCCACTATGAGCTCACGCATCGAGATGAGCCCAAACAGATCGGTATCTGGATCTTGGGTGGTGGGGTTCCCAAGAACTTCGCCCTGCAACCGGAGCCCGGACTCATCCAGATCCTTGGCGTTGATGCGCCCGGCTATCGCTACGATGCTCAAATCGTGGGCGCGGATGTCAAAGATGGCTCACTCTCCTCCTGCCTTCCTGATGAGGCCTACACATGGGAGAAGCTCGACATCGAAGCACTGGGGAAAGATGGCAGCGAACCTACCGCTGCAAGCATGCAAGCAGACTACACCATGGTCGCTCCGTGGATGGCACAGGCACTCCTTGGCAAGCGCGCTCGCTATCAAAAGCTCTCTGAAGAGTTGGGGGACACAGAGCTCTTTCGTCGTCATTCGGATGCGCCTGGATATCTCAACCGCGTTGGTCAACGTCGCCTGTACGATCGGATGCCGCACATGACGGCACGACTCATTGGACAGATCGCTCACGATCCAAAAAATATCGAGTTTCTTCGCAACACCATGGAGTTTTCTCTTCCGGTGATGCGTAGTCTCTGACTACCAAATACTCTTCTTCACCACACTTCAAAAAAGTGTGTTTTTCTTATCGTGTCTTCATCATGGATTTTATCGTATCAATGTGATACGATAAATACGTATGAATGATACGAAATTACAGAAACTGCTCAAAAAGCAGCAGGGCCTGATCGAACTAATCCTTAGAAAAGGCAAGAGTTCGTCTTCCGAAGCTCACTCCAGCCTTATCGCATCAGGACACGTTGTTTCTTTGGTCACCGTAAAACGCGCTCTATCGGATTTGGTCAAACATGAGGTTCTAAAGACCGTGGGGTCAGGACGTGCAACTGCGTACGATGTGAGCGCCGCTGGAAGAGCCTCAATCGCATTTGATGCACACGTCTATTGCGAGGTTGAACCAGATCAACGATATGGGATGCGTAGTTATGACTCGATGTTCTTTTCAGAGTTACCCCACGAACTATTCACGACAGAAGAGCTCCAAGTCCTCGATGTATCTACATCTGTTTATCATGAACGAGTGAAGGGTGCCTCCCTGGCACTCCAAAAAAAGGAGTTGGAACGGTTGATCATCGAATTGTCATGGAAATCTTCAAAAATAGAAGGGAATACCTATTCCCTCTTGGACACGGAAAAATTGATCCTTGAACAGAAGGAGGCTCCCGGTCACGATCGAGCAGAGGCACGCATGATCTTGAACCATAAAGACGCCTTTCAATTTGTGCGCACGCATCATGAGCACTACCAAACGGTCACCCGTATAAACCTAGAAGAGTTACACAGGATTCTTGTGAAAGAGTTGGAAATAGATACCGGGTTGCGAAAAAAACTGGTTGGCATCACTGGATCAATCTATCGACCACTAGATAACGTCTTCCAGATCACAGAAGCGATTGAAGCGTTGAGTTCCGCTATCACACAGATGCATTCGCCTTATGCTAAGGCTTTTCTTGCGTTACTCGGTGTGAGCTACATACAGCCGTTTGAAGACGGAAACAAACGATCCGCACGCCTCATGGCGAATGCTCTTTTGCTTGCGCATGACCGTGCTCCCCTTTCCTATCGCAGTATCGATGAGAATGCGTATCGCGAGGCCACACTCGCATTCTATGAACTACGCCTCATGTCTCCATTAAAAAAACTATTTATCGAGCAATACATTTTCGCGGCACAAAATTACGCAGCAAAATGAGGTATACATAAAACCTCCCGTATAAGGAGGTTTTATCGTGGTGGATGTTGGTGGGATCGAACCACCGACCTCACGAATGTGAATCGTGCGCTCTAACCAGCTGAGCTAAACATCCAATAACCAAGGCATCTTACAAAAATGCCCTTGTTCTGGCAAGATCGGTACATGACAGTGAACGAAGCCCTACAAAGCGGCCAAAATAGGCTCGAGGCCGAAATCCTTTTAGCGCATACGCTTGGCAAAAATCGTCCTTGGCTCATCGCTCACAAAGACGACATGCTTTCGATGTCCAAACAACGACTTTTTTTGCAATGCATCAAACGACGTACACACCACGAACCCCTCGCATATCTTTTGGGTACACAAAATTTCTGTGGCACCTCTTTTATCGTCAACAAACACGTCCTCATTCCACGACCAGAAACGGAAGCTCTTGTCGACTTCGCTGTAGAAACCTACACCGCCCACTTAAGCGATCAATCCAACATAGTCGTCTGGGATGTTGGCACCGGTTCGGGAGCAATCGCTGTGAGTGTAAAACATCTTTTGCCACACGCAATCGTTATTGCCTCCGATATCAGCAAACGTGCTTTGGGGGTAGCTCGCCGCAATGCCATTCGGATTCTCGACCCAAATAGCCATCTTCATTTTTTTACAGGATCATTGCTCTCAAAAAACATTCAGACCTTTCTCATACAGGAACGTCCGGACCATCTCATCGTTCTCGCCAATCTCCCCTATCTTCCGCTCTCTGATAAAACGGTGCTAGAGAAAACAGTTGTGGATTTTGAACCGCACCTGGCCCTATTTACCAAAAAAGATGGCAACGCACTTATCATCACTTTTCTCAAACAATGTGCGCGGTTTTTGCAAACATACTCAATTCAAACAATGATCTATCTCGAATGCGATGCACCTCAAATCTACACACTTACCAAGGTAGCCGCACACCTTTTTCCACACGCAACCGTCGCGATGAAAAAAGATTGCTTTGGGCGTGAGCGATTTATCCAGATTATGATCGCTTCTCAAGCCCAGCAAACGTAATATCATCTGTGGTGACCTCTATCCACGTTTTGCCTGAACGAAACAGATATTCGTTCCCATCCACCGTCTCAAAACGCATCGGTTCACCCGGCGTACGACGCCAACGAAGGACGAACTTGTTCCCATCACGATACGCTATGGCGTCTCCACTTCCTGTTGTACGCAGACGTAAACGACCTTTTTCATCCAGGATCCGCGCATCGGTTTTGATCACCACCACGTTTGTGGACTGAATACTGGTTCCATCGTGATCAACAGCTTTGCGACCCGCAACACTGCGTACATAAAGACCACTTTCTTTATCGAGTTTCCACACCACGTTGTACGATCCACCATACGGAATCGAGATCCGTGCAACCCCCCCAAGCATTGTGCTCGTGGCTCCGTTTTCCAAAAAATGCCACACAACAGAGAGCGTGCTCGATGCAAACCCTTTATGATCTGCAAGAGTCTGCATCTGTTCGCCGTTCGTCATGGCGTTGTGCGGAGCCACCTGGGTTGCATCGCGCCAAAACGCTGCACCATTCGCCATTTCATTGGCATCGTGGAAACGATCACCTAGCGTTGCGATTCGTGTTAGTGCTTCTGGACTTCCACCAACATGAGCATAAACGGCCCGCCACCCCTCTGCCCAATCGACAAAATAAGGACGTGCGCTCCGAATAGGCCCAATCTGATGGAGCGTCGATGTAGGAGCGAAAAGCGCCATCAAACGGGTAATCCCCCCTTCTACCGGTGATTCAATGACAAGGCTTGCGAAAGCAACACCAAACGGTGGACGCGCATCTACTTGGTGATCAATCATGAATGCCCACGGAGCCCGAGCTGCCTCTTCGGGCGAGACAGGAAGACCGTCTAAATGCCGCGGAACAAGAAGAGGTTCTGTGGTTATCACAGGAACCTCAGGCACGTGTTGTACCTGGGGTTCCTGGATACGTCGGGTATGTCCCGTGATGATCAAGGCAAAAACGCCTCCGCACACGATGAGCAGACTCGTGGTCAACGCGATCCAACGCCAAATTGCGCGGCGATCCATACAGACATTACTCCTTTTTCGCCGCTTCTTCCTCAACCTTCTTGGCTTCTTCCGCTGCACGTTTTTCCTCGCCTTCGGTCTTAATAGCGGTGACGTCAGCGGTCGTACCCGCTTCTAATTTCTTGAGTTCATCTTCTGTCAGCGGTCGAGACACGTTTACGATCGTAAGTTTGGCATCGGTAAGAGCCTTCACGCCTTCTGGAAGCTTTAAGCTTGCAACCGTGATCGAATCTTCAAACGTCACGAGGAGACTCAAATCAATCTGAATTTCATGAGGCAAGTTTCCTGGCAAACATTCAATCTCGAGCTCATCCATCGCCTTACTCAACGTTCCACCCGAAAGCTTCACCGCCCCGGATTCACCCACAAACACAAGAGGCACCTTAGCTGTAATCTCGGTGTCCATCCGGACTTGATACAAATCCACATGGATAGGCTCCATACGCAACACATGACGCTGGATCTCTTTTACCAGAGCTTTAACAGAGGGCTGACCTTCAATAGTGACATCAATCAAACTCGATGATCCAGCCGCCTTTGCCACCTTCACAAACTCCGAACGAGGGACTGAAAGCGCTTGCGGCGCAATGCCTTTTCCGTACATAATCGCAGGAATACGGCCAGCGGCACGAATATCCTGAACACGACCTTCACGCTTTATCGCACTTAACAAGTAGTTCATAGAAACAGGGTCGACGTACTCTTGCTCCAAAAGGAGGTACCATCGTCGACGTTAAAAGTGGGCCAAGAATAGGCAAAAACCAAGAATACGTCAAGCGTCAAACCTGTGTCTTGAGCAGCGCCTGGCATAGTGCTTTACTCTGTTTTTCCAGAATGCCGTGCATTTCAACACATTCAGCTTGCGCGAGGGGAATAGCCTTACAAAACGAGAGCGCATCCGACATCTCTAAATCTGTCATCATGCCAATAGAGCTCAAAAGCCCGCCCTGTTCAAACACGAGAGCCAACATCGCATGTCCGCAAGATTTGCAGGAGCAGTGATAGATTTCAGCCCCGTCGCGCTCGCCCAAACGACGTACCGCGTGCTCTGGGTATGTTTTTTGACAGGCAGGACACTCCGCAAACATCTTCGCCACATGAGAAGCGTTCATGAAGAAAGCATACCTTGTTTCCTAAAAAGCGCAAAAAGCCCCGCCGAGAACGCTGTCGTTCAGAGGCGGGGTTGTATAGAGATGTGGGAGGAATGCTTATCCACCCAGCTGCATACTCAATTGTTGGCATAGTGGACCTACCACGTCTGGGGCAAACCCTTGAACAACCTTGATGCCACGAGAGTGGCACAATTTTTTCATAGGGTTTAGATCCCCCACCAATGCAGCATAGACGTCCTCTTCTGAAGCCCAAATGAGCGTTTCCCCCTCCCATGCCAGGTTCGAAGGCATGAGCAAGTTTTGCTGAAACATCTGATCGTAATCAGCGCGCACCGCGATCGTGGCACAAAACGTGAGACTCGGGGCCACGTTGTGAGCTCCAAAGGTAAAGACAACATCTCGATGATCGAAGACGAGTCCAGGCACTTCTGTATCAAGATATCGTGTCAGCGTATCGATCAACCGTTCCTTTGGACGCACGAATCCGCCTGGAAACGAAAGCATTCCTTGGTTTGATGCTGTACATTGAGATCGAACGCCGACCAAGATCTGATCCGTCATGTGTTGCGCGCAGGCACGAATGATCACGAACACCTCAAACGGAATATGAAACCACCGATAAAGCTCACGTTCTGCTTCGCTCTCTGAAAGGCCGCATGTTTGCAAGAGAGTTTTCGCTTGAGATTTGGCACTCCATTGAACACGTGCATCCAGAAAGTCGACCTCGCGTCGCTCCAAGATATAGAACGTTTTATTCGGCGCCCGCATGATCTCTCCGGGGGATCCAATGTAGATTCCACGATCTAGGCGCATCGGCCAACGTGCAAGCGTTGCAACACGACCCTGTGGAAGCTCTATAGGCGTAGATGACAGGCCCTGTTTTTCCGCCTCTGCGAGAAGAGCACACATTGCCGTACCGACCTCATGACGCTGCTCCCGTGACAAATCTTCAAACTGCATGGACGCCGCCTTTCTGTAGTAAGCCTGTTGCCATATACGCTTCTTGATCCAAAATGGCAGATTTGAGACAAAACCGACGGGAAAATATTTTTTGTTTAGCCTCAGCTAAGCCAAAAATATTTTCCCTAGGGTTTGGCCACATATGACGTTTTGGGCTGGAGTGTATATGGCAACAGGCTTAATGCGTGATAGTAGAGAGAGCGAGATCAAAAGACAAGCCCCGCTCTGGACACGGTCCAAGGCGGGGCAAAGTAAGAGACAGAGTAAGGTGCGATGCGGTGAAGTTAACCTCGGATGACGTATGGATCCATCAGAGATCGTTCGGGCCGTTGATGACCTTCGATCCAATGGTCGAGCTGTTCGCGGAGAGGTCCTGCGACATCTGGAGCGAATCCTTGAGTCACCGTGACGCCACGAGGAAAAAAGAGCCGGTGCGCCATATGCAGATCACCATCGAGTACGGCACGGACGGTGTCTTCCGAAACCCATGCCAACACACCATTCGTCCATTCGTGATTCGCTTTTACCACGAAGTCCTGTTTGATCATCTGAGGACGATCGGCGGTCGTCGCGAGTGTGGCACAGAACGTCACGCTTGGCGCTACGTTGTGTGGACCAAAGGTAAACACGCCATGTGTATCAAGATGCCTTGCGGCTTGATGACGGTTGAGCTCGAGACCAGGCACCTCTTCCATGACCTCACGAATGAGACCATCTGTCAGTCGTTCACTGGGCTTCAGGAATCCACCCGGAAGGGAGAGCGTTCCCACGTTCGACCCGACACCCGCCGAACGCACACCGATGAGGAGCTGGTCGCCCATTCCCATCGAGCAAGCTCGAATGAGCGCGACGACACCGAGAGAAACATGGAACCATCGTGAGAGCTCACGCTCTGCCTCGATCGTCGTGAGACCAAGAGACATGAGGTAGGTCAGTACCGCCGGCTTCGCTCCCCATTCAGCACGGGTGTAAAAGTAGCCGATCTCTCCACGATCGAGAACGTAGAGCGCATCGCTTGGTCCACGAACGGTCTCGAGGCCCGGGAATGTTTCATCCCGCTCAATCTGACGAGGCCACGCCTTCAAGCTTCCAAGCCGACCGTTGGTCATTTGCACACGACCGGAAGCGACACGCGCGCTGTTTTCGTCTTGGATCTTTTTGAGACCGCGGTTACTCTCTTCGGCCACGATGAGGCGAATGGCGCGGTTGGCAGCTTCACGAACTTCTTCGGACAGGTCTTCGAATAGCATCTCGACACCCCTACACCCAGCAGCAAATCGCCCCATGCGATCGTTGTGGGAATGGTGGATGATGCACGAATTTAGATGCTTTGTCAATGATTACAGCTCAAAGAATGCTGCATGCAAGGCACGAATCGCGACTTCGACGTCGCTATCCGCGATCACCAACTGACAGCTCTGTGGAGCTACCGCGTCTCCATCCACAGAACCAGCCATAGAAATGCCTCGCAGCGGAATCCGCGCCAAGGCAAGCGTTGTCATGATCTCGGAGATGAGCTGCGGACCAACCATTGGTGCCACGATGCTTACAACAGCGCTTTCTCTGCGTTCGATGACGAGGGCAAATGTTTGCAGCTCCTCGAGTGCTTCCGCGAATACCCGTTCAGCCTCCGTGATCGTCACCGTGAACGAGATGCGTACATCCCCTGTTGCGGTCACACCAATGTCGAGATGACGTTTCGAGAAAACCTCTGCGGCTCGTGCCAAGAATCCAGGCGCATCACACATGTCCTCTGACGCAAAACTGATCCAGCAGGTCTTCCGTACAACGGCGATTCCAGACACGACAGACGTTCCGATCCTTGTCCCCGCTTCTTCCGGTGCGAAAACGTCTCGTACCCATGTGACGATTTTTGCCCGACGAACGGGGCCAATCGCGCGTGGGTGGATCGCCTTCATCCCAGAAGCCGCAAGCTCTGCTGCCTGTTCATAGGTGAGCATCGAGACAAGCGGGGTCGACGTGACCAAGCGCGGATCGGTGCGTTTAAGCGCTGTTTCCTTCCAGATTTCGACGCGATCTGCTCGGAGCGCTTCCGCGATGAACGTCGCCGTATAATCACTCCCTCCACGACCAAGCGTCGTTACGCGACCATCTCGAGTACAGCCGATAAACCCCGTCACCACAGCAACGGTATTATCAAGAAACAGCATCGATTCAAGATCAGTACGCACCTCACGAGCCGCTTCTGGAACAGGTTCTGCACTCCCAAACACCGCGTTTGTCACAATCCCTTCATCGGACGCGTCATACGGTTGAGCCGTCACTCCGCCCACCTTCAAGAAGGCTGTCACGATCTTCACCGCCATGCGCTCTCCAGAGGCAAGAAGGTAATCCGTGTTTTCTGAAGAACGTGACATCGAAGGGGCTCGTTGTCGTACATCCTGCAAAATCCCCTGCTCTGGCTCACCAAACGGTTGATGCGCGAGCTCGGACAGCCACTCGCGATATCGACGCTCCACTGCGTCAATGCACGTCCCAACTTGCTCGTTTCCCACATGGTCTGCGACAACCTTGAGAAGATCCGTGACTCGATCCGGGGCGCTCACCACGAGCACGACTCGATGATGCAGGGCACGATACCCTCGCATCACCTCGATAAGCGCAAGAAGAGAGCTGCGACGACCAACGACAACCCCGCCCGCCTTGAGAACGATGGTTTTTGCACCCATCTCACGTCTCCTTCCATGCGGTGGAACTCGTGTGCGGTGTAAAGACGGCCGACACAATGAGCAAGATGAGGTAGTGCGTGCTCGCGAACTCCCTTTGAGGAAACTCGGCCGACAGCTCCCCGGCTGCTTCGACCCAATTTTCCGTTGTCGGGTTATGAATACGGAGGAACCGAAAGAGATCCTCTACAGAACAGCGACGAATGGCTGTCGGATCCAAAAGGCGAACCCGAACAAGATTCCCCGCCTCGATCACTTCGTAAGGCCGTTTCGCAGTAACCATCATGGACACTCCTTGTGTAACCTTTGGACCATCCAAAGGTGGATCCTAGTACACTAAACCCTACGAAGAATGTCAAAGCGCTCAAACGCTAAACATCGAGATTTTTGACATGTTTTGCATTGGTTTGGATAAACTTTTTCCGTGGCGCCACATCCGCCCCCATCAAAATATCAAACACTTCATCCGCTTTCTGCGCATCTTCGACCGTCACAATTTTGAGGGTGCGCGTTGCAGGATTCATGGTTGTTTCCCATAATTGATCCGCGTTCATCTCTCCCAGACCTTTGTATCGCTGAACGTCAATTCCTCCAAGCTTAATCACCTCGTCCTCCCCCTCCATCCCCTCCGGTACCTCCTCGTCTTCAACCACAGACTCCGTTACTTGGGCCTTTCCTTTTCCTTTGGTCTTTGCCCGCTCTTCTTTTATCTTTAAAAAAGCTTTGACGCATACATCGCGCTCTTCCTCGGAAAACGCATATTTGAACTCCTTCTTGCTCGCCGATATTTTGTAAAGAGGTGGTTGCGCGATATAGATATGACCGCCTTGAATCAATTGTGGAAAATAGCGATACAAAAGCGTCAGAAGGAGCGTTCGAATATGCGCCCCGTCCACATCCGCATCCGTCATAATGATGACACGGCCATAGCGAAGCTTTGCGATATCAAATGTTTCGCCGATACTTGTACCAAACGCAATGACAAGATTCTTGATTTCGTTGTTTGCCAGCATCTTGTCGAGACGCGCCCGCTCCACATTCAAAATCTTTCCACGAAGCGGAAGGATAGCTTGATATTCGCGGTTGCGACCTTGCTTCGCAGAACCTCCGGCAGAGTCTCCCTCGACGATGTAGAGCTCTGTCTCTGCAGCGTTTCTCGAGGCACAGTCTGCGAGTTTTCCAGGAAGCGTCATCCCTTCAAGAGCGCCTTTTCGTAGCACCGTATCACGAGCCGCTCTTGCGGCCGCACGAGCTCGTTGCGCTAAAATACACTTGCCAATCATTGCTTCTGCATCACGCGGATGTTCTTCTAAGAACATGGCGAGCGCCTCGCTCATCACGGAATCCACCGCCCCACGAACCTCGGGCGTTCCCAGTTTCGCCTTGGTTTGTCCCTCAAATTGAGGCTCTGGATAACGAATAGAGATCACGGCCGTCATCCCTTCACGCACATCTTCGCCGGAAAGATTGTCGTCTTTTTCCTTGATGTATCCCTTGGCCCGAGCGTACGTATTCAAGACGCGTGTGATGGCCGTCCGAAACCCCTGCACGTGCGTTCCTCCCTCTGGATTCACGATGTTGTTGGTAAACGCGAACAACGTTTCTTGATAATCGTCGGTATATTGAAGCGCGATAGAAACCTCTGATTTGTCTACCTGCTTCTCGACCATGAAAATGTTTTCGTGCTTGGGTTGCTTGCGATGGTTCAAATAACGAACGTACGAAGCCACGCCTCCATCAAAATAGAACCCATAGACATCGTGCTGTCCTGGATTTCGTTCATCGATGATCGAAAGCTTGATCCCCTTGGTGAGGTAGCACTGTTGACGATAGTGGTCAAGAACGCGCAAATAATCAAAGGAAATGCCTTCGGTAAAGATGGTTGCGTCTGGTTTAAAGCTGACCGTAGTTCCATGACGACGGCTGGTGCCTATCTTTTTGGCCTTATACTTCGGAATACCACATGCATATTCTTGCATCCACTTTTCTCCATCACGTTCAACAACGACCTCTAACCAATCAGAAAGAGCATTTACCACAGAAACCCCAACCCCGTGTAACCCCCCGGAGATTTTATAGCCGCTTTCTTCTCCTCCAAATTTACCACCCGCATGCAGCTTGGTGAGCACAAGCTCAAGAGCAGAAACCTTGTATTGTTTGTGAATCTCAACAGGAATCCCTCGACCGTTGTCGGAAATAGACACCTTGTCCTCTGGTAAAAGAGTGATGGTGATTTCATCTGCATGGCCCGCCATCGCTTCGTCGAATGAATTATCGACAACCTCACGAAGCAAATGGAATAATCCATCCAAACCCGTTGATCCGATATACATCCCCGGACGCTTGCGCACCGGCTCTAATCCCTCTAATACCGAGATCTGTTCGGCCCCGTAGGCGCCTTTTATTTTTGCAGAAGACATAGAATAACGGGCGAATGGTAGCAAGCAAAACCGTGCACGAATAGATGTTTTGTCAAGGGGAGATCGTCCAAGAATATGCCCCTCTACAGCGTTTTGTGTTTTCCGTTTATACTCATCTCATGCCCAATCCTTATCAAGTGGGAGGTGGATTCACAGATCAAGAACTAAAGATGGCAAATTGGTGGGCACGCAACAACGTATTCCTCTCACGTCTTGGGTATATCGTTCTTGTAGGATTCATCGTCCTCTGTTGGGGATACGTTGCTTGGTCACTTGTCGATGCCTACATTATATCCTATCCACGCGAACAACGTATCCCTGCAGTCATAGCCAGCAATCAAAGGCTCAAAGCCAACCTCACCGCCCATGCACCGGACACCATCCAAGTAAGTCCGATCGCAAATTTTGCCAGCACAGATGCCAGGCGTGATCTGTTGACGGAAATCACAAACCCAAACAAAGAGTGGTGGGCAGAATTTGAATATCAATTCTCCTTTGGTGATGAAGCAACCCCTCTTCGCAAAGCCTACGTGCTCCCTGGAGGTCAACGCTACCTCACAGAGGTCGGCTGGAAGAGCCCAACAGGTGGAGGCACAACTCCTCCAGAGTTTGTGGTCAAAAACCTCGCATGGCATCGCGTAGATCCAGCAAAGGTCGAACGTGATTACGATGCGTTTGCCGCCAACCGCCTACAGCTACGAACAGACGCTCCAACCTACAGCAACGAAGCGACCGTCGGAACACAAAAAGTTGGCCAAACAACCTTCACCCTGCAAAATAACAGCGCCTACGGATTTTGGTCTGTCGATCTCACCACGGTACTGTTACGTGGCGGATCACCTGTCGCGGTCACAGAGATGAATCAACGCCTCCTCAAGCCCGGCGAAAAACGCCCGATCTCGTTTGCGTGGTTTGAGCCGCTCACCGGCATCACAAACACGATCGTTCAAGCAAATGTAAATATCCTCGATCCTGCGGTATTTTTACCGCCAGATCAGTTTTAATCAAAAACACAAAAGGATATCGCACAGGTTGGCAACATCCTTGGATAAGAGAAAGGAACAGGGGTTTCTTTAGATACAGGCGCCTGTTTCGCGTACGTCGCGCAGAGCGGCTTCGAGTGAGAGCTTGAGATTTGTTGCTTCACTCCGTGTGCCGATGATGTATGCACAAGTGATGTGCGCAGAACCTGCCCTGAAAGACTTGGCCTGCGTACCGCTCACGACAATGGCACGCGACGGAACACGACCCTTGAAGATTTTGGGTTCTGCCTCACGCATGTCGATGATGGGAGTGCTTGCCGTGATAGCGACGCCGGCCGCAATCACGGCTTCACGCTCGACAATCACCCCCTCAACCACGAGCGAACGAGAACCAATAAAGGCCCCATCCTCAATCACGACAGGCATCGCTCCAATTGGATCCAGTACACCACCGATCCCAACGCCGCCAGAAAGATGGACACCGCGACCGATCTGTGCACATGAACCAACCGTAGCCCACGTATCAACCATCGAGTCGCTGTCTACGTATGAACCAATGTTCACATATCCCGGCATCACCGTCACACCAGGCCGTACGCAGGCACCGCGACGAATCACTCCGGGAGGAACCACTCGAACACCAGAAGGGGGCTTTTGGATAGGGATCTTGTCTGCAAACTCCATGGGCCCAGCACTGCTGTACTCGATTTTAGAAAGACCGAAATAGGCCAAGATCAGCCGCTTGACCCACGGATGAGCACTCCACGTACCCTCCAGATTCTGTGTCGCTGCACGCAGAATGCCGAGTTCGAGCAGACGGATCCCTCCGTGAATCATCTGCGTGCGTTCGCGCTCATCGAATGGACCCGTTGATGCAAACATCTCTTCGTACTTCCAGGTGACCTCAACCATCACACCGGCACCGACCTCCTTCACAAACTGAAGCGTTGGATGCTCTGAAGCGTTCTTCCAGTGCTCCGAAAAGAAGGCCTTGGTAAGAGCCACGTCTTCTTCGGTCAGATAAAACTTCGGCCGACCCCTTGCCAAAACAGCAAAGAATGTGGCGCTCACATACCTGCCCTCTTCCACAGAAACGGTGAGAGAGCGCCCATGATCTTTCCCATCGCAGAGAACGAGCCGCGCGACAGGAATCTCGCTGCATGACGCTTTAAGCATGTGCTCAAGCAGTAATTTGTTCCCCGGAAACGAACCACTGAACATCCCCAGATTGATGAGCATGGACACATCCTTACTGCGTCATGACATACAACGCAGGAGCATACAATCATCGATGTATAGGGCCGTCAATACAGTTTTTATCCTAAAATACAAAAGGATGCAGCATAGGTAGCCACATCCTTAAGAGAAGAGAAAAGAACAAAGAGCTTAGGTGCAGAAACCCATTTCACGCAGGGTGTGAAGCGCGGCGTCGAGCGATGCATCGCCGTGCTCGCTGTCGTTTCTGGTGCCGACGATATAGGCACAAGGGATCGAAATATCGCCGAACTTAGATCGCTGCAAGAAGGTGCCCGGAATCACGATGCTTCGCGCAGGAACGCGACCCTTGAGGATCGTGAATGCGCTTCCTCGTTGATCGATGATGGATGTGGTTGATGTCAGAGAGACGTTCGCGGCAATCACCGCGTTGCGTTCTACGATCACGCCATCACTCACGATCGAGTGCGAACCGATGAACGCTCCCTCTTCGATGATGGTCGGACTTGCAGAAAGAGGATCAAACACGCCGCCGATACGAACCCCTTCACAGATGACCGCATGGCGGCCGATGTGCGCACACGTACCAATGGTAGCCCATGTTCCCACACTGACATCAGCACCAACATACGCACCGATGCCGATGTGACTGGATGAAAGTGAAGCCCTAGCTTCGACGCAAGCACCGGGCTGCAAGATCGTGGAAGGGGCGAACCGGGCACGTGTATCGTCCCTCTTCAGTGTGCCTCGATGGAGATACGCCAGAATAACCCTCTGTACCCACCGATGGATCGTCCACGTACTACTCACGTCCTGACTCGCCGCACGAAGCACACCGACTTCGAGCAAACCGATCACATCATCGATGATTCTACGATGTTGGCTCTCAAAGATTGCCTCGTCGTAGGCAAAGATCTTCTCTGCCTTCCACACAAGTTCGATCTTGGCCTTGCCGACGTCTTTCAGAAAGACAAGGGTCGGATGCTCTTCGGGATGCTGCCAACGTTCGGCGAAGAACGCCTCAGCAAGAGCGATGTCTTTGTCCGTGAGGACAAAAGTCGAGCGACCTTTTGAAACCATCGCGAGGAACGCGACGTTTGGACGCTCCTTTCCTTCCACTGGATACTGGTTCTCCTCCATCGAGACCGTCATCTTGTTGCCGCTTGGACTCAAGGGATCATGGATCGTAAAATGGTCCAACGGAATCTCTCGAAACGGGCGTCGAAACACCTCTTCCAAAGAGAGTCTGTTGCTCCCAAACGAACCGCCAAACATACCGTTCATCAGCACAAAACCACCTTTTCTACGTCGCGCTTCGCAAACGCCGGGACATAACACCATTGATTCTTTTCTTCGTCAACGGAATACTCAAAGGCATGTCTCGCCTCTTTTCGCTTTTCGGCCTTCTTGATTGGAGCTTATTGATTGGCGTCCTCACCCTTACCTCCATTGGACTTGTGGCTATTTATGGGATTGGGATCTCTCAAGAACCCGCACAAATGTTTCCTTTTTATAAGCAACTCGTGGCAGCTGGCATAGGGCTCATCGTCATGACGCTCCTCACCATTCTTGACTATCGCCATATTCGTTCATTGAGCCTGATGCTATACCTCGCGGGTGCCGCGCTTTTGTTGCTGGTGATTATTTTTGGACAAACCGTGAACGGAACGCGTGGATGGTTTCATGTTGCTGGATTCTCGTTTCAACCTGTAGAAATTGGTAAATTAACGCTCGTCGCATATCTTGCCGCGCTTTTGGCTCGCGCCGGACGTGGACAGCTTTCTTGGCACCTTTTTGGTTTAAGTGGTGCCGCCACAGCGCTCTACGCAGCGCTCGTGATGCTTCAACCAGATTTTGGATCCGCGATGGTCATGTGCGCAACATGGGGGATCTTGTGTCTCTTCAAAGGACTTCCAAAACGCGCGTGGGTGATCCTCCCTCTCATTCTGCTGGCGAGCACTTCACTCCTATGGTCTTTCGGCCTCAAACCATACCAACGCGCTCGTATCACCACCTTCCTACATCCAAACGAAGACCTCCGCGGATCAAGCTACAACGCCGCTCAAGCCCGTATCGCCATCGGATCAGGTGGATTATTCGGCAAAGGAATAGGCGAGGGTTCTCAAGCACGTCTCCGGTTTCTCCCGGAAGCCGCAACAGATTTTATGTTCGCTGTGTTAGGTGAGGAATGGGGATTTATGGGCGTCGTGGTAATTTTAAGCCTATTTGGGGTTATTTTTTGGCGCTACCTCTCGATTGCACATACATCCGGAGATGATTTTGCCACGTTCTTGCTTATCGGCCTCGGCGGCATTTTGTTTATTCATGTCACAGTAAACACAGGGATGAACCTCGGCGTTCTTCCTGTCACAGGAATTCCCCTCCCCTTTTTATCTGCCGCCGCCTCCTACATGACGGTGACTTTTGTGAGCGTAGGATGCGCAGAAAGTACCGCTGTCCGTCGACGCGGATCAGACCGGGCTTGAATCTTTCATGGCAAGTAGATATGATGGGCCCACTTTGCGGGTATCGTATAGTGGTTATTATGAGTGCTTCCCAAGCACTAGAGGCGGGTTCGATTCCCGCTACCCGCTCCATCCTGCATAAGCCAGTTTAGCTCAGTTGGTAGAGCAATGCTTTCGTAAAGCAGAGGTCCCGGGTTCGAATCCCGGAACTGGCTCCATAAAACACCCCCTCATGTACGAAGGGGTGTTTTGTCTATAAACGTATATACCTTACCGCGCTCTTCATCTTCTCATCCAATGCCTTTTCAAAAGCAGCATCATCATTTTTATATCCTTCTTGGCGAACAGCTGTTTCGAGGGTAGCCGGAGCAACAACGCGCTCTTTGAACGTTGCGATGTCCCATCCAAACGCATCATGAAGATACGTTCCTATTTCGCCAGGATCTGTTGATGTACCCGCTCTTGCGATGAGTGCATCAAACGATCGATCAATATCAGCTTTTTCAAGCTGGATGTGCGCTGTTTGTGCCATGGATCGTACGGCGGCAGCTCTCACAAGTTGATCGAGAATAGTTTTATTCCCCGTAGCATCTAGTTCTTTCGGCATCGGCTGTCCTTGTGTCAATGGGCTATGCAAAAATATCCTTGTGGCATCTTGTTGAACGAGATAATCGGCATATCGAACAAACTGTCCATCGACCCGAGCGATAGGAAAAGCTCCTCGAGCAGCCAATGTCCGTATCCATGGACGATCGTCGGGAGACCCGTACAAACTACTTGCAAGAAAGGCCAGTGCTCCGACAAAAGAGAGTGCGATGATCGCGATGACGACAAACGTACGAGGAGTGATATTTCGCATACACTACAAAGGAGAAGGGAAAAAATATCGGAACCATTTGTGGGCATTGGATTCATCCTGTTGCTCCCCGTGAACGGTTGCGGACCCTCCCGCATCCACGGGTGTTTTCACATCCTGTTCGCGTAGAAGGAATACGCGCTCCCCAGGTTTTTGCAATCCCAAACGGATGCGTGCTTCCCGATCAACAGCGTCTGGAGCCTGTAGACGTGCCAAGGTCTCACTCAAGTGCACACGTCGACCCTCAAGCGCCTCAACCTGGGCACGCAATCCA
>Ga0209515_10004918_pt1 | contig 17717 bp, 16 predicted proteins | sample Subgroupgradi54m_FD_187454 | JGI IMG/M metagenome (GOLD analysis project Ga0209515, IMG submission 187454) | Subsurface groundwater microbial communities from S. Glens Falls, New York, USA - GMW60B uncontaminated upgradient, 5.4 m (SPAdes)... ...
TGGATTACAATATAGGTTCGGGTATAATGGAATGGAAAAAGACATGGAAATCAAAGGCGATGGAAACTCTTATACTACTGAGTTTAGACAGTATGATCCTAGATTGGGAAGATGGTTGAGTTTGGATCCGTTGATGATGATGTTCCCTGATATGAGTCCATACGTTGCTTTTGCAAATAATCCGATTTATTATACAGATCCTTATGGTTTAGCTCCAGTTAATGGGGATCCTCCTCCAGATGACAACCCTGAAGTCGGTGGTACGTGTGTAGATGAAGCAGGCGAAGTTCGGAAATATGAAGGGGATGGTGTGTGGAGTGATGGTACGAAAAATATAACCCTTCCGGAAATTACTATTATGGGAAAAAAAATATCACCACCCATAGCTGACCAAAGTGAGAAAAAAGTTGAATCTAATAAAAATTGGGATTCCGATAAATATTTTTATAGTAAATTTATGCCTACACTAATGAGTCATGAGGGAGGATATACTAATAATTCAAATGATAAAGGTAATTATGATAATGGTAAATTGAATGGTAAATTGATAGGTACAAAGTATGGAATATCAGCACCAGTGTTACAGACTTATCTAAAAAAGGACTTAACTCCTGATGATATGAAAAATTTAACCAAAAGTACTGCTACTCAAATTTATAAGACAAATTATTGGGATAAACCTAAAATAGGATTAATTAATGATAAAGATGTTGCTGAACAACTTGCTGATTTCTACGTTAATGCAGGCGGTAATGCCATTAAGTCTATTCAAAAAGCTTTAAATGTTTTAGGTGAAGACGTTGTTGTTGATGGAGCAATAGGTAATAATACAATTAAAGCAATAAATCGTGTTGATCCAAAAAAATTACATGAAGAATTAAAAAAACAACGAATAAGTTTTTATACAAAAATCGGTAAAGGTTCAAATGCAGGTTTTTTAAAAGGGTGGTTAAATAGAGCAAATAGTTTTAAATATGGTGATTAATAAAATAGCAATTTCGATAGTATGTTTTTATTTTATTGTTGGATGTTCAACAAATGAAAACAACAATGTAGGTACTGAAAATCAAAAAGAAGATACAATTAGTATAGTTGATTATGAAAAAAAAGGTGATGTAATCAAAAAAGAAAGTGTTAAAAGTGTTAATTACACAGGTGATTGGTTATATTCTGAGAATGATGAAAATACTGTTTTTGAAATAAAATTAATACACAATAAAGAGAATGGTAATTTGAAAGGTACTCATTGTTTTGTTGCAGATCAAGGAAATAAAATTGATTGCTCTGACTTATCTAATACATTTCAGGGTCGTTTAAATGGGGATATGGCAAAAATTAAATTAAAATCTGAATTTGAAGACGATAGTTTACAGTTTAATTTAAAATTTGAAAATGATTCCGTATTAATATTGGATATAATTGATAAAATTGGACTTACATTATTTGTGGGAGATATGAAATTTAAAAAGATTAAGAAATAAGAAGTTAAAAAACTCCCCGCTCCGCTGCATATGTTATGCTGCGGTTTTGTAACTGATAACAGAATCAAAATTTGGCTTGGATTTGTAATCCATTTGAAAAACTAAAACAAAAAACTACAACTAAGCATCAATTGGCGTCATTAAAACGCACGCCAATTTCGTGCTTAGTTGCAATTTAAAAGTACATACCCGTCTGAACTAGATGGAAAAAAAAATATCGTTTACAAATCGTTTTATGAGGCGAGAATAAAAATGATAAATGTCAAAGTGGCGGATAAATGTGTGTGTTACATACACACACATTTCAATACTCAAGAGACAAATTTTATTAAATTGAAGAATGGTGATTTAGTGGTTAATTCAATACTTAAAAATTGATAAATAAATTAGTGTTCCCATTCAACAAATCGGGGCTAGAAAAAAGCCCCTCCACACAGATTTTTTATTTTCAAAAGGGTGTTTACTTCGAATTTAAGTTTTAAGCCAATAAAATAGCTTTTCGCTCCGAATATCTATTTCTCGGTAAAAGTCCTTTTAAAAATAAAAAATCTGTGTTTAAAACCCATTGTAGGGAATTTTCGGGAATGGATTTCCGAGCGCATATTTTTATTTTGAAAAAGAGCAAGTGAAAAATTGGACTTCGATAAAAACTCAGTCGGACGTTAATCGAAGCAAGAACCGTAAAGCTCTTTTTCTAAATAAAAATATGCGCAACCTGCTGTAGGCACCAGCGGAGCGACACAAAGTGATAGTAATTTTTTATATTGAAAATTTGTCGAAATACAAATACAAAGTTTATAAAATTTCCCTGCGTTTATGAAATAAACATTTCTTTTCCTCGGGAATAACCTACGTAGAGTGGCGAAACCACCAGGCGAACAAAGTGTTTACGGCGCACAAAATGGAAAGCCGTTTTTCACGGATTTTTTTGTGTGTATTTTGGCAATAAAGAAAAACTTTAGACCTATAAAAAAATTGATTGCCAAAATAGTAAACACTTCGCAGGGTGAGCCCAAATTAACTCCAAAAAAAATATTTTTACATGATGCGTAGCGGATGGAAAAGGATATTTTTTTTGACCTATAAACCCTTTGTTGGAGTGTTGCGGAAACAAACTAAATCAAGGCGTTTACACAAATTCCTTTTATTTTCTGTCTTGTAAATCAATAATGTAATTAATTTCTCCTAATAAATTTGGATCAGTTGGTTGTTGATAGTTGTTTTCTGCAAATTTCCAAAACATCAATAATTTTTGAAATGATAATGTTTGCTTTTCGTTCAATGTTTTGTATAAATGCTGTGCAATTGTTTTAATATCAGAAGTTATAGGAAATTTTTCGTCATTCTGAATTAGTGAAATTACTTGATTAGAAATTGGATCTTCTTGATTTGCTCCAATTTCTGTTTGTATAAATGTCTTTAAATCCATGAATTATGATGCGTATGTTATTCTTGCTTTGTAATCTCTTAATAAAGCTGAAATCACTTTAATAACTGTTTTTCTTTCTTCTTCTGGCAGATTATCAACTTCTTTGTATTGTTGTAATACTTCAACGTGAGATAAGTTTTCGATTGCTTTTTGGTCAGTATCTCCACTTAATAGAAAATCAACGGAAACCCCCAATACATCAGCCATTTTTTTTAAAACATCCGCAGGAGGTTGCACATCTTTTGAAATGTATCTACTCATTTGCGCTTTAGAAATATTGACTTTAATCGCTAATTCGTTTTGCGATAATCCTTTTTGCTTTCTTAAAAGCTGTATTCTTTCTGAAATGGTTTTTCCTTGCATCGTTTCAAATGAGATATTAACAGGTGTAAAATTAGTAAAAACAAGCCTTTTAAAGTGTTATTCGTTTCTCTTTGTTGATAAGTTGTTTCTCTTATGATTGTTTTATTGTTTCATAAAGTAGACTTTTGTTTCATAAACGAGATTAATATTTTTTTCAACAATGGATATTCAAGCAATTAAAGCAAACACAAACATTCTTCAAATAGCGGAAGAATTAGGAATACAAATCGACAAAAACACTAAACGTGCTCGTTGTCCTTTTCACGATGATAAAACTCCGAGTTTACAATTTTCGGAATCCAAACAGATTGCAACTTGTTTTAGCAGCAAATGCACAGCAGGAACAATGGACGTAATAGAACTAGTGAAAAGAAAAAATAATTGGGAACTACCGCAAACATTAGACTTCTTACAAGGGAAACCTGTGTTGAGCAATGCCGAAACAACAGGGTTAGCACCACTAGAACCAACACAACCAATAATTTCCAAAGAAGAAAGAATCCTTTTACTAACTCAACTTTTTGAAACCTTTGAGCGTGGATTTATAGGTTCAACACCTGCAAAGGATTACGCAACAAGTAGAAAACTAAATCACAAACTTTTACAAATCGGTTACAACTCTGGAACATTTCATCATTCTGTATCTGTAAACTTAACACAGGACAAAAGAAACGAGTTAATAAGCAAATACGAAGAAATTGGACTTTTAAAGAAAACAAATAGCGGTTATAGTGTTTTCGGGAAAGGTTGTTTAGTGTTTCCACTCCGAAATGAAAAAAATCAGATTGTATCTTTCTACTTCCGAGAAATCGATCCGCCAGCTGGCGGACAAGTTACAAAATCAAACAAACACTACTACTTAAAAAACCGTCAAGGACTTTATCCAAATTATCCTACTGCAGAAACAAAATCAATTATTATAACTGAAAGTATTATTGATTCAATCAGCCTAAAACAGAGTATTTCAAATGATTTTACAATTCTAGCCAACTACGGAACAGAAGGGGGAAAAGAACAAACCGAAGCAATCGAAAAACTACAAGAATTACAAGAAATCATCATCTTTTTTGACGGAGACGAAGCAGGAAAAAAAGGAGCTCTTCGACTGGGTTCAGAGTTACTTAAAAAATCAAAGAATAATCTAAGTATCAAGATAGTACAAACTCCCGAAAACGAAGATATAAACGGATTATTAGAAGGGCACGAACCTGAAATATTCAACCATTTACTAGAATCGGCATCCTCTTTTTTTCTTTCAATTGAAAAGAAAGAGGATGAAAAACAATCAATTGAAACAAAAAAAGAACAGCCAAAAACACAGATTTTACAATTAACCCTAAAGGGAAATCTTTTAAAATCGGAAGAATCTCTAAAAGTGACTATTGAAGCCGAAAACCTAGCAACAGGAAAAAAATTAAGGGATAAAGTAGAACTATACGAATACAAACAAGTTGACAGATTTATAAAAGCAGTATCCGAAAAATTACATATCTCTGAAAACATTGTAGATGATGGAATACACGACTTTATAGACGATTTAGAACAAAAAAGAAACATTCAAAAAATGGAAAAAATGCAAAACGAAATCAAAGAAAAGCCTTTAAGCGCTTACGAATTAGAGCAATGTGTGAATTTTGGGAAAAAGAAAGATTTGATAAAAAATCTAAACGATTTAATCGGAAATTCTGGAATTGTGGGAGAAGAAAAGAACCGTTTATTTTTGTTCTGCATCGCATCCAGTCATAAAATGAAAAAGACTTTACACGTAGTTGTTCAGGGAAGTTCAGGAAGTGGAAAGACACATTTAATTAAAAAAATTGCTGATTTAATGCCACAAGAACGAGTGAAGCGTTTTACACGAATTTCTGAAAAGAGTTTTTACAATTACGGCGAATTTGATTTAGTAAATATGCTAATTGTTTTGGAAGATTATGACGGAATGAAAGAAGAAGCCGAATTTGCATTAAGAGAACTACAATCAAACGAAATTCTGATTTCTTCGACTTCAAAAAAAGATGAAATTACAGGAGAAATAAAGAGCGGAGAAAACAAAGTTCGTGGACCTATTTCGAGCATGGTAGCAACAACCAACGGAGAATTGTATCACGATAATTCAACACGAGTATTTTTTATAAGCGTTGACGAAACAGAACAACAAACAAAACAAATTATTGATTATAAAAATCAACTTTCTGCTGGAGAAATCAACAAAGAAGACCAAGAACAAGCAGTACTTTTTATTCAGAATTTTATCCGCTCATTACAACCTTTAGAAGTTAAAAACACCTGGATAAAACACATTGATTTACCAGTACAGTCAGACCAAAAACGCCGTTTACATTCACTCTTTGAGGTTTTCTGTGAACAAATAACATTGATACATCAGCACGGAAGAAAACGAGATGAAAAAGGACGTTTGATTACTGAAAAACAAGATATTGAACTGGCAATTGATTTAATGTTTGATAGCATTGTTTTAAAAGTAGATGAACTAAACGGCAGATTAAGAGATTTTTACGAGAAAGTAAAAACATTTGTACTACAACACGGAAAAGAACATGAATTTTCACGCATGGAAATACGGCAGTTTTTAGGTAAAAGTATTTCGCAGATTCGTAGAGATTTAGACGCATTAGAAGAAACAGAATACATCTACCGCACTTACAGTTCAAAACATAACACATACGTTTATAAAGTAGCGTTTTGGGATAGTCTGGAAGCCTTGAGAAATAAGATAAAAGAGCTGTTAAACAAGCAACTTTCTAGCTTATAGATGACCAAATGGAGAACATCTAAATGAACATCTACAAACCTTATAAATAAAGGGATTTATTGCAGAATAAGGCTAGATGTTCATTGTTCTTCAAGTATGCCACACCCCCTACTAAAAACACCCCGACAATGACAACGAAAATCATTGAACAATTCAAAAACTATTTAGAACAAATTGGCTACTCACAAGGTACACAAAGAAACCTTCCAAGTTCAATAAAAGAATTTCTAAATCATACACAAAAAGAATTGCAAGAAATAGATAAACAGGACGTTTTAGCGTATTACGAGTACATCAAGATCAGGCCCAATAAACGAAGACCAGGAACATTAAGTGAAAGTAGAATTAGTAATCAAATGTACGCTTTGAAAGTCTTTTTTTCTTTTCAGATGGAACTCGGAACAATAACAGAAGATCCTATGAGCACGTTAACCTTCGTAAGACTTCATAAATCGAAACCAAGAGAAATTCTTTCACAGTCAGAATTAAAAGAACTTTACAAAGCTTGTGAAACATACAGGGAAAAAGCCGTTTTGTCGCTTTGTTATGGTTTGGGTTTACGAAGATCAGAGGCTGTAAAAATCAACGTTGAAGACTTAAATCTTAAGAGCGGATTAGCTTTTGTTAGAGAGGGAAAAGGTAAGAAAAGAAGAGTAATTCCAATGAATGAAAGTATTATTCAAACCTTTAAAAATTACTTAGAAAAAGAAAGAAGTTCAAAAGAAGAAACAACCGCTTTAATCTGTTCTAAAACTGGAATTAGGGCAACTGGAGGAAATCTAAATAAAACATTAAAAACGATCTTAGAGAGCACTCAAATTACAAAAACGATTACACTACATTGTCTGCGCCATTCAATCGCTACTCACTTATTAGAAAACGGTTTATCTGTGGAATATGTTAGAGATTTTCTAGGACACAAACATTTAGAATCAACACAGATTTATACTAGGGTTAAAAACAAGCAACTATGGAATTTGAAGAGTATTTAAAACAACATTTATTACCCTCAACAATCAAAAGCTACACAAGTCTAATCAATCATTTTTTTCTTTCAATTGAAAGAAAAAAAATCAATCCAAAAACTGCCAGTTTCAGTCAGATTTTAGAATACATCAAAGAGCGAAGGAAACATTGTAAAAACCCGAATTCAGTAAACGGATCACTCCACGCAATTAAAAAATATTACAGCTATTTAGTCGAAATTGGCGAACGAAGCGATAATCCAGCAAAACCGATTCGATTACGAGATAAACCAAGTAGAGATATTCAAGTTCAAGATCTTTTTACAGTAGAAGAATTAGAACAATTATTGAATCGAAAAGAACGGCTTAAAATCCTTAAAAACAGAAATCTATTTATCATTAGTTTGCTTATTTATCAAGGATTAACAAACGGAGAAATCAAAAATTTAAGTATTCAAGATATTGATTTAAAAGAAGCTACAATTTCAATAAAAAGCAGAACCAAAACCAATTCAAGAACCTTGAAACTAAACGCAAAACAAATGTATTTAGTAATGAATTACTTAAATGAAGATAGAGTGAAGTTAGTAAAAAATGACAGTCAAAAACTCTTTATTACAATCCTTGGAAACGAAGAAAACGGCGAAGGGATTCACTACATTATTGAATCATCTAAATATATATTTCCCAATAAAAAACTAAATCCTGTCACAATCCGTCAAAGCGTAATTTGCAATCTTTTAAAGTCGGGAAATGATCTAAGAATTGTACAAGCTTTTGCAGGACACAAACACCCAACAGCGACCGAAAACTACAAACAAACGCATTTGGAAGAATTAAAAAATCAGATTTTAAAATTTCATCCGTTAAGCAACGATTAATTTTTTTCTTTTCATTAGAAAAAATCAATTGAAAGAAAAAAACTCTATTTTTAAGCTTCCAAAATGGGTTGTTTAAAGCTAAATATCGAAAATCGTACATCTTTGAGAGTTCTCAACGGTGGAAAATCTTTGATTCCAAAATCTTGTAAACGCACGTACTGGTTCGGCTATAACGGTATGGAGAAAGACCCTGAAATGAAAGGGGATGGGAATTCTTATACTACTGAGTTTAGACAGTATGATCCTAGACTTGGTAGATGGTTGAGTTTGGATCCGATGATGCAAATGTTTCCTGAAATGAGCCCTTATGTTGCTTTTGATAATAATCCTATTTATTATATTGATCCATATGGATTAAGTTCTGAAGCGGGTGATGGTGGTTCACTAGAGGGAGATCCGCCAGTTAAAAAAGCAGATGGTAGTTCATACAGTGTAGATGATGATTTTACAGACGAAGTAACAGGGGATATATATCGATGTGTAGGTTTAACAGATAAAGGTGATGCAATTTGGCAAATTGTTGAGAGAACCAATTTAGAAGAATTTGTTACTACTGCTGTTAGTCCAGCTACAGAGAGAGCAGCGGAAATAGCTAAAGCAACGGCACATGGTTATGCTTGGTCTATTACTAATAACAATCTTTTGGGAGCTGGGTATGTTTGGGTCGCTATCACTGGTCTTGGAGATCCGACTGAGATGTATGAGGATGATCCTGTATTACTGAAAGCTTTTTATGCAGGGGAGTTAGCTGGAGATGCACAAAGTATTGCTCAAGGTTTGGCTGAAATTGAAGCTGGAGGAGGTATTACTCTTGGAAGTGGGGGTTCACTTGTACTTGTTGGTGGTGGTGTAGCTGCACATGGTGCGACTGTGGTATCTGTTGCTTCAGCTCATACTGTCTATGTTGGTATTCAAATATTGAAACTTGCTAATATGAATGGTGGGGAGGGAACAGAGTCTAATAATGAAGGTCAACCATCTAGTGGTAAAAGTTCTGGAAAAAATGGAAAGCATGCAAATGAAAAAGCGAGGCAGGTAGCTAAAGAAAAGTATGAAGCTGCTAAAAAAGAATTAGATGCATTGAAAAGCAAGCCCAACAAAACTAAAGATGATAAGAAATTATTAATAAAACTAGAGAATCAGGTTAAACAGTTGAAAAAGAAAGCTGATTTTACAGGAGAAAATCATAATCAAAACTCTAAAGGGACTAGATAAATGAATAGTTATACAATAATATTGACATATAAAGAAGGGATTTATATGTCTCAGGTTAATTCGATATCTGAAAAAACAGCAATTTTTGATTGGATTAAGAAATTTGATTTTGATATTATACCAAATATTTCTTTGGATATTCGGGACAGATTGAATATTGAACTTTCAAAAGAATATAATGAACCTGTGTTGTTAAAAGGTCTTAAAAACGTATTTTGTGCCACTTGCACAATAAAAAGAAATTTATTTTTGATTAATATCATAAAAACTGTCACGTAACACCCCGCTCCGCTGAATATGTAATTAGAAGTGTTCGGAACCCAGCAACGTCTACGAGAATTCTATCAAATAACGATAAAATAAACTCCAACTAAGCGACAATTGGCGTCAAAAAACGCACGCCAATTTCATGCTTAGTTGAAATTTAGATCAAACTTTCGGTCTGACCTAAATTTCAAAAGAAGTTAGCATTCCCACACAACAAGTCGGTGCAGAAAAAGCACCTCCAACACATATTTTTTCTTTTCAAAAGGGTAATCACTTCGAATTTGAGCTTTAAGCCAATAAAATAGCTTTTCGCTCCGAATTATTTATTTCTCGGTAAAAGTCCTTTTAAAAATAAAAAATCTGTGTTTAAAACCCATTGTAGGGAATTTTCGGGAATGGATTTAAACGCGCATATTTTTATTTTGAAAAAGAGCAAGTGAAAAATTGAAATCCGAAGCAAGAACCGTAAAGCTCTTTTTCTAAAAAAAAATATGTGCAACCCCTCGGGAGAGCCAACGGAGTGACACAAAGTGATAGTAATTTCAAATACAAAGTTTATAAAATTTCCCTGCGTTTTTTTGAAAAAAAACGGTTTTCTCTTCATACAGAGTGGCGAAACCACCAGGCGAACAAAGTGTTTACGGCGCACAAAAGGGTAAGCCGTTTTTCACGGATTTTTTTGTGTGTATTTTGGCAAAAAAATCAACCATTTATACAACTGAAAATTTGATTGCCAAAATAGTAAGCACTTCGCAGGGTGAGCCCAAATAAAGCGTGAAAAAACATTTTTTTGTGATGCTGAAAGCGGACAAAAAAGGATGTTTTTGAACACCTATTTACCCTTTTGTTGGAGTGTAGCGGAACAAAACTAAATCAAGGCGTTTACACAAATTCCTTTTATTTTTTATTCTTCTGGAATTTGAGAAATGAAGTCTAATAATTCGTTATCTGTGATATTTTCTTTATCCGACTTATCATATATTGAAAGTAAATAAACTGTTTCAGAAGCAATGATTACAAGTGTAATAACTCTTGCTCCTCCAGACTTTCCTTTTCCTTTGGAAGTAATCGCCATTCTGATTTTATGACAATTTTTACCGATTGACGTACCTAACAAGGGATTCAATTCTAATTCATCAATTAGTTTGGCAACATCTGTTTTTAAAGACGGGTACTTTTTAGCTAATTTTTTAAACTCTTTTTCAAAGTTATAAATCGTTAATATATTATAACTCATTTAGAAAGTCTTTAGCTAGTTTACCTTTTAACTTCCCTTTTTCAATTAATTGAACTTCTTTAAATGCTTTCTTAATACCGTTTAAAATTTCTTTTTCTTCTTTTGTGAATACTCTTTTTGCTTGTTCATTTGATTCACTAGAAGAAATCATTTCCCATACTTTTTGAAGCATAGATTTATCATCAAGAGAGCTAATTCTACTGATAATATTTAGTTTTACTGTTTGAATGCTATTCGTTGCCATTTTTCAGTGTGTTAAAGCGTTGCTACATTTTTTTGAAAGAAATCTTTGAATTTCTTTTTAGTAAGCATTGTTTCAATAATGCCAAAAACAATACTTTTATCTTTTTCCTCTAGTTCTGAAATTAACCTTACTTGCTCAACTGCGGTTTTGTCTTCTAAAGTTATTTCTTTTGGAATTTCTTTATCCATGTGAACAATTTGGTCGATAGATAAACCGTAAAATTTTGCTAATTTATCCAAAAGTTCTACAGATGCTTCTCGTTGCCCATTTTCAATTTTACTATAATGGGAAACGCCTAGCCCAACTTCATTAGCAACCACTTTTTGAAGTAACTCTTTTTCCTCTCTTAAACGCTTGATATTATTGGCTACACTCATCTTTTTTTCTTTTAGATATAACGCAAATATAGACATATAGTACATTATAATCAAATATTTTCCAAAACGTCCCTTATAAAGTTTCCTAATTGTACATTATTTGTTATTTTTGCAATGTCCAAATTGGCTAAAAATAATTTTACTATGGAAATAACTGAGATTAAACAACGCTTAACACTTGCAACCGTTTTACATTATTACGGTTTAAAACCTGATAAACAATTGCGTTTATGCTGTCCTTTTCACAAGGATAAAACCCCAAGTATGCAAATTTATTACAAAACGCATACAGCTTATTGTTTCAGTTCTAATTGCTCTACGCATGGAAAAAGTTTAGATGTTATAGAATTTGTACAACGAATGGAAAACACAGATAAACATAACGCAATTTTAAAATGTACGGAACTACTCGGAACATCAACACAAGTAAATACAACTTCAACCACTCAACGACCTACACAAATACAATCGCAATCAAGAACGCAGTTTTTAGGAAATATTTATACCTACTTCAAAAATGCAGTTCACAATTCAAAATCTGCAAAAGGATATTTAGAAAAACGAGGATTAGACTTTTTAAAAATTGAGGTCGGTTATAACTCTGGACAATTCCACCACGGAGCAAGAAAAGACGAACAACTCATTGAAAATTGCTTACAAGTTGGCTTATTATTGGATGAAAATTTGGTTTCACGTACAGGTGCAAAAGCTTATCGACCATTTGGAAAACATGGAATTGCATTTGCTTTAAAGAACCGTTCCAATCAAGTTACAGGTTTTTATTTCCGCTCAACAGTCAACGAAGAAAACGCCAAACATTTTTATTTAAAAGACAGTACAGGACTTTATCCTGGTTATCCAAAACAAGACACACAAATTTTAATCATTACCGAATCCATCATTGATGGCGCATCACTTTTGCAATACATCAAAACACTACGAAAAGCCACAAGAACCGAACAATTATCAATTCTTTCTGCTTACGGAACAAACCGTTTAAATGATGAAATGATAACAGCAATAACAGAATTAAAAGAGTTGAAAGAAATCGTTTTTGCCTTTGATATGGACGAAGCGGGTACAAAAGCAGTTACCAAATATTCAACCGATTTTCAAACACTTTTACCAAATATACTACTCTCAAAACTAGAACTACCAAGCAAAGACATAAACGAAACTTTACAATTGCATTTACCAGCTGAAGGAAAAGAACCCGAAATATTTAGCTATTTACTTGAAAACAGGATTTATTTAAACGCTGAAAATCAAATCGTTTCTTTTTCAAATGAAAAGAAAAAAGCTACTGAAGAAATAAAGCCAATTGAAAAAGAATCACAAAATCAAGATATTGAAAATACGGATTCATTAGACACAGCCAACCCAAACAAGCTAATTTACAAAACAAAAACAGCGGTTTATCAAATCAAAGGAGGACTAGACAGACAATTAAATAAACTACAAATTACCCTTGAAATTGAAGAACAGGATTACGGAAAAAAAGCACGAAATAAATTAGACTTATATGAAGATAAACAGATTGAAAAAGTGAGCAAAGAAGTAGCCGAAAAACTCCGATTAGACAAACACTCATTAGAAACAGAACTTTCCACCTTGGCGGATTTATTGGAACAATACAGAGATCAACAGAACAAAGAGAAAGAAGAACAGGAAGATAACCAAAGCGACTTTAAACCTTTAACAGCCTTGGAACGAACCGAAGCAATGCAAATCGCAGAAAGTGAAAATCTAATCGAATCTATACGCCAAAAACTCACACAAACAGGAATGATTGGAGAAGATGACAACAAAGTATTTTTGTTTGCAATCGCAAGTTCACACATACAAAAGAATCCTTTAAATGCTTTGATACAAGGAAGTTCGGGAAGTGGAAAAACAAGACTTTTAAAACAGATTTTCGCCTGTATGCCTAATGAATCAAAGAAAGTGTACAGTCGATGTAGTGAAAAAATGTTGTACAATGTTCCCAAATATTACTTTAAAAACAAGTTGGTAGGTTTTGAAGATGTGGACGGTTTGGGCGAAGATGCGCAATACGCTTGGCGTGAACTCGTAAGTAATGGCGAATTAATCAGCGGTGTAACGGTAAGAGATGAAAGAGGATATTCGACTATAAAGGAACTTGTTGTTTGTGGTCCGATTACAAGTATTGCTTGTACAACACACGGAAGATTATATACCGACAACATGAATCGTTTGTTTTTAATTGCCATAGATGAAAGCAAAGAACAAACGACTAGAATCACAGAATTTCAAGCAAAAGAAGCATCGGGACAAATAGATAAAAACCTACAAACAAAAGCTATAAAACAACTTCAAAACTTTGTAAGAGCCTTAAAACCTTATTCCGTTTACAATCCAAATGCACCACATTTAAAACTGCCCGAAGACATACAAGATGAAAGACGTTTGTATAAACTGTACTTGTATTTTATAGATATGGTAACGGTTTTACATCAATACCAACGAGAAAAGAACGATAAAAATCAACTCATTGCCACAAAAAAAGATTGTCAGATTGCCAAAGATTTAATGTTTGAATGTATCATGCTCAAAATGGATGAATTAGACGGAAGTCTTAGACAGTTTTTTGAGCGTTTAAAAGACTTTATAAAGAAGAAATCAGCAGATACAGAATTTACACAAAGAGAAATCCGAGAAGGCTTAAAAATCAGTAAAACACAATTACAGCGTTTTATGAATGAATTAGTAGAATTGGAATACTTACACCATGCTACAAGTCACGCTAACAAAGGGAATAAATACAGAATCAATTATTGGGATAATTACAGAAAAATGAGAGAAGATGTAAAAATATTTCTTCAAAATCAATTAGATAATTTAATCAATAAACCTTGAAAATAGTTTGTAAAGGTTCGTGTTTGGGTCGGTTTTGGGTCGCTAAAAATAGCTATAAGCTAGTAAAATCAATGAAATATGTTGAGTGACCCAAAAATGAAGAAATTTAAACAACCCCCATTTATAAAATAACATCATAAACATATCAAGTACGATGAAAGAATTAGAAGAACAATTTTTGCATTATTTACATCAATTAGGATATTCAAAAGCCACGCAAAACATATCAAAATCATCCGTAAAAGAATTTGTTGACTTTGCCAAAACAATAGATTTTCAAAGCATTCAGCCCATTGATTTACGAAATTTCTACGCCTATTTACAAGAAAGACCATTACGGCGAAGAGTTGGAATACTTAGCGATTCAATGGTAAAGCACATTATGTATTCTTTAAAATTATTTTTTAATTGGTTGGAAACAACCCAGCAAATAACATACAACCCTATTAGTTCTTTGGAACTCAAAAAAGCAAAAGTAAATGTAAGACAACCACTTAAAAAAGAGGAAATAAAATTACTTTTTAACGCCACTGAAAACATGAAAGAAACCGCAATTCTACACTTGTTTTATTCCTGTGGTTTAAGACGTTCGGAAGCCGTTTTATTGAATATTCAAGACGTACACTTTACAACTAATTTACTGTATGTACGAGAGGGGAAGGGCGCAAAACGTAGAGCAATTCCCATGACTGATAAAGTAAAAACAGATTTAGAACTTTATGTTGAAAAAGAAAGAAAAGAAACAGAAAATCAGGCTTTTGTATTGAATCGGAACGTTCAAAGAATGAGTGGAAGCAGTTATAATAAATTATTAAAGGAGATTTTGGAACGAACAGAAATAAACAAAGAAATCAGTCTTCATCATTTACGCCATTCAATAGCCACACATTTACTAGATAACGGATTATCGTTTGAACACGTAAAGGAATTTTTGGGACACGCTTTTTTAGAAACAACACAGATTTATGCGAAATTAAATAATAAGAAACTCTTTAATCTTCAATAAAATGGATGAATTAAAAGCAATAGAAAAGTATTTGAAAGCCAAACATACAAGACAATCAACAGCATCTTATTTGCGAGAAATCACCGCCTATTTGGGAAATAATCCAAGAGCAGAAAGTTACTTGCACGCTGACATTGTAAATTACATCGGAACGCTTCGCAAACGTTATCCAAATCCTAGAACTGTAAACCGCATACTATCAGCAATAAAGAGTTATTACACGTATTTATGTGTGAGTGAAAAACGAGAAGACAATCCCGCAAAATCTATTTATTTAAGAGATAAAATAAGTAGAGATGTACAACTGCAAGACCTTTTTACAGCCGAAGAATTAGAAGAATTACTAATTAGAAAAGACCGCTATTTTTTACTTACAAACCGTAATTATGTTTTGATTAGTTTTCTTATTTATCAAGGTTTACGCCCCTCAGAAATCCAACAAATTAAGCTCGAAGATGTGAATTTAGAACAAGCAAGTATTTATGTTAGAGAAACCAATCGCACCAACTCAAGAACCTTGCAATTAAAACCCTCACAAGTCTATCAATTCCATCAATACATTTATCAAACACGCCCCAAATTGCTACAAGACAAGCGTAATGAAGCGTTTTTACTAGGTAAAACAGGAAATCATGTACCGAGTGAAGACATTACAAAACATATAAAACGTTCGTTTAAAAACCGTTTCCCTCCAAGAATTATAAATGCTCAAACCATTCGGCAAAGCGTAGTTACAAACCTTTTAAAATCAGGTAATGAACTTAGAACCGTTCAAGTTTTTGCAGGACATAAATATCCTTCAACAACAGAACGTTACAAACAAACCGACCTAGAAGAATTAAAGACAGAAATACTAAAATTTCATCCTTTACAATAAGTTATTCAATTGAAATATAAATAGTTCTATATATTATATTCTTTTTTTTTCAATTGAAAAAAAAGATGCTCTAAACACTTGTCATTCAGAGAAAAAAAGTAACTTAGAAGTCTGAAAAATGGGTTGCCAAAAATTACATATAAAAACATTTTATCCAACTTTAAAGGTTGTGAAAGGCGGTTTGTATGACCACCAAAAAAGCGGTGTAGATTCATACAGATACGGATTCCAAGGACAGGAAAAAGATGATGAAGTTAAAGGGGAAGGAAATAGCTATACGACTGAGTTTAGACAATTAGACCCACGTTTAGGTCGTTGGCTGAGTTTAGACCCATTAATGGCAAAATATCCGGGAATGTCACCGTATGTTGCGTTTAATAATAATCCTATAACAATAATTGACCCTTTAGGTCTTGAAGGAGAAAATCCTAATGAAGAACATCAAGTAGAGGGAGTTGAAGTTAAAGATAATATTTCTTGGTCAGGAGGTAATGAAAATTTACCTACTTTACCAAATACTGTAGAAAAGGCTAAAGACGAAATAATCAATAATTTGCCAAAAGGAAATACTAACAATTCTGATAACGAGCAAAATAAAACAGAATCCAATACCCCTAATGATGGAACTAACATGTTTAAACCTGCAAAAGTTTCTTTTAAGGATGTTCCGAAAAATATTTTAGCTGATATAAAAGTAATTCCTGAAAATGCAAACTCGTCTTCAGATGTTAAAAATGCAGTAAATGGGAAATCTTATGAAGCTGATGGTCTTTGGGTAAAAGGACAGAAAGAGTGGTTCAAAATTCCTGATATTAATACGGTCATTGTTACTTATGATGGAGAAAAATTAATTTTTAGTATTGAGACCAATATTTGGGGAAAATTACTTAGTGGTCCTTTAGGGAAACAGACTGAACCAGAGTGGGTTCCTGATGCTGGAATAACTACTCATGTCACAGATTATCCATTCAAATAGAGCTTATGCAAAAAATAATATTTATAGCCGTAATTTGTTTTTTTGTTTTACCTATTGAACTTTATTTATCAGGTAAGTCAATTTACGTAACCAATAGTATAATATGTGGATTATTTTACTTTACATCACTAATTTTGACTCTTTTGGCGATTATTTTATTTAGCTTTAACTATAAAACAAACTCTTATTTAGTACTCATTTTCGGGTTTTTACTAATAATCCCCTTTAATTTGTATTATTTAAAAGAATTTGATAACCTTAAATCATATAGTGAAAAAGTTGTGCATTGGGCATATACAGAAAAGATTAAGAGTAAGGCGTTTCCGACCAAATTAACAACTAAACACGATAAAAGAATCGTATATACCGTAGATAATGATTCTTTTACCGTTTTCTTTTTTGTCATCTCTTCTAATACAGGTCATTTTTACTCATCTAAATCAGGATGGGGATTTATGGATGATTAAAAAAAATCGTTCCGCTGGAAATGTTTTCCTACGATTTTTGTAACTGATAATTGAAAGATAATTTGGCTTGGATTTATAATCCATCAGAAAAACTGAGACAAAAACAAAACTTCAACTAAGCATCAATTGGCGTCATTAAAACGCACGCCAATTTCATGCTTAGTTGAAATTTAGATCAAACTTTCGGTCTGACCTAAATTTCAAAAGAAGTTAGCTTTCCCACACAACAAGTCGGTGCAGAAAAAGCACCTCCAACACATATTTTTTCTTTTCAAAAGGGTA